>Ga0209828_1000127_pt1 | contig 65240 bp, 39 predicted proteins | sample MaitaG_FD_187429 | JGI IMG/M metagenome (GOLD analysis project Ga0209828, IMG submission 187429) | Marine algal microbial communities from Maine, USA - Maine_Asex2 metaG (SPAdes) (version 2) | ecosystem: Host-associated > Algae > Red algae > Unclassified | place: Maine, USA | collected 2015-01-05
AACTAGCGATTAAGAACATCCATAAAATACTTAAGAAAGGTGGGCACATCATTATACTTGTCCCGGCATACCAAGCCTTGTACAATTCCCTTGATGTGGCGCTTGAACATTACAGAAGATATACTTCTGGTAGCCTTTCCAAACTAATAAATAGCCAAGGTTTTGAATTAATCAAAACCAACTATTTCAATGCTGCAGGTATGGCTGGCTGGTGGTTTACTGGAAATATCCTAAAAAAGAAAACGATTCCAAGTGGACAAATGAAAATATACAATAGCTTAGTTCCTGCTTTCAAAATATTGGACAAAGTTGTGCTTAACAAAGTCGGATTATCTACAATCTGCGTTGCAAAAAAAATATGATTTAACCGATGAATTTTGTGTATTTTAAGAAATAGAATTGCACCAAAATAAAAGCACCGATCACATATTTACATCTCCATCCTAAAGCACATATTAATCAAAACATTGTCTGATTTTAAATAGTATTTAGCAAATCCCACCATTCTAAAGTTTCTTGATTAGGAAGGATTTGTAATTAGAGCTAAACACAAGCGTGGTATCTTATAGCCCAGTACGTTAGTGCTGGGCTAGAGCATTGTAGGAAAGTAATTTGACGCTATTCTTTGTTAAAAAATCGTGACAAATTAGAAAATTGATTACTCTGTTTTTAGTTAGAAATACTTTATTGTAGTTTCATTATTTGATTGTATTTATCAGCAATTCCTACACTGCCATCTAATTAGGCTCTTCCTGAATATAATCATGTTAACTATCCTGAAAAATGAAAGTAGGATATAATGTAATAAATAGATGAGCCCTCTATTGACTCATAATCGTATTCTCTAAGTCTGGACTTACTTTTGCCCCAAGCTGTTTCGCTTTTTGGATATCCGATTTTGCTTGAGGGACATTCCCAAGCATAAGCTCGGCCTTACTTTTTTCTACAAAATAAATTCCCTTAGATGGATCATTCTTTATCGCTGTATTTAATGCTGGTAATGCCTTTTGGGGCTCTTTGAGGATATTGTGGAATCTACCTTTTTCGTACATGATAGAGTATGCATATGGATTGAACTTTAGATAATTATCAATATCATCTAAAGCACCCCGATAGTCACCCATTCCATTTTTAATCACGGATCTATTAAGATAAGCATTTCCATAATTTGGATTTAGTCTTATGCTCTCATTCATATTAGTAAGAGCATTTTGTAAATCATTTAGCTTCGCATAAGTAGCCCCACGATTTGCCCAATATTCATGATCTGTTGGTTTTAATTCGATTGCTTTATTATAGTCATTGAGCGCTTTCAATAAAGAGTCTCTAGCATTAAAATTAAAATATAAACGACCTCTCGAATTAAATACCGCCGCATCATCTGCTTTCAATCGGATTCGACTTCCATAGTCTTTTAGTGCTTTCTCTGTCTCTCCATTATCTCGATAATAATTTGCTCGGTTTCCATATGGCAATACGCTTCGTTGGTAATACTGAAGTACATGAGACCAAAGGGTGCCACTATTCTTCCAGATCTTATTTTGATTGAAAGTCATAAATCCATATACTCCGATCAACAGAGCTGCAAGTCCAAGGATTACATTTTTGAATTTTGGGAATCTTTCAATTGCTTGCTCAAATAAATAACTATACATAAAAAATAATCCAATGTATGCGATGTATGTAAATCGATCAGCTAAAAATCCTTGACCTGCGCCCACAATCTGAAGTAACAAAAACACATTTACAAAAAAGAAACTGAGTCCAAAAAAGAGGACCCGCCAATTCTTTAAATATGCAAAAACCAGCAATATACCAGTTACTATAAAACTCAAAAAGGAAGGGTAAAAATACCATTGTATCGAGCTTGGATATGGATACAACGGCGACAATCTGTATGGAACTATGGATTTGATCAAATACACCGTATACTGCCATGACCCTATAAAAATTCGTTGGATCCCACCATACTCAGTGGTGGATTTCAATGTGCCATATTCATTTAGGAACTTAATATTTAGAAGACCAATAAAAATTGAAGCAATAAAAAATGGAGCTTTCTTTAAGATTTTTTTGAAGTCAATTTTGCCCTCTACATAATAATCAATCAGGACCATACTAACGGGAAAAATTACAGCCTGTATTTTAGATAATAATGAGAGCCCAAAGCATATGGAAATAATAACCATATATCTTTTCTTACGATCTTCAGTTACATACTTTAAATAATAAAACATGGCAGACAAATAAAATACTCCAAAAAGCACATCCTTACGTTCCGTTACCCATGCGACAGATTCAACCCGCATAGGATGGACCCCAAATAACAATGCAAAAAATGATGCACCAAGGATGCTTAAGCCTAATTTTCTACCAATAAAAAAAACAAAAAAGGTGCATAGCAAATGCAGCAATACATTCTCTAAATGCCACGGCATCGGATTATCCAACCCATAAAATATCTTATCCAATGCAAAAGAAAAAATAGTAAGTGGATTATAACCACCAATAACATCTGAAGTGAAAATCGCTTTTGTTTGACTCCAAAAGTTACTCACATTAAAGTTTGTGACAATTTCATTGTCATAGAAGTTACGATCATCATCCCAATTTACAAACTCATTATCAATAGCTGTATAAAAACATAACAATGTAAATAAAGTGATGCCTCCCGCTATGTATAGAGATTTGGAATTAAACTTCGGATACAACTTCTCCTTTGACTTAATCTCCCGGGCCCTAATCTCTTTGGATGTAGACTTTTTCGACTTAATCTTTTTAGATTTCACCTCTTTGGACTTAGTCTTTTTCGATCTTTCTACTTCTTTATGTGCCTTACTAGCTTTCTTGTTTTCCCCTTTATTTTGTATGTCCTTTTTTGTCTTCTTTGATGCCATGCCTACTGATTGGATATATCATGCGTTATACATATTACAAATTTAATTAATAATAAAAGCTAGGAAAACTTAAATGGCTTTATTCTGTAAATAGTGAGGATTAGATAATCTCATAGAGAATGTATTGAATTGGAGTAAAATTCAAGTTGGAAAAAAAAGTCTAGATTCAGAAACGGCATGCATACCTTATAACTTACTCCTCCGAAGCAGGAGGCATCTCTAACTCATCTTCATCAAAGAGATCATCCAATTGACCAAGCTTCATCAACATAATAAAACTACGTGTGGCTGCGATTACATCCGCTCGGGCATTATTCGGTGGAGTGAAAGCGGTCTTAAAAAGTAAGGCATGCAATTGAGTTAAGGTAGGCCATTTATATCCTCGCTTACCAGGCAGCTTGCAGTAAAATGTACTTTCCTGCATAAGGCAGAATTTCTCCGCTTGGAATATTTTCGAATTTTTAGATTGTCTTATGCATTCTGCCGCAAAGACATTTTCATTAAAATTTAAATTAAAGCTAATCACAAATTCTACTTGCTCTGCACTCTCATTAAACGCATCAATGATTTCTTCTACTGGAAGCGATTTATTTTTGATATCATCATTGTCGATTTTACATAGTTTTTTTGCTTCGCTACTTATTTCATCTTGCTTTACAATGAAATCAAAATCCTCAACAAGTTTAAAATCTTTATCCAATACAATCCATGATATATGCAACAATCGTGGCCATGCGAAAGTATCTGAGAAAGGAGCTTTCCAATCTTTTACTTTTCCTTGAGCACTACAATCAAAAATTAAATACTTCACTACAAATTATTCAGTTTATTAATTATTTCGTCTGCTAATCGATAGGTGGTAGATTGAGAAACAGTTGTTTTATAGAGTTTCTTATCTGGTTTTTCGAAAGCAGCATAGCCATGAAAATTACCTCGATTATCTTTATGTACATAACAAGCAACTAAGTCTGTATTTTCAAATCTACTCATGACCTTTCGCTCAATATTCGTCTTCTCACTTACTGCACTTACATGAATATTCTTCAGAACACTCCTTGTTTGAATATCGTCCATTCGACAAATATATCCTACAACTCCAGCTCCAGGAGGAGGCACTATTTCATTGACTGCTAATTTTTTCAATGGATGATTGTCTTTCAATCTATTCAAAAGCTTAGAACTACCATCTAATACAACACCTGAATAATTTGAGTCTTCAAGCGATGTGATTTTCTTTACTTCGCCGATTCTTAGAACTTTATGTTGTGCATGTGGAAATAATGCAGAAAATTGTGATTGAATCATGAGGCTATCATGTCCAAAAATAGCATCTGAATTTATAGCTCTTAAATTTGATATATCAATTTTTTCAGGGTTAATCACTAAATATTGCTCCTGACTTTCTCGTCCAGTTACAGCAGCTATACAGATTCCATCTAATAATTTTACTGGAATCTTATGAAGAGGCATAATAACAATATCAAATTCCTTATGATAGAGACCAGACTGAATCTTTTTTTCCCTAAAACTCTTTATAATTTTATAATCAACCTCAGTTTCTTCTAAAAAGCTAATAAGTGGATCAAAATTAATTTGGCTTGTACTATCGCTAGGAATACTTATAACTAATTGTTTCTGCACAAATATAATTTTTTCACAAATATAGGGTTTTGATTCCTGAGGATAACCGTTCTAAGACTATAGATTAACGAAAAATTGTTTTTGATACTAATTGTCGATATTCGCTTGTATTTTAAAGAATTAACTTAGCGCTATGTCATATACATTATCAGAACTAGCTGAATTATTGCACGGTAAAATTGCTGGTAATCCTGATTATATCATTGAATCACCAGGAAAAATAGAAGAAGCTAAGAAAAATCAATTGACTTTTATTGCAAATGATAAATATGCAGGCTATCTTTCTGAAAGTCAAGCTGGGGCATTTCTTGTACCTGATAATTTTGATATCACTCAACATATTGATAAAAATTATATACTTGTACCAGATGTATACCAATCTGTATCTATCCTACTAGAACTATTTGAGCAAAAAAAGAGAAAATCAGGGATATCTCATTTAAGTTTTTTAGATCAATCCGCATCTATTGACGAAGATTCTTGGATTGGGGCTTATGTTATTGCTCAAGCTAATGTGGTCGTGCAAAAAGGATGTCAAATTTATCCAACTGTATACCTTGGTAAAGACGTCTCTATTGGAGAAGGAACTGTAATTTATCCTGGGGTTCGGATTATGGATAATTGTGTCATTGGAAATCAATGCATTATACATAGTAACTCGGTCATTGGATCAGATGGCTTTGGGTTTGCTCCACAAAAAGATGGGAGCTTTGCCAAAATTCCCCAAATTGGCAATGTAATTCTCGAAGACTATGTTGAAATAGGGGCATCTTGTACCATTGATAGGGCTTCTATGGGATCTACATTAATAAAAAAGGGAGCTAAATTAGATAACTTAATTCAGATAGCCCATAATGTGGAAATTGGTGAAAATACAGTCATTGCAGCCCAAACAGGTATCGCCGGGAGCACTAAAATTGGAAAAAATTGCATGATTGGTGGACAAGTTGGGATTGTTGGGCATCTTACTATTGCAGATGGTACGCAAATACAAGCAAAAAGTGGTCTTTCTAAATCCATTAAGAAAGAAGGCAGTAAATTATACGGTTATCCTGCTATTGAATATGGCAATTATTTAAAATCTTATGCTATATTTAAGAACTTACAGGATCTACAGGCAAAAGTAAAAATGTTGGAGTCTAAAATTAAAGAGACTAAAGACGTAGATGAGTCGAAAAACGATTAAAAAAGTAGTTCATTTCGAGGGTATTGGACTTCACCAAGGCACAAAAAATTCCATATGTTGTATACCGAACGACAAAGGCTCTGGTATTATATTTCGAGATAAATCTTCACAGAATACCATCGCTCTAAATACAAATTCGGTAGTTTCTACTCAACGTGGCACCTCTATACAAAGCAATGGTTTTCAAGTACATACGATAGAGCACTTGATGGCAGCTATCCACGCACTAGAGATCGATGACCTTATTATAGAAATAGAAGGAGATGAAATTCCAATATTAGACGGGAGTTCCCAATCTTTTTATAAAGGCCTGAAAGATTCTGATTTTATAGCTTGCCAAGGAGCTTCAGAACAAATAGAAATCAAAAAGAGATTCCATTTTGTAGACGAACATTCTGGTGCTAGCTACGAAATTGTTCCCGCTGATAAATTCTCGGTGGAATGTAACCTGATATATCAAGATCCTATAATTGGCCATCAAACCGCCACTCTTGAGGATTTACGATTTTTTGATGATGAAATATCACAAGCTCGAACATTTGTCTTAGGTAGTGAATTAGAATTACTCATAAAAGCGAACCTTATTAAAGGTGGAAACCCTGAAAATGCCTTAGTTTTTAACGATCAGAAGATCTCAAAAGAGGGCATTAAGCAACTTAGTGAGAAATTGAATTTTCAAAATGGTTGGAGTTATGACAAGGATATCATAAATAATTTAGAACTTAGATACGAAAATGAACCTGCTCGCCATAAATTATTAGACCTAATTGGGGATTTATATTTAATTGGCAAAAAAATAAAAGGTAAAATTATTGCAACAAAACCCGGTCATACTGGGAATTTAAATCTTGCCAAATTTATTGAAGAAAAGGTTCGATTAGATGAGGATGTGAATTTGAAAAAAATGTACGATCCTACTGCAGAAGCAATTTTAGACATTAATGCCATCACGGAGTTACTACCGCATAGGTATCCCTTTCTATTGGTTGATAAGATTATCGAAATCTCTGACAATCATGTAGTTGGCATCAAAAATGTTACCATTAATGAGCCTTTTTTTAGAGGACATTTTCCGGACAACCCAGTTTTTCCTGGTGTATTGCAAATGGAAGCCTTAGCTCAGACGGGCGGTATTCTTGCCATGACCAAACAAGAGAAAGGACACACTTGGGATACTTTCTTTATGAAAATGAATAATGTCAAGTTCAAAAAGATGGTATTACCCGGCGATTCTTTAATCTTAAAGATGGAATTACTGATGCCAATTCGGCAAGGTGTTGTCAAAATGAAAGGTCAAGCCTTTGTAAAAGATACTCTAGTCTCGGAAGGAGAATTAGTCGCCAAAATTATCAAAAGAGAAAGTCCATGATACACCCTTTAAGTGTTGTACATGAAGGGTCTACAGTGGGCGCAAGTACGGTAATAGAACCATTTGCTCATGTACATGACGATGTCATTATCGGAGAAGGATGCTGGATTGCATCAAATTCTGTCCTTATGCCGGGTACTCGATTAGGCGATCATTGTAAAATTTTTCCCGGTGCGGTTCTTGGAGCAGAACCCCAAGATTTGAAGTTTGGCGGAGAAAAAACCTACCTCACCATAGGAGACCACACCACGATCCGAGAATTTTGTACTTTAAATCGAGCCACGTCTCACAGTACTTATACGAAAATTGGTAGTCATTGCTTGCTGATGGCTTATGTCCATGTAGCTCACGACTGTAGTATTGGCGATCATTGTGTATTAGCCAATAGCGTAAATATGGCTGGACATGTCCTTATAGATGACTATGTAATCATCGGTGGAATGGTACCCATTCATCAATTTGTGAATATTGGAAAACATTCCATGGTTGGTGGTGGATCCTTAGTAAGGAAAGATGTTCCTCCTTTTATTAAAGCCGCAAGAGAACCACTCAGTTATGTAGGTATAAATTCTATTGGCCTAAATAGAAGAGGTTTTACAAAAGGACAAGTCAATTGTATCAATGATATTTATAGACTTATCTATGTAAGTGGCTACAATATGTCACAAGCCATTGAGGAAATCAATGTACAAATTGAAGATTGTGATGAAAAAACAGAAATTTTAAAATTCATTACTAATTCTGAAAGAGGCCTAATTCGAGGTTATAATGGATAGCCTATGCAACTAATTGCAAAAAACCTTTACAAAAGATATATCTCCAGTTATATCATCAAGGATTTCAGCCATACTTTTCACAGCAATCAGATTTATGCTATTCGGGGACCTAATGGCAGCGGGAAGAGCACCTTAGTGAAACTACTTTCTGGTTTTTTGCAACCCTCTAAGGGAGAAATTTCTTACTTGGATTCTTCGGGGCAAAAGATTGATATAAATGACATTTACAAGCTGGTAAGTATTTCTTCTCCATATCTAGAAATGGACATGCAATTGAACCCTAAAGAACTCTTTAATCACATCCGATTATTTAAAGGATTTCCAACACAAGAAGTCGAACCGGTCCTAGATATAGCTAATCTAAATGGACAAGCCCTCAAAAAGCTAGGCCACTTTTCGAATGGTATGTTCCAACGGTTTTCACTAACCTTGGCTTTATTGGTCAACTCAAAATTTGTTTTCTTAGATGAGCCTACATCGTATTTAGACGAAGAGAGTAAAATATGGTTTACAAACCTTTTAGAGAAATATCGCAAAGATCGTCTTATTATAATTGCATCTAATGAAGAATACGACTTCAAGTTAGCCACAGAAGAGATATCTTTGACAATGAAAAATTAAGCATTATGATCGATCTTTCAAATCCCTCAGAAAAAGGAAATAGAATAGCCATAATTGGAGCCGGATTTGGTGGTTTTACTCTAGCTAAGAAATTATCAAAAACGGACTATGAGATTGTATTGATTGATCGCAATAATTATCATCAATTCCAACCTCTATTCTATCAAGTTGCCATGGCTGGATTAGAACCAAGTAGCATTGTCTATCCTCTCCGGAAAGCATTCCAAAAGGCTTCCAATGTCATGATACGTGCCGTAGAAGTAGAAGGGATAGATGTGCAAGAGAAACTTATTCAGACCGATAAGGGAAAGATTGCATTTGACAAACTAGTCGTAGCTACTGGAGCCACCACAAACTATTTTGGGAATGAAGAATTAGGAGACAATTGTTTTGGACTTAAGTCGGTATCTGAGGCCCTTTCTCTCAGAAATTACATCTTCCATGATCTAGAATCTGCGTTGACTACCTTTGATTATGATGAAAGACAATTCTTGATTGATATTGCAATTGTTGGTGGTGGCCCAACAGGAGTAGAATTAGCGGGTGCATTGGCCGAGATGAAAAAATATATTCTTCCCAAAGATTATAAAGAACTCAAAACGGAGGAAATTGATATATACTTAATCCAATCTGGGGATAGATTGTTAGATGGAATGTCAGATAATGCAGCTCAATCGGCAGAGAAATTTCTCTCAGACCTTGGAGTCAAAATCATGCTCAATACAAGAGTAACCGGATATAATGATGGATTCCTTGATACCCTAGATGGTCAAAAAGTAAAGGCAAACAAAGTTATTTGGGCGGCAGGTATCCACTCTCCTAAATTAAATGGCATAGAAGATAAGAACTATGGTCAGCGTGGTCGCCTCTTGGTCAATGATCAATTGGAGGTTATCAACTTAAAGGATGTCTATGCCATCGGGGATGCAAGCATCCAACTCACCGAAAAATACGAAAAAGGTCATCCTCAAGTTGCTCAAGTCGCTATTCAGATGGCAAATCACTTAGCCAAAAATTTTAAGTCAGATAAGAACAAAGCTTTTAAATATAGGGACTTAGGAAGCATGGCTACCATTGGAAGAAATAAAGCGGTCGTCGACTTACCAAAATTCAAATTTAGTGGATTTTTCGCTTGGATTTTATGGTTGTTTATCCACCTCACTTCCTTAATAGGATTTAAGAATAAGATATTTGTCCTTATCAATTGGATGTGGAATTATATTACCTACGATCAGTCTTTACGTTTGATTATTAAGCCACATAAGAGGCCAAACAGTGGTAAAAGTACGGCTTAAATTGGGCACTTAAAAGCTGATTGAGAAAGGCAAAAGTAACTGTGGTGCCCGATGCTCATTATAATAATTATATCGATCAAAATGATCCTTTAGTTTTGAGGTAATCGCAATAGTCCCTAATTTAGATTGTTCACTCCCATCTACAAATCCTTGTACTAATTCTTGGAACTTAGATTTCTCTATGATCGGATATTCGCTTATAGAATAGTTTTCCAATCCAGCTTTTTCGGCGGCCATAGCAATGGCATCATCTAAGGTTCCAATCCCATCAACTAGATTGAGTTCAACTGCCTTATTGCCTGTCCAAACTCGGCCTCTTGCTACATTTTCTACTTCCTCCACAGTCATGTTTCTTCCTTCAGCAACTCTATTTATAAAACTATTATACACTTTATTATTCATCTTGGTCAATAAGGCTTTATCCTTTTCTGTCAAATCAAGAAACGGCGAAAATCCTGTAGCATAAGGTCCCGTTTTCAAGGTATCGAAATGGATTCCTAAATGCTCATTGAATAATTTTGACGCATTTGGAACCACAGAAAAAGCACCGATGGAGCCGGTCAGTGTGTTTTCATTAGCAATGATGAAATCAGCAGAGCATGCAATATAATACCCTCCTGAGGCTGCATAATTTCCAAAGGACGCAATTACTGGGACGCCATTTGCTTGAAGCTCTTTTATTTCTTGTAAGATAAATTCTGAAGTATAAGAACTGCCTCCCGGAGAATTCACCCGAAGAACTACTGCATCCAACTCATTTTCCCTAATATGGTCAAAAGTTTCATGGAAATGCTTTTCATTGATAATACCATATTCTTCCGTTCCATATTGAATCTCTCCTTCTGCGTATATTACTGCAATCTTATTATCTAGGACTTCTGGAGTTTTCTTTTTTAGAGAATTAATATATTCATTAATTTTTATGTAATTGATCTCCTTTCCTTTCCCGATATTCAGTCGATCACGGATTAGGTCTTCAAACTCATACCATTGCAACAATCCATCAACAGCGCCTTGCTCAAAAGCAAAATCAGCCTGTCTGAAGCTATAACTTTGTATCGATTCATTCAGTTTATACCGCTCTACCCCTCTAGAATCTGAAATTCGACTCAAAAAGTTATCATGCAATTCAACCAAAAACTCTCTTGACTGAACTTTACTGTTTTCACTCATTTCATTACGAAAAAACATTTCTGCGGCACTCTTAAACTCTCCATCATAAAAGACGTGCATTTTTACCCCAATTTTGTCTAAGAAATCCTTCCCAAAAGCTTTTACCATTCCAAACCCTCGCAAATCTATCCCACCTTCTGGATTCATATAAATTGTATCTGCTTCCGATGCTAATAAATAGCCTGATTGACTAAAATAATCTCCATAGGCATAAATGGGCTTATCTGTTGACTCTCTCAATTCCCGAATTGCATCTGCAATATGAGTCATAGTTACGAAACCCATAGCTGTATCTTCGGTTTTTATGATAATGGAAGAAATCGTCTTATCACTTCCTAAATTTTTAATGGCGTCAGTGAGTTCAAAAAGTCCCGCCGTTGTAGGAGATGGAAGTGGGAATGTTCCATTGGATTCTGTATTTCCGCGTAATTCAGGGATAAACTCATCAAAATCAAGCAATAATACCTTATGGGCCGAATCTCCTTTTGAAGCTAGATTATTGATAGCGGCAATACCCAATGTCAATATTATTAGGGTTAGAATGGCTAAAAAGAAGCCTAAACAAGATCCAAACACTATTTTTGTAAAAGAAGCCATATAGAAGCTATATATTTGTGTTAAGCTATAAAATTATAGCTTGATAAAGTGTAATTTCCACTTTTTCGATGAATGATGTAATAGAATTGACAAGAAAATTTCTCTAAGAGCCTAATAAATTGAAGGTTTTCTAGTTATAGATATGACCACCTGAGTCCAAGTTAATTATACAACACCCAAGCGACATAGTGAATGTTAAATTTTCGTCAGGTAAAATTTCTATTAGGGCTTATGTTTTGGCCCCTATTATTATCTTCCCAGATTCAAGTAACTCCGGGAAACACGGCACCATTTACCCCTGAAAATATTATTGAAAGCGTATTCCTTGGAGGAGGAGTCGAAGTCACGAACATTAGTTTCGATGGGGATGAAAGGGCTCTTGGAGTATTTGATAATGCAAGTTCTTTTGGATTATCTAAAGGCATCATCATGTCAACAGGATTTGCGATGTCGGCAGCAGAAATAAATGACCCTCCTAGTTATGCAGGTAATAATACTGCTGGAACAGATATTCAGGATTCTGACTTGGAAGCTGCAGCAGGTGTGGAAGTAAAAGATATCGCTAAATATGAAATTACATTTATACCTACTTCAGATACTATAAGATTTAGATATATTTTTGCTTCTGAAGAGTATCCAGAATTTGTCTGTGATACTAAAAATGATGTATTCGGTTTCTTTATCCAAGGCCCAAACCCTGCTGGAGGAGATTATTTAATGGAAAATATTGCCTTGATACCAGACCCATCTGATCCAAGTGGAAATACATTTTTAGACCTTCCAGTAACCATTAATTCAGTAAATGGCGGGGCAGCAGCTCCATATACAAATGCAGAGCTTTGTAGCCCTCCAATGGGCTCATTAGAGTATAGTCAATATTATAACGAAGTTTCACCTGGCTCATTTCCAATATATGACGCTTATTTAGATGTTTTTACGGCACAAGCACTAGTCGTCCCATGTGAAGAATATACAATCAAACTTGCCATTGGTGACGGCGGTGATGGCGATTTTGATTCAGCTGTTTTTCTCGAAGCCAACAGTTTTGCGTCTACTTCTTTGTCTTATCGCATTGATACAGAGAGTTTTGATCGGACAATCGCCGAAGGTTGTGATCCTGCTAAAATTACGATTTCTATCCCTAAAATTACCCGAGTAGACCTACCTCTTGAGTTATCCTTACTTCCAGAAGGTACATTTACTAATATGGCCACACCTGGCGTTGATTTTGTTGGGGTTCCTGATGATCCATTTATAGAAGCTGGATCACGTAAATTTGATTTAGTGATAGAAGCTTTTGAAGATAATATCGATGATGAAGATGAATTTATTTATATCGAACTAAAAGTAAATTCATGTAGAACAGATACATTGGTACTTCCCATCAATGATCATATTCTTCCAATTTTTTCTATGGTAGATACAGTCCCTTTTTGTGAAAATATTGATAAGGTACTTCTAACGGCACAATCCGATATAGTCCCTCCTGTATTAGAAGAACCAAAATTTGAAAATAATCAAAGAATAAATTTTGAAGAAGATCCGAGGACCTATAATTCATTCATCGAGGTGAATGGAATCGTTCCAGAAGATCAAAGTACAAGAATATTAAGTAGAATTTGTATATCTCAATTGGTTACTAGAAATCTCATAGATATAGACTTGCATGTTATTGATCCAAATGGTCTTGTTCTAGAATTAAGTACAGATAATGGATTCTATGAGAAGAACTCTGAATGCTTTGAAGAGGAAATAGAAATGGATTGTTTAGATACACTCCAAAATGTGTGCTTTGTATTGGCAACCCCTGATGCCATCAATGCTGGAAACCCAATAATCGGTCCTATTATAGATGGAAACACGAGCTATGCTGGTTTCTATAAGCCAGAAGGCGATATGAATATCATATATACGCCAGGCAACACAAATAATGGTCTCTGGACTCTAACCGTTGGGGTAGATACACCCTTGTTTCAAAGTGATATAGATAAAGGCTGGTCCTACATTGATGGTTGGAGTATACATTTTCATTCTTACTATGATTTAATTTTTGATTGGTCAAATAGTTTGGGAGATACGATAGATATTTTCAATGAACAAATAACAGTGACGAATCATCAATCCGCAGATTATTATTTTACGGTCACAGACACTTATGGTTGTTCTGATTCAGCATCTACACATCTGCTGGCATTGCCTAGTCCACCAACCCCAGACCCCTTAGATTGTATAACGCTAAATTCTGCAAGTATCCAATTAGATTGGGAGAATGGGAATTTAGACAATAGTCAGTATTTGATTTATAAGAACAATATAAATATTGCAGAAATCTCAGAAACAACTTTTATCGCAAATCTATTAGATGAAAATACAGAATATGAATTTGAGGTTGTTGCTAAAGTCGATGGATGTCTTTCAGAAAGAGCCATTACTAATTGTACAACTCCTCCATGTGAAGGACCGAGACCGATCATAGATTCTATCCAAATTAAATCCCAAGAATGTGCAAGTGGTATTGGAGCCCAAGTAATCATTTTTGCTCATGACGATGGTTCCGAATCACTCACCTATGCGATAGATAATTTTGGAAAAGATAACCCTACATTCTTAGGTATTTCAGGAGGAGAACATGAAGTAAGAGTTTTTAATGAACTTGGATGTGTCACGAGAGATACGATTTTTGTCGATGAAGGCAGAAGGGTCGAATCACAATCAGAAACTCAACCCAATCAATGTGCAGGAGATTTCGATGGGTCTATTACCATACGTCCAATAGGTGATCTATTTCCGTATTATATCCAATGGGATGCCTACATCAACCCTCCAACATTTATAACTTTTGATCAATGTGTTTTTAATGGGCCTGATGATTCTTGCACAATTGATGAGTTACCTTCTGGCATTTATTATTATACCATTTCCGATAATGGTAATTGCTCTCAACGAGATAGTATCATTGTAGGTTCTTCGCCTTCTTTCAGGATAACTGATATACTCTACGAAACCTCTGGATGTATTGCTAGACCAACAGATGTTGAGATAGAGGTTATAGGGGGCACAAGGCCATACAGCTATACTTGGGATGAACGTATTAGAGACTCGATCATTCTAGATGTTTCTTTTGGCAGTTATCCACTATTAATAGAAGATTCTGCTGGATGTAGAATTGATAGTTTAGTGACTATTTCAGGAGTGGAACCCATTACACTTGACAGAGATACTTTTCCCGTTATTTGCCCAAATGATACGAGCGGAAAACTTTCACTAGAAATTTCTGGTGGTTTTCCACCTTATAATATCAATTGGAATAATGGTTTTAGCGGGAGCGAGATTGACAGTATTACAGCTGGTGATTACACCATAAATATTATAGACGATCAAAATTGCATTGAATCTTTTGATATAAATATTCAAACTCTTGATGATATACCTTCCTTAATCTCTGATGTCGTTACCGAGGCGCCTGAATGCTTCAATACGCCCACCGGAACAGCAGAATTTTCGCTCAATGGAGGGGTGCCACCTTTTAGTATACAGATTGACTCTGAAGTGAATAATAGTGACTACATATTTAGTAATCTTTTACCTGGGGAATATGAGGCTATAATTACCGATTCTCTTGGATGTCTTTATAATCTAGAAAATATTATAGTGCCAGAAGGGGAAGAACTTTTAGTCAATATTGGAGAAGATACAATCATAATGTTTGGCTCTGATGTTAGCATAGAATCTACAAGCAATGTTATTATAAATAGAATAGAATGGGAATATACCCCTGATTTTGGGCAGCTTCTTTCCTGTGAATTTTGCCACAATCCAATTATTGCAAACATAACGGCAAGTTTTACGCTTACGATTATTGCCATTGACGAAAATGGATGTGAAATAAGAGACAGTAAGAATATTTTTGTTAACGATTTCTATGTTGAAGTGCCTACTGCATTTACACCAGATGGCGATTCAATGAATGATCTTTTGGTGGTCTTTGGAACACCTGCCACAGAAGTATTAACATTCAATATATACGATCGATGGGGAGAACTTATCTATCACGATCAGAATTTTGAAACCAACAACACACAAAGAGGATGGGATGGAACCTTTAGAGGACAAGATGTAGATCCAGGAACTTACTTATGGTCTGCAAATTTTCTTCAAATGAATGGAGAAGAAACAAAACAATCAGGAAGTGTAACATTGATAAGATGATGAGGACAAAATTTGTGTTTTGTATATTAATATGTTTGAGTTTTTTCCAATCACTGGACGCTCAAGATGCTCAATTTAGCCAATTTGGACTAAATTACTCTACCTATAATCCATCTATGATTGGCATCTTTGAAGGTGACTTAAGAATACATGTTGGCTATAGAGATAGATGGCATTCATTTGCTCCCGAGAATGAATTCAATGTTATAAGTGTAGCATTAGATTACAAGTTAAGTGAAGAAATTAGTAACTTTTCGATTGGCTTTAATACAATACAGGATTGGTCTGGTAGTACTCAACTAAAACAAACAAAGTCTTATCTAACTGCCGGCTATCTACTACAATTAACCAATGGAAAATATGGGGTAAGCTCTTCTTTTCTTGGCACAGGATTTCAAGTAGGTTTTGGATATTCTACTGTGGATCCGAATGGTTTCTGGTTTGGAAGACAATTTAATTTAGAAACTTTTCAAGTAGATGAAAATATTTCTTCTGGAGAGGATTTTGGTACAGAACCATTGAATGCATTTTATGTGGGCATTAATTTAGGTTTGATATGGTATACGATTCATAAGAAAGGAGGTATGCATGCGGGACTCGCTGTGAGTCATATAAATACTCCTAACATTTCATTGATCCCTAAAGAGATAGTAAAAATTGCAAGAAGATATACGGTACATGCCGGATTAGATAGAAAGTTTACTCAAGAAAACAGTATCCAACCTTCTGTCATTTTCAATCTTCAAGGAAAGGCCTATACCGGACTTTTTGGAACCTATTTCACCAATAGTCTCAATTACATTGGAGAATCGGGATTTAGTGTAGGAGCATGGCTAAAGCTCTCTAACCACATCGAAAGGGTTATGCTCGAAGGGCTCGTTCTAGCTGCTAAATTTGAACATAAAAATTTTGAATTTGGAGCATCTTATGATGTTACTTTATCCTCAGCTGGTGTTTTCAATAGTAGAATGGGAGGATTTGAATTAAATTTCAGTTATACTAGAGGAAGAACTCTTCAAAATAAAATCCTAAAAAGAATTCCCGGTTTATAAAATATGACCTTTTTTCACTAGGTAGGCGATTTAAAAAATCATATTCTTTCATTTTAAATTGGTTCTTTCTTGGGCTTTAGCTAAGTTTGGCTTTAAGCCAAATAAAAATCTCCAAGCAGAATGAAGTTTATCCATACAGCGGATTGGCATATTGGGAAAAGCCTACACAAGCAAGATCTTCAAGATCAACTTAGTCTATTTTTTAGCTGGCTTTTAGAAACCATAAAAACTGAATCAATAGATGTCCTTTTAGTTTCAGGAGACATTTTTGATCTCGCCAATCCTTCTGCTGCAGATCGTAAAATGTACTATGACTTTTTGACTAGATTGTTAGGTCAAAAAATACAAATTATAATTACTGGAGGAAACCATGATTCTGTGGGTCTTCTAAATGCTCCAAAAGAAATTCTAAAAGAACTAAATATCACCGTTATCGGAGGTGCAACAGAAGAATTAAGTGATGAGATCATTGAAATAAAAAATAAAGACGGTAAGCCAGAATGCATCGTTGCAGCTGTTCCTTTTCTACGTGACAAAGATTTGAGAAATAGAGAAACAGACGAAAAATATAAAAATAGAACAGAAGCAATAAGATCAGGCATACAATCCCACTATGAAGATCTCGCTCAACTTATCCAAAAAAAATATCCCAACATACCGACGATAGCCATGGGTCACATGTATGCCATCGGCTCAGACCCTACCGATAGCGAAAGAGATATCCATGTAGGAAATGCAGCCGCCATTGACTCGAAGTCCATATCAAATTCCTTCGACTACTTTGCTTTGGGACACATACATAGGCCACAGGTTATAGGAAAAAATCCGTATGTGAGGTATTCTGGATCGCCCATTGCATTGAGCTTTTCCGAAATACGGGATGATAAAAGTATCATAATATTATCCTTAGAAAACAATGTATTTGTAGAGCCGGAAGTAGTCTCAATTCCAAAAGAAAGAGAACTTAAAAAATTCAAAGGAGATTTAGAATCGATAAAAGAAAAGTTAGTAGAATATAAGCCTTCGTATACACTACCCTCTTTTGTAGAACTAGAAATTGTAGAACCTATAAAAAATACAGCGATCCTCTCAGCCGTTGAAGAATTGAAATTATTATATCAGGATTCAAATGATTTTATAGTATTGAAGGCCAGAACCCAATTCTTGGAAGGAGCAAAAGATACCGCGGACTTATTCCAGGAAGGCCAGCATATCGAAGACTTGACTCCTTTGGATGTATTTGAAAAAAGACTTTCCATTGAAACTATTGTAGACGATCAGAGGGGGGCATTGAAGGAATTGTTTTTAGAACTTCTAGAGACTGTAGAGCAATCTGAATAAATATGAAAATTTTAGAAATCCGCTTTATAAATATCAATAATCTCAAGGGAGGGCCACACGTAGTTTCCTTCAATAAATTGCCTTTAGAAAATGCTGGTATTTTTGCCATCACCGGTCCTACCGGCTCCGGAAAATCAACACTACTAGATGTAATTACCTTAGCCCTATTCAATCAAATCCCACGATTCAATCGATCCATTTCCAAAAACGAAATGTTGAGCTTGGGCTCAGTAATCACTCACCATACAGACTCTGCAAGTGCTTCGATCACCTATGAGATTAACGGTCTTGAGTATACTTCCAATTGGCGTGTATCCACCGCACGGACTGGAAACCTAAAAGATTATGAGATGGACCTCATGGATGCGGATGGAAATATTTTTGATCTTAAAAAAAGCGAAGTTCCTGCAAAAAATGAAGAAATCATAGGCTTAAAATATGATCAATTTATAAAATCAATTATTTTATCTCAAGGGGAATTTGCGAAATTTTTAAAAGCCGATAAAAACGAAAGAGGGCAACTTTTAGAGAATATTACAGGGACTTCCATCTATCGTAAAATAGGACAACAAGCATATGCGACATTTAAATCAATTGAAAATAAAGTCAAATTTGAAAAAGAATTAATCGGTACAATACAAATCCTATCGCCAGAGGAAAGGAAAGAAATTCAAACTGAAGTTGATGCTTTCATAAAAAGAAAAGGGGACTTGGATAAATCCATAACCTTGCTTCAAAAATCCAAACAAGTAAAAACTGATCTTCTAAATACTGCACAAAACACGGAGCTTAAAAAAAAGGAATTCGAAATATTACAGAACAAAATTGTGAAGTTTGAGTCACAATTATTAAAATTAAGATTACATGAAAAAGTAAGTCCTTTGCAAAAGGATCTGACACACTATACTGATGCACAAAACAATCTTAAAGAAACCAGAAATAATCTAGAGAATTATCAGAAAGATCTGAATCTAGCAAAGGCAGCTTTGGACCAGGTCATTGAAGATATGGGGAAACTAACCCATCAAAAAGTCGATCAATCCAACTTTAAGACCATCATGAGTACATTCGAAAAAGAGGTGAATTCCATGGATGCAGAGTTGAATAATTTTAAAGTAAAAGGTAAGGAATTACGAGAACGAGTAAATAAAAAAGTCGTCGATACATCCCTTACTCCACTCATAAAAATGAAACCCTTTGATGGTCTACAACATCTAAATGAACAGAAGGAGCTTACTATTATACATCTTCGAGAAGCGGGCGTAGATGAAAAATCTAAAGTAGCAGAAATCAGAGAACGTCTAAAAGCAGAACATCAATTGATTCACAATCTGCAAGACTTAGCACATAGTACTGAACATGTATTAGATGTGACTAAAAAATACGATCTAGAGAAACTGAATATAGAACAAGCCAACATTGCACTTAAAAGGTTAAATCCTCTCCAAAAGAAAGTAAATGAGCTGATTGAATCTTTAAAAAAAGAAGAGCGTCTACTGATGAAGCGAAAAGAAGATGCCATCAAGATTGCTAAACTAGAAGATCTGCGGTCCTCTCTTACAAGTGGCGATCCCTGCCCACTTTGTGGATCTAAAGATCATCCATTTTCAAAACATATGGAGGTAGAAGAAGGATCTGAAATTGAAGTTCAGATTTCTAAAAACAAATCAAAAATTGAAAAAGAAGAACATCAACTAATAAATATTAGTCAAGAAATCATACAATGCACTACGGCTCAAAGCATCTCGACAAAACAAATAATAGAATTTGAGAGTCAGCTTAAAATTGCGAAAGAGAAAAAGAAACTCACAAAGCAAAAAATACCAATTGATAAAATCCCGGATGATGCCCATTTAAGAATCAAAATTGAAGAATTAATAAGTGATAACAAGCTTTTAGAAAAGGCATTAGATTCATTGGAAACAAGTCAAATTTTGAATGAGCTAATAGAAGTTTTTCAAGAACTAGAGAAATTGGGTATTGCTTATAGCTTATTAAAAGCAAAAAGAAGAGAAGCATTTGATGAAGAAAACGTTACCGCTGAATGCGATCGATTACAAGACATCTTCAATGAATGTTTGACTTCTCAAAAAGAGATGATAAAGGCCATAGAAATAGAAAGTAAAGATTTAAAAAGGGCCGAAAAAATATTACAAAATTCAAGCTCAAAATTGAATCCAAAACTTTCAGAAATTGGCATAAATTCAATCGAAGAGTTAAGTGACCAATTGTTAGATGAGAAAGAATTGAGACATATAAAGCAAACGCAAGAAACATTTATAAGATCAAAATCTTCTATTGATACGGAAATTCAAAATCTTAAGAATAACTTTGAAAAATTAACAAGAGAAGACATCAATAAGGAACTTGGATTAGATATCATTGCAACAGATCTTGTATCTAAAGAAACCGAACGTGATGAAATAAACACTCAAATAGGAGCCCTATCTTCAAAAATCACACGGGACAATGAAGACCAAGCAAAAATAAAAACAAAAAAACAAAGACTCAGCATATTAAATAAAGACTTGGAAAAATGGTCCTTTATGAATCGAATGATCGGAGATGCCACTGGCAATGTATTTGCTAATTTTGCCCAAGGTCTCACTCTGCAAAATTTGATTGTTTATACCAATAAGAGATTGCAAAATCTATCAGATCGATATTTATTGGACAAACCAGCCGACGATGGAATACTCAAGGTTATAGATCTATATCAAGGAAATATAGAAAGATCAGTAAGCACCCTATCGGGAGGTGAGACGTTTTTGATTAGTTTAGCATTGGCACTTAGTCTTTCTGATATGGCCTCTAAAAACGTTCCCCTTGATAGCCTTTTTATAGATGAAGGATTTGGAACTTTAGATCAAGAAACGCTAGATATGGCTATGGATACTTTAGAAAGACTACAAACAGAAAGTCAAAAGACGGTTGGTGTAATTTCACACGTGGAGGCATTAAAAGAAAGAATCAATGTCCAAATAAGATTGAATAAGAATTCTCAAGGGTATAGTAAAATTGAAATAGTAAGCTAAAATTTATGCAGCCTCCCAAATACACCATTAAATGGAGCGACTTAGATCCTAACTGGCATGTCGCTAATTCTAATTATAGCAGAATCTTTACAGATGCTCGTATCTTTTATTTTGAAGCTTGTGGCATAACACAAGAAGCTATGGAAGAAGTACACACCGGCCCGGCTATCATCCACGAACATATTTACTACATAAAAGAAGTAAAATTAGGCCAAGAAGTCACCATAGATCTCATGTGTAGTGGTTCGTCAGAATGTGGAAAATATGGAAGATTGATACAACATATGTATGGCCCTGATGGACAAATTTGCTGTTATTTGGAGATGACTTATGTGTGGCTAGATACCATGAAAAGAAGATCAATAGTACCTTCAGAAAAACTTTCCAAGGGAATAAATGCGATGATAAAATCTGAAAACTTTGAGATCTTGAATAAAAGCTGTATGAAAGTCTCTGGTATTCCCTATAATAAATCCATTGACAATGATTAAAGCTTATATAATTCTGCTATTTTTGGTACATCAATAACAAACTAAGACGATGACAGCTTTTGTAATTTTGGTATTTATTCTAGGTTATTTAGCTATTGTACTGGAACACCCGCTACATTTAGATAAAACCGTACCTGCTTTAATCATGGGAGCTCTATGTTGGGCTTTATTATCAATTGGATTTCATGCTGGATCTTTAGAGGTCATAGATACTCATGATCATATTTTCTCTATGTTAAGTGGGGATCATGACGAAGCTGAGTATGGTTTCATCAACGCTTTACTGCATCACCTGGGCAAGACTGCCGAAATCTTAGTCTTTTTGATAGGAGCCATGACGATTGTTGAGATTATTGACTTACATAGAGGGTTCGAAATCCTAAAATCTTGGGTGAATACTAGATCTAGAAAGAAACTTTTGTGGATAATTGGAATACTAGCATTTATACTATCCGCTATTATTGATAATCTTACGGCCACAATAGTATTAGTTACACTACTTCGTAAACTTTTTGATGAAAGAAGTGATCGAATTTGGTATGCAAGTATGGTTGTTATTGCCGCAAATGCCGGTGGAGCTTGGTCTCCAATTGGTGATGTTACGACTACTATGCTCTGGATCGGTAAAAAAGTGTCGACAGGTGGATTGGTCCAAGCACTTGTAATACCATCGATTGTTTGCTTTATCGTTCCTTTCGTTATTGCTTCTTATTTACCGCAATTCAAAGGAGAGATAGATAAAAAAGAGGATGAAGGCGATAATTTTCAACTGCTTAGCAGTAAATCAATGCTTTTCATAGGACTTGGTTCAATTGTCTTTGTACCAATATTTAAAACATATACGCACTTACCTCCTTATTTAGGGATGATGCTAAGTTTAGGAGTCGTATGGCTAATTTCTGAGTATATCCACCCTGAGGAGGATTTTACAGAGGAAAGGAAACATTTATATTCTCCTCATAAAGCCCTATCAAGAATAGAAATGAGTAGTATACTCTTTTTCCTCGGAATTCTTATGGCGGTGGGAGCCCTAGAAACCATGGTCATGGGTGGTGTAGGCACACTAAGATTCTTAGCAGAAGGGCTAGAAAACTCGATTCCAAATCGTGATGTAGTTGTTATGCTGCTAGGCGTTGGTTCGGCCATCATAGATAATGTTCCACTAGTAGCTGCCTCAATGGGAATGTATACCGAAGCTATGGATTCTAAATTATGGCATTTCATCGCTTTTGCAGCTGGAACTGGAGGAAGTATGTTGATCATTGGTTCTGCTGCAGGTGTAGCTGCTATGGGAATGGAAAAGATTGACTTTATCTGGTATCTGAAAAAGATAACTTGGCTTGCAGCAACTGGTTTTGTTGCTGGTTCAATCGTTTTCTTAATGTTAGCTAAATATATCTTCTAATCACTGTACACATTATCTTATAGTGACCCAATACATAACATCTTTGCACTTTAGTCATGTACTTATAGTCCCGAATGTTTTGTAAGCTATTTTTTGTATGCTTTATTTAATCAGGTAATGAGAATGTTTGCTTTTGTGTACCATACTTTTCTAAGCCAAAAAGATCATAAATTTTTAGTTCTAAATAAAGAGGAACATGTATTGTGGTATGAATACTCTGCTCCGAAAACTTTAGTTTTGTGATATCTAGATCTTTAATATCAGCGAGTACATCTATGCTTTCATCTTCATTAATTGTTTCAATTTGTTGATTAATCATAGATTGTATATACTGAATATTATCTCGTAAGGAAATAATAAGCATATCATCTAATTCCTTTTTAATACGACCTTTGAGCATCCAAGCTAACGCTTTGTGCAATACATTTTTAGTAAGCACTTTTACCTTTATATCTTTTGCTTTCAATGACTTTGTCTCCTTGTCATAATCTGGAATTCCCGATAAGAATATTTGTCCATTATAACTTCCTACCACATCGGCTATTATACCAATTTTTTCATCATAACCCTTTAGCTCTATGCCTTTTACTTTTATCTCTTTATCGCCATCTGCAAAGGTACGCCCGACGACTTGGCTCTCTACTAATTTATTAATCTTATCAAAATCTATATCCACATTAAAATATAAATCTGAAGAATCGATTTCCTCATCCATCCATAAAAATGGCGGCATGATTGTATCATCTCGACTTTCAAATTTTGCATTGTGGGTAATATGCGTCTTCCCCGTTACCTTAATAATCCCTTCTGTCCAATCACTGGTATTTCTTGTACCTGACATATAAAATTTCCCTGGATGAATTTTTAAAGTTGTACTAGAAGTTTCATCTAAAAGAATCGGTTGGCTTACCGAGTACATGACACCAATAATTTGTTCGCGCAACTGAAAATCTTGTCGTACGGTCCGATCAATTTCGTAAATTATCCCATCCTTCGTTTTTTCAATGACGATATTCATTACTTTTTTGATGGGAATATCGAAACCCGCCAACTTCATTTTAGGTTGTTCTGTCCACTCATAACTTTCAAGACTTGTTCGGGAAGTCAGGTTCCAATTTTGATCAATATCTAAATTGCTTACTATATAAAATAAAATACTACCATCGCCTTTTATTTTTTGGAAAAAGGTCTCTTTCGTTGCCGTAACTTTGAGCGGAATTTGAATAAGCACCTTTTTTCCTTCTATTTCTATCTGTGCTCTATCTTCTTTTTCTAGGGTAATGTCCATGCCTTCTACCAATAACTCATTGGATAACAAAGTATCAATAATAGCATTAAATGTATCATTGATATTTTCCTTATTGATTCTATAATTTAATCTAATATTTGATTCTTTCAACGCTAATAATATTGCGTCTGGTGATTCCTCCATAATTTCTCCTTCTCCTTTACTTGTATGAATTTTGTAATCGGATTCTTGTTCTGTTGTGCGTTGCTCTGTAACTCGTTCTGTCCTTGTATTACTAGTGGCATTTCCATCTTTAGAAACACTTTTTTTTGTTTTGCAGGAAGTTCCCAAAAGTAAGACAACTAGAAAAGCATAAAAGGATAATAAATGAACAATTCGTGATGACATTATTGTATGGTATTTTATGTGTAACGCAAAAAGGAAGAAAGAATGTCTCCAATCTTCCTTCCTTAACAACCTAATAATCAAATTAGATCAACCTATTTAATCTATCCCTGATTCATCGAATATGTATCATTCGCAAAGTTTTACTGAAACTTTCTCCAGTAACCACCATCATTAGCGTACCATAACGATCGATATCATTATTTTGAATAGTAATTATATTTTTTCCTTCACTGTATTCCTTTTCATTGGCATACATCAATCTACCATTTAAATCAAATATCTCAACCAGCACTTTTTGGTATTCATCCAATGAGATTTCCACATTGGCTTCACCTGACCAAGGGTTTGGTACGACCTTTCCTAATTTCACCAAACTAGATTTGCTTGCATCTAAACTTATATCTTTTATTGCAAAATCATCGTCGTAGGCTTCAGATCTAAATTTATTACTTCCAAGAGTTAGTCCAGAAGGTAATTGATCATGCTGTACATAGAATAATGGTGTATAAGCATCTAATGAAAGTATTTCACCTATTGAGTAGCTTACTAATAGACCAAATTGCTCATCTATGTGGTAATGGCTTTTATTTATATCTAATTGTCCAGCTTCTAATCCCAAGATTTTCGAATTTGATGCAACGGTAGAAATATTCATTTGCATTCCATATAATTGAGCTGGCTCCGATAAATAAACCGGCACTAAAGAATTTTCAACATTTACTAAATCGTATTCAAGATGCAAGGTTTTTGATCTGGTTTCAATATTATCTTGATCCAAATTTAATATCACCGAATCATTGACATCTCCTATTTTTATTCCTACAAACTCAATATGCTTATCTGATTCTAAATCAAAAATATTATAGGATTCTTGGAATGAAGAGCTAAATGGCTTTTCGTCATCTTCAAACTGATTTTCCTTAAGTACAAATCTCCAACTATCCATTTTTGGCAACTCATCAAATATACCGAGAATCAATTTTCTCAATTCTACTAAATCCGCTGATGAAACTGTCTCTGTATTATTGGCATCTGCTGCTATAATTTTATATGGACTTTCTATTTTTTCAATCCCTAATATATGTCTTTGTATTTGGACTAAATCCAGAGTTGTCACTCCGTTTAGGTGTCCTATATTCTTAAGAGGTTTCACAACATAGGTTCCCCCTGTTGGCATATTATCAAAAAGATACTCTCCAGTTCCTCCAGTCAAAGCCATCGACGAATCTTCACTTTCTAGATACACTTCTACTTGTGAGATATAACGTCCATCCTCCGTAAGAATACTTCCTGATATACTCACACGCGAGCTTCCAGTTGCCCCTCCTGTTCCATTTTGGGTGCAAAAATTTTCTAAATTGTTATCCTGTACATCTACAAAGGTAGTACAATAAGTACCCGCACCAGTTTCGACACTGGTAACCCATAGGTCTACTATGTACTCTCCAATGTTCTCACAATCCAACTCAAGGAAAATATCCGTCGTATCTGCTGAAAAACTAAAAACTATGTCATCACCACAAGGATGATAGCTACTAGCATTAAAATCTGATGCCCAAAGTGTGACCATTTCATTATCGATCACTCCATCATTATCGAAATCCATGGGTACAAGGTCTACACTTAATCCATTGATGCATACAGCAGTAGGGGGTTTTGTATTTTTTATAACCACCTTTTGTTCACACAATTCAAAATTGCCACAACGATCTCTTACTTTCCAGTAAGTGGTATGAGTCCCAGGAGGATAAGTACCAGCAATTGTTTCTGTTAATCCTCTTTCATCAATAACCCCATCTGTATTTAAATCTAATTCGTATTCCCATTGTAAATCCATTGTGCAATCATCCATTGCACTCATAGACCACTCAAACGGCTCTGGCTCACAATCTGGATTAGCAGTCTCAAATATTAGATCAACGCAAGCACCAGCAAATGTTGGTGGCAACTCATTGACCACTTTTAATTCTTGGTAATATTCGAATGTGGTAAATACTTCATCAATCTCTTCACACCAATTGATGACGGTCCAATGTCTAATTATTTTATAACATGCTCCTTCGCCTTGTGCGAATTCTACAACCTGATCTTCATAATTATAACCTACAAGATCACATTCTCCTTCATAGACATATGGAAAGCCAAATTCTGGAGGCAAGTTCTGAGGTTCTAAATTTAATTGACTACATCCTGAACCTTGATAATCATCTGGCCAATCAATATCCTCTTCATCAAAAGTATCTTCTGGATATATATAAATATATTGTACACAAGAACTTTGGATCTCTCCATCTGAACCTCTAATGATAATCTCTCGTTTTATTTTACCTGATTGGCATTGGGAAATATCCAATTCAAATAGTTGCTCTACATTTTCTGGAGTAGAACAATTATCCTCTATAATCGGTGATCCAAAAAAGAAATTTGGGTTATCCAAATCATAATCATCTTTACAAAAAATTGTAATGTCGTCAGGACAAGTTATATTAGGATCTATTTTGTCTTGCACATGTACTTCTACCATACAATCATTATAGGCTCCATTGCTATCATATACTCGAAAAACAACCATCACATTCTGTCCTACATCCGCACAACAAAAAGAAACTGTCTCACCAAAATATAAATCAGAAGTATCGCATTCTGTTTCCATTCTTCTTACCTCGAATCTATCTAAATAACAATCATCCCAACTACCATTATCAAATGTCTCTGCCCAAACCGGCGTATTTCCAGAATGAGGTATGGACACGACTTTTGTAGATTCACATACGGCCACTGGTGGGGTCATATCTGTAATCACAATAACTACATCTTGATACGAACTATTGTAACATTGATCATACACTGTATATCTAATTGTATGTGTACCAACCGGAATTGATACAAGACCTCCATTGGTTTGTATAGATCCATATGGAAATTCTATATTATAGATAAACTCATCTGCACAATCATCATGGACATGGACAGGAGGAAGATTTATGCCCCCTTCGCAACCCCATGCAGTAGAAGCATAGATCGTATCTAATGGTTGGATAATAGGACCAGTTTTATCTAAAATTTCAATAATTTGAGCCCCACTATCGAATATCTCGCCGGTACAATGCCATTCTCGGAAATGCCATGTCCTCATAATTTTAGTTACACAATCCGTTTGAGTCAATACCTGATCTGAATAACTTGTGAATACATTACAAATAAAACCTGGTGTAGCTGGATACAACGGATAGCCATTATAAGTCGGGACTCCAGAACCAGATCCGGTGCACGATTCACCATTATTATTTTCATTGTATGTCCAATCTTCATAATCATCATTAGAATTATTTACGACATTCGGGCATGGTCCTACTTCCGGCACTGGATTACCAAAGGCATCAGGATACCAGTTTGACATATCACAGCATAGTGCAGTATTATCAAATTTTGTCAAATCATCAGGATAATCAATATTTTTTAAATCAACTCTTTCAAGGTATATTTCAACTGTGCAGGGCAAACTAGTTGCACCATTTCCATCAACGGCAACGTATGTTCGAATCACTTTCGCTACATAAGCTGAATCGCAATCAAAGTCATTATAAATTTCATTTGTTACAATGAGTTCAGCAACATTTGTACAATTATCGTTTGAAATATTTAGATCGATATAGTCTAATTGATTACATGGAACAATGATAGGTGTTTCCGGGCATTCAATTTGAGGGGGATATTTGTCTTCAACAAAAATTTTACCCCAACAACAATTACCTCCTCCTGCTAAGCAAACGTTGTAAGTAAGCTCTTCATTGACATGAAAATGATTTACCATATTTCCTATATCATGTCCATGTGCATCGGTCAAACTAATTGTGAAATTTTCTTCACATCCCAAATTATTTCCAATCAAAACCATAAATGGAGTTACTTCTGTCTCACAATTTTGATCTAGAGATACATTTATATCTTTACAAGCTAGAAGAAAATTTTGATATGGAACAATTCTAATATCGAAAGAACAAGGATAATCAATAGAACCGAAGCTATAAATGTATTCTACGGTATGGGTACCAGGGGATAAGACGGTACCATCACCTGCGCCTGGCGCTGAATCTGATAGAGGCCCTGATATTTGCACAAATGTTCCACCTGATGGGCAACTAGAATATATATCTGGATAATCAAAATAAACGGTCGTGTCGCAACTTTGTGGATTGTCATATTTTATGACTATATCTGATTTATCACAGCAATTTGTAGCAGGGTCTTGTGCCATCATTGATGTATAGATAAAACAACTAATTACCCATACGAGTATAGCTTTACCTATGGAGACAATAGTCTTCATGATTGTTGATTAAATAGGTTGAAAAAATAGTAGGATACTACTAACTCAGAGGAGGTTTACTTCATGTTTGTTTAATGATGTGGCTGTTAAACACATTAAACTTTTACAAATATATAAATTATTGTCTAATAATGCTATATAAATAAAATATTTATCTATATAAATACTTAAAATTGTTGCATAAAAAAGGGGAGCTTAAATTTCTTCAAGCTCCCCTGTAACACATTTTACAATTTATTGCAGTAGTAACATTTTCTTTGTTACTCTTTGACTTTCTGTTACAAGTTCGTAATAAATTACACCTGTAGCTTGAAAGTCATCTTTATGAAAGAAAATATTATTCGTTCCTGATTCAGCCACTTTATCAATTGACCAAATTACCTTACCAGTAATATCATATACATTGAATTTTACTGATTGTTCGTGACTAATATAAAAACTAATCACTGTTTTTTCAGACCATGGATTTGGTGTGTTCTGATAAAGAACCAGCAAATCATCTTCGTTCTGAGTATCCGAAATAAGTGTCAAATCTGTAGGCTGGTTGTCCATATATCCTTCATTCTTAACAACCTGATTGCTTGAAGATTGAGTATTTAGGAATATAGCTTCAGACAAAGTTCCTGTCATCTTTGCTTTCACATGAATCTTCATCAATGATATATCACTAACCTTTTGCATTGCATCTACTAAATGCCAACTAGAAGGAATTATTCCATTCTCTAATAAATTCAGATTCACATTACTTTCATTGAATATTTCTGGATTCGTAAATTCTATTCTCTGAATATCTAACATTTGCGGATCAAGTTTTAAATCGAACTGTGCCCCTTGTAGACCTTTAAATCCTTCAACATTAATTTCGAAATTAAACTCCTCGCCTTGTTCGAATTTAGTTTGATGATAGAGAATTTTTAATATTTCATCTGATCTATCTTCTATATCAATGCTATTTAAATTTGCAACAGCTGAGTAATTGACATCTCCAACTTTGACCCCTACGAAATTAATATCCATATTTGTTTCCAAATTAAATATGTTGTATTCATCAGGAATTGCTTGATTAAAAGGATTCTCTCCTTCTTCAAATTGGAAAGCTGCATCGATCATTCTCCAACTTGAATTTTCTTGGAATGAATCATATGTACCTAATATTAATTTACGTAATTCGATGATATCCAATGATGTTACACTTCTAGATTTATTTACATCCGCTGCAATATATTGGTAAGGAGAAACAAATTCTTCGGTTCCTAAAATATGCTGTTGCATCAAGATCAAGTCTAATGTAGAAACACCATTTAATGGATCGTTATCTTTTACAGGTACTATGCTATAGTTGCCTCCATATGGCATAGGAGGAAATGCATAGCCACCTTCATCATCAGTCATAATACCCCCGATATTACTTCCCTCTAATTCTACCATAACTTCATATATAGGCTCTTCCATTGGACTTTCTATCCTTCCAGATATTACTCCAGAATCAAGATTACCCGGACATATCGTGCTAAAATTAGTAAAGACAACTACAGGTCTATTAAATTCCGAACAAGAAGGTTGTCCCATAAATACTCCATCAACAAAGAAATATACTTCAAGAGCTATATTTCCACCGTCCAACGGATTTAAATCAGAACAGCTAATAACCATATCGGAAACAATACCCATATCAGAAAAAGATGCTTGTACATCTTGGTATGCACACAATACTACATTGTCCATATCAAGTAGGTCATTTGCATTTATTGTTGCACTACCATTAGCATTAAGTATTGCATTAACTTTCATACAATTCAATTCAAAACAATCTCCTCCTGCTACTGTAACTGAAACTTCTTCTGTAGTAGATTTACCACAAGCATCTGTAACTGTGATATTAAAGGTACTTACACCTGTACAATACCTACCTGTTATGGAAAATGTACCATCATTATTATTCGTAAAAATAAGATCGTCGCCTTGGAAATCATTTGTGATTATCAATGCATCTGGCGTGGTACAATCATCAGAAATAGACATACCAAATATAACAGTACCTAAACACACATCATCTTCAATTGTTACAGTCATAATATCATCAATTATTACAGTAGGATTTTCATTATCTGCTACTCTGATATTCTGTACAAAGGTAAAAGAATTTGACCCTCTTTCCTGACACATATCTTCTACCGTCCAAGTTCTGATAATTAATTCACAATCATTTGGCAAACTATCATCTTCAAATGATACTTCAATCATTGTACAATCCTTGTTAGCTACATTTATTATTGGCTCTGTTCCAAATCCAGCATCATTGCAATTTACGGTTTCGTTTGCAGGTGGCCATGTTATATTATTCTCTGTAAAAGGATTTGTATTATTGATAGTTATAACTTGCGTACATGTAGCAGAATTATTCGAACTGTCCGTAATTATCCAAGTACGTGTTATTGTTCCTACATTACAGATATTCAGATCCCTAATCGGAGTCATTGATTCAATAGTAATACTTCCACTGCAATTATCGAATACATTTAATGAATTTACATTTCCGAAAACATCAAGATTAGAAATATCGTCGGCACATGTAATAGTTACATCTGCTGGGCAATTGCCAAATGTTGGAAGCATCTTATCTTCTACTTCTACCGTAAATGTATCTGAACATGAGTTACCGGCAGAATCAGAAACTGTGACTGAAACTGTTTGTGTGCCGGTATCATTACAAGCAAAGAAGGTAGGATCAATGTTATAATTTAATCCAACTCCACAACTACCTGTACCACCTCCTGTATTAATTATTTCAGGTGTTATTTCAACCATTCCATCAGCACCAATGCATAGCTCTATATCGTCAGCAAAATTACAAGTAGGCATATTATCGTCAATTACAGTAATAGTACCAGAACATGTAGAAGAATTATCGCTATTGTCTATAACTGTAACAGTAGCCGTAATAACAGTACCAACATCATCGCAATCCACTATTATATCTTGCATATCCTGTACCATAACATTTCCACAATCATCGGAAGACATTACATTCAGCGCTTCCTGAGTTACTGTTATAGACCCTCCCATTACGCTTACTGTTATATCATCGATCGTACATATAGGTGAAATATTATCAGTTACTGTTACTATTGCACTACAAGTATTTGTATTCCCAGAATTATCTACAATAGTTACGCTCACTGCATTATCCCCTATATCTGTACAATTGAAGGTGAAGACGGTAGGAGATGTGATTTCGATATTTGTATCACAATTATCAATAGCACTATAATTTAAATCATCTAATGTAACTGTAGCTGTACCCATAGCATCCAGTGTTACGATGAAGTCTTGCAAAGTACAAACTGGAGCTGCGTTTTCAATTACTGTAATGGTAGCATTACAACTACTTGTATTCATGTTTTCATCTGTAACAATGATAGGTACCGTATTTTCACCAAGATTGCTACAGTTTAATAAGATTCTAGAAGATCCATCTACAAATGCCGCAGTTACATCACCACAATCATCACTAAGATTCATTGTTATCGTTTCTATTGAAACACTGGCTGTATTTACAAAATTCAATTTTACGTCTACATCCAAAGCATTACATAATGGGCCTGAGTTATCCTGAACGATTACATTAATCGAACAATTAGTGGCCAAACCACATTCGTTTGTTGCAGTGAAAACTACTTGAGTAGTCCCAATAGGATATTCACCACTTGCATTAGAAGCATTAGGAGAGTTAGCACCTGCATAATTATGAGTGATAGTTACACCTGATTGGCAAGAATTTTCTATTGTTGGAAGCGGAACATTTACAAACGCTGTACAGTTACTTGTATTAGCATCAATAGGTCCGATATCTGCCGGACAAGTAATTACTGGTGGCGTCATGTTATCCGCAAAAATGTTTTGTATAAATGTTTCTGGCTGAGCAGGACATCCACAATTTGCAGATACTGACCAAGTCCTTATTATGAAATTACAATTAGCATTTGGATATGATGGAAATTCATCCACAAATGTCATCGTGAAATCATCACAACTACAATTAGGGACGATAGAAGGCTGACCTCCAATATCCGCCAATACCAAATCCGAAGGACAATCATCAATTGTAATATCGGTCGGTGGCAAAATACAATCTTGAGGCTCCTCACAAAAATCGAAATCGTTATTATCCTGAACTTCTAAAGTAGTTACACAAAAGTCAACATTATCGAATTCATCGATAACACAAATATTCACTGTTACCAATCCGCATGTGTTACAATCAAAACAATGTGTTGTATCAGCCATGTCTGGATTTTCTGGATCATCACAGAATACAAATTTAAGGTCATATCCACATGGATGGAAACTACTTGCATCAAAAAAGCTAGCATCTAGACAAGCCATTTCTGTATCAGGCACACCATCTCCATCTAAATCCATCGGCTCAAGTCCTATCGATAAACCTTCGATACAAGCGGCTGTTGGTGGCTTACAATTAATAATAGAAAATTCGTAAAGACATGAGGTAACATTCCCGCATCCATCCTCAAAAGAATAGATTATTGAATGGTGACCAACTGGGTATACCCCACTTGCATCAATTTGAGCCCCGACTCCGCTACTTGATAAATCTACTTCACCATCGTTCCCTTCATCAAATTCGAATGACCAATTTAGCATTTCATCGGGAGTACAAACATCCGTAGCTTCTGCAATCAAGATTATAGCTCCTCCATCACATTCAAATGTACATAAAGGATCTGTTTCTTCACAGCCACTAGTTATAACTGGAGCTTCTGTATCGTCTATTTTTATTGATTGTTGGTATGTCCAAATGTAATCTTCATCTTCTACTTTACACCAATCAATAACCTCCCAAGTTCTAATAATTTTATAACATGCATTAAAGTCATCACCTATGAAGAAGTATATTTCATCATCGTAGCTTACTCCAATAAGATCACAAAAGTCTTCATCAAATCGTGGATAAGCGAATCTATCGTCAAGATTATCTGGATCAAAGGTGTCAGTGCTACAACCATTATCTACTGTAAAATCATCCGGCCAATCAATATCTTCATCATCAAACTGGTCTGGATTAATAATATGAATTTCTTGTACACATCCTTCAGATCCATTTTGATCACTTGCTCTCCATCTTCTTTTTATTATTCCAACTCCACATTGATCAACTGTTATTACAGGTTCTAATTGAGTGATTTCCACTAAACAAGAATCCGTGGCGGTTGGTGTTCCAAATTCAGATAAATCATCTAGATTATAAGGAGTGTCACAATTTATAGTAAAATCATCTGGACAAGTAAGCTCTGGCGCCACTTTATCTTGTACCTCAACTGTTACCATACAGTCATTGAAATTACCAAAGTAATCAACGGCTCTAAATACAACCATTTGTTCTGTACCTACTTCTGAACAACAAAAATTTACATACTCACTCCAGCCACAAGGGTCATCTGTTTCAAAAACATAATAGTACTCTTCAGAACCACTCACTATAACCCATTCGCCACCTACATTTACAACAGTATAATCTCCAAGTGAAGTTGCTGGATCCCCAGTTCCAAAGTTAGAATATCCTAGAGCTACGCCATCTTCCCAAATGAGATTCCCTTCACTCGCAACATCGTTTAGTCCAATATAATACCTTGCTCCTCCTGTTACAGAATCCGCTTTCATTTTCACCCAAGTATCTTCATCCTCATTCAAGATTACAGCTGGATGGCCACCCATTGATTGAGCGTATGAATATGCTAGATTTGCATTTATTTTATGTTTAGAAATATAGTAGTATGAATTATTGAACTCACCTAATAAATTCATATCGACGAAATATGGAATATCACATTCGCATGCGTCCTCATCTGGAGTCATCTTTCTTACTAGCATACTATGTAAGAAACAATCATCATATGAACCATCATCTAAACTTTTTGACCACGCTTCAGCAGTTCCATCACCTCTCAAGGATACAACTGTAAATTCATCACAAATCGCTACTGGAGGGGTATCATCTTTCACTAGAATATTTATCTTACACGAATCTGCGTTGAGACATTCATCATATACTAAGTATGTAATTTCGTGATTTCCTGCCGGTAATTCTACAAATCCACCTTCTTCGGCATCATCTAAAAATCCACCAGGATATCTAATATTTACTAAGAATCCACCTGACTCCGTACAATCATCCTCAATACTTAAAGGTGGCGGAAGGAAAACCGTTCTATCACAAGTTTCACCGCTTGTAGTAATTACTATATTTTCATCACACTTAATCACTGGATCTTCCGTATCCATTATTTCTATTACCTGAGTAATAGTATCTATTGCTCCTATGTCTCCACAAGCTTCATAGAAAATCCAAGTTCTCATATATTTTTTAACACAGCCTTCGTCGGCTAAAATGTAATCTGTGTGATCAATTCCTACATTACAGTAGAAATCTGGAAATGGATAAATTTGAAAAGTATTCCAAGTAGGCACTCCTGTCCAAGATGTATCCGGCGTTCCTTCTGCATTGTAAACTGCATCTGCACAAGATAAATATGTTCCATCTTCAACTGTATAATTAGGAATATCGTCTATTCCGTCAAAATCAAATCTTTTAACAAAAATTCTCTGATGACATGGCTGTGACTCATTCCCATAACTATCTACTGCTACATAAGATCTAATTATTTCTTTGATAAAAAGGTCTGTATCTGGATCACAGTCGTTATTTGGAATAACAACTTCTTCGATCATTCTGACCTCCATTACTTCTCCACAATTATCAATTACTAATGGTTCGTAAGTATGAATAGTCGTACAATCTAATGTAATATCATCACACTGGATCGTAGGAGGAGTTTTATCTTCTATATACATAAATGCCCAACACGAATTACCTGAGCAAGCATCTATTAATTTTACGGTTAGCTCTTGCCCAATATGTTCATCTGTTACCTTATTATTTGGAACTGGGTGACCATGTGCATCCAGCACCATTACACCATATCCAGCATTTGGAGTAGGTGTTCCTGCAAGTACCATAGATGGAGTAATTTCTACACAGCAGTCAGAATCCAATGAAAGATTTAAATCGTTAATACAACCAATTGAACCAGTTGAAGAGCCTACATTTACCGTTAATATAGTTGGCTTTGGACAAAATCCAGGACAAAAAACTTCTGCGATCAACTCATAATCTCCAATTTGATTACCCCACTCTACAACGACTGTTTCTTGGTTTAATGGGCTAGTTATATCTCCACCAGCTTGGAGACTCCAAACAATTACACAATCATCAGCTAAATCGACTTGATAAGTAGCAGTAGTATTTGTGCAAGTTGTATAAATATTATCTTCATAATTTACACCTTGTATGACTGCATCATCATAATTACATCCTTCCGTTTGGTATTGTAAGAAAAACCCAAGTTCATTGGCAAATCTTATGCTATACCCATCCCCATCAAGGTGAATTCCTGAGATGGTGTACTCACTGTATCCCATACCTAAAATCACCTCAGTAAAATATAATGTGCCAGGACCAGTAGTGAAAGGCACCAACGGAGCCGGTGGCAAAGGACTAGTCGAGTCAAAAAATCCAAAAACCGTATCAATATACCATTCTTGATTTGAAGGTGCTGTAATTACAATTACATCACGAAATCTTTGATCGCCAATGCAAGAGCATTCTTCTATTACTTCAGTATCTGCGGCATATAATGTAGCACCGTCATGATCATCTTCATCATTATCATCAAATGCATGTACTGAATCATCGTATTGCAATCCCCAGACTTCGTTACTTCTATCATCATCTGGGGTAGAGTCAATATCCATTTGTCCAATCTCATTCCCATTCGCATCAAAAACAGCATTAATCTCCGCTATATTTATATATTCTATAAATTCTGCATCTTCAGCCAAATATAATGTAATTGTGGTTAAATAAATCTCATCCATTGCTAGACCCTCTGGAAAAAAGATGGTTTGATAGGCCTGATGTGTATCGGCATCATATTCCCAATTATCACCAACTAGCGTGAAAAACTCTGGTAAATAATCAACTATTTCAACACTGTAAACGATCGCATCTCCTTGATTATAAATTTCTATATCAAACGTAACTTCAGTTCCTCTTTCTACTAAAACCTGATCAATTGTTTTCATTAAGGCTAAATCGACTATTTCAACATTTAGAACTGATATATCATGATCATCTTCATCATCTTTACCATCAAAATTGATTTCATTATCTATTACTTCATCATTTTCGCAATCCATGTCGGGTGTCGAATCAATATCGAGGACTCCCTGCGGTCCCTCAAAATCAAATATCTCTGCCTTATTAGTAATTGGTCCATCTTCAGATAGACTTTCTAGCGTTAATGTTATAGAAATGGTCACTGTCTGACCAACCAGTAAAGTGCCGCCAAACTCGTAAACATACATCCCATTTCCTGCACTTACCCAACCAGTATTTAAAGTTGGATCAAAACTCATTTCTTCCGGGACATAATCTACAATGCCAATATTAGAAACATCAACATTACCCTGATTATATATTGTAATATCAAAAGTTACTTGGTCTCCAATTTGATAGTTTTGGTTTAATCTTAATTCTTTAAGTAATGCTAAATCTAAAATATCAACACAAGCTACATCGTGATCATCTTCATCAAAAGTACCGTTATCATTTATTTCATCATCCGTAGATGTTCCACAATTACCGCCATTATCATTACCATTTACATCATCAGCAGTTGAATCTGTATCACTATCTGGATCTCCAAATTGATCTACTGTTGAAGAGACTTCTGCATAATTTATATAATCACCTGAATTTGTGCTTGGTAATAGCTGTAGAAATAAGGATATGGTGAGAGTTTCACCGGGTGCTAAATTACCTGTGAATGTATATGTGTAATCATTACCATTTTGTGTCCAACCTGGATTTGATGATGCTAAAAATTCAAAATTAGGTGTTGAATAATCTATAATCTCTATTACACTAGCTGCAATATCTCCTTGGTTAAATACTTCAACTTCAAACTCCACAATGTCTCCAATACCAATTGGGTAAGGAGTAACCAAGGACTTCATTATTGCTAAATCAAAATTATTTGGTCTAATCAATCCGATATCGTAACTGTGGTCAATATCATGATTAGTTTGTACCCCAGCACTAATAAAATGTGAGATTCCACTACTTGGACATTTTGAAGGATTGACTACTAAGTCTGAGCCTAATTGATCATCTTCATTAGGTATCGTAACGTTGTAATTAATACCACCGATCAAAAATGATCCAGAGTTTTGATCTACTTGTGCTGGATCTATAGCAATACAGTACTGATTACCAGGTATTAATCCGCCTTGAACATTTCCATCATTGAAGGCGTATTGTCCTTTTACATTCGTCGAAGTGGTTCCAACGATGTTGCAATCCTTATCTAATAGGACTAAATCTAAATTATTGATTGGATCTTCCGTTCCATCTTGGATGCCATTCGAATCTGCATCATACCAAACATAATTACCGATTTCTGGAGATACTTTAGGACATATAGCTATGATTTCGCCGAAACCCGTAGCTTTCCCAAAATATTCTACCAAATTATGTGTATACAACTCCTTAAAATCAACAAATAATCCGTTACTCGTATTGTATCTATGCAGTCCTCCAGAATAAGTATTAAAGAATGGATCGAAAACAGATGCGACAACTTCTCCAGTACCTGGAATAGCGAGTACTGACCCTAAAGCTACTTCCGAATGGTATGAAGGATCTGCAGGGAAGAAATCGTATCCAAAAAACTCACCACCTCCCGGTCCATCTCCATTACCAACTCCTGAACCAACTATCGGTCCAGCAATTCCATTGCTTTCTAAAGTCCATGTTCCGTTATCATTCCAGACTACTAGTAAATCAGGTTTCTGCTGGTCCACTCTTCCATTATATCCATTGCAATAGCGGTGTCCAAATCTATCTGACACAGCAAGTAACATATTTCCTTCATCGGTAAATTCCAAATCTGTCAACCAATGTGAAGTGGCAATTGCATCTGAAGGTGTATCTATCCAAAATCCTTCAGTATAATCCGTATTAAATATTTCACTAAAATTACCCGTCGATGCATCAAATTCATAAACATAAAATTCTGAGTATTGAGCATCTTGTAATACATTCGCATCACAAGTAACACCAACATATAATTGACCATTATGCAACTCTAAAGCAAAAGCTCTTGCATTCCCTCCAACACAATTAGGGGTTGGGATAGAGTGAGTTATTGTGGTCCCAGCTGTAGGATTATCAACATCTATTTCAACTATTGAATTATCAAAAATATTTACTGCGTATAATTTTGATTGATCATTAGACAAAACAATATTTCCTATTCCATATTTTCCTACTTGAGCCCCATAACCACAGTCTTGCTCATTTGTAACTGGCAATGTTCCTGTATTTATGCCTAATGTGGATAATTTTACGAATAGAGATGTCGTATTTGTATTTAAATCTGTTTTGTAAATGGCGTCATGACCACTCTGTGTTAGAGCAGCATACTGCTTAACAAAAGCAGATGAAAATACCTCATTAGTGCTGCTTCTATAAGCCAAACCCCAAATACTGCCTGTTTCTGCTTTAGTAGCGTAGACAGATACTCCGGATGAAGCCGAAAAGTCATGTTCTAATCCAACTATAGTTGCATAAGAATCATATTGTCCAAGAGTTCCTTGGACAAAGCATGTAACTAAAATTTCGGGGTTTTGTGAACACTGATATCCAGCATTTTTAACTCCAAAATTAGCCTTGCAATAAGGCGGTTTCTCAAATCTAATGTTTGATTCGTTATCCGTTCCTAGATAAGTGGATTGATAATTTTGCCCATAGGTAACTTCTAATCGATATTGAGATCCATCATTAAGATTAGAAATTGTATAAGTACCTTCAGAATCTGAGGTAGCTGACCCTGCAACAGATCCGGTACCATCATAAGCACGTACTAATACATTTGAAACACCAGTATCTGCAGAATTGAATGATCCATCAAAATTTTGATCATTAAAAACAGAACCTGAAATTGTTCCTTCAGTGCATTGTGCACTTCCTTCGACTTGAGCTATCAAAAGCAAAATAAGTGACAACATCAAATAAACATATTTATTTGAATGCATCAAATTACATTGTTCTCTCATTGTGACCTTTATTAAATTGTAAAATGTGAATGCGTTGGCTACACTGGGGTAGCCAATATTTTACTGTAGAATGGGTGGGATGATAAGTATATCGGTTTTTAGGTCTTAAGAAAACTTATCTAGGCAAATATATATAGAAATATTTAATATCTAATCATATTACGATTTATTTTAATTTTTATTCGCCTCATAAAAAAAGGGTTAGCACAAAATGCCAACCCTTTTTTTATTTATTTTATATCCTTCGATTACTCGATTCTAATCATTTTCTTAGTAACTGACTCATTATTTGAGCTAATTGTGTAATAAAATATACTTGACTGTGTGCTAAAATCATCTTGATTCACAATAATTTGATTTAATCCTCTGTCATAAAATGAATCTGTTACAAGTAGTATTTTACCATTTAGGTCATATAGTGTAAACTCTACGTTGCCTGCTAAAGGTAAATTAAACATGATATTTGTGAATTCTGACCATGGATTCGGATCATTTTGTAAAACAGCTAGTACTTCTTTATTTTCATCTGCAGCTATTTCCATATGGATGGTTTCTAATTCGTCCCCTTGGTAAGCTTCAGCGAATGTTATTCGATCAGAAATCGTTATTAATTTAGCGTTTTCAATCGATCCGGTAAGCACTAAGGAAAACAATACATCTGAGCTTGTTACTGCCTTTGTACTATTCCAACTCAATGTTATAGCGTCATTAAAGTTACCAATCATAGAAGAATTTATATCAAGTACTCCAGCGTTGATAGACTCAAATTCCAAACCTTGAGTTTCTAAAGTAAATTGGAAACCATATATTTCCTCAAAATATGAGCTATAGAAGTCTAGTACGTTCTGTCCGTTTACACTTCTTATTTGAAATTCTAATGGTAATTTATTTGAAGATCTAGAATCTATGTATTGATCATCTAGATTGGCTACAACCGTATTATTTACATCTCCTACCTTCACAGCTATGAAATCCTCAGACATCATATCTGTATCTAAATCATCGATTAATCTATATTCAGCAAAGGTGAAAGGGTTATCCATATCCATCTGTGATGTAGAAGGGATAAATCTCCAACTTGTATTACCTTCAATTTCTAAAGTCAATCCTAAGATTAATTTTCTTATTTGGATCAAATCAATAGCTGATACATTGTCATCTCCGTTAGCATCTGCTGCAATAATTTGATATGGACTTGTAAGCTCATCTACGAATAAAATATGTTGCTGTATTCTCACTAAATCCAATGTACTTACACCATTTAACCAATCAATATCTTTTTCCGCAGCAATCATGTATGAATTATACATTGGATTACTTCCAAATATAAATTCACCATTCTCTACTGTTATTTCTTCTAAAGGATAACTTGGAATTTCTGCACTCAATGAAATTTTTACTTCATTTACAGTTTCTCCCGTTTCTGTAGCAATTCTACCAGCAACACTAGATCTAGTCCCTGTCAATCCACAATCACCTGAATTATCTATTAGGCTCAGATTTACATTGCAGAAATCAGAATTTCCACATTCATCCCATACGTAGATAGAGACAGGAAAAACGCCACCATTTTCTTGTGCTATTGCCAATTCATCACAGCCAAAATTTTTGCCACTACATCTTGTAGATGCTATATAATTAGGGTCCTCCTCAGGAGCTATTGGTCCAAAGGTGAACCTTAAGTTATCTTCAGAGGTACAATTATCAAAACTTCCAGCATCAAAATCACAAGCCCAAAGTTCGACGCCGTTACCATTTTCCATGATCGCTGTACTAAGGTTAAGGCAATATGGTGTTGGCTTTTTCTTATCTTCAACTGTAAAGTAGCTTATGCCAGAAGTAACATTACCACATCCATCATTCACAGTCCATGAAACTCTGTGCTGTACATTACAAGAACCTTCGAATTCGTTTGCTGGGATCGCTACACATACAGATTCTCCTTCTTGGCCTTCCGTTGGATTAATATAAAAATCTGAGTTCGGATTTGTAAAGCTACTGAATGTATAATCTACAGTCCAATCATTATAAGCATCTACTTCAACCTCCCATTTCAACCATGGGCTTCCACAATAACCATTATCGGCCGCAAAAGCTTTAAGTTGAAGTAGGTCATTTTTACATTCCGCAGTCACAGCATAGCAAGAATCCTGTACCGTAAGAACTGGATCTTCATCATCTAAAAATTTGACTACTTGAGTATGTCTGTAAATTCCATCACTTGCAGAATTATTGACATCATATACACACCAATCTATTAGCGTCCATTCATTTAGCACTTTAAAACAAGCTCCTTCTTCAAAATAAAAAGTATCAGATTCTAGACTTACTCCTAAGGATAAGCATTTCTGATCTACGTATGTTGGTTCTTCCATAGGTGTAGTAGCGCAAAATATAGTTGTATCTCTTGGCCATTCGATATCTACAGTTTCAAATAATCCTCGATCAATGATGATCCATTGTTTGCATGTATTGGATCCACATTTCCATGTTCTCTCGATCGCTCCAAATTGACAGTTTTGATTATACGCTGGAATAACTTCGCCTTGATAAGGACTTGAGTTTGCTGGCTTTACTTTATATACATCGACAGGGTCATTTGTACAAGCTTCTGCACCAACACATGATGTACTTAGCGTAGGATATCCAGTATTTGTATAATTATTGAAATCATCAAAACAATTTATTCTAATGTCTGGTGGACATGCAATTTGAGGTCCCAATTTGTCTTCCACTCTAACTGTAGACCATGATTCATTATAGTTATCGCCTGCTGTTCCAAAATTTCCATCCATATCACCATCATCCCAAACTCTTAACCAAACCTTTACTTCTCCATATGCAAACCCCGTATTTGGATCCACGTTGTCTGGATTTATATCTTCACAACAAAACTTTACAAATTGTCCATCATCGGTGTCATCTCTATCATCATTTGGATGATTTAAAGAATTAGGGCCTTCATTATTATTGTATGTACTATTGTTATTGTGACCGTCTATTCCTATGTTACCACAATCTACTTCATCGTCTCTTCTTATTTCTAAATAAACATCACTACATCCGTCATAACTAGAATTATCAATATCTATTGGGAATATCTTTGCAATGCTAGTTCCATCAAAGCTTGAAGTTAAGTTCACAACAATTCTTTCTTTTGTAATAGCAACTGGAGGGGTGCTATCTAATACATGAACTGTGATTGGAGTAGAGGTAGTATTTCCACAACAATCTATCGCAACGTATTCGAATGTATGGGTTCCTTTAGGCACATTGTAGGCTGTATTTCCTTCGACATTCACTCCTGGAGGACCTATTACATAATAAGTTACATTGTTATCGCAATTATCATGAATGTGTTGTGGACCAGGTAAAGAAACGGTTGCTTTACAATCCCAAGGATCGACACTCGCAGTAACACTACCAACAGTAATTGTTGGTCCTTGAGAATCAGCTGCTTTGATTATCTGTTCACAGTGCACAACCGTACTAGTGCACCAATCTAAGACCGTCCAATCCCTAACTATTTTTTTATTGCCTGCGCATCCGTATCCACATGCATCAATTTCTATATCTGTATAGGCTGTATTAATATTACATAAAGTATTATAGATTGGTTTTGCATGTTCATTTCCTTTCCATCCACCAATGACCACATACGGATATGCATATGGAATACCTTCATTGTATTCTTCTATATTTGGTGTTTCAGGAAAATCAATGTTAGTATTACTACTTTGATCAAAAAAAGCAGCTATTCCTTCTGGTGAGATATCTGATCCACAAGTAAGTTCTACTAAGCCTTCTGGGCAATAATAGTCAAAATCTCCAATCCACTGTCCATTTGAAGTAGTTCCGCCGTTCTGCACATCCAAACTTCTGAACAGAAATTGTTGTTCGCAAGAAATACTTCCATTAACGTGACCACTTGCATAAGTGTATGTGATTGATCTTCTGACAATCTTATCTTTACAATTTGCTGCATTGATTATATCGATGGTAACGGATGGAGTACCAGAAACGCCACAATTATCTTGAGGAATATTATTATCTATTGGTGGTAGAACTTGATTAAATATGTTGTTAGGTCCAGGTTCTTCTAGAACTTCTAAATCCCAAACTTCATAGCAATAAAAGACGCAATTGGGATCAGGAATTCTTTCCACTTCGTTTAGGTATGGAGTTTCACACTGACACATTGACATTGGATCAAGTTTGTCTTCTGCGAGAATGTTACCCCAGCAATAATTTCCACTTGCATCATATATTCTAAAAATATACTCACCCGGAGATGTAATTAAAGGGGTTGATTGTCCTTCGATTTCCACCGTGTAATTACAGTTAGGATCTATATATCCTTCATACACCATATCAACTGTGATGTATGCTTCACAGCTTTCTTCTAACGCAACATTAATTTGGTCATTACAAACAAGAGGACATTGTGCTCCAATATGAGAACATAACCCAGCCAGTAATAGAACCAATAAATAGATTCTCTGCATGAGATTGAGATTTCGTTATATAAAATTTCGCCTAGTAAATCGATAAAATTAATATTTTAATCCCGTTATAGTGCCTAAAAAGCTAAGTTTTTCATGACTTTCTTCAAAATAAAAGGTCAGAATTAGGTCATTTCGCAAAAACGGGTTAGAATACCTATCACATCATTGTAATTAGAACGTGTAATTATTGATTACGTCCTAAATTACGTATGTTTTTTAATTATAATTTATGGATTTAGACGTACCCTTTAAATAAACTCTTAATTGAGTCTACGAAAATATAGGTTTAGAGAATGGAAGTTTAAATTTGGTGATTTATCTGCGATTTTCACTAAATAAACGAAAGAGTTTATATTTAAGCGACCCTTAATTTCTTCAATTTAGACTTAGAGATTCTCTCTTTTACATAATCTTCATTGACTTCTAACGCTGTTTCATCAGGAAGTGATGGATAAGTGTACATGGCTTCTGTAAGTATAGTCTCGCAAATAGACCTTAATCCACGTGCTCCTAAATTGTATTCTATGGCCTTGGATGCGATGGCTTCAATGGCTCCATCAGTAAAAGATAGTTTTTTATTTTCTAATTCGAAGAGCTTCTGATATTGCTTAATTAATGCATTTTTAGGTTCTTTCATGATTCGAATGAGTGCTTCCTTATCAAGAGGATCAAGATAAGTCAATACTGGCAATCGACCTATCAATTCTGGAATCAGACCGAATTTCTTTAAATCCTGATGATTGATATACTGAAGAAGATTTTCCTGATCTAATTGATCTGTATCTTTCTTATCAAATCCAATCACTTGCGTATTAAATCGCTTAGCAATTAATTTTTCTATGCCATCAAATGCGCCTCCACAAATGAATAGTATATTACTTGTATTGATTTTAATCATTTTTTGTTCAGGATGCTTTCTTCCACCTTGCGGTGGAACATTTACATCGGCCCCTTCGAGCATCTTGAGTAATGCTTGTTGTACACCTTCGCCAGAAACATCTCTTGTAATTGAAGGATTATCATTTTTTCTTGCGATTTTATCTATTTCATCAATATAGACAATTCCTTTTTCAGCAGCTTCTACATTGTAGTCGCAAGCTTGTAGCAATCTACTGAGCATGCTTTCTACATCTTCCCCAACATAACCAGCTTCGGTAAATATAGTAGCATCCACAATGGTGAATGGGACTTCTAAATAGTTTGCTATACTTTTCGCCATTAAAGTCTTTCCGGTACCGGTACGACCAACAAATAGGATATTTGACTTTTGAATATCTATTTCATCCGCTTCTTTACTATTTAATCGCTTGTAGTGATTGTACACGGCTACGGACAGATATTTCTTTGCTTCTTCTTGTCCAATAATATAATTATCTAAATACTCCTTGATATTAATTGGAGTAATTTGATCGGGCATTTTAAAATCCTTGCCAGGAGTGTTTCTATTAAACATTTCCTCGCTTAAAATATCGTAGGCTTGCTCTACACAAGATTCGCAAATGTGCGCTTCAATACCTGCAATTAGAATTATTGTCTCCTTTTTACTTTTACCGCAAAAAGAACAATGTTCATTAGATTTAGATTTCAATGCCTTTATTTTTAATTTAATTACTTTTTTCTATCTTCTTTTCTCTTAAGTACTTCATCCACTAAACCGTATTCTTTAGCTTCTGTAGCAGTCATCCAATTATCTCTATCGGAATCTGCTTCGATTTTCTTTAGTGTTTGACCAGTACAATCAGACATAATGGAATATAGCTCATGTCTTAAGTCTTTTATCAAATTATAAGAAATCTCCATATCCGAAAATTGTCCTTGCATTCCACCAGAAGGTTGATGAATCATAACTCGACTATGCTTCAAACAAGTTCTCTTGCCTTTGGTACCTGCACATAAGATAACAGCTCCCATAGAAGCCGCTAAGCCAGTACAAATGGTTCCAATATCTGGAGACACATATTGCATCGTATCATATATACCTAAACCCGCGATTACAGAACCTCCTGGGCTGTTAATAAACAATTGAATGTCTCTTTTAGGATCAGTAGATTCTAGAAACAATAATTGGGCTTGTATTACATTCGCTACATAGTCATTTACAGGAACTCCCATAAATATAATTCTATCCATCATCAATCTAGAAAATACATCCATACCAACGACATTCATCTGTCTTTCTTCGATTACCTGAGGTGTAAAACCTGTTACATTAGGATAGGCAGATGTCATGGATTTATTGAAGTAGTCTTCAAGGTGCATACTGCTCATACCTAGATGATCAACAGCATACTTTGTAAATTCATTTTTTGGAAACATTATTTGTCTTTATTATTAAAATCTTCAACAATTAAATAAAATTCTGCTACGGAAGTTTCTTCTTCTTTTATTGTAAGGTTTTTTTCTAATTCTCGATACATCTTCAAGGTAAGAACTTCATCCCATATCTTTCGGTATTGTTCTTCATCTTTCAATAAATTACCAACAATCATATTTATATATTGATCATTATCCGCACCTCTATAACCAAAGTAACCCATTACTTGTTTCTTCGCATGCTCAATAATTTCTTCTTGTTCTACCTTAATATCGTAAGTTTTTAGCAATTTTCCTTTAATCAAATTCCATTTTAATTCTTTGGTAAAGTGGTCTAGAAATTGGTCATCTTCTACTCCTTCTTTTATCGATTTAGTTCTCTTAGCCCAAGTTAATAGAAAATCTTCTGGTAAAGGTATGCTTGATTGTTCCATCAGCTTCTCCATCATGTCCCGATATACAAGGTTTTGCGCTGTTCCATCATGTTCTGTAGTAGTATGCTCAGAAAGCTTCGCAAGTGCATCTTCTTTGGTTTCAATTTCTTGATCAGGAAATATCTTTTTGAACATTTCTGGACCCACTTCTAAGGATTCTACACGCTGAACATTTACAATGGCGGCTTCTATATCACTTTGGAATGATCTTTCATCATCTACATCCATTTTTAAATAATACTTTCTTATGAAATTATCATCCTTATCTTCAATGTCCGCCAAAGCTATACTTAAGTTATCATTTAGCTTTTTTCCTTCTACTTCTTTCTGAAATTTCTCTGAGGCATCGGATACCAAGACCTTTATTTCTACTTCGATAGGTTCTGTGAGACCTTCATCGTCGGTCAACAGATTATCCCCCATAAGAGTAACGATGTCTTTTGGCTGAATATCAGACTCTACAGTAACTGTTTCTCCTAACTGCGTAGCAATTTTTACTAAATTTTCATCTAATTCAGTCGCTGTTGGTACAACCTTAAATTTTGTGAATTCTTCACCTGAGCTCAATAAATCTATTTCAAATTCTGGGCTTAATCCAACGAGGAACGAGAATTTGTAATCTTGTAATTCACGATGATTTATTGTTTGGACACCATTTTCTTCATCTAAAATAGGGTCTAAGATGATTTCTATATTATTCTCTTTGAGATAGTCATACATGGATTGTATAGCTTTCTTATTGATTAATTCGGCCAGAATTTGATCACCAAAAACTTTTTTTACATAGCTGGCTGGTGTTTTTCCGGGTCTAAAACCCTTCATATTACCTTTGGATTTCTGTTTATTTATCTCTTCTTTAAATTCATTGAGATAGTCTGCTTGGGCAATGTGGACATCGAGATTCGCTTTCAACGAATCGATTTTATTAAATTCTACTTTCATTTAAAAAGATGACTTTGATTGAGATATTCTGAATGGATGTAAAAAAAAGAGAGTGCGGGTAGAGGGAGTCGAACCCCCACGCCGTTAAGCACTAGATCCTAAGTCTAGCATGTCTACCAATTCCATCATACCCGCTTTCAATCTTAATTCGCATGATTATGAAATCATGGGCTTTTCTTAAAAAGCACCCAAAGATAACAGGTTTTTACATTCGAGCAAGCATTCACTTTTGATTAGAGCCTTTATTTTGAAATTAAATGATATAAATGTGTGTTACAACTAAAAGGTTACAAAATTTGAGAAGATATCGGCTATATTAGTTATCTAAATAAACACTTACTTTGGCTCGAAAAGCAATATCAGACGAAGAATTAGTAATTGTCTATAAAGCATACCGCGATCTTTATGACAAAATAGAACCTCATTGCAATGAAGAGGACAAGATATTATTGCAAGATGCTTATGATATGGCACTTAAAGGTCATTGGACTCAACGAAGAAAATCAGGAGAACCATATATACTGCATCCAATCGAAGTGGCAAGAATATGTTTTGAGGAAATTGGATTAGGCCCTACAGCTGTTATTTGTGCTATCCTTCATGACGTAGTAGAAGATACAAATTTCACATTGGAGGATGTAAATAAGTCCTTTAATCCAAAAATATCACTTATTGTCGATGGTCTTACAAAATTGGATGGTTTATACAATGTAGAAAGTCTGCAAGCTGAAAATTTTAAAAAAGTGGTCAGCACTTTGACCGAGGATGTTCGAGTTGTTCTGATAAAAATGGCAGATCGTGTCCATAATCTGAGAACGATCGGAGTAATGCCGAGGCACAAGCAACTAAAAATAGCGGCTGAAACCTCTTACATCTATGCTCCTTTAGCACATAGATTAGGTTTATACAACATTAAAACCGAGTTCATGGATATAATAATGCAAATCAATGAGCCAGAAGCCTATAATAGCATTGCCAATAAACTAGCTTCATCTGAGGAAGAGAGACAAAAATATATCGGTGAATTTCTGAAACCAATCCGAGAAAAATTAGATGAAACAGGCATGCAATATAGTGTCCAGGGTCGTCCTAAATCTATCTATTCCATTAATAATAAGATTAAAAAGAAGGGGATAAGCTTTGAGGAGATATATGATTTGTTTGCCGTACGTATTATCCTAGATGTCGAAAAAGAAAAAGAGAAAAATTCCTGTTGGCAAGTTTATAGCTTGATTACTGATTTTTATACCCCAATTCCAGAGCGACTAAAGGATTGGGTTACTACACCAAAAGGAAATGGGTATGAGTCTTTGCATACTACTGTAATAGGACCAAATGGTCGATTTGTAGAAGTACAAGTCCGATCCGAACGTATGGATGACATAGCAGAAAGAGGTTTTGCAGCTCATTGGAAATACAAAGGAGTAGGTAATAAAGATCAGAGTGTCTATGACAGGTGGTTAAATAATATTCGTGAAATGCTTGATTCTCAGCAGCATTCCGATGCAATGGAGTTTATTAATGACTTTAAAACCAACTTATTTAGCGAAGAAATCTATGTATTTACTCCACAAGGAGATATGAGAATATTGCCAAAAGGAGCAACGGCTTTAGATTTTGCTTTTGAGATTCATTCAGATGTAGGTTATCATGCAACTTCGATAAAAGTCAACAATAAGTTGGTTCCTATGGGGTACAAACTAAACAACGGAGATCAAATACATGTAATTACCACTAAGAATCAAAAACCTAATGAAGCTTGGCTTAGAATGGTAGTTACTGGTAAAGCGAGGTCTAAAATCAGATCTTCGATGAAAGAGGATCGAAAAAGACAAGGTGAGACAGGCAAGGAGGCATTACAAAGAAAACTGAAACACATGAAAGTGGACTTTGAAGAAAATGTTGACATTATAGTTAAGCATTTTGATTTTCAAAGTAGAGTAGATTTATATTTTGCCATAGCAACTGATAACTTTAAGTTGACAGAATTGAAAGTATTTGAGGTGAAGGGCAACAAGTTACAATTGATACAGGAGTCTGAGGAAAAAGTGAATGGCAGTATGGCTCCATATGATACCGAACCTAAAAGAGTAAGAAAATTTGTTCCTGTCGTAAATAATATTCTGGTCAATGGAGAATCTGCAGATAAATTTCAATTTGAATTAGCCAATTGTTGTAAGCCCGTACAAGGCGACGATATATTTGCTTATACCACTTCAGGCTCCGGTATGAAAATCCACAGAACCGTCTGTAAGAATGCGACCCATTTGATGGCTAACTATGGATATCGTGTCCTTAAAGCTGAATGGCAAAACACCCATACTACAAGCTTCGCAGTAGACCTATCTATCATTGGAGTAGACTCCGGAGTAGGTGTAATACAAATGTTGACGAATGAAATTTCGAGTAATCTGGGGATCAATATTAGATCGATGAAGATAGAAGGGAAAGAAGGTTATTTTGAAGCTAAGATTGGGCTTTTTGTAAGTAATAAAAATCAACTAAATATGGCACTCCGGTCAATAGAGAAACTAGAAGGAATCTCAAGTGTTAGAAGATTAGAAAAATAACTATGTCCGAGGATACTAAAACTTTAGATAATCTTATAGATGAAGTAAAAACAATATTTACTTCTTATTTGGAAACTAATAGCTATCGTAAAACTCCTGAGCGTTTTGCGATATTAGAAGAAATCTATAAACAAACAGACCACTTTGATGCGGAGGCATTGTATATCCATATGAAAAATCAAAATTACCGAGTATCACGTGCGACGGTATATAATACGCTAGAGATTCTTGTTGCATGCGATCTTGTTACACGTCATCAATTTGGAGAAAATTTAGCTAAATACGAAAAGTCTTATGGATACAAGCAACACGATCATCTCATTTGTGTCGATTGCGGAAAGGTGCTAGAGTTTTGTGATCCACGAATCCAACAGATAAAAAGTATGATGGGAGATATTATGGATTTTAGTATTACTCACCATAATCTCAATCTATATGGAGCTTGTAATAAAGTGGCTTGTGAAGGCAAACTTAAGTCTCAGCATTGAAGTGCTGGTCAACTCAGTTCTCAATTTGCTAATCATCTAAGCTCGGTTTTTTTCTTAATTGCTTTAAATTTCCTTTTCTTCTCTTATTATGCAAAATCTTTTGTTTCACCTCTTTACTAATTTTTGTTGCCTTCCTCTTTTTTTTCACCTTCAAACAATTTTTCAGCAATCTTATAAAATTCTTAGTCACTCTTTCTTTGTTTTTATGTTGAGATCTGGTGGCTTGACAATACATAGAAAGAAAAGAATCTTTGTCTATTCGTTTTGAGAGTTTATGTTTGATGATGTTTTTTTGCTCTGGAGATAAGATTTCAGAATTCAGAAGATTAAAATGAAGGATGACTTTTGTTTCAACCTTATTTACATGTTGACCACCACTACCTCCTGACCTTGCTGAAGTATACTTAAATTCTTTGATTAGGGCTTCCCAAGCTACCGCATCAAGAGGTTGTTTTGTAATATTTTTAGTAGTAGTTGGTTTAGGCATCTCAATAAAATGTCAAGCTGGAGGATAAAATAACAAAAAGGACTAAATAATTATAATCAAAACAACACATTATCATAATATGGCATATTTAATGCATTGAATTTGTGGTAGATACTCTTATGCATTTATTAAAAGTGTTAAAAAAAGTAATAATGTAAATTACTTTCTGTTTTAAGTGAGTGCAAAGAATTGAAGCAGACGAATATATTATGTAGTAAATCCTCTATTATTTCATCATTTAAAATCTAGGAGCAAATGAAAAAATTCATTTTATTTTTCGCGTGTATATCTATTGCCGTAACGTCATTCTCACAGGAATCCTTGATCAGAGATTTATTAACGATAAAGCCGTTGATATTTTCAATTGAAGAAATGAACAAAGAAACCAATAATCAGTACCAAACCAAATTGGATGAACAATTATTGGAAGCTACGACGGAGTTGGCAAAATATGAGAAAGAGTTCAGAGAAGATGTAGAAGAAACAATTACAGCCTATAATGAAGTACTCGCCACAGGAAATGAAAAAGAAGTGAATTCTGAGAAAAGAATTGCTAGTACATCTGTATATACTGCCTCCATGATATTGCTGAAAAATAAGAAAAACGTTTTAATTAATCTGAACAGCAAAATGACATCTGAAATAAGAAAATTACCGACCACTTTGGTGAATGAAAAAGAAGAAGAACTTAAGCAAATATTAGCCGATCACAAAGAAGCATTTCATGCTGAATTCAATGCAAATGAAGAATTGATTCGCATGTTTGAAGAAACAAAACATTTACAAATAGAAAATTAGAAATGCATAGGAAATAAGTAGGGATCTAAATATGCTAGATCCCTTATTTTCCTTTAGGAATAGGAGAACCATGAGGATCATTTTCTGGATATCCTAGATCTTTATCAATTTCTGTAAGTATTTCTCCGGTAAGGTGATGTTCCATATGCTCGGCATAGTTGTGAATTTGGTGCTCTTTCAGCCCCATAGCCTCGACTTGATAAGTTTCCCAAAGTCTGTGAGCTCGGATCAGTTCATTGGCTTGCTCTACTCCTTTAGTAGTGAGTTCGTAAGCATTATTTTGACCAGTGATAAAATTGCTAGTCACCAAACTACCAATCAAAGACTTTGCTTTAGAATCAGCTAGACCAATATATGCGGCAATTGAATCCATAGAAGACTTTGTATTCTTTGATAGATACTTAATGATGTCTTCTTTTTCAATTCGTATTGTTTCTTTTCGTTCTCTTAATTTCTTAAATACCAATCCGTGTATTGGAGAAAATAAGACCGCAAAGAAATAAAATATAGTCGCCACAATCGAAATGGCTGGCCCCGGGGGAAGATCAAATAGAACTGCACTAAACATACCTAACACAGAGGATATCATTCCCAGAAATGCGGCTAAAGTGATTGCTATCTTTAGTTTATCAGTCAACAGTAAAGCTGTTGCAGCAGGCGTAATAAGCATGGCAACTACAAGGATAACACCAACCGCACGCAAAGAGGCCACAACTACAAATGAGAGCAATAACATCAGAAAATAATGCAACATTTTAGTTGGTACACCCATTGTTTTTGCAATTGTTTCTTGGAATGTGACTAAGAACAGATATCTATAAAAAACTACAATACTAACAATGGTATAGACAAGGACTCCGAAAGTAAGCCATATATCTTCGTTGGAGATGCCAAGTACATTCCCAAATAGGAAGTCTTTCATATCGATATGTACACCTTCTTGATGACTTAGCCATGAAATACCAATGACTCCGATAGAAAACATGGCGGTGAATATGATTCCTATAGCTGCATCATTTTTAGTCGGGATATTTTGTTGAATCCAACTCATGGCCAAGGCAGCAATCAATCCAGCGATACTAGAGCCGATAAAAAAGCCTATCGTACTATAAGCTCCTAAGATGAGAAATGCAAAGAATATTCCAGGGAGAATGGCATGAGATAATGCATCTCCTATCAATGACATATTGCGAAGCACTAGAAATGTCCCTAACATGCCACACATAATCCCAACCATACATGATGTAAGCATGGCGCGAATGGCCCATTCTGAACTTAATAATTCAATAACTTCACTCATTTTTAGACTAGTCTAAATTTAAAATTAAAGCTACAAAAAAAGCAGATAAGGTTTCCCTTATCTGCTTATATTTCTTTTTTCAGATTGCTCTTTTATACTGCAAAACTTTCTCCACATCCACAGGTTCTAGAAGCATTAGGATTATTAAAGTAAAATCCTTGACCGTCTAAACCACCAGTAAATTCTAAGGTAGTGTTGCATAGATAGAGAAAACTTTTCAAATCCGTTACGATCTTGACTCCATTATCATCAAAAATCTGATCTTCTTCTTGATGTTCGTTATCAAAATCCATGGAATAAGTTAAGCCCGAACAACCTCCACTTGTTACACTTACACGTATAAAGTATTCGTCTCCAATATTGGTATCGGAACGAAGTTGAGAAATTTTATCCTTTGCACTGTCCGCAACGAATAACATTACACCGTTTTGTTTTTGGTTTTGTAATCTTCAATAGCTCCTTTGATCGCATCTTCTGCAAGCACTGAGCAATGAATTTTTACTGGTGGTAAAGCCAATTCTTCTACAATATCCATATTGTCTATAGAACCTGCTTCATCTATACTTTTTCCTTTCAACCATTCTGTGGCTAAAGAAGAAGAAGCTATAGCAGAACCACATCCAAATGTTTTGAACTTTGCATCCTCTATGATTCCAGACACTTCGTTTACTTGAATCTGAAGTCTCATAACGTCCCCACATTCTGGAGCTCCTACTAGTCCAGTACCAACATTCTTAGACGCTTTGTCTAAGGTTCCCACATTTTTAGGGTTTTTGAAATGGTCTAATACTTTTTCTGAATATGCCATAAAATTATTATTTGTATTTAGTAACAAAAATACGTGATAAAGAGTTTCGACACAAGGTCAAATAAACAATGACTAATGTTCTGTCCAGACGACAGATTCTAAATCAACTCCTTCTTTATACATCTCCCAAATTGGGCTTAAGTTTCTCATGTGATTTACTCCTTCCGTCACTTGCTGGATGGCGATATCAATATCTTCATCCGTATTGAACTTACCCAAACTAAATCGGATGGATGAATGTGCTAAATCATCGCCAAGTCCAAGTGCCATCAAAACATAAGATGGTTCTAGAGATGCTGAAGTACAAGCAGATCCTGAAGAAACTCCAATCTGGCTAAAAGTCATCATCAATCCTTCCCCTTCTACATGCTTAAAAGAAACATTGGTAACATGAGGCATTCTATGATCAACGTTTCCATTGATATAGACTTCCTCTAGATTTTCGCTTAATGTTTTTTCTAGGCGATTTCTTAATTTAGATAATCTTTCCGCATCCGTTGCCATTTCCTTCAATGCAATTTCTGCTGCTTTGCCCATTCCGACAATTCCAGGAACATTCAAAGTCCCTGATCTCATACCTCTTTCGTGTCCACCACCATCTTGTTGAGCTGTAACTTTGACCCTTGGATTTTTTCTATTCACAAATAAAGCGCCAACTCCTTTTGGGCCATACATTTTGTGTCCAGTAAAAGCCATTAAGTGTACCCCAACTTCTTTTGGGTGTGTTTTAATTTTTCCAACTGCCTGAGTCGCGTCACTCATAAACAAAACGCCGTGTTTTTCGCAAATCTCTCCAATTTCCTTCATTGGCTGAATAACACCCGTTTCATTGTTTGCCCACATGATAGATACGAGTATAGTTGTGTCCTTGATGGCTGCTTCTAATTCCTTCAGATCTACTAGCCCATCTCTTTGAACATCTAAATAGGTTACTTCTCCACCCATTTTCTCTATCTTCTTACAAGAATCTAAGACTGCTTTGTGCTCAGTTTTTAATGTGATAATGTGATTACCTTTACGAGCATACATCTCATAGACTCCTTTCAAAGCTAAATTGTCTGACTCTGTAGCTCCTGATGTAAATATAATTTCTTTAGAATCTACATCTATCAGGCTTGCAATTTGCTCACGAGCGTAGTCAACGGCTTCTTCCGCGGCCCAACCAAATGGGTGATTTCTACTTGCTGCATTTCCCGGAACATTGTGGAAATATGGTAGCATCGCTTCTACCACTCTAGGATCTGTAGGCGTAGTAGAATTGTTGTCTAGATATATTAACTTTGTGTTATTCATTTTGAGTTTAAAATTAAGATATAAAAATACAGCTTATTCGACTCAAAGACAGTATAATAGGGGTATTATTTATGTCTGAAGCCCATTTTAGATTAATAAACACAAATACTGATGATTGGTTTTGGTGAATTTGAAAAAATTAGTGAAGAAAGGTGGCAAGAAGAGCTAGCAAGAATGCTAAAACTTCAAAGTTTAGATGATTGGAAAAATAATACGATCGGCGGAGTCTCCCTCAATCCATTCATTTTTCCTAATCAAAATTCGGCACCGACAGGTTTGGAAAAGGCTATTTCTAGCTGGAAATCTGGCATCAGTATAGGACTCAAAGCTAAAAACAAAAATGAAATCATCCACTCACTGCTACTAAGAGGAGTTGAATGCATCCAAATTCCATTTCACCATAAGATTACGAACGATCTTAAGGGAGTGCATCTAGACTATATTTATCTCGATCTTCTGAAGGAGAAAGATTGCAAACTATCAGAGATAAGTAATTTATTAGCACATTGCTCTTCCTTCCCTACTCAAAAGATGTCAGGATGCATAAATTTTGATTATAAAAAGGATCGCCGGTTGATTCAGGAAGTACACTCAAAAATTCCAGTCTTTCATTTATTAGAAAGTCAAAGTAATCAAATGCTATATACGGTGGATGAGCTATGTGACCATCTTTTCCAATTAGAAAAATATTTAGAATTCTGTAATGAGCAAATCATCGATGTAAGTGTGATTAAATCCACCGTACATATTGGCAATCACTTGATAATGAATGTTTCTAAAATGAGAGCTTTGAGAATATTGTGGGCTAATTTATTGGCGTCTAAAAATATAGACTTCTGTCCATTGTTTATCTCTTGTAATGTGCATTCTAAGCTACAAAGACCGCAGACTCATGATGACAAAATTCATCTTGATAATAAAGGAGATTATCTCATTCAAAATAGTATGCGAACGATTAATGCTGTATTGTCAACTGCTGATATAGTTATCAATGGACATATTGAATCAGAAAGTGAATTTGCTAGATTATCTAATAATATTCAGCAGATATTTAAATTAGAAAATAAATTAAATCTGGTTGATGATCCATTGGCTGGTAGTTATCAAATAGAGGAATTAACAAAAGAAATTGCTACGAAAGCTTGGGATACATTTAACAAATAAAAACATTCTAAGATTCAAGTAAATTTATACTAGAAGCATGAAAAAAAATCTGTGACACAGCCTAAAAAATATATAAATCCAAAATTTCAAAAGACAAAGAAGCAATCCTTTACAGCTATAGAATTATATACTTTAATAAAAGAAGGTAACAAGAATGGATTAAGCCAAGCTCTATCCTTAGCTGAAAGCACTATACAAGAAGATCGGGAGATTATAAGTGAAATTTTAAAAAATTTCGACTCTCGGACTGACTCAAGAAGGCTTGCTGTCACGGGGCCACCTGGTGTCGGAAAAAGTACATTGATAGATTCTTGGGGATCCTATCTTATAAATATTGGATCGAAGGTGGCAATATTGGCGATTGATCCAGCAAGTCCTGAAAGTGGCGGTGCCATTCTAGGCGATAAGACAAGGATGGAACGCCTCACCACACAAGAGAATGCGTATATACGACCCAGTTCCTCTGGAGCTCATCTAGGGGGTGTTGCCGCTACGACACAAGAGAGTATTTTATTATGTGAATTAGGCGGTTATGATTATATTATTGTGGAGACCGTTGGTGTAGGTCAATCTGAGTTGGAAGTCTCAAATCTGGTAGATATGATGATGGTCGTAGTCCAACCCGGCTCTGGGGATGATCTTCAAGGAATAAAAAGAGGCATTACTGAGTTAGCGGATGCGTTTATCATAAACAAGTATGATGGGAATAATAAGGATATAGCCAGACAAAGTGCACAACAAATAAATTTAGCTAAAACTTTATTGCGAAAAAAAGCTCATCAGCTATCTCCAAAAACACTATTATACTCTTCCATAGGATCTGGTGATGAAAGTAAGATAAGCGATTGTGTAAATGAGTTTTTTAATATTATTGAATCTTCAGGCTATAAAGAAAGCCAAAGAAAGGACCAATTGAAGTGGTGGTACTTGAAAGAATTGGATAAACGAATATTGTTTTTGGTGAAAAATTTAACTACCATTGAAAAATTAAAAACAAATTTGTTATTTGAAATTGAATCTAAGAAATTATTGCCTATTGAAGCCGTCGGAATATTTGAAAAAGAGTTGCAAGAATTATTACGTGAAAAAAATTACTAGTCTCAGCTTATGCTTTTTTGGCTGTATGCCAATACTGTTATTTGGACAGGTGCCTCCAGATTCTACCTCTTTTATATCGCCCGTAGAACACACCATAAGATTAGCAGGTTCGTTTGCTGAACTAAGAAGCAATCATTTTCATTCTGGGATAGACATAAAATCTACTGCAGGTTTGGACGGAGACCCAATTCTTTCTTCGGATATGGGTTATATTTCTCGTATAAAAGTGGAAAGTTCTGGATATGGAAACGCATTATATATAGATCATCCAAATGGATATACTACGGTCTATGCACACTTATCTGAGTTTTCACCAGAGATAGAGCGATATGTAAAGAAGATTCAAAATAAAACAGAAAGTTTTCCTGTGGATATCTATGTTGATGCAAAAAAATTCAATTTTAAAAAAGGAGAAAAAATTGGCTCTATGGGGAATACAGGAAGATCTTCAGCTCCACATTTACATTTTGAAATAAGAGAAACGCTCAGTGAAAGACCTGTACTTCCTTCTAAGTTCAACATAAAAACAAAAGATACAGTAGCGCCAAAGATCACTGGCGTATATGTATACGAATTAGATGAAGATGGATATGAGGTAAATAAAGTCCAAGTAAGAATTGTCAAGGAAGGAAATGGATATGTAACTAAACCAGATGTAATAAAGGTCAATGCCGATTATGCAGGCATTGGCATTGTGGCTTACGATCAAACCAATGGACAGGCTAATAAAAATGGCGTATATAATCTTACCATTTCCAACTCAGATAGTCTGTATTTTAATGCACAATTTGACCGTTTAGATTTCAATGAAAGTAAGGCGATAAATGATATAATCGATTACAAGCATTATCAGAAATTTGGCACTAAAATCATGAAACTCTTTGCTAGTGAGTGCTCTCCTTTGAGTAATTATAAGCAAAATAGTGGGTTGGGTCTCCTACCCTTATCTGATGGTTCTCCTTCTTTTTATCGAGTCAAAGTTTCTGATGATTATCAAAATTTTTCAACGTTTGAAATTGGATTATCCAAAGTGACTCAATCTAACATAGATAGATCAAACGGTAAAGACCTTGTACAATGTGGTGTCAGAGATACCATTCGTCTTGAATCTGGAACAAAAATTATTCTTTCAGAAAAGAGCTTGTATCAATCACAAGAAATTGTGGTACAAGAGGAGCTTGCGGAGGGATCGTATTCTATTTCTATATTGAGTAATGGAACTCCCGCTCATGATCCATTCAAAATTGTGATACCAAATCATACTGATGAAAAATTCATATTGACGAAGGTTGATAAAAATGGAAGAAGAGTGAATTTTGGAGGATATATATCTCAAGGAAACTTTATCAACTATTTGGATGAATTTGGGACCTATAGATTAGAAAAGGATCTGATTGCTCCTTCCATTAATAGGTCCGCAGTCACAACAAAAGAAAGTTCAAAACAATATCTATTTTCTATATCGGATAACCTGCGGTCTGACTCTGGATTGGGTGATCTAAGCATAGATTGTAAAGCATGTGGACAGTGGGTATTATACTATTTTGATAAGAAAAATAGTCAAATTATCATTGATCAAAGAGATATTCTTCCAAACTGCAAATCGCTTTTAGTTGTTGCCCGCGACTTTTCTGGTAATCAAACCGAGCTAAATCAGCCAATTCGATAATATTGTTTAATTATTTATACTCTTTTCTTAAACAAAAAGCCACTTTTGTCATTATATAGTAAAATTATAACTATGAATGTAACGGTAGGCAATAAAATTCCAGACTTTGAATTACTAAATCAAAGGGAAGAAAAAGTATCAAATACAACCTTATTAGGTTCAAAATATGTTTTGTTTTTTTATCCTAAAGATGATTCTCCAGGCTGTACTAAAGAAGCATGTAGTATCAGAGATAATTTCAAGAAAATAAAAGCGAAAGGTTACAAGATTTTTGGTATAAGTCCTGACAAAACTACAAAACATCAGAAATTTATTGACAAGTATGAGTTTCAATACGATCTCTTAGCTGATACAGAGCGAGAAATGCTGAATAGCTTTGGACTTTGGGGGCCAAAGAAATTTATGGGAAGAGAGATTATTGGTGTTTACCGAACAACTCTCTTAGTAGATGAACATGGAGTTTTAGAAGCAATTCTTGATAAGGTCAAAACAAAGATTCATGGAGATCAAATCCTAGAAACTATTGATACTTTAAATCAGATTGAGGTTTAGGGATTTATCAATGCTATTTGCCATAGCTATTCTTTTAGTTAAGACTTCTAGGTAACACTGATGCAGGTGTGATCAGAAGTAAGTGGGAAACAGCACATTTCATTTCTGACATTTACTAAAATCAGAATAGACTCATAAGCGTCAACAACTTCCTCAAATCTTCCAATAAATAGTCAATAATTTGTTAAGTTTCTAAAGCTATACAGGGCTGCAGCTATATGATAATTCAACCTTTAGACACGAACTCTTGAATATCCAAGATTAAGAAAGAATTGATCCTGAAGTCCAGTAGTAAGCAGAAATTAATTATCAATTAACCCATTTAAAGCAAATAGGGAATTAGCGTTGTCGATATTGTTTGGTAGATCGGAACATCGCTATAAATCCACAAAGTATTTTGATATCTACAGGTAGGTCAATGGCTGTATCATCGAAAACAATCCAATCTCTCGGATCATCCAAGTACTCGGTATAAAATTCATAAACACCATACTCAGGATCCTCGAAAAACCAATTATTTCCATCTCGATATGACTTTGAAAGCCATTTTATTTTGATGTCTCCATTAAAGCTCATAGTCCATTCAGAATAGTCTCCACTCCATTTTGTTTCACAAGTTGTAATGTTGCCATCCATACGGAACTCCCACAATTGATCATTTTTGTTCCATTTTTGGCGTATAATTCCATCATAATCACCAATATGAACATCCCAAGTACTCCAGTCCGATAAATGATGCCATGTAGCTTCTACCTCGCCTTCTTCAATTTCGCCATTTGGGAGTTCGTACATAACATCCCATTCATGGAATGCATCATCCCAGCTGGCATGCCAACTTACAATAATAATCGAATCTTGGGCCACTAGAGCAGACCCAAAAAACGATATCAATAGTATGGTATATATAATTCTAGAAAGGTAAATCATCGATTTCCTCGGCTTGTGCCACTTCGTCTGTTGCTTTTGGGAATCCACCATCTACAATTTCTGTAAAGCCTTCTTCTTGCGCATTTCCTTCAGGACTAACCTGCGCTGACCCTGCTTCTACTTTCCAAGCATTTAAGTTAGTAAAATAACTATCGTTCCATTCTCTGCCTCGAAGATCAAAATGCACTTTTACAGTATCTCCTTCTTTGTAGTTCGAGATAATATCACATCTTTCTTGAGTTAATTGGAATTTAATAAATTGTGGATAAGGTCCACTTTGTTCTACAACAAACTCTCTAGTCTGAAAAGTTTGTGTTTTGCTTTGGGTCTCATATACTTTGTGAAGCTTTCCTTCTAAGTCAAATGATTTCATCTTTAAATATTATTAATGTTTGTTAATTTAAGGCTTGTAGTTCTCCTAGCAATTGATCTGCTTTTTTATATCCAGGGCTTACTTTGAGCTTATTAAAATCTTTATCGTAAAATACGAGTGTTGGATAACTAAGTCGACCACCCAACATTTCTTCCGCTAAGGTATTTATTCCTCTCCTTCCTTCTTCTTTCCAGTTATATTCTTTTCCTCTAAACTGGACTTCTTCTTTCTGTTCTGCATTAAATTTCACTATATGAAAATGATCGCTAAGATACTTTTTCAATTTTGGGTCACTAAATGTATTTTTATCCATGACTTTGCACCAACCGCACCAATCTGTGTAAATATCCACCAAGAACTTTTTATCACTTATATTTTCTAAGCTACCTGCTTCCTCCATGGTCAGCCACTCCATTCCTCCGGCAGTAAACGGGTCTGCCGCATTCGCACTTGTATTTTTCTTTTGCATAACTTTGTTAGCAGGATGCGTCGAATTTATCTGATTATCTTTGATTTCTTGCTTTAATTCTACGACCTCATCAACTGTTCTTGCTTCGTTCAGTTCGTTTTTTGATTTTGCATTAGAAGTTTTAGCAGAGCTTTGCTTATTTGCTATGGTTCTAAGGGCCACTCCTGAGATGGCTAATATACCCATAATAGCTATGATCAAAGCTCTACTCATATCGTATATAATTTTCTTTAATATTAATTAAGGATAATGCGAAAGTATATGATTTATAACACCTTTTGAGTAAAAATTAGTTTATTCTTTACAGATTATCTTAATGACATTAGAAATTTTAAATATATATATCATTAGCTGGGTATATTCGCATAGAAAACACAAGCTTCATGTCAAATCCGAATTTGGATCCAACAAATAATGATTTTTCTACAGAAGAAAAGACTGTAGAAAAGGCTTTACGGCCAAAATCTCTTGATGAATTTTCAGGTCAAGCCAAATTAGTAGAAAATCTGAAGGTTTTTATCCAGGCCGCTAAGATGAGGGATGAAGCACTAGATCATGTTTTACTACATGGGCCTCCAGGTCTAGGGAAGACCACCCTATCCCACATTGTTGCATTAGAATTAAATGCTAATATGAAGATGACATCGGGACCTGTTTTGGAAAAACCAGGTGATTTAGCTGGGCTATTGACGAATCTGCAGGATGGAGATGTTTTGTTTATTGATGAAATTCATCGATTAAATAATGTAGTAGAAGAATATTTATATAGTGCGATGGAAGATTATCGCATTGATATCATGATTGACAGTGGTCCTAGTGCGAGAAGTATCCAATTAACTATAAATCCATTTACATTAGTTGGAGCAACAACTCGAATGGGCCTGCTTACGGCTCCATTACGAGCTCGTTTCGGTATCAATTGTCATTTAGATTACTACGATGTGGCAACCATTCTGAAAATCATTAAACGGAGTGCACAAATATTAGAAATCGGAATAGAGGAAGATGGCGCTTTAGAAATATCGAGACGAAGTCGAGGTACACCACGTATCGCAAATTCTCTTTTACGTAGAATTAGAGATTTTGCCCAAGTAAAAGGAACAGGCGTCATTACTCGTGACATTTCCATCTATGGATTGAATGCTTTAGAGGTCGATGAAGGAGGCTTAGATGAAATGGACAATCGAATCTTAAGCAGTATTATCCATAAATTTAAAGGGGGCCCTGTTGGACTATCCACCATTGCTACTGCGGTGGGTGAAGAACCAGGCACCATAGAAGAAGTGCACGAACCATTCCTTATCATGGAAGGTTACATACAACGTACTCAAAGAGGTAGAGAAGCTACTGAGAAGGCGTTTAAGCACCTCGGTGTAGTGCCTCCAGCAGAATCGGGGTCTTTATTTTAGAGCTATTCTGCAATTTGTAATTTCTTCAAAATAAGGATGTTATAATCAAAACTTTTTCGGACTTGTCCCAGGATACCTTCTGCACCATCCCGCTACCTGTGACTATCCCTATTTTAAGCCTGAGCTTTTGGAGTAAAATTCATATTAGCGAAAGGATTTTGTTGATTTTCAGCAACTTGTCCATGCTTTTTCTCATATTTCACAATATTATCCTGAAGCGCTTTTAGCAATGTTTTTGCATGATATGGAGTAAGAATAATCCTTGACTTCACTTTTGCTTTTGGCACATTTGGCACTAACCTAATAAAATCTACAACAAATTCAGTATGCGAATGGCTTATGATTGCTAGGTTTGAATAGGTTCCTTCTGCAATTTCTTCTGGTAATTCAATATTTATTGAATTCTTTTTTTCTTTACCCATAATTATTTTTTTTACAAGGTAAAGATACGCGGGAAGTTTAGATAAATGCTGAATAATAGTGAGATTGTGTTCGCAAAGTGGCTGTTTAATTTAAAAATGGATAAAAAACAAATTCCTAATTTCTATATAATGCATTGATTCCCACTAATTCAGTTTTTCTCCTCAATTAGTTTTGGCGAAGCTTACCTCTGGAGCATAATCCTAATTAAACACACACAACTCATTTTTTATGCCCTTTCATTCTACAGTACATCAATTAAGTGATTTGAATCATTGTACTCATTCGATGAGAAAACCTGCATTCAAGAAACAATTTATTATGGTCAAATATCTAGAATTCTATCTATTGAAATTCCTATGAAATAACTATCCTTAATGTAGTCCAAAGAAAGTTTAGGTGTAATATAAGCTGAAATAAACCTAAGTATGAATTTGTAAAATTTCTAAAACTGCAAACATTTTGCTAAATTAAGGCATTCATTTGGATATCATTAGAGAATTGACAGACATAACACCACTATTTCCGGCTTCTTGATTCTGCTCATGATGACTTTTCAATGAATTATATGGCGGTGGAGACCAGATCCCACGATAAAATATGGGGTGGAACCAAAAGCCAAATGAGTAGTAAATTTAAACTAAGCTAATATGAATTATTTTGTACAGGCATTGAAGAATTATGCCAATTTTACCGGTCGCTCAAGAAGAAGTGAATACTGGTAATTCGTTTTATTCTATGCAATTATCTCTTTTGTTGTAGGATTTATTGCAGGTTTAATAAATTTCCCTTTGCTAGGGACTATTGTAACATTACCATTGATAATACCTTCAATAGCTGTTGGCGTAAGAAGAATGCATGATGTTGGTAAAAGTGGTTGGTTTATTTTGATCCCTATTTATAACTTAATCTTGGCTGCCACCGAGGGAGACAAGGGAGATAACCAATACGGCCCCGATCCAAAGGCTGCTGTA
>Ga0209828_1000128_pt1 | contig 65172 bp, 47 predicted proteins | sample MaitaG_FD_187429 | JGI IMG/M metagenome (GOLD analysis project Ga0209828, IMG submission 187429) | Marine algal microbial communities from Maine, USA - Maine_Asex2 metaG (SPAdes) (version 2) | ecosystem: Host-associated > Algae > Red algae > Unclassified | place: Maine, USA | collected 2015-01-05
ATTCTCATCTTGAATATCACCAAAGTCTACTTTGACATATTTGTCATCATGATAAGCACCACCGACATACGACACTGAGGTCAAACCCATGCCGGTGTCTTCTGGTGTGCCATGCGTTAGTTGGTGATATTCACTACCCGTCCATGGAGCAGGTGATGCATTGTTTACCGTTTGTTTCAAATCAATCAGGAATTTGCCACGGGTGAAGGTAAAGGTTTTAAAAACGCTTAGCCCATCTTTACCTGTCCAAGTCAGAGGTACCTCTAAAGTATCGCTATCACCTAAGTTAAACTCAGTTTGTGTTGTGGTGAATTCAGCGTAATGATTAGGTGCATCATCTGGCGATCCACTGCTATGGACTAAGCCTGACTGCGCCGCATACGTTTTTGCTGGATCCAATACTCGCACAGGAACATCTGGTTCATCCAAACTGATTGGATAGGTCAGCAGGTCGGCTTGATAGATGGTTCCTCCTGTCAAACTGATTTGCAAATCTAACACATCCGTTTTCACACGGATTGATTTACCTGCAACACCCGGAGCTGTTATCGCTTGCGCACTAGCCGCCGCTGGCAGACCCGCAGTTTGTGGTACATCAGCTGGACCGGTTCCATTCGCAGGACTACCTGGAATATTGGGCGCTCCGGCTGTTGTTTGTGGGGCTCGTACTGGCGGTACATAGTTCCGCTGGTCCCAGGTTGACCAAATCATAAAGGCAATAAAGCCTAACATGAGGTAGAGAAGAGGGCGTTGTTGTTCCATGGACTATCCTTGGAGTTTTTTGCGAATGTATCGCCACTGTGTGTCCAGTTGCGTGCGTATTTCCGAGCTGGGCAATTCTACCGCGCTGGTACGACACATGGCAATGATATCTATAGAGGGGAGGTCGTCGTATTCGTGCCGAAAGCTTTCTCGAATGAGCCTTTTGATGCGGTTTCTGTTGACCGCTAGCTTGACACTTTTCTTTGCTATCGCTAAACCAAGGCGTGGATGGCTTAGGTTATTTGCTCTTACTAACAGGGTAAAGTTAGGATTTCCAAAACGTCTAGCATCTGCGAATACGTTTTGGTAGGCCGCAGCATTGGTTAGACGATAATCTCGGCTAAACGATTCCCCTGTCATGGTATTTCCAATTTGAGCTTTTATACAGCCCAAACTGGATTTAAGGACAAAGTACTGCGCGACCTTTTGCTCTGCGAGCTTTAATGACTTTACGTCCGCCAACGGTACTCATGCGTGCACGGAAACCGTGAGTACGCGCACGTTTCAGATTGCTGGGTTGGAATGTTCTTTTCATTGGATAAACCTATTTGTACGGTGGTAACACTTTCCTGACGTAAGCAGGACGTGTAGCGGAAGGGCGAAGAAAATAATCCAGAGCGAGCTTAATGTCAATGTTTTTTTAGCTTTTGCTTAAGTGAAGTTGTGATCTTGTTTGGGTTGCAATGGAGGGTATAGCACTCGTAAAATCTACATTACTCGTTTGCTTGTTATAATTAGTATTTATATAAAAAGATAATAACAATAATAAGGGAGACGATTTTTTGTGGACTGTTCTGATTTTTACAATGCTTCCAATGAGTTAGATTCTAAAACCCTGACTTACTACTTCTGTTTATCTCTATAGTAAGGTGTGGATGAATTGTGGATAACTCTGATTTTGGACTTATCCACATAACTATGCACATTTTATCCTGTTGTTTACGCCCCCTTTTGTGCACAGCCTGCTGTTATTTGCATTTGTTAGGCTTATTGTTTTAGTGATTGTTCTAACTGATTGATCTTAAAAAGGGTTGGGCCCTGTCAAGCGAAAATGTATATATTTTCTGTTGGTATTTATAGGTTAAAAAATAACCACATTCCCGTCTGGCTTAAATTGTTAATTATTAAATCACTATAAATCAACCGCTTAGATCATACCTAGGCTCCTTTCATAAAATATTTTTAATTTTTCATTGTGGATAAAAGCAAGTTTCTAGTAGACTTGCAGACCCTGCTCTTTAAATCTATCACTCTGGAAACGGACTTTCATTATGCTATGGACCGACTGCCTTAAGCTGCTGGAAAATGATTTACCCGATCTTGAGTTGAATACTTGGTTAAGAACATTACATGGTCACGAGCACGATAGTACCTTGCTATTGCTTGCGCCTAATGACTATGTACTAAAATACGTTAACAAGCACTATATGGAACGTGTTGTTCCACTGGTGCGTCATGTAAAGCAAGATGATAACTTTCAAGTGCGCTTGCAAATAGGCAGCGCCGAAACGGCTATTCCTTCGGTGGCAATATCCAATATGACAGAGGATCCTGAGAAACAAAGCCACTTGGATCAAAACAATAGGGCGACTAACGGTTCTAGCGGTACTATCGTTAATGGTAGCGCGACAGGACAGCCCACTACCAATAGTAGAGGCAAACTAAATCCTGGCGTTTCAAATCGTGGCGAAGACTCAGCCATCTTTGCAAATAACCTAAATTCCAAACTGACGTTCGACAACTTCGTCGAAGGTAAATCCAATCAGTTGGCAAGAGCTTCTGCGATACAAGTCGGCGAAAATCCAGGTGTATCTTATAATCCGCTGTTTATTTTTGGTGGCGTTGGACTGGGCAAAACGCATCTGATGCATGCCGTTGGCAATCATATTCGGGCACACAATCCCGATGCTAATGTTGTTTACCTTCATTCCGAGCGCTTTGTAAACGGTATGGTTTCGGCAATACGCCATAATCGTATGGAAGAATTCAAAGACTACTACCGTTCTGTTGATGCCTTACTGATTGACGATATTCAATTCTTTGCAAATAAAACGCGAAGCATGGAAGAATTCTTCCACACGTTTAATGTGCTGCTGGAATGTCAGAAACAGATCATTATGACGGGTGATCGCTTGCCGCGAGAAGTCGAAAATCTGGACGATCGTTTACAATCGCGTCTGGTTTGGGGGTTATCAGTTGAGGTTGAACCGCCCGATGTTGAAACACGTGTGGCAATCTTACGTAAGAAGGTTGAGCACTTAGGGTTAGATATCCCAAATGATGTGGCCTTTTTCATTGCACGGCGCTTTCGCTCTAATATACGTGATTTGGAAGGCGCCCTGTTACGAGTACTAGCAATCCTGAGATTACGTAATAGCACAAACATTACGATGGATTTTGTTCAAGACGCGTTGAAGGATCAGTTAGCCGTCATGGATAAGATGGTGACCATCGATAGCATTAAGAAATTGGTAGCGTCGCACTTTAATATTCGTGTTGCCGATTTAGATTCTAAAAGCCGTGCGCGAAATATTACTCGTCCAAGACAAATGGCCATGGCACTGTCAAAAGAACTAACCAATCACAGCTTACCTGAGATTGGTGAGAAATTTGGTAATCGTGATCACACAACGGTGCTTCATGCGTGCCGAAAGATTCGCGAACTGGTACAATCAGACACCCGCCTTGAAGAGGCGCACCGTATTTTATCCCGAACCTTGCGTAGCTAAGACCTAGCTGCCACACCTGATGATGAACGCTTATGAAATTCACTGTTGCCAGAGATATCCTTGTTGAGCTACTCGCTAATGTTGTGGGTGCGGTCGAAAAGAAACATACGTCAAAGATTTTAGAGAATGTATTGCTTAATGTCAGTGATGGCAAACTGAGATTGGTAGCAACTGATCTTGAGATTGAGCTGAGCTCGAGTATTGAAATTCTCATTGAGAAAGATGGATCGGTCACAGCCCCTGCCCGCAAGCTGTTAGATATCACCAAGGCGTTGCCAACTGACTCCTCTATCACCATTGAACTCAATGAGGAAACGGCTCGCCTTTTAATAAAAGGCGGTCGCAGTCGTTTTGAACTGGCAACACTACCCGCTGACGATTTTCCAGAGCTTGATGAAATACCACTGACGTCCAATCTGATCTTGAAAGAAAGTGAGTTTAAGCGGCTCTTGGATAAGACTTCTTTTTGTATGGCTAACCAAGACGTTCGCTACTATTTGAATGGTCTACTATTGGACATTGTCGACGGGCAGATTAATACCGTGTCTACAGATGGTCATCGCTTAGCGCTATGTGAACTTAATGATGAATCGATTAAGGTTCCCGAACGAGCCAGTATCATCGTTCCTCGTAAAGGTGCTTTAGAATTGTCACGTCTACTGGAAGCGAGTTCTGATGTACCTGTGACGATACAGTTGAGCAATAATCATATTCGGGTTGAAAAAGATAATATTCGTTTTACCTCTAAACTCATTGATGGAAAATACCCTGATTATCAGGCAGCTGTCCCCTCATCAACCACTATCACCATTCAATTAGACCGTTTAGTCTTCCGAGATACCTTAGCACGCGTTGCCATCCTTTCTAATGAAAAGTTCCGTGGTATACGCCTGCGGTTGAGTGATGGGACAATGACGTTGATGTCCAACAACCCTGAACAGGAAAGTGCTGAGGAAGAAATGGATATCAACTACAGTGGTGAAGTGTTCGAGATTGGATTCAATGTGAGCTACGTGTTGGAAGCGGTTAATCATATGGAAGGTGAAATGATTGATTTCAACTTTACCAGCTCAGCGGCCAGTGCCTTGCTGTCATCGAGCGATGACATTGGTGTTCGCTATATTGTAATGCCGGTAAGATTGTAATCGCTAAGCCCAGAGCGTAGTCAGTTAATGCTACTCGAACAGCTCACTATTCATCACTGTCGTATTATAAAACAAGCCGAGCTGGATCTATCCCCTTCGATGAATTTAATCTGTGGTGATAATGGTTCTGGCAAATCCAGTGTCCTTGAAGCGGTTTCTATTTTATCCAAGGGGCGCTCTTTTCGTACTGCTCGCATAGCCGATGTCATACGCAATGATGAAGAAACGCTATTGATTCGCGCGCAGAGCATTGAGGATGATAATCATTTTACGATTGGTATTGAGCGCAGTAAAAATACTACGCGTATCCGGGTCAATCAACAGGACATAAATACCCAAGCAGCACTTAGCCGTTACTTACCTGTCACTATTATCGATCCCAACTCCATCGACTTAGTCACCGGCTCGCCTTCGTTGAGAAGGGCTTACGTAGACTGGATTGCATTCTACTTGTTTCCAGAATTCCATAAAATTTGGCAGAATTATCAGCGCATCCTCAAACAACGAAATCTTTGCTTACGCGTCCCATCTTATTTATCTGCTTTGCCTCAGTGGACCGATGAGTTGATAAAGTCTCAGACACTTATTCAGAGCTACAGAGAGCGTTCATTGGCGATACTGAAGCCTCAACTAGCGAGGCTCTCTGGAAAACTTTTGGATCAGCATAAGTTGAAGATAAAGTTAACGTCTGGATTTGCTCAAACAATGGATGATTTGTCCTTTGAGGCACAGCGAGCTTTTTATCTTGAAAGACGTGAAAGTGACATCAAGTCTGCAAGAACATTATCTGGAGCGCATCGTGCTGACCTTCAAATTTTTTTCAATGATCACCTTGCACAAATCAGTGCATCGAGAGGTCAGTTAAAGTTGATTGCAATAGCCATGTTGCTTGCACAAAGTCGCAGCATCGATCCTGAAGATAAGCGCAAGGGAATCATTGCCATTGATGATTTAGCAGCTGAACTGGATGGTGATAATAAGCAGCGCTTGCTGAAATGTCTTCGCGAACTAGAGCAACAATTATTGCTAACGACAACCCAGTCTGAACTTATCCCGCTATTTGAGGGAGATCGAATGTTTCACGTGAAACATGGTAATGTAATGCCCTCCTAAATCAGGCATTTAGCGTGTTCTTACTGAGACAAAGTGGTATAATCTCGCGAGTAATTTACTAGGTAGAATTTATGTCTGAAGAGCAAACTTACGATTCCTCGAATATTAAAGTTTTAAAAGGCTTAGAAGCAGTTCGTAAGCGCCCAGGGATGTACATCGGTGATACTGACGATGGCACTGGCTTGCACCACATGGTTTTCGAGGTCGTCGATAACTCTATCGATGAAGCGCTCGCCGGACATTGTTCTGAAATCAAGGTTGTTATTCACGATAATGGTTCTGTTTCTGTATCAGATGATGGTCGTGGTATCCCTGTCGACATGCATGAAGAGGAAGGCTTGTCCGCTGCTGAAGTTATTATGACGGTTTTGCATGCCGGTGGTAAGTTTGATGATAACTCTTATAAAGTGTCGGGTGGTTTGCACGGTGTTGGCGTTTCGGTTGTAAATGCTTTGTCAGAAGTGTTGACCTTAACTATCCATAGAGACGGCTTTGTCCATACCCAAACCTATAATCTTGGTGACCCTGCTGATCGATTAGCAAAGGGTGCCCCGACAGAAAAAACTGGAACGAAGATCAACTTCTTACCTAGTAAAGAAATCTTTGCGATTACTGAATTCAGCTTTGATATTCTTGCCAAACGATTAAGAGAATTATCGTTCCTTAACTCGGGTGTTCGTATCAACTTGATTGACGAGCGCGGTGAAGGAGAATCAATTGTCTTTGAATACGAAGGAGGTATCAGTTCTTTCGTTGAGCATTTGAATCGTAAGAAGACAGCAATACACGCCAATACTATTTATATCGATACCGATAAAGATGATGTGGGTGTTGAGGTAGCATTGCAGTGGAATGACTCCTATCAAGAAAATATTTACTGCTTTACCAATAACATCCCGCAGCGCGATGGTGGTACTCACCTAGCTGGTTTTCGTGCCGCACTGACGCGTACATTAAATCAATACCTTGAGCGCGAAGGTTTTCTGAAGAAAGAAAAAGTTTCTCCTACGGGTGATGATGCACGTGAAGGCCTAACTGCCGTACTGTCGGTTAAAGTACCTGATCCTAAGTTCTCATCTCAAACAAAAGATAAGCTGGTCTCATCTGAAGTGCGCGGTATCGTTGAATCTGCGATGAGTGATCGTTTAAATGATTTCTTATTAGAAAATCCAGCCGAAGCTAAGATTATTGCACTAAAAATAATTGATGCAGCAAGAGCACGTGAGGCAGCAAGAAAAGCGCGTGAGATGACACGTAGAAAAGGTGCATTAGATATTGCTGGCTTACCAGGTAAGTTAGCCGACTGTCAGGAAAAAGATCCCGCGCTGTCAGAGATATATCTAGTGGAGGGTGACTCGGCGGGAGGTTCTGCTAAGCAGGGCCGTGATCGTCGTACTCAGGCTATCTTGCCGCTTAAAGGTAAAATTCTGAATGTTGAAAAAGCGCGTTTTGATAAGATGCTTCAGTCACAGGAAGTTGGTACTTTGATTACCGCATTAGGTTGCGGTATAGGTAATGAAGAGTTTGATCCTGACAAGCTGCGCTACCACCGTATTATCATTATGACGGATGCTGATGTCGACGGGTCTCATATACGCACATTGTTACTAACCTTCTTCTATCGTCAAATGTTTGAATTGGTTGATCGTGGACATATCTATATTGCCCAACCTCCGCTTTATAAAATTAAGAAAGGAAAGCGTGAGCAATACGTAAAGGATGATGAAGAGTTAAACCGTAATCTACTTCAGATTGCTTTAGATGGAGCCGTGCTGTACTCAAATGATCAGACACCAGGTATTAAATCAGAAGGGCTAGGCACGCTAGCTGAGAGTTACTCAAAGGTCACAGAAGGTATCCAACGCCTGCGACAGCGTTTTGATACTGAGGTGCTGCAAGGCATGTTGTTTACGGATTCAGCTTCCGATAAGTTAGATAAAGATATCGTTAGTCAGTGGATGGTGAATGTTTGTGACGGTTTAAATCACAAATTCAATGGTACGCGGAACTACCAATCAGAGCTGAAGGAAGCCGATGGCAGTTGGTGTATTCACGTTATTCGTCGTATGCATGGGGTCGATACAACATTATTGTTCGCTGATGGCTTGTTTGAAAGTGAAGAGATCAAGCGGCTGAATAAACTGAATCAAGAGCTTGCAGGGTTGTTAACTGAAGAATCTTGGATCGAAAGAGGTGAGAAGAAACAACCGGTCATGCGCTTTGATGAAGTAATGACATGGTTACTTAAAGAAGCCTCCCGTGGATTAAACATTCAACGTTATAAAGGACTAGGTGAAATGAACCCTGGCCAACTTTGGGAAACCACTATGGATCCTGAAACTCGCCGTATGTTGAAGGTTACCATTGAAGATGCGTATCAAGCGGATGAGGTGTTCTCTACGCTGATGGGTGATTTGGTTGAACCGAGACGTGAATTTATTGAGAAAAATGCCCTATCGGTATCGAATCTGGATATCTAACCCATTCAGGAAGAAAGGGAAGGGATCTTAGATGGCGATAGAAAACAGAAAATCGCTAGGTGAAGTAAAATGAAAATAAAAAATGTATGGGGTTTCGTAGCACTCACATCAATTGTTTTTGCTGTAACTGCTTGCTCGGGAACTCCTGTTGTAGAGAAGAAGGTTGTTTCGAAGGCAGCGGTTCCGACAAAAGAAGTGTTAAGAACAGCTGCGAAACAACGTCCTAATACTCAAAAAAATAAAGCAGGCACAAATAGTGCTACAGTAAAAAAAGGTACCACAGCAAAAAAAGCCGTTATAGTCGCAAGCAAAGCTAAGGCTACAAAAAAGGTGCCTAGGCCTAGTATTGTTGAAAAAAACAAGCGTCTCACCGCTGCCCAATCTAGAGCAAAAAAACGTGCAATTACCTCTCTAGTTAAGTCTAGGAGAGCACAAGCCAGATTAAAATATGCAAGGGCGCAAGCTAGTAGAAAAAATATTGAAAATCAAAGACTTAAAAGAATTCAGTTAGCTAGAAACAATGCTGCCAAACGAAATGCTGCAAAGCAATCAGCTTATGTGGCGAAATGGTCTAAAATGCAATTGCTAGGACTTGAGCGCTTTGTAGGAAGTCAGGCTAGCAAGCCTGTTATCAGTCGCTCAGCTCAGCAAGCAAAAAAACGTAATCCTCGGACAGTTGCGGCACGGAAACGGCAAACAATAGTAACAAGAGCTAAACAACCTGTTAGAACCCGGTCTCGGCAGCCTGTTGTTACGCGAGCAAAGCAGCCGGTACGAACAAGGTCTAGACAGCAGCCCGCGAACAATACTCGGGCGATACAATATGCTGCCCGAGCTAAAGTCACGGCTAGAAGAGTTTTATTAGCAAGGCGCGCAGCAGCAAGACGAGCTGCTGCAGGACGAGCTGCAATAAATCGCCCAAATCCAAGAGTACGTAAAGCAGTTTATAAAAGGCCAGCTAAGCGGAAAGCAATTTCAAGAATTGATCCAAACATTTCATTTGGCAATGCACTATCTGGTGCGGCTATTGAAAGAACCAAGCACCGTGTTCGTTACGACGGCAAATACTTAAAAATTGGTTATCCGTGGGGTGATGTTCCTAAATCGATTGGAGTTTGCACAGATGTTGTTATTCGAGCCTATCGCAGGTTAGGTATTGATTTACAACAAGAAGTGCATAAGGATATCAGTAATGATTTCTATGCTTATCCTAACCTAGTTAAATGGGGCTTGACTAAGCCTGATCCTAATATCGATCATCGACGGGTTTATAATCTGCAGGCCTTCTTTAAGCGCCACAAAGCTGAATTACCAAGATCGAAAAATCCACGCCATTACAAAGCTGGTGATTTGGTCACCTGGATGGTTGGTCCAAACTTCCCACATATAGGTGTGGTTGTGAACAAGCCTTCAAAAGCAGATCCTAACCGTCTGATGATCGCGCACAATATCGGCTATGGGCCGAAGATCGAGGATATTTTGTTTCGATTCCCTATGACTGGGCACTATCGTTACACACCTCGAAACCGTAAGGTGAACCCTGCTTTGCTATTTGCTAAATCACCACCTCCAGCGTCTGTGATAAGAAGACAGCGTAATCGCAGTTTGAGTTATGCTGAGGTATTGCAGGCAAGCAAAATCCTGTCAGGTAAGGTGCAGTCAAGATCATTACCTAGTATCAAAGATTTACAAGCTAGAAGCAGTTCAAAAACAAAACCCCAAGAGAAGATCATGTTGGCTCATTTAGATGCAACTATCTTTGCGCAAACAGGCGTAAATCAGGATGCACTTAAAGCATTATTAAAATAAGTCGCAAAAAAAATAGTTTTAGGCGGCCCATCTATCAGAGATTGGTTGCTTAAAATTAGCCTTAAGGTGTAAAGTGTAAAAAAACAACAAAAGAAAAAGCAATAAAACAACAAATATAAAAAATAAAGGTTTCTACATGAAAGGCTCACTATTACCAGTAGTTGCGCTCCTAGCGACTACAGCACTCAGTCTCTATGGCTGTGGCGCTGACGACAAACCATCCCAAGCAAACAAAAGTGTAACACCGGCTCCAACGAAGAGTCTTTCTGTGTTTCTATCTTTGCATAATCAATACTGTGAAAGTGATATGAATTCGCGGGAGGCTCTAATTACTGCGCTTCAGGCAGATGCGCGCTTTAAACCCGCTGCTGGTTTTGTAGGGGTTTTTGAGACGAAAGTTGATGGTATAAGCTACGCTGTATCACCTGAGATAGATGGTTGTACGACGGACGTCATGGTGAAAAATGCTAAAACTGGCAAGCTATTATTCACTTATGCAGATATGAATAAGGCACTGACTGGAAAGGGATACCAAATAGTTGGAAAAGAAACGACTAGAAAAGATGTCGGCTCTGATCGTAAAGAAGTGACAATTCTTGAGAAAACGTTCGTTTCACCTAAGGGCGAAACAACGAACCTAGACTATCCAGCAGATAGACCTGGCCAGTACTACATGACGTTATTTGCAAAGAAATTTACAACGGCTAAAGAAGCATCTATTAGTATGAATAACTAAGGGCTATTTGAAATAGTTCGAATGGAAATTAGCAGACACAAAAAAGGCACCCAATGGGTGCCTTTTTTACAATCGTTAGAAATTTATCGTTTGAAACGCTTGTTGAACTTGTCTACCTGACCTGCTGCTGTGTTCAAGCTCTGCTTACCCGTGTAGAAAGGGTGAGACTCACTGGAAACATCCAACTTGATCAATGGATACTCATTGCCATCTTCCCACACGATGGTCTCTTTTGCAGAAACTGTTGAACGCGTTAGGAATGAAAAATCACTCGTAACGTCCTGAAAAACAACTTCTCTATAATCTGGGTGAATACCGGCCTTCATTGTGAAGATCCTCAAAATTTGTTGATTAAATCTAAAGACGCAAGACTATATCAGATGCCCATGGAATAGGAAATAGGATTCTGTTGAACAGCACAAAGAAATTATCTTGATACATACGTGAAGATTTTAATAGAAGCGACTGAAATCGCTGTATATTTTGGATTTAATTTTTCTTTTTATTCCTAGCCCGCGGGTGTGCTTTGTCGTAAACGCTTGCTAAGTGCTGATAGTCAAGGTGCGTATAAACCTGTGTAGAGCTAATGTCACTATGTCCCAAGAACTCCTGAACCGCACGCAAGTCGCCTGAGGATTGCAGCAAATGCGAGGCGACACTATGGCGTAGTTTGTGAGGATGAATACCTTGATTGATACCCTGATGTTGTTGCCAGTAGTTGACACGCAATTGAATATTTCGATGAGAAATGACATTTCCCTGCTTACTCAAAAATAATGCGCTGCTTTGATTTATATTGATGGCTAAGCGATGGAGCAACCAATTGTTTAGCGCCAGGGTAGCTTTGCTGCCGATAGGAACTGTTCTGGTCTTATTACCCTTGCCTATCACCGTAATTAAAGCTGTGTCTAAATTCAGGTTGGCTAAGGTAAGGCTAGCGAGCTCAGCCAGGCGTAGTCCAGAACTGTAGAAAAGCTCAAGCATTGCCTTGTCACGGGCACCGATAAAATCATCATCTGGGATATCTAGTAGCTGCTCAATCTGTTCAATATCTAAAGTTTGCGGCAGGCGTTTAGCCTCCCGTGGTGCACGTATATCAATTGCAGGATTAATAGCGAGGTGTTTATGTTTTATCTGATAGCGAAAGTAACTGCGCAAGGAGGAAAGCTTGCGTTGCAAGGACCGTGAGTTAAGTCCTTTACGGTGTAGATTAGATACCCATTGGCGTACTTGAAATTCGTTCGTAGCATCTAATGCTGTCGACGGATCTTGCGTAATTAACCACTGACAAAATTGTAAAATATCGCGCTGATAGTTTTCAACAGTTAACGGGGAGTAACGGCGTTCAAATTGAAGGTAATCAATAAACGCCTGGATGTTTGGGTCTAATTGCGGTGCTGACCCAGACATGGTTATTCTAAATGCTTAGAAATAGCGGTTGCAATCAGCTCACCGAGGTGACTAATAAATACCGTGCCCATGCTTTTATTAAAGCGCTGAGCTTCAACGCTACCCAGCGCAAGCAAACCAATTGAGTGATTACACTGTAATGGAATCAATGCGACTGATTTGATACGTGAGCCATTTTCACGAAACAAGAAGTTGAGTTGTTCCTCTGGGCAAGAACCACAAACAGGTTTCAGATCATTAAACAGGTTATCAAAAGCTTTCATCATCGTGTGATTGCTTTTTACATAATGCAAGCCAGGTAAGTCCTTGCCTTTTGGTTTATCCTGAAACAGTCGAAATGAAACAAAGTCAGAATTAAAATCACCCCGTAAAACGTCTTGGCAGGTACTTAGCAGCATATCCAGATTATCGGCACGCAATAGCTCGAGCGTTAGGTGCTGCAATTTTTTCATAATCTGCTCGTTACTTCGGGCAGCGACAATGAGGTTGTCCAATTGATCTTCGAGGTGTTTGTTCTTTCCGCGTAATACGGTTGTTTGACGCTCAAGTAACGATGTGGCACCCGTAATGCCTTGTTGAACTTCTAACCGCTCCAGCAAGTCAGGGTGCCTAATTAAAAAATCTGGGCTTTGCTTTAGGTAATCAACAATGGCTTGGTCATCAAGTTCTACGGGGAGAGCTGATTCAGCAGTTTTAGTCATACAGATAGGATTCCGTGGTAGACGGTAGTGGCCGGGCCTGTCATTTTTACAACAGCATCACCTCCTGCCCATTGAATTTGGAGGTTGCCAGCAGGCAGTATAACAGTAACGGTATCATCTAATAAGTCCTGAAGACGACCGGCTACAATAGCAGCACAAGCGCCACTTCCACAGGCCATGGTCTCACCAACTCCGCGCTCAAAAACGCGCAATCGAATAGTTTGACGGTCGACAATTTGCATGAAACCTACATTGACCTGCTTTGGGAAAATAGGATCTAGTTGAAAAGCTGGCCCAATGGTTTCAAGCGGAGTTGTTAGCACATCATTTACCGTAATTACTGCATGAGGGTTACCCATTGATACCGCACTAAAGCGTAACTCATGACCCGCAAGCGTATGTTCGTAAGTGGCCTTTTGGGTGGCTGAGACAAAAGGAATTCTTGCTGGCACTAATTCAGGTTTACCCATATCCACAGTGATCTGACCATCCGCTTCAAGCTTAAGTACAATACGCCCACCGGATGTTAGTACCGGTATTTCTGATTGATCACTTAAACCCTTATCAACAACGAAACGCGCAAAACAGCGTGCACCATTACCGCATTGCTCGACTTCACCGCCATCGCTATTGAAAATGCGATAGAGAAAGTCGCAGTCGTCAACAGGTGACGCTTCAACCATTAATAACTGATCAAAACCAATCCCTAGATGACGGTCAGATAATTGTTGTATCACTTCGGTACTAAGGGTGATCGCCTCGGCAGTGGCGTCAACAACCATAAAGTCGTTGCCCAGTCCGTGCATTTTAGTAAACTGTAATTGCATAATGCATTATGTAATAAGTAGATAACGCATAAGCATATCAATTGTTAGATATAGACACTAGTCAAGACGGTTATAGACTAGCTTCGCGTATTTAATGCTGATATCTTAAGGTTCAATATCAGCTATGTCTAATATACTGGAGAAGAGAAATGAGCGAATTTAATACGGAATTGGATGCGTCAGGATTGAATTGTCCACTACCGATTCTGCGTTGTAAAAAAGCGATGAACGGCATGGAAACGGGTGAGGTGATTAAGGTAATTGCAACTGACCCAGGCGCTGTTAAGGACTTTGAAGCTTACTGCAAACAAACAGGTCATGAGCTAGTGAGCAGCGGTGAAGAAGATGGCAAGTTTGTGTTTGCGATAAAGAAAAACTAGAAGCGATTAAGCCTGGTTAAAATTTTTAAAGGCGCCGTCAGGTGCCTTTTTTGTTTGTATAATAGTGCGATGAAAAAAGATCCTCATCTGATACAACAGTTTTTGCTGCAACAGCAAGAACAACATCTATACCGTCGCCCTCGCCTCAGTGAATCGGCACAGCAACCCGTAATGTATATTAACGGCAAGCAACTGCTGACGTTTTGTAGTAATGACTATCTTGGATTGGCCAACCACCCGAAGTTAACTGAAGCGTTTCAGACAGCGGCTAAAAAATATGGCGTAGGCAGTGGTGCTGCACACCTTGTCAATGGCCATAATATTGAACACCAGTTACTTGAAGAAGAAATAGCGACATTCACAGGCAGGAAGCGTGCCTTACTCTTTTCCACCGGCTACATGGCGAACCTAGGTACGATTGCAGCGCTAGCGGAAAAGGGTGAAACCATATTTCAGGACAAATTAAATCACGCCTCTCTGATTGATGCCGGTCGTTTGAGTGACGCAACTATGTGGCGCTACCCACACAACGATCACGACAATCTTGCTAAACGCTTGGCCCGCCAAGAGGCAAGCAGCATGATTATCACTGACGGTGTATTTAGTATGGATGGGGATTGCGCCGAGCTTTCTGGATTAGCGACGCTAGCCAAGCAACATCAATGCTGGCTCATGGTCGATGACGCACACGGTTTTGGCGTGCTTGGTGCATCTGGTGCAGGACTAACAGAAGCGCAAGACTTAACCAGTGATCAAGTACCAATCCTGATGGCGACACTGGGCAAGGCAGCTGGCACGGCGGGGGCTTTTATCGCTGGCGATAATGATTTAATCGAATACCTGATACAGTCAGCGCGAACGTATGTGTTTACCACCGCAATGCCACCTGCGATTGCCGCAGCCGGAAGAATGAGTTTAAAGCTAATTCAAGAGGAATCATGGCGACGCGAGCAACTACAGCAAAACATTAAACAATTTAGGCAAGGCGCTGAAGCATCGGGTTTACCACTAATGCCATCCAATACGGCTATACAACCTATTATGGTTGGAAGTAGTCGGACTGCATTGGATTGCAGCGAGCAGCTTCTGGCTAGAGGGATTTTAGTCACAGCGATTCGCCCGCCAACCGTGCCAAAGAATGAAGCCCGATTGCGCGTAACCTTATCAGCGTCACACACGGCGTTGCAAATCGAGCAATTGCTTGAAGCGTTGGCGACGTTGGAAGTAATGCAGCAGGTGCAGTAAGGAAAATTGTACTCAGTCGCCATCTAAGTCACACTCGCTGCCTAGATTAGAGTCAGTTATCGTTAGGCACTATCAGGACTTCACACCGTAAATTTACAAGGACAGTATGAAATACAAAGATCTGAGAGACTTCATTGATCAGTTAGAATCCAAGGGCGAACTCAAGCGCATAAAAACTGAAGTCGATCCTTATTTGGAAATGACAGAGGTTTCAGATCGTGTATTAAGAGCTGGCGGCCCTGCTCTATTATTTGAAAATCCAAAAGGTCACAAAACGCCTGTCTTGACAAATTTATTTGGGACGCCAAAGCGTGTCGCCATGGGTATGGGTGAAGACAGTGTTGAGGCGCTACGGGGCGTTGGTCAGTTACTGGCGATGTTGAAAGAGCCTGAGCCGCCTAAAGGTTTTCGCGACGCACTTAATTTAATTCCAAAGTACCGTAAAGTGCTGGACATGGCTCCGAAGAAAATAAAAAAACCAGCATGTCAGGAAGTTGTGATCGAAGGCGATCAGGTTGATCTGAATAAAATACCGATTCAACATTGTTGGCCGGGTGATGTCGCACCTCTGATTACTTGGGGCTTGGTAATCACAAAAGGCCCGCACAAGAAACGTCAGAACCTTGGGATATATCGCCAGCAAGTTATTAGTAAAAACCGGTTGATTATGCGCTGGCTATCACATCGTGGGGGCGCGCTAGACTTTCGCGAATGGCAGCAGGAGCATCCCGGTGAGCCTTTCCCAATCAGTGTGGCGTTAGGTGCAGACCCTGCGACTATTCTTGGTGCGGTGACGCCAGTGCCAGACACTCTATCCGAATATGCATTTGCAGGGTTACTACGCGGCTCTCGTACAGAACTTGCCGAGTGTATTGGTAATAATTTACAAGTCCCTGCCACGGCTGAGTTTGTACTAGAGGGGCATATTTACCCCGATGATGTCGCACCAGAAGGCCCGTTTGGCGACCACACTGGCTACTACAATGAGGTGGATAGCTTTCCAGTGTTCACCGTTGAAAGAATCACTCATCGAAACCAACCCATTTATCACAGTACCTATACGGGTCGACCACCCGATGAACCGGCAATATTAGGGGTTGCGCTGAATGAAGTGTTTGTACCGATATTACAAAAGCAGTTTCCTGAGATAGTCGATTTTTATTTACCGCCTGAGGGATGTTCTTATCGCATGGCCGTTGTTAGCATGAAGAAGCAATATCCTGGCCATGCCAAGCGTATCATGATGGGTGTTTGGTCGTTCTTAAGGCAATTCATGTACACTAAATTCGTGATTGTGGTGGATGACGACATCAATACGCGGGACTGGGAAGATGTGATCTGGGCAATGACTACCCGAATGGATCCCTCTCGTGATACACTTCTGATAGAAAATACTCCGATCGATTATTTGGATTTCGCTTCACCTGTTTCCGGCTTAGGCTCGAAAATGGGAATGGATGCAACCAATAAGTGGGAAGGGGAAACGACACGCGAATGGGGTGAGCCTATCGTGATGAAAGCTGAGGTTCAGGCCCGTGTTGATAGTATATGGCCAGAGCTGGGCATCGATGAATAACAATGATCTATGCTGACTATAATAATAAAAATAACTCCCGGGATAAGGTAACTCAATGAAAATAAGGGCTATTCTAAAGACGCTGTGCCTCGCACTCGTACTAAGTATTTCAAGCAATCAGGCAATGGCAGCACAGCCGATATATCTGAATCTTCCACAAGAAATTCAACAATTGCTGCGCTCTAAGGGCATGTCTCCTTGGGGTATGAGTGCCTACGTTCAAGCAATTGGCTCCCCTCGCCCGTTGATTTCACATAACGCACAAGTCGCACGTAACCCTGCGTCGGTTATGAAAGTACTAACGGCTTACGTGGCTATTGGCGTGCTTGGGCCTAACTACCGCTGGCCGATTGAAATTACCACTAATGGCAGTCTTCAAGGCGGAGTTTTATCGGGTAATGTTTATATTAAAGGTTACGGCGCACCTGATTTTGATACTAAGGGTTTGCGTGAAATGCTGCGCGAACTGCGACGTAAGGGCATTCATACGATCCAAGGTCGACTAATATTTGATGACACTTTCTTCAATGGTCCAAAAATTGACCCCGGCGCATTTGACGGTAAACCCTACAGTTCTTATAACGCACAACCCGATGCATTAATGTTTAACGAGCGCCGTTCTACCTTTTCTGCCTCGCGTCGAGGCAATAAAATATCCGTTTCAACCAGTACTCCTGCGCACAACTTACGCCTGGTCAATCGAATCAAGCGCGCAAAGCGCAGCTGTAAAGTTCGCACGAGTGTTAAACGTGGTCGCGGGGATAAGGTAACGATTACTTTCTCAGGCTACATGGCTAGACGCTGCCGAACTCGTGGCTTTACGATGGCTGTTACCGATCCAGCTAATACTATGTACTCCGCGATTCAACGAATCTGGAAACGCGAGCTTAAAGGCAATATCAATACACAGTTTATGGTTGGTGCGACACCGGCTAATGCGCGTACTGTTCATGTGCACTATTCAAAATCGCTAGCAGAATTGCTGCCGACCGTCGTGAAAGACAGTAATAATGTGATGGCAAGGCAGTTGATGCGTTCGATTGGCGCGAAACGTTATGGTGCACCAGGTACACCGAAAAAAGGCGCTGAAGCGATCGATGACTACCTGCGTAGCCAAGGCTTAGACTTTCCAGAGTTACGTATCGAAAATGGTTCCGGACTGAGTCGTTATGCCCGCATTAGTACTGAGAACATTTCACACTTATTAACTAAAGCGTATCGTAGTCCTCATCGCGATGTGTTGTTGCGTTCTATGGCTGTTGCTGGAGTTGATGGGACGATGAAAAGACGTTTAAGATCTTCAGCCGTGCGAGGGCGTGGGTTCTTTAAAACGGGCACTTTAAGAGACGTTCGAGGGATCGCAGGCTACATTAACGCCGCCGATGGTCGAACCTATGTTGTATCAATATTGCATAATGACCCACGTGCCCGTAGCCGTGGCCGTAAGATTCATGATAATTTCCTTGAGTGGGTGTTCTGGGGAAATAGCGGCGGGCAGCAGTTAGCGCGCGGCAATTGAGACGATACTGAAATACCGTACAGACGCAGCATATTTAAAACAATAATGGCAAGAGTAGCGATAACGTGACAGATGAAACTGTATCTAAAGGCCAGCCGATAGCGGTTGCCATTTCAAGACAATATCCGATAGAACAGGCTTTTTTTCAGCCGTTGTTGTTGGGTGCGATTTTGGTATTGATTCCTGCGCTGTTAGTTCATCTGTTTTTGGATGTGCAGAGTATGCATCGCTTGATGAAAATTCTGTTTGGAAACTGGATCTCGCCGTTGATTTTGTGGTTCTTTGTCGCCAGTTTGATGCATCTCTGGATGAAACGAGGCCGTTTGGTTAGCGAGGAACAGCAAACGGAAGTGGTCGCTAAACGCGCGCTACCAAGCGTTTTAAGCGAGACCGTTGCCAGCGCTGAAGGTAATGGTATTTGGTTGGGCTTACAGCAAAAGTTATCCGGCAGTAAAGTCACTAGTGATAATCTGTTGCTAACGCGTTTGAGGTTATTTTTAGCACAATCTCACCCATCTGGTGATGTAGACGAAGCTTTTGGTATAACCGAGCGCGAGTACATGCGCGGTTCGTTCGCACTGCCGCGCTTTATGGTGTGGGCCATCCCTATCCTTGGCTTTATTGGGACGGTGTGGGGAATCAGTAATGGTATTGCGCATTTCTCAGATGCGATGACAGCGACCAATTCGGTCACTGACGTTTCGTCGATGTTGAAAGATAATCTACCACTAGTGACTAACTCGCTGGCGACAGCATTTGACACCACCCTACTGGCACTGCTGCTAAGTGTGCCGTTAATGATGACCATGATCGCACTGGAAAAGCGCGAAGAAGCATACCTTATCCAACTGGATCAGCAGTGGTTTCATGAGATCAAGCCGCGCTTGGAGTACGAAGTCGCTGGATTAGCAGCGGGAACCAGCGTTGCGACAGCAGATGGAGTGAGTATGGCGCCTGTGCAATCTGTGGCCAATGAAATAAAAATGCTGAGCACACAAGTCGGTGCTTTGCAGGAAACGATGGAAGATTTATATGAAATGATCTTCGAGTCTCGACTGAGCGATTACAAAAAGCATGGCCAGTAGAGCGTCTCGTTACGCGCGTTATTTACCGCAGGAAAAACTCGAAATTAGCCTGTTTCCATTTCTGAGTATTTTTCTGTGCGTAATGGGCGTGCTGTCGTTTATTAACATTCTAAGTAGTGTTTCGACGCCGCAGAAAATTGAGCTGACGATGGAATTGGAACAGGGCTATAAGGTCGCGTTTCAAGTGTTTACCATGCCCGACGGCGTGATTAGTGTACCTCCAATTAATCGCTTGCTGGAGTTACAGCAGTTGGTCGATGAGGAGTCACGTTCTACGCTGGCAATGATTATATTACGCCGACAACGTGTGATCGATGAGGTGACATATGCTCAAGCGAACCCTGCTCTGGTGGCGCGGTCACCGGACGTTGAGGATATTAGTCTTTGGCTTTATGAGATTAGGCTAATCAATGAAATGGCGTTGCGTGTAAATTTTCTCTACGAAGAGTTCTTACTGTTCGGTATTTATCCCAACGGTGGTGAGGCTTATCAAAAAGTTCGCAGTGTGATGACTGGATCTCCACATGCCCGCAATATCAGTGTGGGTCTTGAGCCCTTAGATGCGAACTGGTCATTGAGTTTACACAAGGGCTCAAAATGAAGAATATGATTAATGTTGATTCATTGACGGATATTGTTTCTAACTCGGTTGGGATTCTGATTATCTTCGCCGTGATCAACCTTATCCATGATAACAATAAAACCTACGAGTTAGAGATTCCTATCGAGCATGAAACAGAGCTCAGACCAGCGTATATCATCAGTAAAGATGATCGTCTGTTAATACTAGATACAGAGCAGGTTTTTACCAACGCGGCTTTGCAGGCAGGTAAAGGTGCTGCGAGCAATAAGCGTATCTTCGATTTAGGGTATCAGGGCTTGTTCGCCCAAATTGATGAAAAAAAAGGTATCTCGTTTCACGCACGAGGAACGGACGACTGGTCTAAATTTACAGAGCTGTCTAAATCTGGCAGTGAGCTTCAAAAACAACTGCAACAGATTGACCCAAAACAGTATTTTGCCTACTTTTTTGTTTATGACGAAACCAATCCAGGCAGCGCTTCAGGCAGTGGTTTTGAAAGCTTTAGGGAAGCCCGAAAATACTTGCAAGGGCGTCAAGTCAAGTCTGGCTGGCAGCCAGTGAGTGCTGACTTTCCTCCGAGCATTTGTGACTTTAGCTACAGTAATGAGTGTCAATATCTTCCGTCTTTTTTGGGGTCAGATTCGACAGCATCTAAATCATAAGTTCTGACAGCGAGATTTGATTTATCAAAGCTAGGGCAAGTAAAAAAGGCCACACCCTGCTAACAGAAATGTGGCCTTTTAGTGGATGAGCCTAGAATTTAGCAGTCAATAGGCTGCCACTTATAGCCTGCCCCACCCGATTTAACCCGGTAGGTTTTATTGACGAAGCGTGCAGGCTGACGAACATTTCTATATTGCGCAGGAGAAGCTAGCTTCTTTTGTTTAACTGTTCTATAGACCGCTGGAATATTTCGCTTAAGACGCTGAGCTGGTCGAGCCAAAACTTTTTGCACCACAGTCCGGTATACCGCAGGAATTTTAACACGGCACAAAATTTCTCCAGTCATGTTATCAATACGAGTAACTGGCCCACGTTTCCCTTTTTGCCAAGCGTAATGAGCAGGCTTAACTAAGACACGTTTGCTGACGTTTCTGTACTGTGCTGGAACATAACGGTAAGTATGGGTGGCAGGACGAACCTGAACGCGTTTACTGGTATAGCTGTATTGCGGTCCACGCACCAAGACTCGTTTGTTAACCGCAGGACTTACTTGAACGCGTTTAACGGCGTTTTTGAACATGGGCCCAGTACGTACTTTCGCATAGCACTGACCTGGCTTTGCAGGTGGCATGCCTGAGCGATAGCCTGTGTAGGAAACACTGCGCCTTTGTACGGGTTTAGCCATTTTCATTCTTTGAACAGGCTTAGCCATGGGTTGGCGTGTTTGTACTGGTCGAATATTGTGGTGGTGAGGCTTTTGTATAGGTTTGGGTATGACAACTTCTTGAACTTGAGTATCAATCATTGTTGGCTTGATCAATGGTGCTGTTTGAATGTCTTGGACCTGTTGGTCGCCATAAACTTGCTGATCGCTAGCAATTTGTTGGCCACCAGCGTGTTGAGATCCTGAGTTAATCTGCTGCTGACTACAGCCAGAGACAAATAAGCCGATTAATAATACGCTAGACACCGAGAGGTTAATTTTCTTATACATAATTTAGGAATCCTTTCGCTAAATGTTACATGGGGGAGTAACTATCAAAGTTAATTACCTTATGGTTATGTTCCCGATATGGGGTTAAAGTTCCAGCCAAGCGGTGGTATTTTTCCTATGGGTGCATTGCTTAAAATTAACTGTTGAGTATATAACTCTCAAATAGATTAAAATGTGACCGTAAAAAAGTTTAAATTATTAATGTATTTGAAATTAATATTGTTTGGGGAACATTAGAACAGACGTTAAGTGTATGATTATTTTAATAAGATAAAACACAACAGGGCTTGTATCGTGAAATTTATTTTACTGATTTTATTTTTTTCATTGGTGATGTTTGCCTACCCAGTGTGGCGGTTAGGCGAGTGGTTACAGTTGTCTGCTGCGTGGCAAGTTGTCTCAACATTATTGTTATTTTCATCGCAACTAATCGCGCGTTTTGTGCTTCGCGATAATGTTAATCGACCGACTTACTTATTTCGGCGAGCGGCTGATTTTTTTCTAGGGATGTCACCTGTCTTATTCAGTTTGGTTTTATTGATTGAATTAGCCAACCTCATTGCTGACTTCTCACCTCAATCGCTTTATACGCTGGCACTCGGTACCTTGGTTATTACGCTTGCCGCTGGGCTTTGGGGATTGAGTGTGGCTTGGAAGCCTGATCTCGTTACTGTGCGATTAGTCTCTGATAAATTAGGTAAGCCGGTTCGTTTCGTGCAAATATCAGATGTTCATATCGGCTCGCGTACGATACGTTTCTTAGAAAAAACCATGCAGCGCATAGAAGCTTTGCAACCAGATTTTTTGTGTATTACCGGCGATTTTATCGATCAACCGGGGATAACAGAAGACAAGCTAAAATCGTTGAAGCTGTTCACAGGGCCGATTTATTATTGCATTGGCAATCATGAGCGCTACGAAGATCTAGATCAGATTGTCAGCCGCCTAGAGTCTCTAGGTGTAGAGGTACTGAGAAATCGATCGGTGACAGCGAATGGTTTTCAGTTTATTGGTATTGATGACCACGATGATCCTGAGCAGGTAGCTAAGGTGTTACCGACTATAGAAGTGTTAAAAAATGCCTTCTCTATTTTGCTTTATCATCGTCCTGAGGGGATTGAGGCAGCGCAGGCTCAAGGAATAGACCTTAAACTCTCCGGTCACACGCATAACGGCCAGATTGTGCCATTTAATAAAGCGGTGAGTACACGCTTTAAATTCACCAAAGGTTTGTATCCGTTTAAAGGGTCGTACCTTTATGTCAACGAAGGAACGGGAACTTGGGGTCCTACATTACGCTTAGGAACTCGTAGTGAAATTACGGTTTTTGAGTTAGCGCCAAGCTAATAGCAGTCTGCAGTTAGTAAGTACTCTCACTTCTACATAATAGCTTCGAATTGGGACAGCTCCATGAACTGGAACCGTCCTATACCTTATAGCGTTTTTTAGCTTTAAGAGGCTGCTGCCAAAGCTGCATTCAGCGTCTCACTTGGGCACATTGCCGCAGTGATCTTAGCTGGATCAGCCATATAGTAGCCATCGATATCCACAGCCTGCCCTTGAACTGCATTTAGCTCATCAACAATCTTTTGCTCATTGTCTGACAGCGTTTTAGCAAGCGTCGCAAACTTCTCTGCGAACTCAGCATCTTCAGTTTGCGCTGCTAGCGCCTCAGCCCAGTACATCGCTAAATAGAAGTGACTACCACGATTGTCCAGCTCGCCGGTTCTACGCGAAGGTGACTTATTGTTCTCCAACAACTTGCCAGTTGCTTCATCCAGAGTTGTCGCGAGCAATTTAGCTCGGGTGTTCCCCGTTTTGATATTCACATCTTCAAGCGATACCGCAATCGCTAGAAACTCACCTAGTGAATCCCAACGTAAGTGGTTTTCTTCAACCAACTGCTGAACGTGCTTAGGTGCAGACCCCCCCGCGCCAGTTTCAAACAATCCACCGCCTGCCATCAAAGGTACGATAGACAGCATCTTTGCACTGGTTCCCAGCTCAAGGATTGGGAACAGGTCGGTTAGATAGTCACGTAAAATATTACCCGTTACCGAGATGGTGTCCTTACCACGTAAAATACGCTCTAATGAGAAACGCATGGCACGCAATGGAGACATGATTTCAATATCAGCACCAGTCAAGTCATGGTCCTGTAAGTACAGTTTCACTTTCTGAATAAGTTCAGCATCGTGTGGACGGTACTCGTCCAACCAGAATATTGTTGGGATACCAGCCTGTTTCGCACGTGTTACTGCAAGCTTTACCCAGTCTTGGATAGGAGCGTCTTTAGTCTGGCACATTCTCCAGATGTCGCCCTTCTCAACGTTCTGCTCAATTAATACAGTGCCGTCTTGATCGACAACTCGCGCAATACCATCTGCTTGAATCTCAAACGTCTTATCGTGCGAACCATATTCTTCGGCTTTCTGCGCCATCAAACCAACGTTTGGCACGGTACCCATTGTGGTTGGATCGAATGCTCCGTTAGTTTTACAGAAGCTAACAGCTTCCTGATAGATACGTGCGAAAGTGCTTTCTGGAATCGCCGCTTTAGTGTCTTTAGCTTTGCCATCTGGTCCCCACATTTTACCGCCATTACGAATCATGGCAGGCATTGACGCATCAACAATCACATCGTTTGGCGCGTGTAAGTTTGAAATGCCTTTGGCAGAATCAACCATCGCAAGCTCTGGACGACCTTCATAGCAAGCGTGGATATCTTGCTCTATTTCTTCACGGAAAGAAGATGGTAAGGTAGAAATTTTCTCGTAAACGCTGCTGATACCGTTATTCGGGTTGACGCCCAGTTTCTCAAACAGGTCGCCGTATTTTTCAAATAAGTCTTTGTAGAAAACCCTTACTGCATGACCGAATACAATCGGATGCGAAACCTTCATCATGGTCGCTTTCATGTGTAGCGAGAACATAACGCCAGTTTCTTTGGCGTCATTCAGTTCATCTTCTAAGTATTCACAAAGCGCGTTTTTGCTCATGAACATGCTGTCGATGATCTCACCTTCCAACAGTGCTGTTTTTGATTTTAAAACGGTCACATTACCGTCGGGAGTCAATAAGTCCATGCTGACGGTGGTTGCCTTATCCATCGTCAGGCATTTTTCGCTAGAGTAGAAATCCCCTTCTTTCATGTGTGCAACGTGGGTGCGAGATGCAGGGCTCCAGTTGCCCATCGAGTGCGGGTTCTTCTGTGCATAACGCTTAACCGCAGGTGGTGCACGACGGTCTGAATTACCCTCACGTAGTACAGGGTTCACAGCGCTTCCTAAAGATTTAGAGAACCTTGCAGCCAGTTTGATTTCTTCATCTGACTGAGGGTCTTCAGGATAATCAGGTATCGCGTAGCCTTTACCCTGTAGCTCTTTAATCGCAGCAATCAGCTGGTTGATCGAAGCGCTGATGTTAGGCAACTTGATGATATTAGTTGATGGATCTTGTGTGAGCCTGCCCAATTCGCCTAGGTTGTCTGGTACTTTTTGCTCTTCTGTTAGGCATTCTGGAAATTCTGAAAGGATACGTGCTGCAACGGAGATATCACTGGTGGCCACTTCAATGTCCGCAGCGCCTGTGAAGGTGCGAATGATCGGTAGCAATGAGTGCGTCGCTAGTAGCGGTGCTTCGTCTGTTAACGTATAAATAATTTTTGACTTGGTACTCATTGCGTATTCCTCAATAGTGATGGAGCTTAGTTAGAATTCGGGTAGCATTATATCCACATCGGAGTACCTACGACAGAATAAATAGGTGTCAGGGTAACTAAAGCTTAACTTTAAACCTTATTATAAATCTGCTGTATAGGGTTTATATGATCAGACCTGTCACTGAGCATCTTAGGTGGCGGTGAGTGGTGTCCCTGTTAGTGTGGTTTCGCTACCCTCCATTGGGTTTTCTGGTACTAGTCTGGCTAGTACCAGGGAGATCGCTGCCATTGCTGCGCCAGCATAAAATACCGCTGCTGGTGATTTCAGCCAGATTAAACCAAAACCAATCGGTACAACCACTGCTGCGATGTGGCTGATAGTGAAAGAGATGCCAGCGGTTGGTGCGATATCGGCGGGGTCTGCAATCTTTTGGAAATAGGTTTTCTTGGCAATGGCCATGGCAAAAAACAGATGATCTAAAATGTATAAAACAACCGCCCATGCAGCGGATTCAACTAACGCGTAGCCGACAAACACGAGGATTAGGCCGAAGTACTCAATCGATAATGTGGTGCGTTCGCCAATACGACCGATCAACTTGCCGATTTGTGGGGCGGCAAAAATATTAGCGACCATGTTGGCTAGGAACATTAATGCAATTTCAGCGGCGGTAAAGCCGAATTTTTCTACCATGAGGAAGCCAGCGAATACGACAAAAATCTGTCGTCGTGAGCCGCTCATAAACTCTAATAGATAGTAAAGCCAATAGCGTTTTCTCAGGACTAAGGTTTTATTTTGCTCAACTTTCGCAGGATAATGTGGAAACATTTTCCATGCAAAAATGGCTAGTAGCATGGTTACGCCGCCACCAATCATATAAACCACTTGCATAGATACAGCAGTATATTCCAATGTGAAATACACCATGCCGTAGGCGAATAATGACGAAATTGAACCCACTGCAATCATGCGCCCCAGCATTTTTGGCGCTTCAGATTTGGAGAGCCATTGCAGCTGTAAGGATTGATTAACCGCTTCAAAATAATGAAAGCCAATCGACATGATCAGTGTGGTGAAGCAAAGTCCCCAGAAACTAGGAAGCCAGCCGGTGATAACGACCCCAAAGCCCATGATTAATAGTGACAGCACAGCGAGTGTTTGCTCACGGAACAACAGCAATAAAAAGATAACGGCAAATGACAGGAAGCCGGGTATCTCTCTTAGGCTTTGTAGTGCACCCATGTCGGCTCCGTCAAAAGCTGCATATTCTATGGCAAAATTGTTGATAAGCGCTGACCAGACACCAAATGAAAAGGGCATTGCCGCGGCCATAATGTAGAGCAGTATATGGGGCTGTTGCCATTCACCGCTTTGCAAATTAGATATTAATGATTTCACGGAAATGACACACTCGCTGTAAAGCTCTATTGTGAAATAGTGTATCAGAGATGTTAGCTGGTCGTTATTTTCTGCTTAAATACAAGTTGTCAGGATTTATCCCCTATTTCGCACCCGCCAAATATAGACGCGGCGTTCGGGTTAATCGTATCGGTAACAGTTCGGTGAAGTTTTAAGAATTAAATCATCCAACGACATGGGTTTTCCCAGTGCCCAGCCTTGCAGTCTGTCCACGCCAAGTTTGGTAAATAATTCTACTTGTTGAGTGCTCTCAATACCCTCAACGACGGTCGTAATGTTAAGACATTGAGCCAGCTCAATGACACTTTCAAGAATGGCGGAAGTACGCGGCTCTTCAAAGCGATCGGTATAGCATTTGTCAATTTTTAACTCGTCTGCCGGAAGACTTTGCAGGTAAGCATAGGAAGCATAGCCCGAGCCAAAATCGTCAATAGAGACTTTAAATCCCCGTTGCTGAAGTTTGTTTACATTGCTCAGGACGGCCTGATAATCATCAATCATCATCGATTCCGTAATCTCCATCGTAATGTAAGGAACTAAATCAGCATGCCTTAACAGTTTCATATCAAGCAATTCAACAAGATCATTATTACTCAAATCTCGCGTTGAGAGATTGATTGATGCTTCCACTTTACCTGCCGATTGATGCAGTAAAGGAAGTTGGTCAAACACCGTGTTGATGACCCACACCGTTAAATCGCTGATGCGATGTGATTGCTCCAATAATGGAATAAATTCATCTGGCCCGATCATGCCATACTCTGGATGCTTCCAGCGTGCCAACACTTCCACGCCACAAATACTCTTTTTCTGCGTGTCAACTTGGGGCTGCCAAAGCAGAAAGAATTCTCCCTGATTGAGCGAGTGATAAAAATCACCGACTAAGCGATTGCGGCGTGCTTCACTGAAGCCAATGTGCTTGGTGTAATAGTTGAACGGGATGCCGTTATTAATACCGTCGGATAAAGCTAGTGTGCTTTTTTGAATGATGGTTTCAAAGTCTGACTGGTTTTTTTCAAAAATGTGAGCGCCAATAGATACTTTGAAGTTAAAGTGTTCGTGGTAGGGATCAATCGCTTCGTTAATCGCATTGCTCACTATCTCAGCTATCGTATGCTGATCCTCTTGATTCAGTGATCGGCAGAGTATGACGAAAGTGTTCAGGTCACTGTGGAATAATGAACGGTTCGACGTAGCATCTGCTGGCTGCGCATGGGCTAGCAGCGTTGTTTCACTAAATTGCTGTTCAGCTTTACGTCCAAAACTTGCAAGAAACTCTCGAAATGGCTCTGTTCCCAAAGTCGTTTGCAAGCTATCAAAACCTGAAACCCAAATTTGCAGCAGTGCTTGGGGTTCAAAGAAATTAGATTTCAGAAGCTGTCTTTCAATTGCAATATGATTGGGTAATGAGCTTAGACTGTTCGTCAGCTCTTCCATCTGGAAGGCCTTGTTACTCTGGCGCATGTTTAATAACAACATGCCAGCGATTAGAAATATTTCAATAAATACGCTTAGAAATAGGATGTAATTAGTCAACCAATTAACGTTAATAAGCCCCATTCTTGTTATTAGATGCACAATGGCTAAAGGAGTAAAGGCCAGCAAGGTGACTCGAAGAATCACTGAGCGAGAGTCTTCAAAAAAGCCTTTTACGATGACTTGGTAAGGTGTCTTTAAAAGTAGATAGCAGGCCATCAACAGCACTAAGCTTGCATTGATTGTAAATAGCCTGATGGTAAGTTCATAAGAGCTGAGAAAAACTAAGAGTATGATTAGTAAATTAGCACTAATAAAAATATTGTAGAGTATTTTAATGTTGGACGAATACTGGTTGAAACCAGTATTTATTACTCTGAAAAACAACATTATGGAGAGTAAGCTGGAGGTCAGGCCAAGCATCGTGAGCTTTTGCAATAACTGCAAATCATATAGCTCAAACCAAGCGATCAGATAACCTGTATCAGTGAGCAAGTACAGCATAACCGATAGGATATAGCTCATATGGTAGAGGTAAGCGGGGTCCCGGGTGGTGAGTAATAAGTGACAGCTGTAGAGTGTGACGAACAATGTGAGTAGTAGATAAGCATAAAGCCAGCTATCGAGCGCCTGACCTTCTGCAAGCAGTGTCTCATGATCCAGTGCTCGAAAATCAGACACTACCGGGTTGGCACTGTTTGATCGAAGTAACAGGTTGTAAGTTTTGTCAGGGGAGAGTCTTATCACGACATGGTCTGGTTTAACTTTGCTGCTTATAAGCCCATCGTTATCGGTATGGTTGTGAGTAGGCTCAGCCCCCATACCAAAAGAAAATTGCTCAGCTTTTTCACCTCGGGTGCTGACTCTCAAACGTTGGCTATCTAGGCTATGGTGCAATTTTAAGGCGATATCTCGATTTCTGCTGCCGGTTGTTCTTAAGGTGGTTTTTACCCAGACAAATCCAGAGATAAGACCCAGTTTAAACTGAGGTCGCTGAAATGACTTCCAAGTTGCTGAATCAAGTCTCTGCGCCGAGCTAAAGTCGAGAGATTCATCAGTGTCGATATAGTACTGGCTGGCGGGTAATAACTGTGCGTTTACCGGATTGTCTAAGTCTAGCACAAGAGATGGCATTGCAAATGCAGATGACATTAGCCAGGTAATCAGTGTAAGTGTCAGTAAGGATTTGAGCATAATATCTATACTATTAACCTGACAGTTCGTAGTTAGGTGAATTCAATAAATCATTTAGAGTCATTGGCTTGCTAATAGCCCAACCTTGCAAACGTCCTACACCCAAGCTGGTGAAAAGATCAACCTGCTGTTTTGTCTCCAAGCCTTCAATGACTAATCGTATATTTAAGCGCTGAGATAACTTAATAATATTATTTAAAATGGCGTAGGTTTTTGGTTCTTCAAAACGGTCGCTAAATGATTTATCAATCTTCAACTCGTTGGTGGGGATAGTTTGTAAATAGGCAAATGATGCGAGACCGGAGCCAAAGTTCTCGATTGAGACTTTAAAACCGCGGTTCTGTAGCGCTTTAATATTTTCCAAGGCGACAGAATAATCATCGATCATCATAGACTCTGAAATCTCTAATACGATATAAGACGCTAAATGCGCCTGTTCGACAAGTTGCTCATCTAAAAAATTAATCAAATCGCCATCGACTAAATCATATGGTGATAGATTAATAGATACTTCAGTGTCAGGAAAGTGCTTGTGTAAGTTGGGTAGCGCTGCAAATACTTCTTTAATCACCCATCTCGTAAGCTGACAAACGCGGTTAGATTTTTCTATCAGAGGGATGAAAGTATCAGGTAAAACTAGCCCATGTTCTGGGTGTTGCCAGCGTGAAAAAACCTCCAAACCCAGTATTTTATTACTTTTAACGTCGTGCTGAGGTTGCCAAAGCAGGAATAATTCATTGTTTGACAGCGCTTTTTCAAAATCTCCAATAAGCTGTTTTCTTCGGTGTTTATCAGTGCGAATACTGTCATCGTAATATTTGATATTAGTGTTGTTTTTGATGCCTTGAGCCAATGCAAGCAGGCAGTTTTGTGTAACGGTCTCATAACTGTCTTTTGTAGGATAAAAACCATCTGCACCGATAAATACTTTAAAATCAATGTCGTCATCGTATTGGTTTTTGGATAACTCTAAAGCGTCTGTAATTTGATTATGTAAGGACTGCTGGCTTTTATAATTTAGTCTTTCACACAGCATTGCGAAGTTGTTTTTGCCTGTGTGAAAAAGTGTTAAGGCATCACTGTTACTTTCGGCGCAAGGAACGACGTAGGACTTACGGTTTAGTTGTGCGGAGAGTTTATGACCAAAATCAGCAATAAATATGCGATAATGTGCTGTCCCCTGCGCTATCTCCAATTTATCGAGTCCTGCTACCCAAAAATAGATCAAGGTTAGGCTTTTGCTTTGAGTGGCTCTTGAAAAATGTGCTTTGAGTGATCTTTGGTTAGGGAGTTTGCTTTGTCGGTCAAAGAATGTTTCTCTGAAAAGCTTCTGCTTGTCATTACTGATATTAATAACGATAACGACTGCAAATAATAAGACTTCAATAAATATGAATATAAATAAAATATAATTAGTGAACCAATAAACATTAAAAATACCTAACCGAGTAAGTACATGAATGCCACCAACGACAGTAAAGACGAGCAAAGTCGTTCGTAAACGCAGTAACCGTGTATCCACAGAATGGACTGAATCCTGCTGTTGCTGTGGACGATAAAAGGCAAGAAAAGGACTCAGCACCATTGCCAGTGAGATTTCAGCAATTAAAAAGCGGATAGCCAGGTCATAAGGAACCAAAAATATTAGGCAGAGTGTTGTAATTCCAATTAATAAAAGTAAACGGTATAAAGACTTAAATAGCGATGGGAATTGATGATAAGTTTCACCAATCATTGCCTTGCAGAAAGCCAGCATTGATAAAATGGCACTGGCCAGATTAAATATTAGCAGGTTCTGTAGCAACCGTAGATCAGTGATACCTAGCCAGGATTCTAGGAAACCATAACCGTTTAGTAAATATCCTGTGACTGAAAGCACGTATATTGTATAAAAAATAAAGGCTTTGTCATGAGTTGTTACATAGACAGCGCTACTGTAAAACACGACTAAGAAAAACAAAAAAAGATAAACAATCACCCCATTAGATCTTGTTTGGTTTTCGCTATCCAATATGTTGTGGTCAACCGCTCTGAAACTACCAATTACGGCGTTACTACTATTAATTCGGAGTAACAGCTTATAGGTTTTATTTGGAGATAACGGAAACTGTATATGATCAGTACTGGCCTTTTTACTGATATTGAAGTGCTGATCTGTGTTGTAAGAGACATGCGTTGCTTGAGAACCTTTGCCAAATTTAAAGCGCCAAACTTTGCCATCAGAGTCGCTTATCTGTAGCTGCACATGATCAATAATGCCGTGTAGGTCAAACGCTAGATTGCGTTCTCTCTTACCCGATGTCACGAGTGTGGTTCTGACCCAGATAGGGTTGCTGGTTAGACCAAAACGAAACTGCTTACGATTGAACGCTTGCCATTGTGTATTGGACAGTTGATTGATAGAGGTTACATCGTATTGGCTATCAAGGTCCTGAAAGTAATCACTGCTGGGTAGCAGCTCAGTTTTAATGGCTTCATCTAGGTTTAATAACACCTCACTGGCTGACGCTGCCGTGATAAAGCAGCAGAGCATAAACAAAGCAGAGAGGATTATTTTGAACATCTAAGGCAAATCAAGGGTTTAGTAAGATCGCTTAGATTACGCCTGAAGCACTTTCGACAATCTGAATAAAAATATTTTCAGATAGGTGGTGACGTCACCAAGAGCTGTTAATCTATACGCAATTTGTTGATTGGTTGTGACGTTATGAAAACACACTTGCAAGAGTTAATTGATTTGGAACTGCCAATTATCCAAGCGCCAATGGCTGGTGTGCAAGGCAGTGAATTGGCTATAGCGGTCTCAAGCGCAGGCGGCCTAGGTTCTTTGCCCTGTGCTATTTTATCGAGTGATTTGATACGAGAAGAGCTGCAACGCATTGAATCTAATACGAGTAAGCCTTACAACGTAAACTTTTTTTGCCATAATCCACCCGTGTTTGATGCAGCTACCGAAGCAAACTGGCGTGAGGCACTCAAACCGTTTTATCGCGAGTTTGACATTGATGTAGAGGGAATAAAAGCAGGTGCAACTCGCTCCCCTTTCAATCATGAGCTAGCCGATATACTGGAAGATTACAGACCCGCAGTGGTTAGTTTTCATTTTGGTCTACCAAGCAAAGTCTTAGTAGGTCGGATTAAGTCTACTGGGGCAAAAGTACTGTCTTCGGCGACCACTGTGGAAGAAGCGCAATGGTTAGAAGCAAATGGTGCGGACATTATTGTTGCGCAAGGTGTAGAAGCCGGTGGTCATCGAGGTATTTTCCTCAATACTGGATCAACTAATAGTAAAAGCGGGATATCTGATTATGGCGTCTCAGCTCAAATAGGTACATTCGCATTATTGCCACAGATTGTTAACAAAGTGAATGTGCCAGTCGTTGCGGCAGGTGGAATTGCCGATGCCGAAGGGATTTCAGCAGTGATGAAACTAGGTGCTGCTGGCGTACAGCTTGGCACCACTTATTTGCTGTGTAATGAAGCTAACACCAGCGAAGTTCACCGCGCTGCGTTAAAAAGTGATCTAACGATGCAGACTGCATTGACGAATGTTTTTTCAGGCAGGCCTGCCCGGAGCATGGTGAATCGCCTTGTCAGAGAGTTTGGGCCAATGAGTGATTTGGTTCCGGAATTTCCGATGGCGTCGACAGCAACCGCACCGCTCAGAGCTAAAGCCGAAGCGGTGGGATCAGGTGATTTTTCACCGCTGTGGTGTGGACAAAATGCCAGTGGCTGCAAAGAAATTAGTGCCTCCGAGCTGACGCGAAGCTTGGCTACTGGTTTTTTGTGAGAACAGAAAGATAGATTAGCATTCAATACAAGCCTGCTTCAGGCTCGTATTGAGTATGCTGTTGCGCTATTGATCGATCATGACTTCGTAGCTGACAGAGCCTGAACTACCACCATCTAAGATGCCCGTAAACTGCCACTCTATATCCGTTCCACTGACTAAAGGAGAACAGGTTAGACTACTCGGTGTGTTTTCGCACGTAGCACTGCCTGAGATAAAACCGGTATAAACAGGCACTACGTCATTAACCTGAAGGTCTGTAATGGGGCCAGAACCGGTATTTTGATAGTAGATACGGTAAACCAGAAGCTCACCAGGGCTACCTTGGTTCAAGGTTTCAGTTTCGGCGGTACCTTGTGAGGTATTCTCAACTGTTTTCCTTAGTTCTAGGCGAGAACTCCCTGTTTCTGCAGGTTGTGAAGTCGTTGTCAGGTCGGTTACTTTTAAGCTGGTAATTCCTGCAATCCCTCCAGCGTAAGTGAAGTCCGCTGTTGTTGTTACGCGGTATTGATCACCCACTGACACATTGCTTGGCGCAAAAACTTTATCAATGACACAGATCCGATCACCACTGCTGACACCTAAATTCATACCAACGATGGAGGCAGAACTCTCAGAACCATCCAGAACCCCGTTACAGTCACTATCTCTATAGATTATGTGACTCCAGCCTGGTGAAGTTGCCAGGTCATTGTTGCTGCTAAATTGCACCGTCCCAGCAACCGGTGAGCTAAAGGTGTGTGCATAAAACACAACATTACCCGGTAATACTTCACTTTGATGGTTAGGCTCAAATACTGGCCCTTGGGATTCACCAAAGTTCTGGTCAATGATGTCTGTATTGCTTACCAGAATGGATAGCGTATCAGGTGTTGTGGAAGTGTAATTAGGCGGGCTTTTGGCTAATGCAGGATCACAGCTTTGTGGTGTGGACACGGTTTCACCATCGGCCTGATAAATGACATAGCCACCGTCAGGCACCGCACTAAAGCTATAATTACCGTTGCTATCAGTGTAAGTGCTTCGGCAAGTGTCAAATAAGCTGTCATAAAGCACCACCGTATGCCTAACGATGCCTGCCTCTGTTGGATCATTAGCCGTATCGGAGTTGGCATCTATAAATACACGTCCAGATACATTGACACCATCGGCCACGTTTATCTCGTAGTCTTCGACCTCTCCATCAAATAGCGCGCCCGCTGCATTACCTGCATTGAGGTTATCATCGGTAGAAATACGTATGCGATACCAAAGCTTGCCTGATTGTATGGTGCCTGCTGGGATGTTATCCCAGACTAATGGCAAAATACCTCCAAAACCTGCCGCAATAATGGCGGATTGTGCCTCGCCCGCATCGAAAGTGCCGCTGTTATCGAAGTCAATCCAGCCAATCAGTGTTGCACTGCCTGTACTATTGTTGCGTACCGAAACATTCGACTGGAAGCGAGTGTCCGTGGTGCTGATCGTTTCGACTAGAGGCGTTCCATCTTCATCGAGCTTACCGTTACTATCATCACCTCGCCCGTCTATACCACCATTAGCGGTGTGCTGCGGTTGTACTTCAGTATCCGGTGAAATATTCCCTAAATAAACATAGGCATCGAGTGGAATACCATGACCAGCGTCGCCATAACTATCAGGAGCATCACCATAGTCTAGCGCCGGTTTTAAGGCGATATCCTGTGTCAGATTAGAAAAATCATCTCCCACTGGGACAACAATTGATCCAGAGTTATCACTGAGTGGTTCATCACCTTTGGGTACATCACCCGGCAGCGGTGGCGTTGCTGACAACAGGAAGCTGTTGGTACGAACACCTGAAGTCGGTACTGCAGCGGTTTTGTAACCATCCTGATCCGACTCTTCGTTGACATCATCATCTGTGCCAGCCGTTGTGACCAAGCTATCCCAATTCTCCAGCACGGCGTTATTAGCAAATTGAGATGCTGGAATTTGCACGTAGTACTCACCAGATCCAATATCCTCAAACAGATAGCGGCCTCGCCCAACAATTCCTGTTGTGGTGGTATCGATTAATGAGTTATCAGATTTTTTGCGAAGCTCTACCGTAATTCCATCAGGTGCTGGGATATCAATGCCATCGGTGTATTTTAAATCGCCATCAATATCTGCAAACACCAAGTCACCCACGAAATAACTGGCAACCTGCACCGATACAGTATTCGACTTTAGAAATTGCTCGGCTGGCAATGAATCAGTATCCAATGTGAATAAGTTCGAGTAGATATCCCCAGGCAGGTTGACGCTGTTTGACAATGGATCTGTAGAGTCACCCGCTTTCAAGGAGTAACTTGCTTTCATCCCTTGGCGTGGGTCGCCATCTTTTTCTAGTTTGTAATTGGATACGAACTTAATCGCGGTGACTTGGCTAAAGTCACCACCAAGTGCGGCCTCTGATACCCAATTACTAGCATTGTTATCGGGATCAAAGTTGATGGTCGATGGATCATCTGTTGAGTAATACCAAATGCCCAAGGGAGCACCGTCAGTTGTGCCATCTAGCCAAGTCGTCGTTGGTGGGCCGGTAAGCTCCAAAGTCCCAGCGAACTCTGATTTTGGTGTTCTGGGACTGTTTGGTCCGTCATCGCCATTGAATGGTAATACGTCGATAACTGTTGGTGGGTCGATTGCAAACGAAGGCGCGAAATTGGCCCATGACAGAGTGTATCCTTGAGTATCGTTGACGTCATCTAATGTACTGTCGACTTTCTTAGACGTTTGAATCGAACCAATTTGCTCAAGTGTGATTACGTGAGTATCACTACGAACTGATAAGGCGCTGATTAAAGAATCACCCCGGATTTCAGCAAAATTGGTGACGCTGGTTCCATTAGGGACTAGTGGGTCACTATCTGTACAGATAACTCGTGGAGCAATCGGATCATTGGCGGTAACAGTACCTAGGTTCCAGATTAGACGGGTGTAACCTGGTGCTGCATTGCCGTCTCGGTCAGTGTTGTACTGGACTAAGTCAGCGGGTGTGCCAATAACCGTACCCGTGGCGTCTGTGTATGTTGCGGTGCAGTTTTGGTTGTAAGCAACCTCAGGCGGCAGTTCGTTAATTATTTGAACATTAGGTTCTTGCGGGGCATCGGCTAATAAGCTTTGTATCGCGGTTGTGACTTTCCAAACAATTTGATTACCTGCAATGGTACTCGCCGTTGAGCCCGGTGCAGCAAGGGGCGTTAAAGACTCTGAATCGAGGCGACTTGCTGTTCGGGCAATAGTGACGCGGTCACCGTCGATATTACCGGTTTCTGGAGCGGGTTTATAGGGACGAGAGCCGGCAGCTGGCGTCCAGGTAGATGCATATTCATCAGAACGAACACTACCAAAGGCTGCTGCTACTGTACCTACCGGGATTAGGACTCCATTATTGGGGCCAGTGTAGAAAGTTTGTCTAATCTCAAGCGGTGTAATAAAGCGAATGTACTGTGTGCTAGCCAGTGCGACGGTATCCTTAACACTATCTTTAAGGCGCACCCGAACAATGTTGACATCATCAATACCGCCACCTACTTGAGTCGGATCAGACTGCCAATTGGTAATGCCATCATCACAGCGAGTATTACCCTGATTATCCCAATTACCTTCATAGCGGCCGGTTTGATTGTTATAACCACCCGAAATAGGATCGTCACCAGAGTAATCAACATTTCCGTATTCAACAATATAGTTGGTTGAATCAAAACCACCTGCGTTATAAGTACCCACATAAGCGTAGGTTCCTGCTGTTGCACCTATTTTACTGCGGTCGGCTAGTTTTTGTACTGTGTTATCAAAGGCTAAACAAGTGCGAGGGTGATACAAGTCATTTGAGCCATTATTTCCGAAATGCAGGGTATTGGCATAAGCCTGAGAAGGCGCAACTAATCCTTGTCCAGAATGAGTGCTTCCAGCGACGAAGAGGGTGTAGCCCGCCCCCGTATCAGTATTGGTTTTAAAGGCGTAATCAGCCCAGCTGCCTCGTGTAGTTAGGTAGTAATTATAGGCGGGCGCAATATTGTTACTGATAGTGCCATCTGGCATAGGGTTACCATTGTAGCCGGGCTCTTTTGCGCCATTGAAGTTGTCAGTTCCTGAGACACCTTTAGGGTCAAAGTTTTTCAATACGTTCTTAATGTAAATACTTCCCGTGCCATCCATCACGCCATCTGCATTATCAATAACCCGCATTGGGATGAAGAATCGAGCGACGGTATCTGTGTAATAATATGGGCCTGATTTGAGGTCGACTCCGCCACCCGCTTCTGTGGGAAAACGATTGCCAGAGAGATCAGCATTATCAATAGAAATTTTGTAAGGTGAAGAGTTGTTGGAGGGAGTATCCCGAGAGTATGCACAATCTCCTGAATCAATAACTTTCCGATTAATTGGATAACCAGAATGATACGTTTCCTTACCAAAAACCCTTCCTGCCCAATAGCCGTAATAATTGTAAGTACAGCTGATCATGTAGTACTCAAACCCAGACGAGGTATAGTCAGGGCCAGATGCGGATGTTTTTGTTGCCGATAAGTCAAAGTCAAAACTAAAAGGCTGTTGAATCGACTCTGTACCCGTTTTTTGATCGGTCGAAACCTGCATGTTTAGCCAAGTATAATAGCCATTTTCCACTCCTTGTCCTACGTCACGAGCACCATAGAGGTAATAGCCTAAAAATCCGCTGCTGCTCAGATCAGATCGTGGTCGAGATGAAATGGTAATTGGCCCAATATCAGGAGTAACAGCTGTAGTTGCATTGCTAGCACCATCATCAGCATTGGAATAAACCCTCTGCTTGCTACTAAAGGTTGTGCCGTTCCACGACTCCCCTGACGCTTTTGCCACAGAAGAAAAAGACAACTGCGCACCCTCGTTAAACTCGCCTAAGTTACAGGTTAGTTTGATGTCACCGTTAGCTTCAGTAGTAATGCTGGAAACGGGGTTACTTCCACCGCCGCCAGCAACCGTACAAATCGCTGGGATTCGTTCAAAGTTGACCACTGCATTGGTTGATTGGCTGAGGACTTGTTCGAAAATGACGTTTTCTGGGTTGGCTTGTCCCGCTGTATAGTCATTGGCCGTGACCGACCAATTGAACGTTACCGTATCTTGAGTTCGGACTTGGTTGTTTGATTCTCCACAGTCATCACCCGCGTTAGCTAGTGATGTGGTAGATGCACAGTTACCATCGGTGTTAAAGGGTGCTGAACCATCTTGTACGCCGGGGCCAAATGGACCTAATCCTAAGGTGGGAATAGCAAGCGCAGAAAGCGACAGGCACGATAAAACAGCAGCGAGTATTACTCGGAAGAAAACGCGGGACATCGCTATCCTCATTATTTTTATTAGTTGGTGAATTTTTTTATGTGTCTAGAGTATTTATATGCTCAGGATAAGCTTAATTTGAAGCTGCTGAATCAACTATGAATAGTGGGGAATTTTCAACTAAAGGGTTCGTCAAAGTTCGTGAACAACAAGAGTTTGCAGCTAAAAGTCCGCCCAACAAAAAGGCCCAGCTAGTAAACACTAGCTGGGCCCGTTTGCTGGTAGCATTATAATTTTAAGTAATTAGCAGCGTACGAGTGTGTCGACTCCTGGGCCACCGTTACAACCATTGTTACCACCACCACCGTTCAGGTAATCTCTACCTGGGCCTCCCTCCATGAGGTCGTAGTCTCGGCCACCATACATCCGGTCTCTGCCTCGACCCCCATACATCCGATCTTGGCCTCTACCACCGTATAGCGTGTCTCTACCTTTGCCACCGTTGATTGTGTCGTGTCCACGCCCACCATAGATAATATCTTTACCGCGGTTACCATTGAGTGTGTCAACACCTGGTCCACCGCAAATGATGTCGTTTCCGCCACGCCCATCTACACGATCATTGCCTCGACCCGCATAAATAACATCTCGGCCTGATGTCCCAACGATGTAATCTCCGCCATTGGTACCCCAGATTGTTACTGTATGGCCACCGCATTTTCTGACTCTAAGTCTTGGAAACGAATGACGATTACCCATATGAATAAGATTCAGCCCAGGAATGGCTCGGATGCTGGAGCTACTATCAGCATTTACGTGTTGAAAAGTTGCTGCAGTTCCGAACAATGTCAAAAGTGCGGCGGCGGTTGTTGCTTTCAAAGTTATTGATTTCATGGTGTTTCTCCCGAACAACATAGTTAATAGATGATAAGTGAGAACAATCATTGCTCTCGGAATGTACGGCGCAGAAAAGTCGACAAATGGCTCATTTTTATTTTATTAGTTTCATTTATCAGGCGGTTTTTATCGCTTAACCCAAGCTGAATATTTTAAGTATTTGTATGAAAATCAATAATATAAAGGCTGATTAAGAATTTTCCATAAAAGTGGAATATTTTTCACAAAGTCTTTGCAAAAAAACTAGCTTAGTCAGCGCTCAATTGCTGTTTTGGGTTAAATAGCTTTGTCTTAAAGATAACTAATGTATATTGAATAGCACGTCTATAACGGAGTGCATTGAAGCGCTACTGGGAAAGTTAAATGCTGTTGCTTGAGAGTAATATCTTCATTTATTCCATCTTGCTGGAACATAAAGCCGTGCGTGAATGGATGCTGAAGCAAGACTTCGCCGTGTCAGAGATTAGCTTGGTTGAGGTCTTGGGCTACCATCGGTTAACTGATAATGACGCTCGTGAGTTAGAGACTTTATTTAATATGGCGAAGGTTTTGCCCATGTCACGCGATATTGTTGATAAGGCAATTGCGCTCAGGCGACAGCGTAAAATGGGCTTAGCTGATTCATTTCTTGCAGCAACGGCACTGGATTATAAGATTCCGCTGGTCACGCGTAACACAGGGGATTTTGATTGGATCGATGGTTTGGAGGTATTGAACCCTATTTAAAAACTCCAAACGACACGCTGAGCTTTTGAGGCTCGTAACAGCAGAGAGTTTCAACTTGAGCGATTCAATCGTTTTAAACCCTAAAACGCCCCTCCAGCTCACTAACCCCAAGCCCATTCATTTTCTGCACCTTAATTTGCACAGGAATTCGCTCTTTCATCGCCTCCACATGACTAATCACGCCAATCATTTTCCCCGAGGCGTTTAAGCTATCCAGCGTATTTAGCGCAGAGTCCAAGGTTTCACTATCCAAGGTGCCAAAGCCTTCATCCAAGAACAACGAATCAATGCTGTTTTTATAGCTGACCAAGTCCGACAGCGCCAGTGCCAATGACAGGCTGACCAAGAAACTTTCGCCGCCTGACAGCGTTTTAGTGTCACGTTCCGCATCCGCTTGCCATGTATCAACCACTTGCAGCTCTAACGCCTCATTAGTTTTGCGTTTCAGCAAGTAGCGCCCATCTAAGCGGTCTAGCTGTCTATTGGCCAGATCAACCAGATGATCCAGCGTTAGCCCCTGTGCAAACTTACGGAATTTATCACCTCTCTGTGAGCCAATCAGCGAATGCAGATACGCAATATCATCATATTCAAGCTGGCTTTTTTCGATGGTTGCAAACAGGGTGACTTGTTTGGTGCGACGTGTTTTATCGTCGTCGAGGCTATGCTTTATTTTCCCTTGCTGCTGATTGATTTGTTTTAAAGCTTGGCTTGAAGTATCAAGCGCCTCCGCCACTTCCGCTTGCTGTGTTTCAGCGTAGCGCTGTTGCTCTGGCGTGACCTGCAAACTAGCAAGGTCTTTACTGGCACGCTCTTCTAGTGCCTTGCTGCGAGCCAACGCGGTAGTAAGGGACTCTTTTAGTTGTGCCAAACGCTGTTGCTCAGCCTCACTAAGGAGGGCTTGTTCAAACATGGTTTGGTCGGTGAACGGGCTGTCGATAAGTTGTGATTGCCAAGTTTTTTGCTTGTCTGTCAGATCTTTTTCCAGCTCTTTTAGTTGTGAAGTAGCGCTTGTCAGCTGGCCTTTTAATTCTTGTAAGGTATCATTTGATTGCTGGAGTAAGCTTTCTAAACGCTGTTTTTCTTGTTGGGTACTCTGCGCTAGAGTTTGCGCTTTTTGCCGCTCAGTCTCGACTGATTTATCCTCAAATAATTCGGCGCGTTGCTTTTGTTTGTCGGTCAGTTGCGAGGTCAGGTTTTCCTGTTCACTTAGCTCAGTTGTTATTTTTTCACCCAGCGCTGACTGTTGCTGTGTCAGCGCTTTAACTTCTACCTCCAGCACTTTTAACTGCTCATCACAGCGTGATAATTGTTGCACAGACTCAGTCCATTGCTGTGCTAGCTGCCGTTTTTCTTCAAGCCATGAGGTATGTTGTTCAGATGGTGGAAGTGTCAGCCCCAAAGGCAATAATTGCCCAGATAAGCTGTCACTCAGCGCTTGTTGCTCAGCGGTGAGCTGCGTTGCATTGGCAAGGTTGAGTGCAAGCTTCTCATCCCACTGTTTAGACTCTGTTTGCGTGAGTGCTAACTGGTGCTGCTGGTCCTTTAGTTGTTGTTGAATAACGCCCAGTGCCTGCTCGGCAGTTTGCTTGTTCTTTTCCAGCTGGGTTAGCGCTGTAATCTTTTGTGTGAGTATCGCTCGCTGGCTTTCAGCATCGCTTAGGTAGCGTTGCAATGCCTCACTCTGGTCAATAGAAAAGCTCAGTGCCAAAGTCTTGGCCAGTGTCGCCCAGCCTGCTTGCTGCGTGTCTAAGGTCTTAGTCAAATTTGCCGATGTTTGCTCAAGTGTCTCGATACGTGCTTGAAATTTGCTTAATTGAGTTGATTTTTCTTTGACCTGCTGGTCAAAGCTCTTTAGAGCCTGACGCTGTGTTTGCAGGCGTTGCTCGGTCTCTGAGACATCCAGCGATTGATAATTGTCTACCAGTGGGTGCTCGGTCGCACCACATAAAGGGCACTCGTCATTGGGTTGCAGCTTAGCGCGCTCCGCCGACAAGCTCGTAATGCGTTTTTCTTGGGCGATTAGCGTTTCAATGTCTTTACATTGTGTTTTGCAAGTCTGCTGCTCAGCTTCCAGTTTGGCTAATTGCTGCTGCGTGTCAGCAACGTACTTGCCGCCCTTTTCTAAGGACGCAATTGCATTATTTTTCTCAAGACTTTGCTTGGTATAGTCAGCAGCTAAATGCTTTAGCGTGCTGTGATGCTCACGTTTGTCATCGAGCTGTTGCAGCGCCCCGGTAAACTGCTCAACAGTTTGCCCATCAATGGCTTTAGCCAGCAGGTCTGTCGCTTGATTAAGTTCAGTTTGTCGCGTGCTGATGGTCGCTTTTGTATCTAGCAATGCTTTGTTTTGTAAGGTTTCTTTGTCCTGGGTTGTCTTCAGCTGCTGGCGTTGTTTTTCTTGCTCACCCAATGCGTTTTGCTGTTGCTGATCCAGCTTAGTCAGCTGTTCAAACTGCGAACCCCATAAGCCTAAATGCTCAGCAAGTGCTCCATCGTTGGCGTGTGCTTTTTGATAGGTGAGTTGCTCAGCGCGTTGATCGTTTAGTTGCTTTGACCGCTGCTGTTTTTCCGATAACTCAGCATCGGTTTTTTGCTGGGTCTGTTGAGACTCGTTAAGCTGCGCCGTCAGCTTGGCCAGCTGCTCAGACAGGTGTTTGCAATCATTGTCTAAAGGTATGACCTGCTCATTCAGCAATGCTTCTAAATCAAACTTAGCCTTTTCTGCAATAGCGTATTGTTCAGAAGCGGCTGAGCACGTTTGCTTCGCCTGTTCACTACCGTGTTGGCTAGCTTCAAGGGATTGTTTCAGTTGGCTAAGATTGGTATTAGTTTGAGCGAATTTTGCTTCAGCTGACTGCTGTAGATTAAATGTTGCACGTAGTTTTTCAGCCGGTTCGCTAGTGGCTAAGCGTTGCAAATCTGCTTGAGCGTCTTGCGACTGTTGTTGGTCATTTGTTAACGCTTCGGTCGCACTAGTGAGCGCTTGCTGTACCTTGCTAAATTGCGTCCACCAGTCTTGATGTTGTTGCCATTGTTTAACGGTTTTCTCGGTATCTTTTTCTTGTTTTTCCAGCGCAGTTTTCTGCTCACTCAGCGTCGCCAGTTCCTCTGTGCCAAGTAGTTCTATACCCTCCATTTTAGCTTGTAACTGAGCGAGTGAATTCTTGCTATCGGTGAATCGCTCATGCACTTTTTCAGAAATTAGACCGTAAATTTCAGTACCAGTAAGTTCTTCCAGCAGCTCTGCACGCTCGTTAGCCTCAGCATTAAGAAACGCTGAAAACTGGCCCTGCGACAACATCATCGACTTGGTGAAACGCGCAAAGTCGAGGCCCGTTAGTGACTGAATGAGTTGGCTTTTATCATTGATTTTTGAGGCGAGAATTTTGTCTTCATCATCTGAAATCTCTGCCAACTCCACTTGCGCAGGCTGCAGGTTGCCCTCGACCTTGCCACGGGAGCGTCGCTGGCTCCAAAAAGCGCGGTAGGCTCGCTCATTTACCTGAAACTCAACCTCTGCCAAGCACTCGGCAGTGCCGCGCGTCATTAACTCATTGCTGGTGGTGGAGATCGTTTTTAAGCGAGGAGTGCAGTGATATAGCGCTAAACAAATCGCATCGAGAATCGTTGTCTTACCTGCACCCGTTGGCCCAACAATAGCAAATAAGCCGTTTTCTGAGAAAGGCGACTGGGTAAAATCAATCTTCCATTCGCCCTTTAATGAATTGATGTTTTGAAAGCGTAAACTGAGGATCTTCATGGTGCATCTTCCAGCTTGATAGATTCCACAATCTCACCAAAGGTATTGCGAATTCGCCCTAGGCGTTGCTGCTCTTGCTTGGTTTCAAAGCTTTCCAGCGCAAGGCGGCGTTCAAAAACATCCCCAACCGTCAACTCGTTTAAAGTTTCTTTGGCTTCCTGTGTGATCTGCGCTTGCTTGCCACTGCGAGCGCGACGTAACTGCAATACCTCGACGTTCATATCCGCCGTCATGGTTTGAATGCGTTGCTGCAAGTCATTCAAATAATCTTGTGTTTCCACTTCAATGGATAACCAAATAGGCAGCGCAGCCGGTGTTACTTCATCGCCAAGTAATTCCCCAAATAAATCAGTTTGGGCAGGCTCCGTCGGTAGCTGAATGAGTTGTTTTTGAATGCTTTCTAAATCGCCTCGAACTACTTGCATCGGTTGAAAAAGTGGAATGGGCAGTGGGGTTATTTTAGCTAATTTACCTTCAGAAAACGCTGCAATCAGCACCTGCTTCTGCGTACCTAGCTCATCAAAACTTAGTGGGATCGGTGAGCCACAATAGCGAATATGTTCTGACTTTGCCACCACTTGTGGGCGATGAATATGGCCCAAGGCAATGTAGTCAGCCGGTGGAAAACCTTTGGCTGGAAAGGCCTCCAAACTGCCAATATAAATGTCACGCACCGAGTCAGATGTTGTGACGCCCATGGCAGTTAAGTGGCCGGTGGCAACGATGGGTAGGGGCTGTTTAAACCCAGCACGTTTTGCATCGGCGTAGTCATAAAGCGTTTTGTAATGTGCGGCAATAGCATCGCCTAGCGCCTGTTGTTTGTCGGTGCTTGACGCACCTGCTTGGCTACCAACTACATCGCGTGGACGAATGAAGGGAATCGCGCAAAGGATTGCACCCGCTTCTCCTTCAGCATTGTTGAGCACGAAGACTTGTTGATCGGTGACTTCCTGCACGTTTGGCACGACATAAGTGCCCATGGCTGCTAATAAACCCTTGGACTCATCTAGCATGGAAACGGAGTCGTGGTTGCCGCCTAGTACTACTAATTGGCAGGTTAATTTGCTCATCTCGACGACGAAATAATTATAGAGTTTGCGTGCGTAGCTAGGAGGCGTGCCGGTATCGAACACATCGCCTGCAATGATGACGGCGTCGATGTTGTGTGTGGTGACTTGAGTCAGCAACCAATCGATAAAAGCTTGGTGCTCAGCCGCTCGACTTTTGCTGATGAAGTGCTGGCCTAAATGCCAATCGGAGGTGTGTAGAATGCGCATGTTAGGCCGTTCGCTTTGGAGGAGGTTTCAGCTCAGAGTGGCTAATTATACCTCTAAAAACAGCTTGGGGTCATTTCTTACCCTTTGATTTGGCTAGCCTAGATTAATGCCAGTGCAAAAAATAGATTTTTTCACAGGCCTAGTTTTAAGGGCTTCGCCTAAACCGTTGCACGCCCCAACAAACCAATCAGACGCTCCAAATGGGCTCGTTCCGTCCCTTCGACCCCAACCGAAACCCGGACCATCCAGTGCCCATCCAAAATAGACGGCGACATAAATGCCTCTCCCGAACTATTAATCTTATCCACCCAAGCCAGCGTATGTTGATCCAAAGCCTCCCCTTCAAGCGGCACACCGTTGCTATCATTGGGCGTATGCCGAATACAAATAGTCTGCAAATCAACCGGGGCCAACACCTCCCAGTCTTGTTTAGCCTCAATCTGCTGCTTAAACCACTGCGCATTGTCCAAATCACGACGAATACGCTCACGAATTGCATCAGGTCCATCAAGTCTTAAATGAAACCACAGTTTCAGCGCACGAAAACGCCTTCCCAGCGGAATGCCCCAGTCACGATACTGCACCACTTCACCATCTGTCGTTGAGCGCAAATAGCTAGGGTTTGTCGACATCACACGTTCCAAATGATCCACATCCCTAACATAAAACAGCGCGGTATCTAAGATCGTACCCATCCACTTGTGTGGGTTCCATGACATAGAGTCGGCTTTTTCAACGCCTTCCCAAAGGTGGCGGCACTCTGGTAATAACATGGCGGAACCAGCCATCGCAGCGTCGACATGAAACCAAATATCTTCGGCATTGGCGATATCGGCGATGGCATCCACAGGATCCATTGCGGTGGTGCCGGTTGCCCCAACTGAGCAGACGATTCCTGCTGGGGTTTTACCTGCGGCGCGATCCTCACTAATGGCAGCAGCAAGTGCTTCTGGCTTCATTGCACGAGTGTATGGATCTTCATCGATATAGCGCAGATTGTCATTCCCGAAGCCTGCAAGTTGAACGGCTTTGGCTATCGAAGAATGTGCTTGTTTGGTGCTGTAAACGATGAGTGGCTTATCTAGTGAGGGTAAGCCTCCTTGGTTTTTACTTAAACCACTGGCCTTTTCGCGCGCCAAAATCATGGCTGTAACACAGGCGGTGGAAGCCGTGTCATGGATTGTTCCATGCCAGTTTTCACTAAGTCCTGTCAGTTGCCGCAACCAGTCACAGACGACCTGTTCTACTTCAGTTAAGGCAGGGCAGCTCTCCCAAGAAATGCCTAGCGTACCCATTCCTGAGCTTGCAATGTCGCCTAGCACTGAGGACAGAGAAGCATTAGAGGGAAACCAGCCGAAATGCATGGGGTGTTGTACCTGTGTAACGCCGGGTACCACAATATTTTCAAGGTCTGCCATTAGGCTGGCAAAGGACTCTGCTGATTCAGGTGGGGCGGTGGGGAGAGCGTTTCGCACTGCGCCAGGCGCAATTTGTGCTCTCACGGGCAGCTCAGGTATTTCTTTACGATAATCAGCTATCCAGTCGATGAGTTCATGGCCTGCTTTGCGAAATTCTTCTGGAGTCATGAGCGTGAGTCCTTAGCTATTGATTGCGAGAGGCGTTCAATATTATCTTTTCTCAATTAAAATGCTAAGTACTTATTTGCGGAAGTGATAACGAAGTAGGAGTCTGATGGAGAAGATGACTAGATTATTGATTAGAAAGCCGGCTCAGCAAAAAGCCGAGCCGGAAAGCGAGGTAAAATTATTATTGTTTTGGTAGTAGTACAGTGTCGATTACATGGATAACACCATTAGATTGCTTCACATCGGCAATAGTGACTGTTGCAACACGGCCATTTTCATCAGTTAGCGTAATCTTGTTACCTTTGTAGCGCGCTTGAAGTACGCAGCCGCCCAATGTCTTCACTGGATGTGTGCCTGCATCATCAGCAATCATCTTTTTAATAGCAAATGACATCGCGTTAGCGCCAACTACGTGACAAGTTAGTACTTTAGTTAACGCTGCTTTGTTTTCAGGCTTTAATAGATTAGCCACTGCGCCTGCAGGTAATGCATCAAATGCAGAATTAACGGGTGCAAATACGGTGAACGGGCCTGGTCCAGATAGTGTTTCAACTAAGCCTGCTGCTTTAACCGCTGCAACTAGTGTTGTGTGGTCTTTAGAGTTAACCGCATTTTCAATAATGTTCTTGCTTGAGAACATGGCTGCGCCGCCAACCATTGGGTTTTCACTCATGGCCTTTACTTCTGCCTTTTTCATAGCCGCAGGTGGTGCGCCAGCACAACCAGTAAGAATTGCAGCCACTGTAGCGATAGATATGATGCTTAATAATTTCATGGTGTATCTCCTTGTATTTTCCGCGAGCATGTTGCCGTGGTACAGATAGACACGAGGTGGGTTTCAAAATAGTTTCAAGAAAATGTATTTTTATTAATTTCTTGAAACTATTTTCATCCATGGTGCTTAGAGATAGGGGCCAGCGATTCCAATAAAGGTAATGACAAGTCCTAATATCAAGTTGGTTAGCACTGTCCAACGTATCTTACCCAGCAATCCCGCTGCCTTCGGCATGTTGCCTGTATCAACCGCTTTGCTAAACGGCAAATAAAGTACAAAAAACAGAAACACGAAAATGAGGCACATCGACAACCCAACGCCCATCATAAATAATAAGTATGTTGCAGCTGAGCCACCGTTACCGCCGATTCTATCGAAACCCGTGACAAAGCCTGTTAGTAAAAGCACCGCGATAAGCAACCACACCCAAGTGAAGAACCGGGAAAAGGCCGCTTGGAAAAGCTTGAGTCGCTGAGGGGGTTCCAGTACTGAAACGGCCGCAGGACGCATCGCCACATAAGCGAAAAACATGCCGCCTATCCAAAGTGTTGCGGCGATGCCGTGTAGTGCTGAAAGGTAAGGAAGGAGTTGTTGCATGAGGGTGAGCTCCAATGGGTAGGATTGAAAGATGCTGAGTGTAGCCATTATTTTTTATCAGGCCAATGCTGGCAGCAAATCGTGATGTAAGCTGGTTTCAGGCTCGTTTATACCATTAGAGGCGGTGGCCTTGGCGTTAGTAGCGCGGTAACCCACGATAAATATCGCAGCATGCCGTCTGAGAGTTCGGCGCCAGACAAGGGGCGTAGCAAGCCAACACTATAGCTAGGCCCAAGGTTAAATCCAAAAATAGTCATTAATTGCTGAAAACCATGCAGCAAGCCATAATGACGAATAATATTTCAACGACATGTCTGTTCGCATGCCAATGAAGCAACAATAATTAACTACCTTGGAGCCTCTATGAAAACCTTCATCGAAAATCTACCCAAAGCAGAACTACACCTTCATATAGAAGGCACTTTCGAGCCTGAGCTGATGTTCAAAATTGCCCAACGCAACGGCATCGAAATCCCTTACGAAAATGTTGAAGCCTTGCGCAAAGCTTACGACTTCAGCCAGCTTCAAGACTTCCTAGATGTCTACTATCAAGGCATGAACGTATTACAAAAAGAGCAGGATTTCTACGATCTAACCTGGGCTTATCTACAAAAAATACACACCCAAAATGTGCTACATACCGAAATCTTTTTTGACCCTCAAGGCCACACTAGTCGCGGTGTTGCCTTCGAAACTGCTCTAAACGGTATTTATAAAGCCCTGCAAGACGGTCAAAAGCAGTTAGGTATTAGTTTTGGCATAATCATGTGCTTTTTACGCCATTTAGATGCAGGTGATGCAATGGCTACGTTAGAGCAGGCTCTGCCCTATAAAGATAAAATTATCGGGGTGGGTCTGGACTCTTCTGAGTTGGGTCATCCACCAGAGAAATTTACGGCAGTATTTGAGAGGGCTAAATCGGAAGGTTTCCGCATCGTTGCTCATGCCGGAGAAGAAGGCCCGCCAGAATATGTTTATCAAGCGTTAGACCTGCTTAAAGTTGATCGCATTGACCATGGAAACAGAGCGCTAGAAGACGAGGCATTGACGCAGCGCATTGCCAGAGAGGGTATAGCGTTGACTGTATGCCCGCTATCAAACTTGAAACTGTGCGTAGTTGAAGACCTCAAAGATCATCCTATGAGAAAGATGCTAGATGCAGGTTTGAAGGCCACGATGAACTCAGACGACCCAGCTTACTTTGGTGGCTATATGAATGAGAATTTCTTACAGCTAACGGAAGCTTTGAATCTAACAAAGGAGGAAGTTGTCACCTTAGCGCGTAATGGTTTTGAGGCGGCATTCATTCCGGATGATGACAAACAGGTCTTGATTGATAAGTTAGAAGCTTATCAAGCATCGAGTTAATGCTTGATCAAAATTCTAAATTCAACTCTCCGGATCTTTATATAGTACTTTACTTGAGTGTGAGGTGCTAACAGGTCACATCTTATTCTGCGGCATGATTTTGTCCTAATACAAACTTGTAGTAAGATCACGAGCAATAAAAACGCTTGCCTTGGCCTACAAGCTTAGAAGTGATGACTATCATCGCTCCTTTTCAATACAAAAAACACGATAAGGAAATAATATGGGCACTAAAGTCAAGGCTACTTTATTAGCACTATCTCTGGCCGTTTTAGCAGGCTGCTCGTCAACGCCAACAGGCTTGGACAGAAAAGCCCTCGCTGCGAATAAAATCGCTAGCGTTGATTTGACCTCGCCAGCAAATATTACTTACACCCGCAGTCGAGGTGCCTCGCGTGCAACCAGTATGATAGGTGGCGGACTAGTCGGTGCATTGGTTGGTATGGGAGTCGATGGGGCGATTAATATGAATCGTGCTAATACAGTAGGGCCCGTCATAAAGGCGTTAGGCAACTACAACACCAATGAGATTTTCAGGCGAAAGTTGGCTACTCTGAAGGGGCCAAGTTTTTCATCCGGACTAAAAGTTAATGCGCATAAAGTACCCGTTGAGAGCGCTTTGAATGTTCTCAATGTGGCGACAAACTATGTATTAAGCTCGAACCATCAAGCTGTCACTGTCAATGCTACAGCTAAGATTAAACCTTCAGAGAAAACCTCGGTTTATGCAAAGCGTTTCGCTGCAAAGTCACCAATTGATATGGGTTTTAAGGAAGGCGAAAGAATTAATGCGACGGAATGGTTAACCAAGAATCCTGCAAAATTAAAGCAAGCAATCGAGCTTGGCATGGACAACATCGTTCAGCAGATTGCGGTAGATATCAACACTGGCACTCCAGCGCCAGCGAAATAACGTTAACTAGCACAAACCACCTGCGCAGCTGGCGAGAGCCGTTGCGCAGGTGGTATATCTTCATAAACCTACCCCATCATCGCGCTCTATTCAGCTATCTTTTAAATTCCTGCTTTTCTGCACGGGTTCTGCATATCACCTCTCTATACTGCTCATAATACTAAGCCTCGAAGGCGCATAAATGCTTCAGATTATCGCTTGCGAATGTTGCGCCAGCTCATTGTTTTATTCTGCATTTTGCTGGTTTTAGCATTGCTTACAGCGAATCGTATCAATGAGGAAATTTTTTCACCACCGCGCAGAGCGTTGCAGGAGTAACATATGGATCGACTGAATAACCCAAGTGGCTACGGTTTAACGATCAGGTCACATCAATGCCTCGAAGGAATGGTGCCTTGCCTGCTAGTAGAGCCTGATGCAATGTCTGGTGCTGGAAAGCGAGGCAAGAAACTACGCAGACAACTCGCTCAAAAACAGTATGAATTACCGGCTTATGGTCGAGTAAAAGGCATCATCGTTTTGCTGCACGGCCGTAACGGACGTAAAGAGGATTTACTACCAGTTGCTGAGCGCTTTGTGGCCGCTGGCTTTCGTTGCTTGCTAGTCGATTTGCCAGCGCATGGGGATGGCATCGTTGAGACAATGAGTTTCGGTGAAAGCCTGTTCGAACAAGACTTACCAGCACGAGCTCTGCAAGAGGTCAGACAGCAGTTTGGGCTGCCAGATGAGCCTGCCGTGCTATGGGGAATGTCAATGGGCGGCGCGTTTGCCATCAGTGCTGCCAGTAAAGAATCAGCCGATTGGGATGCTTTGATGATTGTTAGTAGTTTTAGCTCGCTAGCAGAGGTTTTGCAATCACAAATCCCAACAAGATGGAAAGATGCTGTTGATGTGCTGATGCCCTTATTGGATGTGGAGAGACAATTACGTAGACATCCAACTATCAAAGACATTCAGCCTCACCATCTCGCTACATTAGTAACCATCCCATCACTGTTTGTACACGGTGAGCGCTTGGTTGTTGGAACAGTTTAGCCAGCTACCCGAAAGGTAATGTTAATGCGCTTATCACCCCAAAACGGATGGTAGGCTTGTTTGATCGGAGATATCCCGTGAAAAAATAGGCGTGATTGGCCGCCCCAAACCACCACATCACCGTGCGTTACCGGGACTTTAATCGTTTTATCGGAACGCTGCGGGCCGCCAAAGAGAAAAGTCGCAGGCACGCCAAGCGATATGGACACAATAGGTGCGGTGAAGTCTCGTTCATCTTTATCTTGATGCAAAGACATCTTAGCTTTTGGTGAGTAGCGGTTGATTAAACAAGCATCGGGGTGGTAGTTTTTATAACCCGCTTCAAGGGCACATAGCTGGGCAATTTCTCTTAAAATCTCTGGCATCACAGGCCAAGGGTTACCTGTAACAGGATCCGTTTTAGAATAACGATAACCGTATCGATCACTAATCCAGCCATAGTCTCCACAGCCAGTGATCGCCGCTGACATAGTAAAACCGCCGGCGGTTTGCATGTGCCGAAAGGGTGCTATCTTTTCTACGCCTTTAATCGCTTCAAACAATCCATCTGCACGGCTGACCAAAAATTGGCGAAGCACGATGGAACCATCCGTAATAGTCTCCGTCCAACTTTCGCCATTGTTGCTAAGATCAAATAAGTCTAAATTCATTCACTGGTTTTACCTTATATTGTGAGGGAGTGCTATGGCTTGTACAATTTTCATATATAATCTCAACCGAATTAAAAAGAATGGCGTATCAGTAACCGCTACAAAAATATTTTAATAATACAAAATCGAGGATGTTCCGAATGAAATTGATTCCATTGGCTGCTGCGTTAGCAGTTTCTACTGTACTTTCAACTGCAATGGCTGCTGCGCCATTAGAGACGCTTGACCAGCGTTTGAGCTACATTATGGGTGGTAATCTTGCGGCTCAGTTTAAGCGTGATGATGTCAAGTTTGACTTTGATGCCTTTAAGTTGGCTGTTGATGAGATAATGAATGATAAAGAACGTTCTCTTTCTGAGGGTGATCAGCGTAAGGCTATTGGCGAAATTCAAGTACGTAGTAATGCAAAGAAAGTAAAGCTAGCAGCCGAGCAATCAGCAGCAAATGTAAAAGCGGGCAAAGATTACCTTGATGCGAATGCTAAAAAAGAAGGCGTCGTAGTCACTAAAAGCGGTCTTCAGTACAAAGAAATCACCGCAGGTAAAGGCAATATTCCAAAGTCTACTGACAAGGTAAAAGTTCACTATAAAGGAACTTTGATTGACGGCACTGAGTTTGATAGTTCTTACAAGCGCGGCACACCAGCGACTTTCCCAGTAACTGGCGTGATCAAAGGTTGGATTGAAGCACTTCAGCTAATGAATGTTGGCGATAAGTTCCAATTGGCAATCCCTTCAGAGCTCGCCTATGGCAAGCGTGGAAGTGGTGCGAAGATTGGCCCTGATACCACCTTGTTGTTTGATGTTGAGCTGCTTGAAATTGTGAAATAAAGTTTCTGCAGCTAGCTGCTTCATAGCTGATTTTGTTCAGTTAACTTTAAGGCTCAGCGTTTGCTGGGCCTTTTTTTACGTCTTCTTGATATGATTCGGTTCTGTATAGCCTCCAGCAACAAACTTACATAATATTCACGTAGGCAAGACTTGAAACAAGCCAAGTCTTAATTCAATATGCGCAGACTTTTATTTACCCCAAAATGGATATGTCCAATGATTGGATTCAAACCTTCGTTTTTGACAGGCCTTTGTGCGCTGTTGTTACTGAGCGCTTTATCTGCATTATCACCCCTGCAAGCAGATGAACCTAAGACGCTCGTTTTTTCTGCGATTCCTGACCAAGACGAGTCCCGTTTAAAAGCGCGTTTTTCTAAAGTTGCAGATTACTTAGCTGAGGCGTTGGACGTGCCAGTTAAATATGTGCCTGTAAAATCTTATGCAGCGGCCGTAACCAGTTTTCGTAACAATCAGCTACAGCTTGCTTGGTTTGGTGGTTTGTCTGGCGTACGCGCACGTTTATTAACACCGGGTGCTCAAGCGATTGCACAAGGTGAGGAAGATCCCTCATTTCACACTTATCTAATCGCTCACCACAGCACTGGTTTAACACTAAGCGACGACTTTCCAAAAGCAATCGAAGGCAAGAGTTTTACATTTGGCTCTAAAGGCTCGACGTCAGGCCGTTTAATGCCGGAGTTTCACATTCGTGAAAACCTTAACAAAAGCCCAGATGACTTATTTAAAACTGTAGGATTTAGCGGCAATCATTCGCGCACCGTCGCATTAGTTGAAAGCGGCGCTTACGAAATAGGCGCGGTGAACTATAAAGTCTGGGACAAGATGGTTGAAGAGCAGAAAGTAGATACCAGCAAAGTATCTGCCATCTGGAAAACGCCCGGCTACCCTGATTACCAATGGACACTCAGAGGCGATGTCAATGATGTTTGGGGAGAAGGTTTTGACGCCAAGGTCAAGCAAGCTTTATTAGATATGAAAGACCCCGACCTGCTAGCATCATTCCCTCGTGCGAGTTTCATTGGTGCTAGCAATGAAGATTATCAACCAATTGAAGATATGGCTAAGGCCATTGGTTTGTTAGATTAATCAGCTAGCTATGTGAGGTAAAACTGTGTCAGCTTTTCCCATCATTTCACTGATAGAGTCAGAGGTTCGCTATAAAGATAGCGTTGCCCTCTCAGGTATTAATCTATCGGTGGAAAGAGGGGAAAAGCTGGCATTGGTCGGACGCAGTGGTGCGGGGAAATCCACACTGCTGCGTGTCATCCACGAGAAGTATTCTGAAGGTGCTGCACTGGTTCCTCAGGATGAAGGTTTAGTTGAAACGCTTTCGGTGTTTCACAATGTCTATATGGGACGGCTAGCTGGGCGCCCTGCTTGGTATAATTTAGTCAATTTGGTGCGCCCTTTCTCTGGGCGTGTCAGAGAAGTTCAGAGCATTCTGGAGCAGCTGTCTCTTGGTGAAAAATGCTTTGAACCAGTAGCTTCATTATCAGGTGGTCAACGTCAGCGCACTGCTGTTGCACGTAGCCTATATCAAGGTGGCGAATTGCTTTTAGCAGACGAGCCAGTTTCGGCGGTTGATGAGCAGCAAGCACAACGAATCCTACGTTTATTATCACGACAATTTTCAACCATGATCGTTGCCTTGCACGACACACAGCTTGCACTGAGTTACTGTGACAGAGTCATCGGTCTGAAGGCTGGAAAGATCGTGCTTGATCGCCCTTCTACTGAGTTGTCGTCAGCCGATCTGACTCAGCTTTACGTTGAGTAAATCAGGCGCTATTACAACGCCATACAAACATTCTGCTCGCTGGACAGTCAGCTGGATTTTTGTAGCTGTTGCATCGCTCTGTTGGTACTTTGCTGATATTGAAATCAGTAGCCTCGACCCTTGGGCAGAGCTTGGTCGCATGCTTAATGGGTTGCTGAACCCCTCTTTATCCGGTTTGGATGAGCTTGGCGTCGCGCTGCTGCAAACCGTTGCTTTCGCTGTCTTAGGGGTAGCATTTGGGGCGGTGATTGGCTTTGCCTTGGCGTTGATCTTTCACTGGCGACTCGTGCGAGTTGTCTGCGCGCTGCTGCGTTCTGTCCACGAGCTGTTTTGGGCGCTTATTTTTGTACAAATGTTTGGCTTGCATCCCTTAACAGGGCTCTTGGCCTTAGGTATTCCCTACGCTGCGACCTTCGCAAAAATCTATGCTGAAATTTTGGAAGAAGGTAATCCACAGGCATTGAAATCACTCGACCCAAAGTCTGGCAGTATGTCTGTGTTTTTCTATGCGCGTTTGCCCGATCTTTGGCAGCATTTCAAAACGTATACATCCTATCGTTTGGAGTGTGGCTTGAGAGCCAGTGCAGTACTGGGTTTTGTCGGTTTGCCAACGCTGGGCTACAACTTAAGCACTGCTTTTATGGAGGGAATGTACTCGCAAGTTTGGGCAATCCTAATCTTGTTTTATGTGCTAGTTGCTAGCATGCGGTTTTGGTTACGGCCAGTATTTTTACCAATCTATCTTATCACCGCACCGTTTATTATTAGCAATGACAGCAACATTTCCTTTGAAAATGTGCAGCGTTTTTTTACCCAGGATATCATTCCAAAGCCGTTACTGAAAGGCGAACCTATGAGCGCTTTCTTTGATTGGTTACTCATGCTGCTAAGCAACCAAGCGCTACCTGGCATTGTCAATACCTTGGTGCTTAGTCAGATCGCTTTAGTCGCTTCGGGTATCATCGCTTTAGTCGCCTTTCCATTGGTCTCTAAACAGTTTTTTGGCCCGTTTGGACGCTCTATTGGTCATGCAATTTTAGTGATACTGCGCTCTACGCCGGAGTACATGCTCGCCTTCATTTTATTATTGCTATGGGGGCCGTCAATGCTGCCAGCCATTGTCGCGCTGGCTTTACACAACGGTGCGATCATCGCTCATCTCATTGGACGCTACAGCGATCAGGTCATGCTGCGGCAAGATGCAGCTTACGGTCTAAATCGCTATGGCTATGAAATTGTTCCACGCGTCTACGGTCAATTTTTGGCATTCTTGTTTTACCGCTGGGAGGTAATTTTCCGTGAAACAGCAATCTTAGGCGTTTTGGGAATTGCTACCCTAGGCTTCTATATCGATAGTGCGATTCAAGACATTCGACTGGATAGAGCGATGTTGCTAATTCTCATAACGGCCTTGATTAATTTGCTGATTGATAGCCTCTCTAGAAAAATAAGATCAGGCTTGAGGCTAAGTTCAGTGCTTAAATTAAGGTGAGCGGTTACTACAATATGGCTCAAATGCTTGATCTATAATGAATAATCGATATTGGATGTGAGTAAAAGGCGCTACAAAGTCCGTAGCGGTCAGTCCGAAAAACGAGGGCCGATACGGTCATCGGAAAAAGCCATTATAAATCTACTGTCGCCTTGCCGATCATGTTCGTGCTTTAAGGCTTCCTGCTTCCAATAGTTTGACATCCCGCAGGCTTCAAAAATGATGATGACAGGCTTGCTGGTTATTAATGACTTATTCGTTGGAAACGATCTCGTTGTTTTTAACGATGCAAACTGGGATGACATCCTTTGCTAAATCAACGTCGACAATAGTATTATTCATGGTGGACTTCCTTGCTGGTTAGTGGCGATGAACTAATCAGTCTAACTCAACCTACGATGTGGGTGAGGGGTACCCAATTATCTAAAATCAGCGTTTTAAAAAAGGGTCAATAAATGCCTGATATCAAGCAGCCACCCCTTTTTGTACCGCCTCGCGCTCAGCAATGGTCTGTGTCCAGCGCATTACATGCTGATAGGACTGAGCATCTAGAAACTTACATGCACCAGTATAGACATCATCCAAAGCCACCTGTCCGTACCAAGACCAAATCGCAATATCCGCAATTGAATAGCCGCTGTTGCACATGTACTCATGCTCAGCTAGGTGACGATCCAGCACATCAAACTGTCGCTTCGACTCCATGGCGTAACGGTTAATCGGGTATTCCATGGGAGAGGGCGCGTATTTATAAAAATGACCAAAACCACCGCCTAGAAACGGCGCGCTGCCAACTTGCCAAAATAACCAGTTCATACAGGTCGCGCGATCAGCAGGGGTTTTTGGCAGCAGCGCATCAAATTTTTCCGCTAGATAAAGCAGGATGCTGCCAGATTCAAATACGGGTATGGCAGGTGATGCAGAATAATCGATTAGTGCTGGTATTTTTGAGTTAGGGTTTAGCTCAACAAAGCCGGAGCCAAATTGATCACCTTTTCTAATATCAATGATGTGCAAGTCGTAGGCCGCTTCGGTTTCTCCCAGCGCCAACAGTTCTTCAAGCATCACAGTGATTTTTACGCCGTTCGGTGTGCCTAAGGAATAGAGCTGTAACGGTTTGTCCCCTACCGGTAGTGCTTTTTCATGAGTTGAGCCAGCAGTGGGACGATTAGTGCCTGCCCAGTCGCCACCGCTATCTGCATCAAACGTCCAGACTTTGGGTGGCGTGTATTTTTCATTAGACATGATGTTTTCTCTCTTTTAGTTCTGATTTTTTTAGATTAAGTGGCCAGTTTTGACATAAATTAGCGCGCCATCATCTCTGGTAAAAGGCGTGTGCTGACTTAGGTGAGGACTGCGTAGCCATGAACCTGCTGGGTAGACATCATGCTCATCGTAAAACGTGCCTTCCAATACGAATATCTCTTCACCGCCCCAATGCTGATGAGGATTAAAAACGGTATGGGGCGCCCATTTCACAAGCGCCACATTTTCAGGGCCAAAATTGTGCAGCGGCATGACTTGCAAGCCAGCAACCATGCCTTGTCGCCATTGAGCAGTCGTTGTGTCGATAGCTTTTTGCTCAGTGTCAGCACGATCAAATTGCTCAAGTTTGACAAAAATCGTCGCACCTTTCGAACCAATCTGTGGCGTGTGTGATGTGCCAATTGGGTTGCGCACATAACTCCCCTCGGGGTATATGGCGTGCTCATCCGCAAAGGCACCTTTCAGTACATAAAACTCCTCACCGCCGCTATGCGTATGCGGTGAAAACTCGCTATTAGGTTCATAGGTGACGATGGTAGTGACTCTGTCGACCTCTTCATCAACCCGATCCAAGCGCATGCGGTCAACGCCTGGCATGGGTGACCCAATCCACTGATAGTCCTCGGGTTTTATAACAACACGCTTATCCAATTCGGCATTGAAATGTGAAGGATCGTCTATTGTAGTTTTCATTGCTTTCATCTCTTTGGTAACGACAGAACGGCCAAAAGATGCAGGGCGTTCTTTTTAAGGCAAAGCCACATCTTATTAAGCAGGGGTCATGTGATAGAAAGCAATTTTGTTGCCGTCTAAATCACGTACATAAGCACCGTAGAAAAATGGGAAGCGCTGACCTGGCGCGCCTTCATCCGTTGCTCCCAGTTCAATGGCTGTATTGTATAACTTGTCAGCACCTTCTGGCGATCCCCCAGGAATTGCGATCATCTGGCCATTACCACAGCTTTGCTCAGCACCATCTGCGGGTAAGCATAGTGCTAACATAGCACCACCAGCATCAGTACCATAGAACTTGATTCTATCAAGCCCCATTAGCTGTTTGCCGTCAACTAGCGCTAGTAATTCATCGTAAAATGCCATCGATTTTTCCAAGTCTTTCGTGCCAATCGTTGTATATCCAAGCATGTTAATACCTCTTTAGTACTTTTAGTAGGGATTACTCTAGCGACGATAATTGCCAGAGATAATCAGTTGAAAAATGTTGTTAGTCTCTTAGCTACCTACTGATAGATAGTTTTTATGGTTAAAAAATTAGTCTTAAATAGTGTAAATTTTAGTCTGTCAAAGCATGCACTAAGGCGTGAAATGCGGCTAAGCGTTTTCCACCATCTTCGGTTCGATCAAGAAGCATCGCACCCTCAAGGCCGGATACCAATATTTGTGCTAATTGTTCATGCGAAAGCTGAATTTTAAGTACAGGTTGATGGCGGTTGAAAGCGCTAGCGACCCAGTTTTCCATTAGCACGAAGAATTTCCCTAACGCCTGCTGCGTACTTTTATCAAGCGCAGTCAGTTCGGCCGCCATCATGCCGCACAGGCACAAATTTTGGTCTTTGATCACTGATTCAAAGACTTCGACTAAGGCGCCCAATTGACCGTCTAGCGTATCGTGCGTGCGTTCTATTTCTTTGAGCTGCCGTGCGAAATTTTCCGTATATTCCGTTATCAAAGCCTCGGCCAAATCGGGCTTGGTTGGAAAGTGATAATGTACGCTTGATGATTTAATACCTATTTCATTGGCCAGATTGCGAAAACTCACACTATGCAAACCGTCTTTTTGCACGGCTTGAGTGGCTAGTGCTGTGATTTCTTTTCTGCGCATGATATCGGGTGATTCGTTGATGAGGGCTTAAGGTTACCTATCAGTAGATAGATCAGTCAAGGATTAAAATGACTGATTGTAAATGTAGCTACAAAATCTTAGTTACGCCATCTCACATAAGCGCTACATATGATTGATTTTACTACTGTGTTCCATTCTTATTATTAATTAACGACTAAACTTCAATAAATTACTGCTATATTTACAGTATGCGGGGGAACGAAAATAAGCAACCCTGCTCCAATAATGATAAGTCAAAATGGTTTGTGAGGAGTTTATGATGAAACTACGTGGGATTAGCTGTATTTCACTATTGTTGCTGCTGACGATTGGTGGATTGACAGGCTGTGGAAATGTAGATGCTGATACGGAAGTGGTCACAACGACTGGTGAGGTGTCTGATGTTGCAACTCAAGCAACGGATGATTCAGCGGTAGCGTTTAACTGGTCTGAAGTGAGCGGTAAGCATACCCAAGGCATTATCCCGAGTAGCTCACCGATTCGTATAGAATTTAACCGTGCTGTAATTTCTAGCGATAAGATTGGCGCAGATGCACTCAAGGTTATTAGCATTTCGCCCAAGGTTGAAGGAAGCGCGACGTTTGTCTCTACTAAAGAGCTGGTATTTGTTCCTGAATCACCACTCAAGTCAGGCGCGAAATATACCGTCGATATTACATCCATCGGCCTCATCGACATCCCTCTTGATGCGATTCCTTACCGATTTAGTTTTAAAGTCATTCCGTTAGAGTTCGAGGTGCGAAGTAATGCTTTAATCGCCTCTGCTGAGACGGGGCGTAAAATGAATCTGACGGGTGAGCTGCTCACATCAGACAGAGTAATGCCTGATAATGTAAAGCGCATGCTAACAGCCAGCTTCCAAAATAAACCACTGACTATCGACTGGCAGTTTGACGATAGCGGTAAATCGAACAAATTTACTATTCGCGATATTAGCCGAGAGACCTTTGCTTCTGACGTGACGCTAAGTTGGGATGGCCAAGTCATCGGCCTTGATCAGCAAGGCAAGCAAGAAATATCCGTACCCGTTCTGAATCAGTTTGAACTGATTGATGTGGCGGTTATGCATGGGCAAGGAACCAATCCATATGTGCAGATTAATTTTACCGACCCGCTTGATACCTCAGTAAATCTTCAAGGTTTGGTACAGATTGAAGACCAGTCTAAAGACGCCTATAAGGTCGCTGTAGAAGGAAACTTAGTTAAAGTTTTCCCGAAAGAAAATCTAGCGGGTAGTTTCAAGGTAGTCATAAATCCGGGTATTAGAAGTGAAGATGGCAAGTCGATCACTCAGCAAATTAAGCGTGATGTTGAATTTGATTTACTGAAGCCACAACTGAAATTTGCAGGCGGTGGCTCTATTTTGCCTGAGAACAGTCGCTTACAAATCCCGTTTGAAGCGGTAGCAATTAACGCGGTTGAAGTCAGCGCTTTCGAAATTTATGCCGACAATGTGGGGCAGTTTTTACAAACAAATTCCGTTGACGGCAGTAGTGAAACGGGGCGTGTCGGTCGATACTTGTGGCGCAAAACGCTGCCACTCAATGCGGCGAATTATGACCAGTGGAATCGCTACTCAATTGATGTCACTGATTTGATGAAAGACTACAACGGCAGTTTGATTCGTCTTGAGTTGTCAGCTAAGCGCAAACATTCAACCTATGCGTGTGTTGGAGCTGAAAAACTTAGCGCTAATAATCAACCACTACTTAATAATGAAGACTATGGCGAAACGCAACCCAGTGGTTGGGACGGCATTAGCGACTGGCAAGAAAATAGCTACGCCAACTATAACTGGCGGGAACGTAATGACCCCTGTAAAGATTCTTACTACCTTGCGAATGAAAGCAGTGTTAACTCGTTTAATAATTTCATTGCCAGCAATATTGGCTTGATCGCCAAGCAGGATGGTCACGGTAACCTGCATATTATCTCAACCGATATTCGTGATGCGAAGCCTCTGACTGGTGTTGAGTTAGAGATCAAAAACTATCAAGGGCAGGTGCTAGCGACAGCAAAAACTGATGGTGACGGCTTTGCCAATGTGAAGCTGGATAAAACACCGTTCTTACTAGTGGCTAAGAAGTTTTCTGATACGGCTTATCTCAAATTAAATGCTAAGACCTCGCTGACCGTTAGTCACTTTGACATTGGCGGTAAAAAGCTTGAAAAGGGTCTAAAGGGCAGTATTTATGGTGAGAGAGGCGTTTGGCGTCCCGGTGATCAAATGCATCTGACGTTTGCGCTGTATGATAAAGATCAGACGCTACCTGCCAATCACCCTGTGACGATGCAGTTGATTGATCCGAGAGGGCGAGTCGCGGCTTCAAAAACAAGTACGGAAGCAGTAGGTGACTTATATCCGTTTATTTTTAAGACAGATGAAAAGGATCCAACGGGCACTTGGATTGCGCGTGCAAGCTTAGGTGGCAGTCGTTTCAGTAAAAACCTCAGCGTTGAAACGGTTAGGCCCAATCGCTTGAAAGTCGAGTTGGATTTTGGTGAGGAGACGCTTTACAAGGGCGATGGTATTCCTGAAGGCACCTTGTCGAGCCAGTGGTTACACGGGGCGACGGCTGAAGACTTGAAAGCTGATATTGCGGTGAAATTTAGCCGCAAATCAACCAAATTTACGCGCTTTGGTGACTATGCGTTTGATGACCTCGCGCGTGATTTTAGGAGCGGTGAAAATGCCGTGCTAGAGGGTCGTTTAGACAAAGACGGTAAGCTGCGCTTTAAGAAAGACTTTGCACCAAAAGGGCTTGCGCCGGGTATGTTAAATGCGCGTTTTACTAGCCGTGTGTTCGAAAACAGCGGCGCGTTTAGCATTAGCCAGCAAACGATTGATTATCATCCTTATGAAAACTACGTCGGTATTAAGCTGCCTAAAGGCGATGCGACGCGGGGCATGTTGCTCACAGATATTAAGCACGAAGTGAAGCTTGGTAGTTTGACTGCACGCGGCGAGCCAGTGGCGATCAAAAAAATAAAAGTGTCACTGTACAAGGTCGATTGGAAGTGGTGGTGGGATAAATCATCAGAATCGCTGGCAAAGTATGCAGACAGTGAAAATGCTGCATTGCTTAAATCAGGTATTGTCAGCACTAATAGCGATGGCGATGGTAGTTGGGACTTTGAAATAAAATATCCGCAGTGGGGCCGCTATTTAGTACGTGCTTGCGATATGAATGGCGAGCACTGTTCAGGTAAGACAGTTTATGTGGATTGGCCTGGTTGGGCGGGTCGTGCTCAGGAAGAAGGCAGTGGTGCTGCTAGCCGTTTGAATCTGTTTACGGATAAAACGGCTTATACCGTCGGTGAAACAGCTACTGTGCAACTACCAAAAGCTACTGAAGGTCGAGCGTTACTGACGGTTGAAACCGGTAGCGATATTCTCAGCCAGCAATGGGTAGAGTTTGACGGTAAGCGTACGCAGGTTGAGTTGCCAATTACCGCGCAAATGGCGCCCAATGCTTATGTGCATGTAACCTTGTTGCAGCCGCACAAAGACAAGTCCAATGAGCGACCTTTGCGTCTATACGGCATTGTGCCGTTAGAAGTGGCTGACCCTGGGACTTACTTAAAGCCAGTTATTGAGGCGGCTAATGAATGGCGACCAGAGACCACACAGAAAATCACCGTGAGCGAGAGTGACGGTAAGGTAATGAATTATACCTTGGCTGTTGTCGATGAAGGTTTGCTGGGTTTGACTAACTTTAGAACGCCTAATTTGCACCGAGAGTTTTATGTAAAAGAAGCGTTGGGCGTTAATACTTGGGATTTATTTGATTCGGTGATTGGTGCTTACAACGGCAAGTTGGAGCGCATGCTGGCGATTGGTGGAGGTCAGAGCGAGCGTAACCCAGATGAAAGCCGCAAGCGTCGCTTCCCGCCTGTGGTTAAGGTCATGGGGCCATTTAAGCTAGAAGCGGGCGAAACAAAAACGCACGAAGTGACACTACCGCCGTATCTTGGCGCGGTTCGTGTCATGTTAGTCGCTGCGGATCAAGGTGCATTTGGTAAAGCAGATCAGGAGATCTTTGTTCGCCAACCATTGATTATGCAGGCGAGCATGCCTCGAGTTTTAGGTACTGAAGAAACCTTCGATGTGCCCGTCACGCTGTTTGTGACTGATGAAGGCATTAAGCAGGTGACGCTGGATGTTGAAACCGATGAGCTGTTTGAAGTGGTGGGCGCGAAGACCAAAACGATTGATTTTGCCAAAATCGGTGAGAAGCTGGGGTTCTTAACCTTAAAAACTCGCAAGCGAGTGGGTAAGGCACGACTGAAGTTTGCAGCGACCAGCGGTGAGCACGTTTCAGAGTCAGAAGTCTTTATTGATATTCGTCTTCCGAATAAGGAAACCACGCGTGTCACCACAAAGAGTATTGACCCTGGTAAAACGTGGGTGCACGACTTTAAACCTTATGGTTTGAAAGGCACCAACCATGCGTCATTGGAATTGTCTGCGGTGCCGCCGTTAAATCTGGATCGTCATCTGAACTACCTACTGCGTTATCCGCACGGATGTCTGGAGCAAACCACTTCAGCAGCATTCCCTCAGCTCTACATTAATCGTTTAATGACGCTGAGTGATAAGCGAGTGCAAAAGATCGAGACGCATGTGAGTGCGGCTATTGAAGGCATGCGCAAGTTCCAAAATGCTCAGGGAGAGTTTAACTACTGGCCGGGCGCGGGAACGCATAACGCTTGGGCGAGTATTTACGCAGGGCATTTCTTGGTGGAAGCTAAAAAATCGGGCTATCTCGTGCCGCCTGCGATGCTGTCGTCTTGGTTGACCTATCAAGCGTCCGCAGCGCAGCGCTGGGAGCAGGCTGATATTAATGATTCTCATACGCAGGCGTATCGCTTGTACGTGTTGTCATTGGCGAAGAAGCCACAAATGGGTGCGATGAATCGTTTGCGTGAATCGGCTGAACTCAATACTAAAGCCCGCTGGATGTTGGCATCTGCTTATCATGCGGTGGGTCAGAGTGATGCGGCATCGAGTGTGATTGATGGTTTGCAGCCTGTCGTTAAAGCTGATCAAAAGCGCGATGACACCTTTAGCTCGCACCTCGGTAATTTAGGCATGCAGCTTGCCAATTTGGTTGCGCTGGATAAGAACGAAAGCGCTAGCCTATTACTTGAGCAGATTGCCGAGCAGCTGGGCAAAGATGAGTTCCAAAGCACTCAGGGAATCGCTTGGGCGTTGATGGGCGCGACGCGTTATCTCGGTGATGATAAGCAGTTCTTTACGGCTGATTACACCATGAACAGCCTTGAGCCAACGGCTATTGAAAGTGATAAGCCACTTTACTCGACGGGCATAGTTTCCACTCAAAATGCGGCATTGGGCATTAAAAACACGGGTGGTATTCGTCTGTATGCGAGTGTGATTTCACATGGTGTGCCTGAAACTGGTGATGAGAAAAACCTGAGTAAAGGTTTGAGCCTCACAACCTTCTATGAGGACAACAAGAAAGACAGTGAGCTAGACTGGGGTAGCTTGCCCAACGGCAGCAAGGTTGCTCAAGGTACCGACATCAAAATGACGGTGACGGTGAAGAATGACTCTACTATGAAGGCAGAGTACCTAGCACTAACGGTGCCGGTCGCAGCGGGTTGGGAAATTCTGAATGATCTGGAGCAGCCAAAGTCAGCGGTTTACGGTCATAAAGATCAGCGTGATGATCGTATTCACTATTATTTTGATCTGAAAAAAGGCGAAGAAAAAACCTTTAGCGTCGTGGCGAATGCGTCTTATCT
>Ga0209828_1000129_pt1 | contig 65134 bp, 57 predicted proteins | sample MaitaG_FD_187429 | JGI IMG/M metagenome (GOLD analysis project Ga0209828, IMG submission 187429) | Marine algal microbial communities from Maine, USA - Maine_Asex2 metaG (SPAdes) (version 2) | ecosystem: Host-associated > Algae > Red algae > Unclassified | place: Maine, USA | collected 2015-01-05
TAAACAACAAGTTTAATTCAGATTACCAAAAATTATTTATTAGATAGTAATTAATCAAATAATTTATACACAGAACCCGTTTGGAATAACCTCCAAACGGGTTCTTTTTTTGTACCCATTTGTAATGGAATATTTGAATAAAACTTATTTTAGAATAATATTGGATTATTTTTGTAAAGTGAAAAAAAATGAGTTCTCTGGAATTAATAAGAAAACAACATATTGAACTTTTAGAAACAATTGGTAAACAGGCTGATTTGTTGAGTTACCCGTGCTACATTGTTGGCGGTTACGTTAGAGATAGACTACTAAACCGGCCATTTAAATACGATATTGATATTGTATGTGTTGGTAGCGGTATTAAATTGGCAGAATCTGTTGGGAAGATTATTAATGCTAAGGTTTCTTACTTTAAAAATTTTGGTACTGCAAGTTTTAAGTTTAATAATATTGATATTGAAGTAGTTGGCGCCAGAAAAGAATCTTACCAAAGAAATTCGAGAAAACCTATTGTAGAAAATGGTACTCTTAAAGATGATCAAAATAGAAGAGATTTTACAATTAATGCAATGGCAGTTTGTATAAATACTAATGAGTTTGGAAAACTAATTGATCCATTTAACGGCATTGAAGATCTAAAAAATAAACTTTTACGAACACCATTAAACCCTAAACAAACTTATGATGATGATCCTTTGCGAATGTTACGTGCCATTCGTTTTGCCAATCAACTTAATTTTACAATTGAGCCATCATCACTAAAAGCAATTGAGGCATATAATGATAGATTAAGTATTTTAAGTAAAGAAAGAATTACTGACGAGTTGAATAAAATTATTTTATGCGATAAGCCTTCAATAGGTTTTTATTTATTAGATGAGACAGGTTTGCTGCAATACATATTGCCCGAAATGATAAAACTAAAGGGCGTTGATTATATTGATGGTAATGGCCATAAAGATAACTTTAAACATACCTTAGAAGTGTTAGATAACGTGTGTAAGACTAGTGAAGATTTATGGTTGAGGTGGTCGGCTATTTTGCACGACATTTCTAAACCTAAAACTAAGCGATACGATAAGGTTAACGGATGGACTTTTTACGGCCACGAAGTATTAGGTGCTCGATTGGTGCCTAAAATTTTTAAACGGTTAAAGTTGCCATTAGATGCTAAAATGAAATTTGTGCAAAAAATGGTAGCATTACATTTAAGGCCAATTGTGTTAGCGAAAGAGGAGGTAACAGACTCTGCAATTAGAAGATTGTTATTTGATGCAGGTGATGATATAGATAAATTAATGCAATTATGTGATGCTGATATTACTACAAAAAATGAATGGAAACAAAAGCGATATTTAAGAAATTTTGAACTAGTACGGGCAAAGTTAAAAGAAGTAGAGGAAAAGGATAACATAAGAAATTTTGAACCCCCAGTTAGTGGAGATATAATTATGGCGAGTTTTGGTATTAAGCCTTCGCGAGAAGTAGGCCAAATAAAGAATGCAATTAAGGAAGCAATTTTAGATGGTGAAATTAATAACAACTATGAGGAAGCCTACAATTTTATGCTTACGCAGGCAGAACAACTAGGTTTAACACTTGTACCGAAAGTTGAATGAATGTTTTAAATAAAAATAAATTGATAGTTGTTTGCGGCCCAACCGCTGTAGGTAAAACCAGCTTGGCAATTCAATTGGCAAAGTATTACGAAACTGAAATAATTTCTGCTGACTCCAGACAATTTTATAAGGAGATGAACATTGGTACGGCCAAACCATCAATAGAAGAACTTTCTGAAATAAAGCATCATTTTATAAATAATTTAAATGTTATTGATGATTACAGCAGTGGTAGTTATGCAAATGAAGTGCTTCAATTGTTAGAGGAATGGTATAAAAAACATACAAAACCAATTATAATAGCAGGTGGTTCTGGCCTGTTTGTAAAAGCGGTTTGCGAAGGTTTTGATACGCTTCCTAAAGTTGATGAAAAAACAAGAGCTGCTATAAATACCACTTATTTAAATGAAGGTATAACTGCCCTGCAACAAAAATTAGAAATTGAAGACGCTGAATATTATGCTTCTGTTGATAAGAATAACCCACAGAGATTAATAAGGGCACTAGAGGTTATTGAAAGCACAGGAAAACCATTTTCATCTTTTTTAAAAAAAGCCCCAAAACCTAGATTTTTTGAAAGTATTTACGTTGGTTTAAATATAAATAGAGCCTTACTTTACGAACGTATTAATAAAAGAGTTGATTTAATGATGCAAGCTGGTTTACTGGCTGAAGTGGAGGGTTTACTTAATTACAGGCATTTAAAGGCCTTACAAACAGTAGGTTATACAGAGTTATTTGAATTTTTAGATGGAAAAATCAACAAAGAACAAGCCATAGCTTTAATAAAACAAAACACAAGGCGGTATGCAAAGCGTCAAATAACATGGTTTAAAAAAATAGCTGGTATAAAATGGTTTCAACCTTTAGAAATTGAACTGATTAAGGAATACATTAATACAAAATTAGATTAGCGTTACTAAAACTTGTTGTAAAGATTAAGTGCTTTCTGATAATTTTTATGTCGTTCAACCTGTAACCGATAAGTATTGTTTTGGTTTTCTTTTAGCTGATTAGGGTAGGGCGATGTTTGTAAATCATTATGAATAAATTCTCCCTTTTTTAATAACGATGTTTGGTGCTCAGTTGAGAAGCTGGTTGTCGAAAAGTCGGTTTCAAAACGTTGATTTATTTTAGAAATTATAGGATCAATACCTTTTATAAGTTCTTCAAAATGAACTACCAAACAGTATTGCTTTAAAGGAAGCACCTTTTGGTAGAACTGAATATAGGAGGCAATGGCAGTTTTTATACTCAAACGATCATCCCAAGTTAGCAATGATGCAATAGCATCTTTTGGTGTACGAATTAACAATACAGTTGGAATTTTTTGTTTTGCTGCCTTTACTATTTGAACGGCTGAGTGGTAATGATGCGCTATATCAACATCAACATTTACCATCTTAAAAAAATTAATGAAATAAGAGTTACCCGACCGCTGAAAACCTTCTACACAAAGTTGCGTTTGAGCATGTATAATGTTGCCCTCACCAAAGTTTCTATACTTATTTAAAAAAAATAGTGTAGTGGAGTTACCAATGGCGTTGCCTGCATAAAATCTCAAGTTTTTTTCAAAACGTGTCATACCTCAAAAATAATAAACAATTTTACCAACGGTTCATCCAAAGTATTTTGCGCAACATTTTTATACCGGTTATTAAGTTTTGACCTTTGCTCAAAGTATCTTTAGTATAAATTACATCAATAGGACATTCGAGTACTTTAGCGTTGTTTACTTTTATATTACGAATCATTTCAACACTAAACTCAAAGCCATTAAAGTTTAGTTTAGATTTTCTGGCAAAATCGGCAGTAAACGCTTTCATACCGCTTTGACTATCAGATACACGAACACCAGTAACGAAATAGGTTATTACATTAGCAATTTTATTATAAAAAACTCTTGTAGCTGGTATTTTATTTGTTTTATTTAAAAAGCGGCTTCCAATTACAATGTCCACTTGTTTGCTAATCAATAGATTTACCAAGCTCTTAATGTCGGCAGGCATATGTTGATGATCGGCATCAATGGTGACAATTATATCTGCATTTTTTTTGAGGGCATATTCAATACCTGTTTGTGTGGCAGCACCTGCGCCTAAGTTTATGATATGATTTACAACACAGACTCCAAATTTTTGAGCAACTGCTGCTGTATGGTCTTTACTGCCGTCGTTTACTACTACAATATTACTAAACCCCGCATCTAAAACCTGATGCAGTACGCCAGCAATTCTATTGCCTTCGTCTTTAGCTGGTATTATTATGTAAACGCTGTTTTTACTCAAATTTTACTATTTTATTTTAAAAATAGCATAGCTACCTTCGCTTTTTATTTCGTTACTAAATAAACCATATTCTAAACCTCTTTCGCCTTTTACTATTCTATCAGTTGCAATTAAACTAAGTTCGGGGTTTTTATAGGCATAGTTCATAAAATTTTTATACTTCTGCTGTACCGATTTTTCTGGTGTTTTATCAACCCTATAAAGCTTTAAATTTACAAGAATGTACCTAAAACCGTAAGCCTTTAATACTTTAGTTACAGTTACTTTATCATTATCATACTTATTTAATATTACCTGAAAAAGGGCTAATAAATTATCATTGAATAACCGTTGATTATTTTTTTTGATGAAATATGGAAACATGGTGCCTATACTATAAACCAAATTATCGTTTTTATTTATACCTTTTAACGCTTGGTCTAAACCGGGGAAGTAATTTTGTATTAAATTTTCTTGTGTAAAACGTTTACCATTTGTTGGCTCAATTGCACCAATTTGATACTTTACTATTGGCGCATCAAAAATATGAACGCCAGCAGATTGATCAATCTGATAAATGTTTGAAATTCTTAGGGTTAATGTAGCCCCTAACCAAATTATTACAATAGAAATAAAGGTATAGTTAAAAAATTGAACAATGCCTTTTTTCGAATTTTTTGAGAAGTAAGCAAAGAGAAACAGAAAAAGCAAACTTATTATTAGATAACCATACCAAATAATACCCGCAGAAAATACTAACCAAAGAAAGGCAAAAACGAGAGCCGACATTCCAATAATTTGAACTAACTCTCTTTTGTTTTTTAAATATTTATCTAACAAAAAAGAACCTAACAAAAAAAATAGTAGTAAAAAAGGGTAGGTAATATGATCGAAATTACCACTAAATTTTAATAAAAAACGATCAATAGGTTGGTATAAGTTGTAGCTGGCTTTGTATATCGAAACAATAATATTATCAACAGGTGCTCCTAAAACAGTCTCTTTTTCAAAATTATTGCTAAACCAATCGGCATCTTCTATAAGCGAAATTCTTGAAAGCTTATTTTTTATTAAGGTACCATTGGCAGTAGATATTAATGCTAACAGCACAGTCAAAATCATTATTATAATACCATATACTGGCTTTTTTCTGAAACCTAACATTAAAACTATGGGAACAAACATCAATAACAAAAAACCAATTTCCACATAATAGGATTCGATATTACTATTTACTGAGGCATCGTATGGTAAAGAAAGATACCTAATTGGTAAGGTTTCATAACCAAAATATCGTTGAATTTCTTCTCGTATTAATTGTCGTTCCCGATCAATTTCAGTTTTTGATTTTTTATCTGCATTAACTTGGCTCCAACTGTTGGTTGTGCATAAAAGCATTGCTGCAAAACAGCAAAATATAGTAAATAATTTTATTGTGTGTATTTGCTTCAATTTACTTATTGTCTTTAACTTTTTTCCAATTCCTATCTAATGATTCAGCAGTTATAACTGGCCCAATTTGCTTGCCATTAATAAGCACCATTATGTCTGTTGAGTTAGTTTCAAGATAACTTTTGCCCAACCAAGGCAAAAAAGACAGTAGTGCCACACTACCATATATAATTGAGCTACGTATTTTTTTTGTAAATAATTCGCGTTCTTTTAAAAATGCAATTGTTAGCAATATTAAGCTTAATCCTAAGCATACGTATTTAACTAATTCAGCACTTAAATGATAGTTTCTAAGGCCACTAATAGCATCAGCTCTAATAAATAACGATAATGAAAAGGAGAAGAAAAAAATGGCCATGTAACCAAACTTACCTTTTCTAATTAACCAAATACCTGCTAACAAGGCTAATGCTACAAAGTATGAGGTAATTTTAATACCGACAGAGTAACCGGTTAACATTCCCATTACAATTAGGTATTTAATGTGCGACTGACGAACATAACTAAATAACTTAATATGATGCAGTTTTTGCAAAAAACCAAAAGATGGGTTGGTAACAGAAGTTTCTATACTTTCATTATTGGAGCGGTGTATGCTAAAATACCAGTGTATAAAGGTAATAATTATGCTTAATTGTATAAATAGTAAGCCTAAATCTACCTTTAACTCTTTGCTGGATTGATGAACAATACTTGGCGTTAAATAAAAGGCTGCTAAGCCTAATAACAAATAATTGATGTTAATGTTTAACCATTTACCCACATAATACATGGCAAACAAAGTAAAAATGCCACCTAAGGATGATAAGCAAAGTGCAACTTCCGTCATATTGAAAAGCACATAACCTAATGACATAAACAACGACCAGTTGTGTGGTTGGTAACCTTGTACCAAAGAGCCATGTGTGCCAATAAGCGAAGGCAGGTTTACATATAAAGTTAAGGCATCGTAGCCAGTAGGTATTGGGCGTAACAATTGGTTATAGTTTATAGCGGTAATTATTAATAAAGCACTAATGCCAATTACACCAATCCAGTTTAAATTTTGAGGTACCGTAATTGGCCTAATTAACGCTTTTAGAAAATATAATGTTTTTTTCCAGCGCAGAACTAATATTATTGAAAATATAGAAGCCACCGCAAACCATTTTAACATTATTATTAACCCTAAAACAAAAAGTAAAGTAGTAACTAACATTATGCCGGTGGCAACTTCAACAACTAATGCTGCGGTGTTTTTTAAATTTAAGCCCAACAAATCGCAAAACCAATTACCTAACACCCTACAAGTAAGCATTACAAAAAAGGTGGCTAAACTAACGGTAAGTACCCGCCTCATAAAAAATAAAACATTGCCAATAGAAAAGTTATGTATTAATTTAGTTTCGTTGAGTAACAAGTTTATATTATTAACTTGAACTATGTAGGCAGCAATGCTAATGCCCATTAACAAAAAAATAGTAGTAAATATGGTTAACCAATTAATCCATTTAAATTTACCACTTGAAAAACGCTCACTAAGGTTTTGGGTTTTTCGCTGGCCAAAAATTTTTTCTCTCCAATTTGCATCTAAAAAAAAACAAAGACTAAGCGTAAAAAGTAGATAAAAACCTGCTAATGCAAAATACTTAAAATTAGTAACCGCATAGTAATACAAGGGATGTTTTTGAAAATAATCTCCAAAAACAAATAAAATCCAAAAGGTTGAGAAAATTACGAGTAGTGTATTGTATAATTGTTTCAAACTAATTTATTTACGGCCTGTACCAAAAATCACTATATTTAGACCAATTTTAAAAATTAAGGTACTGGCTTTAAAACAAAAATATAACTTTACGTTGATTTTATACAGTATTCATTATATTATTAACCAACACCCTTAGAATAAATATTTTTTTACTTTGATGAATTTAGAAATATATCAGTGGTTAGTACCACTAATTTGCTTTTTCTTTTTGGTAAGAACTGGCTTGCAGTATTCCAGAAAACGGAGAACAATTATTAGTACTATTATTTGGTTTACTTTTTGGATCACTACTATGATATTGGCCATTATTCCAAACGAAATTTCGGACAGTATTGCAAAAATACTGGGCTTTAAAAGCAATATTAATGCGATCATATTTGTAGCATTAGGCTTTCTTTTTTTAATTATATTTTACCTATCGTCAACTATTGAAAGATTAGAAACTAAAATTACTAATTTAATAAGAAAACAAGCTATTGAAAGCAAAGAATTTGAAGAAAAGCAAAAAGAATTATTAGAGTTGAAGCAAGACTTGGAGGTAACTTAACTATGCAAATTTTATTTGTATTAGAAAACTATTACCCTAATGTTGGTGGAGTTGAAACACTTTTTAAAGGTTTAATTGAGCAGTTGGCAGCTAAAGGTTGTAAAATTAAACTAATCACCACACAGCTTAACACAGCTTTACCCAAAGTTGAATACTTAGGCAATATTACCATATACCGATACCGTTATTTTAATAGATATCTGTTTACGATTCTTGCAATTTTTGCAGTAATAAAACATACTAAAAACTGTAATGTAGTGCATACTACTTCCTATAATGCGGCTATCCCTGCTTTTTTTGGATCGCTAATTCGCCGTAAAAAAACAATTATTACCTTTCACGAAGTGTGGGGGGAATTATGGTTTGACCTGCCATATATGAACAATTTTAGCAAATGGCTTCACTATATTTTTGAACAAGCCATTATAAAATTACCTTTTGCAAAATTTATTGCAGTCAGTAATTTCACTAAAAACAAATTAATTGAAGCTGGGGTTGATGCAAACAAAGTAACCAAAATTTACAATGGACTTGAATACACAAATTTTTTAGACGAGAACAAAAATAACATCAATAAAAATAATGAAACTTTTACAATGTGTTATTACGGGCGTTTAGGTATTTCAAAAGGTTTAGACCTTATTTTGGAAGCAGCAAAAACACTAAAAACTAAATTGCCACAAAGTAAATTGCTAATAGTAATACCCAAAACGCCAAAACCATTTTTTGAAAAAATACTTGAAACTATTAAGCAAAATGGTTTGGAACAGTTTGTGGAGCTACGGCATAACTTGCAAAAAAACGAATTGTACAAAATATTAAAAGCAGTTGATTGTGCTTTAATACCATCTTATAGTGAAGGGTTTTGTTTTGCAGCAGCAGAATGTGTAGCCTTGGGGGTGCCAATAATTTCTTCTCACAAAGGAGCTTTAAAAGAAGTAGTTAGCGGCAACTATATTGAAATGGAAACTTTAAGCACCAAAGGTTTACTAGATGCAATTGAAAAAGCATATAATGGCAATTGGCAATATAAACCAGTTAAAAAATTTCATTTAACAGATTCACACCAACAATATATTGCGTTATACGAACAATTGCTAAATCAATCTTCTTTAAAATGAAAATTGTTTTTTTAGCAGATGCTTTAGATACGCAACAAGCAGGCATACACTATTACTGTAACGGTTTATTGCAAGCTTTAGATGCATTAAAAACTAAGCATCAACTATACGTAGTGCGATCAAAAGCTAAAAACCAGTTTAAAAATATTACTGAAATTGAAGTGCCAATTAAAAGCAATATACCGCTGCATCAACGCTGGCGACAGTTTAGCATCATACCAAAAAAAATAAACCAACTAAAGCCAGATGTGGTAGTTGAGTTAGCGCATTTCGGGCCGTTTAATTTAGCAGCTAACATAAAACGAGTAACTTTTATACACGATATTTCTCCGGTGCTTTATCCACAATGGCATCCAAAAGCAAGCGTGTGGGCGCATCGGTTATTATTGAACAGCATCTTAAAAAAAGCAACTTTAATACTTACAAACACCAATTTTACTAAATCAGAGATCATAAAAAAATACCCAAAAACAAAAAACAAAATAGAGGTTACCCATTTGGGCTGCGCAATTAATGAGGTATCAAAAAAGCAACAAATGCCCAGTATGGCTAAACCAACTATCGAAACCAACAAACCTTATTTTTTGTACGTTGGCACTTTAGAACCCCGCAAAAACATTACTACTTTAATAAAAGCTTTCGAGTTGTTTTTATCTAAACAAACAAAACACCCAAAACACCCAAAACACCCAAACATCAGTTTAATTTTAGCAGGTGCTTGGGGTTGGAAGTATAAAAGTATTGAAGCAGCTATTCAACAATCATCTTATAAAAAAAATATTATTTGTACCAGTTACATTACCGATACACAAAAAATTGAATTACTCAAAAACGCAATTGCTTTTATTTATCCTTCTTTATACGAAGGTTTTGGCATACCAATAGTTGAAGCAATGCGATTTGGTTGCCCTGTTATTTGCTCTAATATCGGCAGTTCAACAGAAGTTGGCGGCGATAAAGCCGCTTACTTTAATAAAAATGATGCAAAGGCCTTATGCAATTTAATGAATGAAATTTCAACCAAGCCACTTACTCCAATACAAAAAGAAGCTTTAATAAAACACAGCCAAAAATACACTTGGCAAACAACTGCAAAAAAAACTTTAGGTTTTATTGAGCAGTTATAAAAACGAATTTGCTATTTTTATATCGTGAAAAAATTTTTACTTTGGATACCTTCTGTACCTTACCTACTAATGTTTGGTGCAATTTTGTGTGTTTTCCACGTGTTGCAAGTAATTGCGTTGCGCTTGGGCTATAAGGCGCATACTATGGTTGTAAACTTAATGATGTTGTTTTTAAACCTAAACAAATGGTGGTTGGCCAGCCCTATAAAATTTAACAATTATGCAGGCAAACGCAACCACAACAAGCCTACCATTGTTATAAGCAACCATCAAAGTATGTTTGATATACCGGCAATTGGTTGGCTATTAAAACAATGGCATCCCAAATATATTTCAAAAAAAAGTTTGGCTTATGGCATACCAAGTGTTTCTTACAATATTAGAAACGGTGGTTCTATTTATATTGAGCGCAATAAACCAGCCGAAGCTATCGAAAAAATAAAAAATTTCTGTTCGTATTTAAACCAACATAATAGAGGCGGCGTAATATTTCCGGAAGGAACCCGCAGTAAAGATGGCCACGTAAACGAATTTAAAACCAAAGGCTTGTTACAGATGTTGGCCGCCATGCCCAATGCCGAAGTAATACCCGTAACTGTTGATGGCTTTTGGCGACTCACCCAATATCGGCTGCGACCAATGGGCTTTTTTGTTAACTTAACCTGTACCGCTTATGCGCCCATAAAAAGAGCAGGTAAAACCAACCAACAAATAATTGAAGAAGCCCAGCAAGTAATAAAAAACAACGTGTTTGATAAAGTAGAAAAATAATTTTTTTTAGAAGCGAAAGAATGAAATATAATGTTACAATACTACACAGTCAACTCAGCATCAACACACAAAACTGGCCTAAAGGTATTTATTTTATGCAAGTTTTTGATGAAGAAAAATTGCTGGGCGTTGAAGCTGGGCGTTGAAAAGGTGGTGAGGCGGTAATTAATAAAATTTCAGAATAACGAGGTGGAAGATTACAACTAAAGCCAAAAGCTGTGTCATTCTGAGATTTGTGGAGCGTAATGGAGCAAATGCTCAGAATCTGTTGCTCAAATTTGTAAGATGTTGCTTATATTTAAGCAAAGTGTTCCTCAAAAACTATTTAAAACAGAGCAAATGCTCAGTATCAGAACCCTTGACCCCAGTCCCCAAAATCAATACTTTCAACTCCTTTATTCGTAAAATAAAAACAGATGACTTTTCAGAAAAGCACTCCCTTAGTTTTGAAGGAAGATACTGCGCATTCAAAGCTTCGTAATGAATCACAGCATGACGTATGTCCGGTTTTTTTGTTGTTGGTGGCATTTTAATTTACGAGGGGATCAAGAGTTCTGAATATCTGTTAACTATCTATCAACGTCCTGATTGTTTCATAACAGCCATCTTAAAACTTAAATAAAAAAGCAAGTCTAATCGGTTAAATTATTAATTGTCCGTTACTAAGTTTATATTTGTGAAATAGAAACAATTATGGAAAATCCGAAAGATTTAAAATACAGCAACGACCACGAATGGATTAAAGTTGAAGACAATGTCGCAACAATTGGTATTACACATTATGCGCAAGATCAATTAGGCGATATTGTATATGTGGAAGTAGAAACCATTGGAGAAACATTGGAGAAAGATAGTATTTTTGGGGTAATAGAAGCTGTAAAAACGGCATCAGATTTATTAATACCAGTTAGTGGCACGGTTACACATCTTAACGAAGATTTAGAAGCCAATCCAGAGTTAGTAAATAGCGATCCTTTTGGTAAAGGTTGGATAGTTAAAATGGAAATTGAAAATAAAGAAGAACTTAAAGACTTGCTTTCTACCGAGGCCTACGAAGCATTGATTTCTGCTTAATTGTGAACCTGCTTAATTATTGGAAACCCCATTTTTGGTGGCTTTGGTTAAGTTTCGTATTTGTAGTTTCGGTAATTCCATCACAACAAACCAGTAGCTCAAGTTGGATTAGCTATTTACAAATAGACAAGGTATTTCACCTCTTTAGTCATGCTATTGCCATTTTTTTAATAGGAATAGCGTTAAAGTCATCAAAAGTAAACCTAGCTAATAATATTAAGTATACTTTTATCGTAGTATTTATGTTTCTGTTCGGTTTTTTTATTGAATGGTTTCAAGGTAACTACACATTAGGTAGAATGTTTGATGTAATGGATATTGTAGCAAATACCGCTGGAGACTTTTTAGGTTTGTTTTTTCTTTTATATTTTCTTAAAAGTTTAAAGCCCTAATTTTTTGTTAAAAAATTAATATTGCGTATTATTACAATCAAATAAATTAATTTTATTTTTCTATAAAACTTAAATTATGATCGGTAGACTAATAGGAGATTATCCGGCCGCTATTTTGGGCTTGTTAGTAGGTATAGGTTTGTTGTTTTTAGGCCTCGCCAACGAAACCAATATTGGCCTTAAAATAGGTGCTACCATGTTTGGAGCGCTTTTAACATTAGCCAATATTTTTAAGCTAATTTGGCTGTCAGTTTTTGATGGTAAAGAAGACGATGCCAAGTTTGCATCTGCCAATCCTTATACCAAAAAGTATGAAGCCGTTAATGTAGAAAGATGGATTACACCATTATCATTAATGGGTTTGGCTTTGGCAACAGGCTTAACATTTATGGCCTTTACTTGGGAAGAAAAACAAGAGCAAACTTTTGATTTGGGCGAATTAATTATTCCTGATGATATTGAAATAGAGCCACCACCAACAGAGCAAAAACCACCGCCACCACCGCCACCACCGCCACCACCGCCACCACCAAAGTTGGAGATTGTGGAAGATGAGGTAGTTGTAGAGGATGAACCTGTAATTGAAGAGGTAATAGTAGAGGAAGAAGAAATAATTGAAATACCAGAGGTAGAAGAAGTGGTAGAAGAAATTGTGGATGAAATAATTGAAGAAGAAGTAGTAGAAGTAGTGGAAGAAGAACCAGAAATTTTTGAAATTGTGGAAGAAATGCCAACGTTTCCTGGTGGAGACCAAGAGTTATTAAAGTTTTTATACGGAAATATAAAATATCCACCTATTGCAAAAGAAAATGACATACAAGGTTTAGCCGTATTATCTTTTGTAGTAAATGAAGACGGCACCATTAGCAACATAGAAGTATTAAGAGATATTGGTGGAGGTTGTGGTGATGAAGCTGCACGGGTAGTTGCTACAATGCCAAAATGGAACCCAGGTAAACAGCGTGGTAAGTCGGTAAAAGTGGCTTACAAGTTGCCAGTTAGATTTAAGTTAGAGTAAAATATTTTAATTGTTAAAAAAAAACTAAAGCCATTTCCTTTTTAGGAGATGGCTTTTTTTGTTTACTAAATTAAATTGCCATAAATTAAGGTGCAAATTTTAAATCGCCACACCTTCAATTATTTATTGTCAAATCTTTACTACTGTCACGGCAGTGCCATTTAAATGCCAAATTACTTTGTTCGCAAGCCTGCCAAATAATATTAAGCATAATTTAGTCGTAATTCTTATATGATCTTTTAAACGGATCTTATTTTTTAATTTAAAAATTTGAATTATGATAAGTAAATTAATAGGAGAATATCTGGCAGCAATTTTATTGTTGCTTACAGGTTTGGCCTTGTTTATTTTTGGCCTTAGCTACGATGCTACAGCAATATCAAAAATTGGAGCCACAATGTTAGGCTCAATTTTAATTTTAGTAAATGGCTTAAAATTACTTTGGTTAACTTGCTTTGATGGCAAAGAAGATGAGGCCAAATTCGCAACTGCAAACCCTTATACAAAAAAATACCAAGCGGTAAATGTTGAAAGATGGATAACATCGTTAACCTTAATGGGTTTGGTATTGGCTACAGGTTTCATGTTTATGGCATTTACAATAGCAGAAAAGCCAAAGGAAATCATTTTCGATGAGTTGCATCTTCCTGATATGCCTGAAGAAGAGCCTCCTATATTAACACATAAAAAACTACCACCGCCACCACCACCTCCACCACCGCCACCGCCAATAATTAAAATTGTGCCAGATGAAAAGGTATTGGATGACGAACCAAAGATTAAAGTGATAACAATAGACGAATTGGAAGAAATTACAATACCAGAACCTGAAGTTGTGTTTGATGGCATAGTTGAAGATATGCTTACAGAAGCAAAAGAACCTGAAGTAGTGGAGGAAGAAGCTGAAATCTTTATTATTGTAGAAGAAATGCCTTCCTTTAAAGGAGGAGAAACAGCGTTGCTAAAGTATTTGTATAGTAATATAAAATATCCAGCTATTGCAAAAGAAAATGGTATTCAAGGCATTATTTATGTGCAGTTTATTGTAAATGAAGATGGCGATATTACTGATGTAATAGTACCAAGAGATATTGGTGGCGGTTGTGGCGACGAAGCTGCACGTGTTGTAAATGCTATGCCAAAATGGAACCCAGGCAAGCAGCGAGGAAAAGCGGTAAAAGTAAAATTTGGAGTACCCGTACGATTTAAACTACAATAAATTTTATATAATCTATTTTTAATTTTAAAGCCGTTTCTATAAATAGAAGTGGCTTTTTTCTATTTTTGATTAATGAACAAAGCGCAAATATTAAGTACTTTAGGGCAGGAAGTAAAAATAGTTAAACACTTATTTACCAAAGTGAAAACGGAAAATTTAAACTATGCTCCTGCTGAGAAAATGAGAACCTTAGAAGAATTGCTGCGCTATTTAAGTTACGCAGGTGTAGCAAGTATAAATTGGTATTGCAGCGATGAAGATGATGAAACTTCAAAAATAACTTACAAAGCTTATGTTAGCAAAGCAGAAAATTTTGCTATCGAAAATTTTGCAACTGAAATGGATGCTCAATTACAAGAAATAAGTGTTTTTTTAGATAAAATTAGTGAAGAAGATTTTGCTACTAAAACGGTAAAAATTATTACTGGTAAAGTGTGTACTTTTAATGAAGCCATTGTAAATACTTCATTAAAATATTTAACTGCTTACCGTTTGCAGTTGTTTATATATTTAAAGCAGTTGGGTTTTGGTGAGTTAAACACTTTTAACTGCTGGATGGGTATTGATAAACCGATGAAATAGTTTAGCAATAAAATTACCCTAACACCCAACGAAGGAGTGAAGCATTTAAAGTAGCCCCAATTGAAGTGGTTATGCTACTTGAAGCGTGGGTTTTGTGCGCGGGCGTAGCATTTGAACGGAAAGTGGGGAGCCCCTTTCTATTGTTTTTAGTTACGCTTCTTAAAAAAAATTACCAACCAATATGAAACAAAGCATCGCCATTGCTAATTACGGTCGCATTATTATGGCCTATTATTAAGCCTGTTTTTTCCGCTTTTACGGGTACGGAATATTTGTTTTGTGGATCGTTAATGCTGCCAATTAATTCTCCCTTTTTAATATAAGCGCCGCTACTTTTGTGCCAAGTGTAAATGCCCGATTTTTTGGCTCTTTGCCAATACATTTTTTCAATAAAAGTAGTGTTGTAGTCTGCCTGTTTTATTGCATTGGTAGGCATCATATTTAAATGCGTCATTACTCGCATTATGCCCTCAATGCCAATATTTAGTGATAAGCCATCGTATCGTAATGATTCGCCACCTTCGAAAACTATGATAAATTTACCTTGTTTGGTAGCTTCTTGCCTAAACGATTTTTCAATTACCCTATTGCCAATAATTATAGGTGGCGCAAAAGCCTCGGCTAATTCTTTCGATTTTTCATTTCCTTTGGTGTACCTTATTTGAGGATAGTTGTAACGGGCGCTTCCACCGGTATGAAAATCTACAGCGCAATCAATTTTTGGGAAAATTTCTTTACTTAAAACATAAGCGACTTGCGAGGCCAACGAACCATTTTTGCGGCCGGGGAAACTGCGATTAACATCTTTACCATCGGTCATATCTCTCGAAAAATTAATAAAACCAAAAATATTAATTAGCGGAATTACAATTGCTGTGCCAGTAGTTAAGTTATTGTACAACTTGCCCTCTAAAGTTCTTCTTACTATTTCAACTCCATTTACTTCATCGCCATGCATACCAGCACATATTAGTAAAACCGGCCCCTCTTTTTTAGCTCTAAAAACGTGTACCGGCAAATCTATATTAGTACCAGAAGGTAAGTTGGCAATATGTATGTTTGTTAAGCCTGTTTCGCCTGGCTCAAAAGTTTTTTTGTTTATTTCCAAATGTTAACAAATATATCAATTTTTATGTGCAAAACTAACTAAGCACAACAAACGCAGCATAAATTGCCGTGGTGTAAGTTTAAAGCAGAAAATTAAACGAAATACTCTATTACGCATCTTACCTGCATACAATTTTTAGGTATTAAATCGTTAACAACTTTATGAAGATATTAATCGTTTGTGGGAATGCATTTTTTGTTGTTTGTTTAATGCTTATAACAGGTTTGGCTTACAGTCAACCACCAATGGATATTGGTAATGCAGTTCCTAAAGAAGAGCAGCAGTATAGTAAGCTTGAGTTTTGGGAAGATTCTATTGCCACTTATACTCACGATTTACAGAACAAAGTAGTTGATGAAGATCGTTTGTTGACGAATAAAAAAATAATTCCGTTGTTGGTAAAAGCTTTGCGTGAGCCGGGCAGCTTTAATTATCCTTTCGACAATTTAGAATACTTAGCAAAAGCCTATGCACCCGATAGTACTTTTAGGTTACTCACTTGGTTTGTAAAATTAGATAATGGTGAAAATCGTTATTTCGGTGCTATTCAACAAAACAATGAAAACAATAAAATAGTACCATTTTTTCAAAATAAAAACGACATTGTTGATATAAGAAATGCTAAGCTAAATCCTGAAAAATGGTATGGCGCTATTTACTATAACATTACCAAAGTTAGCGATAAAAAACGAGACTACTACATGCTTTATGGCTGGGACGGCGGCAGTTTTTTAAGCACCAAAAAAATATTAGACGTACTTTATTTTGAAGGTGATAGTATAAAGTTGGGCGCACCTATTATACAAACCAAAAATGACGAGGCACCTATTCACCGTTTAATTTTAGAGTATAAAAAAGAAGCAGCCGTTACCATTAATTACGATGATACTTTAGGGATGATTGTGTACGATCACATTATACCCGAAGATGGTAAAAGCTTTGGCATGTATCCTACTTATGTACCCGATGGCAGCTACGAAGCACTAAAGTTTAAAAAAGGCACTTGGCAGTATGTAGAAAAAGTATTTCATCAAACGCAAGATGAAGCGCCAATTACCGTACCGCTGTTTGAAGATAAAGGCCCGCTGCCAGTTAGTTTTCCGAAGAACTAGTGTGTTTAAATGAAACGACATACTTTTAGCGTACCTTTAAAATATTGACTTCATAATCCTTAAAAATTTTATCTCTTGTAATGATGGTCAGGTTTTCAACTTTAGCTTGCGCAATTAATAACCTGTCAAATGGGTCTTTATGAAGAAAAGGAAGGCTTTGCAATTTAAGTGCGTGCGTGGAGTTTAGCTGTAATTCAATAAATGGAGATTTTTGCATATAATTTAAATAGGCATCATCTATCTTTAATTTACCAACTGAAACTTTAAGGCTGATTTCAATAATATTTACCGAACTAAAGTAAACATTATTTTTATTAGAATGAATGGTGTCTAAAAGTTTAGTAGTAATTTTATCATTACCTAACAAATACCATATCAGCGCATTGGTATCTAATAAATAGTTCAATCTTCACTATTGTAAAATGAATCTTCTATCGTTTTATCTGTTTTCCAACAATCATCAGCCTCCCAAATGTCATCTTTTAAAATACCAAAAAGGTTTTCTTTAGGAGCATCTTTAAATTTAACCAACTCCACTACTGGCTTATTGTTATTAGAAATAACTATGCGTTCGCCGTTTAATACACTTTGTATTAGGGCAGAAAGTTGACTTTTTGCTTGATGTATGTTTATCGTGTTCATAATGTTAGCTAAGTTAGCTAATTAATTTTGGTTTAGCAAATAAACAGGTTTTTAAGATTTGTTTTTGATTCAATTAAAGCAATGAGTAAATAGTTTATAATTCTGTTTTATACTGAAAAGTATATTCTAGGCAAACATCAATTTTCCTTTTGGCTTTACAATTTGTCGATTGTTTAATTTGGCAGTTTCTATCCATTCTGCTATCACCACTTGCACATTTTCTAAAGCTTCCTTGTAAGAATCGCCATCTGCCATACATCCTGCTAATTCTGGCACTTCGGCTATAAAAGCATCGTCTTCTTTATTAAAATATATTATAATTTCGTATAATTTTTTCATTTCACTTTTGCCAGAAATTCACTAAAAGCTATTCGCTCACCCCTTTCAAGTTGTTCAATGCCTAATTCAATCTCTTGCTTTTCTACATTGGTTAAGGGCATTAAATAACCCTCACTTTCATCTAACAGAAAAGTTTTAATTTTTTGCAATACCGCTGGATTTTCAATGGACAAAATCAGTTTTAATAATTCTATTTTGGTGGTTTGTATTTCCATATTTTTTTTATAAAGATAAACAAATAAAAGAAAATTACGAGCTTAGGAAAGTTACATAAACCTAAGGGAAAGCCAACGTTTTTCTTTGTCAAGCATTTTAGTATTTACCGAAAGTACTTTCATTTTGGGAATGATTTATAAATGTCTTTGCGGTGAGCAATTAAAATAAATCTAATCGTTTCTTTTTTGATTGTTTCAAATCCTATTCTGTATTCACCTAACCGAATTCGATAATAAGTTTTGTATCCGCTTAGTTTTCTCACATTTGAAATATCAGATAAAGATGGAGCATTAGTACATTGAATGACGATTTTTTAAAACTTTGGGGTAGCGTGATTTACTAATGCTTCTATCCAAAGATTTTTCGAAGGCTTTGTCAAACTCAATATTCATTCTGCCTTTAGCTTCTGTATAATTGAATCGGTATCAACCGTTTCACCCGTTTTTGCATTATCCATAACAGCACCCAAGGCAAAGTCTTCGTACTGTTCATCGTTTAAACTTATTACTGTGCCACCTAATTTTTGAGCCAATTCTGAAAGTATTTTATTGCTGCTTTTATCTGCTTTTATAATTATTGCGCCCATTTTTTTAAGTAAAGATACTAAAAAAATGCCTGTTTATTTATTAGTATAAAATAGCTTATATTAGGAATAAAAAAGAGACAACAATGACAAAGAAATTAGATGCAAAAAATAAAGTTGATTAAGGTTATTATGAATATTGGAGAAGAAGACCTGCTCGATAAAATTGATAAAAACCTTAAAGAAAACAAGGAAGAGCAGAAATCAAAACGGTTATCTGAGGCTTTAAAAGTGGGTTATAACGATATAAAAGCGGGAAGATGCGAAGAGTTTACACCCGAAGTGGTTCGCAAAATTTCAAAAGCGGTGATTGTCAGAAATACATAGTTTATGAAATTGATTTTATCCGATGCTGCTAAGTCAGATATGGGTTTAGGTTAAGTGATTGATTGCTGAAATTTTAATGTTGATTTATAATTTGGTGCTAACAATTCTTTAATTCAGTTTTCAATTGAGATATTTTAAAATCTTCATATAAAATGACTGGTTTACTCAGTATTTATTTCTTTAAGATGACACCTTTTATAGTCTCACCAAAGAAAGGTGTCATCTTAAAGAAAGGGTTACGGTAGAAGAAAGATATAATTTAATTTGGAAGTCACTAAATAATGAATGAATTAATAGTAAATTTGTATCTTAGGTGAAGAATGGCAAAAGAGATTCTGATTTATCCAAAATTAAAAAAGCAAGTAAATTGTGGAAAATTATCGAATTATAGCATCACAAATAGTTGACATAAGATTTATTCTTAATAATATAGGGTTAGAAAAACCAGATGATAAACCTATATTAAAAGCTTTAGAAAATTTAGCAACATTTGTAATTAAAAATTTTGAGATTCCACCTTCACATAAAAAATACATACACATAAATTTAGGAGTTGACGAATCTTCATTAAACTTAATAGAGGATCTAATCAATAATAATTCTAAAATAACAAAGCATTTCAGTATTGAATTTCAACTAAGAGCTATAGAAGCTTATTTTTCTTTCGGAAGACCTAAAGAAATCGAAAGTGAGAAATTAATAACTTTGAAATATTTAATTGCTAAGTTGCATGGATTAGTTGGCGATAAAGCTGTAAGATATCCTTTATAGTAAACCCAAGTTCTACTAACTACTCAAACGCCAACAATAAATCGTACCTAATTATAGGTAATAACGCTTGAAAATTATTTTATACTCCCTTCTAATCAAATTAATAACTATTTATTATAGACATTCTTTGAAAAAAACAGCGTAGTCTGGAGACTCTTAAAATCATCACTTAGAGATATCATGCAAGTTGGATCTTTCGTTTCATCTTTTAGCCAAGTACGGTACATCCACGTTCCATCTGGATTATTAATTGAATCTTCCAATTCATATTTTTCATTTTTCATCATTTCCCCACCTCCATTATCATCCAAACCATAAATGCTTGAAATCCAATTTATGTAATCAACTATTCTATCAAAATTAAATCCGTTTAAATCCTTAAATAGTTTTACCATTTTCCCAAACTCTATATCAGTTGAATGGCTTACAACAATTCTGTCATATAACCAAGGATGAGTTGATTTTTGATTTTTAGAAGATATGTATATAACGTTTTGCGAACCATCTTGATAGTCTTTAGTTTCTATCAATTTGTAATTTTCATCAGGAATTGAGAAAATATCAAATGGAAGTATTTGATGAAATTCTATTTTCCTTGTTTTAACTTTCTTTTTTTTAAATAAGTTTTTAAAAAAGCTCATAATTGTAAATATTATTTTTATTAATTTTTTGTTAGCAAATATAAAGTTGAGTGATAGTATTTGTGAAAGCTACCGTATACTCTATAAAGTGAACTTATTATTCCATACAATATAATAATTACCTAAATCTTCAATGATGCCTTTTGGTAAAACATTTTTTATCTTAGTCTTATTTAGTTGTATTGTACATATAAGATTTGAATTTGCGGTATTAAATTGATAATCTCTTCTTCGTACATCTAAGTTATAAACTTTTATTTTAATAAATTTTGTCTTTTTATATCTGTTTATGTTGACTCTCTTTAAGGAATTATTCTTTTCTCGAATCACAGCAGACAGTATTTTTTTTGCTTCCGTTTTTATTTCAAAAACCCCCATTTGTTTAACAAATACTGCTGATTTTTCAATAACATAATAATTCTTTTTAAAATGAAATTTAATGAATCTTACATTAATTTTCTCTTTTTGTTTACTCTCAATAAATTTTATTTCTTTAAAAGATTTGTTAATTGTAATTAGATTCCCAATATAATAGCACCATTTAGGAAATTTTATTTTAGGAATAAAGACGAGCAACCTATCTTCAAGAATACTTTTTCCTTCTTTAATGAATTCATAATTATTCTTTCTAAGTTTTTTTATATTATCTACATTATAATTCGCCCATCCAACAAATTTTGAAGTAGAGGATTGGATATTCAAATTAATGCGATTAATTCCGGTTAGGTGCTTTTCTATCTTGATTGCAGTTATATTGCATAATAAATTTACTTTATTTAGGTCATAAAAATCATTTTCAACATATACAATAACCTGTTTTCTTCCATCCGGCAATATTGAATTAAAAAAATTTATGATTTCCCATCCGAAACTTTCAACTTCAGTTTTAATTTCCTCTAACAGATAATTTTCAGGAATTCTAACATTATTATTTAATAAAAATGTTGAGTTTGTTAGAAAATATGTTCTGAATGCCAAATTTATACCATTACAAATATCAAGCAGTTGATCAAATTGTGAAACTACTTTTCTTGGTATTAAAATTCTTGAGTTTTCATTTTTATCTGTGTAAATGATTGATTCACTTTGATATTCAATCCCTCCATGTGCTATTGCATTTCTCATTAAACGATCATAGGGGAAACTAACACCAATAGAGGAATGGGGCATCTCTTCAACACAGTTATAAAAACTCAAACCATCAGTTCCTTTTGATCTTCTTAAACGTGAAATTGTTGCTAAAAAATGAAGAAAGTGTTTATAAGTACCTTCAATCAATTTGAGATAGTTAAAATGAATTTGCGTATCAATAAAATTTAATAATTCAGTTTCCTTTGGAAGTTCAGTATCGTGAAATGATAATCTATTTATTTCTTCCAAATTTTTGGCTGCTGAATTTAAATTAAAGCTGTTGGAAATGAGATAATCTATTGTCTTATTAGGAAATTCATTCAAGAAATTATTTAAGTAATTACTAACCTTAAAATAATGCTCAATTGAATAAAATTTATGTGGTACTCCTATTACGTATTTCGACAATGAAAGATAAACAACATCTGAACTGCTTGCCTCAGGAAAATTCAGATGAACTATGTCTCTGAATAGCTTATTTCTATGTTTACTAAAGGGATTTTGTTTTACCATTTTTAGCTCTAATTTGCTTTTGCAAACTTATGTTATATCAACGAACTCTTTTTGCGTAGATAATTCAAATCATTTTATCTAATCTTTTAAGCTGTTTGTCAACTCATCCAACAACTCTTTAAGAGGCCTTGCTTTTAATTGACCAGCCTTTACTTGCTTTAATTCATTTACCGCATCGCTCAATTCACTAAAAACCTGTGCTTTGGCAGCTGTCAAAGTTTGGGTTTTTATATAAGGAATGCTGTTTAATACTTCCAAAACATGCACAGCTTTATCATCTGGTATATCTACTAAAACTTTCATAGTCTCAAAGTTAACTAATTTTCGAATAAGGCTATCAGCGCAAATTCCATCCATCACCAAAAAGCAAAAACCTATTCAAACAATACCTTTAAAATGCCGTCTATTAACCATCATTTCAACACAATTTCATTTCTCAACAAAATATTAATACTTTTAAGCGTTTTTATAATATGCAACGCAACATCGTACTTTTTGGCTTTATTATTTTGGCAATCTCCTTTACAGGGTGTCGTACTTGGTTTAATTATGTTGACGGGCCAACCGCTTACATTAGCAAGCAGTATGCAGTAGCCTCCGAGTTGCTGCAAAACGATTATAACAAAGCCACTAATCCACTCGAGCGGTCAGAAATTGCTTATAAAATAGCAGAATCGTACCGCTTTAATAACAAGCCACAACAGGCCGCCAATTGGTATTATACCGCTATGGAATTTGCCTTAGACCCAACCGTAAGTTTAAAGTATGGTTTAATGCTAATGCAAACCGAACAATACGAAGAAGCCCTCAAAATTTTTAATACTTATGCTCGCAACAACCCTTTAGACAGAAGCCGGGCCACTCGCCTGCTTAACAGTTGTCAATTGGCAATGGAATGGCAAAACGAAACCTCGCCTTACGTAGTGAACACCTTAGATAGTATTAATACCGCTTACTCCGATTATGCGCCAGTGCTATTGGGCAAAAATTATATGGTATTTTCTTCTGCCAGAAAAACAGATGCTGAAACAGAAAATTATGGTTGGACGGGCGAAGGCTTTTCTAACCTCTACAAAGCAAAATTTAAACAAGAAAAGAACCGATTTGAAAGCCCACAGAAATTAGAAGAAACAATTAATACACCATTTAATGAAGGCACTGCTTGTTTCGCAAACAATTTTAATACTATTTATTTTACAAGATGTGTTGATGATAATTTCAGCCAAAACTATTGCCAAATTTACACCGCTACCAAAACCGACGGTTTATGGAGCGAAGCAGAACGGGTGGTATTGTTTACCGATTCTGTAAACGTTGGGCAACCTTATTTGTCGCCCAATGGTAAGCGGTTATATTTTTCGTCAGATGCTTTAGAAGGTTATGGCGAAAAAGATATTTTTGTTTCGGAATTAGACGAAGATAATATTTGGGGCTACCCAAAAAACTTAGGACCAGAAGTTAATACCGATGCTTACGAGGGTTTTCCTTACGTGCATAAAGATGGCAGTTTGTATTTCGCATCTAACGGCCATATTGGTATGGGCGGCTTAGATGTTTTTTCGGCTCAACCAAAAGACCAAACAGGTTTATCTTTTACAAACATTACCAACCTACAAAGCCCAATTAATTCTGGAGCAGATGATTTTGCGCTTATTTTTGATAACAAAATAAAGCCACAACCAAAACAAAATTTTTTAGGCAAAGGCTATTTTAGCTCTGCCAGAAAAGGCGGCTTTGGTAGTGATGATATTTATACTTTCGATTTATTAGAAATAGAAGAACCGCCAGTTGTAGTTGAAAACAAACCTGAAGAACTGGTTGAAAAAGCCAAACCCAAAACCGTTTTTATTGTTGATGGTACAGTTTTCACCAAAACTTATTTAAATGAAGACGAACCTAACTCGGTTACCGAAAACAATACGCCTGCCAATAAAGCCACCGTACAAATCAGTTCTGAAAACAGCAACATTACATTTAATAAACGGTTGGTTACTAATAAAAATGGCAAGTTGGTAACCGAATTGCCATACAATAGCGACTATAGAATTACAGCAGCTTTGCCAGGTTATTTTAAAGAATCACTAACCATAAATACCAAACAAAAAACAGATTTAGATACCTTAGTAGCTACGGTAACTTTAGTGTTAGATAAAATTTTCACTAACAAAGAAGTTACTATTAACAACATTTATTACGATTTAGATAAATGGGATATTAGACAAGATGCCGAAGTTGTATTAGATGAATTGGCGGTTTTGCTATTCGAAAATCCTACCATAAAAATTGAAATTGGCGCACATACAGATAGCCGTGGTACAGATGCTTACAACACAGAGCTTTCTTCAAAGCGGGCCAACTCGGTGCTTCAATATCTTAACTCTAAAGGTATAGCTGCCGAACGCTTATCTTCAAAAGGTTACGGCGAAAGCCAATTGATTAACAACTGTAAAGATGGTGTAGATTGCCAAGAAGAAGAACATCAGCAAAATAGACGGACTACTTTTAAAGTGTTGTAGAAAACCGGCCCTAATTAGTCTTTCAAAAGTTCTCCTTTTCATACGCCTATTGTTCATCTGCCAAGTCACTCGTATAAAAATTTTTTCAAAAATAATAAACTATTGTAATTTTAAAAAGGTAGTTTTAAGAAGCGAAAGGGTTGTGGCTCGCAAAAAATTCCGTCTCGCCATCCGTTCAAATACCATTTTGCCAACGCTTCTAAACCAAATCTAAACACCCAACTCAAAATGGTATAACCACTACTGTCGAGGCTAGTTTTTAAGCTTTGCCCTGCCGTATTAACTATTTTAATTTATAAAATTTCTATTATAAATATCAAACCTTAATCAATTATTAACGATCGCATTTTATGTAATTACCCAATGCAAAAATAAGCATCAAATCCACTTTCTAACCAATTTTTTAAAACTTTCATCAAAATATGGGATTTTAGTCCACCACCATAAATAAACCTAAAACAGCTGTTTGAGGTAAATTATGTTGAAAAGATCATCTTTATGCACATATTTTGGTCATAATTCAACAATAAAACTTAATTTATCCACATAATGACAATTTATGTGGTAAATAATGTACTAAAGTGGTAATTTTACTCCCCAAGAAAGAAATGTTAGATGCTTTTGGTACCATATCAACCAAGTTAGATTCAAAAAATAGACTTAAAATACCGGCAAGGTTTAAAGAGCTTATTAGTGAATACAGGAAGCTTTATTTTTATAAAGGGCTTAATGGTACCTACTATTTGGATGTGCCGCCCGTATGGAAAAAAACTATTGCCAGAATTAAATCAAAGGCCAATCGCTTCAATCCAAAGTTTGCCGTTTTTGAACAACACTTTTTCAATGCTGCATTCGATTTAAATATTGACGACCACGGCAGGGTAGTATTATCGCAACACATTATGGATTTATTAAAGTTACAACCCGGTGGAGAACTGGTTGTACAAGGTGTAGGCGATGGCTTAGCTTTATATGCCAAAACCGAATTTGAAAATATTTTAAGAGCCTCAGAAAATACTTACGAGTCGGTTGCTGCGCAACTTTTTGCAGATGATGACAACAACATTGATAATATTAATCCAAATGATGAAACAGCATAAATAGTGGGAGATCAATACCATATACCAGTTATGCTACAGCAATGTATGGAAGGGTTAAATATTAAACCCAACGGTATTTATGTTGATGTTACTTTTGGTGGCGGTGGTCATAGCAAAGCAATTTTAAATGCTTTAGGTGATGATGGTCGTTTATTCAGTTTCGATCAAGACGAAGCAGCAAAAGCCAACCTTTTTGAAGAGGATCGGTTCACCTTTATTCCTTACAATTTTAAGCACTTAAAAAAGATGTTGCGCTTAAATCAAGTAACAAAAATTGATGGCTTGTTGGCCGATTTAGGGGTTTCATCTTACCAAATAAATAATGAAGAACGTGGTTTTGCCACCCGTTTTGCTGCCACTTTAGATATGCGGATGGATCAGAAAGATGAGTTAACGGCTTTTAAAGTGGTTAATAATTACGAGGAGAAACAGTTGGCCGATATTTTTTATTACTACGGCGAACTCAACAACTCCAGAAAACTGGCTTCGGTACTTTGCGAAAAAAGAAAGCAAACAACTATTGAAACTACTGCACATTTAATAGAAGCAATAGAACCGTGGATAAAAGGAAACAGAAACCGCTATTTGGCCCAATTGTTTCAAGCCATACGCATTGAGGTAAACCAAGAATTAGAGGTGTTGAAAGATATGCTAACCCAAAGTGTTGAGCTATTAACGAGTGGCGGAAGGTTGGTGGTGCTTTCTTACCATTCTTTAGAAGATAGAATTGTAAAGAATATTGTAAAAGCAGGAAATGCAAAAGGAACACTTGATAAAGACTTTTACGGAAATATTACCAAACCCTTAAAAGCAATTAACAAAAAAGTGTTGATGGCTAATGAAAGTGAAACAAGAGAAAACAAAAGAGCAAGAAGTGCCAAATTAAGAATAGCAGAAAAAATTTAAGAAATGACAGCCATTAATAAACCAAACGTAAAACCCAAAAATATAGATAAGGCAGCACCAAGTGCTAAGCCAAAAAATATTGGTTCGGCCATGAAAAAGGCGCACGAAATTGGTGATAATCTCGATTTGAATTGGCTGTCGAAAAACTTCTATTACCTACTTTTTGTTTCCGCATTAGTGTTGCTATATATTTCAAATGTAAGAAGTGCAGAAAAAACATACAGAAATGTTGGTGTGATGAGTAACACCGTTAAAGAGTTGCGCTGGGAATATATTACCAAAAAAGCAAGTGCAGAAAAGGTAACCAACAAAGCCAATATTTTGGATTTGGTAAATCAACAAAACCTTAATCTAACTGCAATTAATGAACCACCCAAAAAAATGATTTTGGATTAGATGACTATCAAAAATCAAATATTAATACGCTTATATCTCACTTTTGGGTTAATGTTGTTTGTAGCAATATTAATAGTGGTGCGCATTGTTTTTATACAACAGGTAGAAGGTACACATTGGCAACAAATGGGCGCAGAAACCAGCCGTTCTATTGTGTTGAATGCCGAGCGTGGTAATGTTTACAGTAATGAAGGAGCGCTGTTGGCAACCTCCATTCCGGTTTTTGATGTGTTTTTTGATGCTAAAGCTCAAGGCATCAGCCAAGAAATTTTTGATAAACATATTAACCACTTAGCCATTAAAATTAGTGAGTTTACAACGGCAAGATATAAGGATAATACTAAGCATTGGACGAAAGAAGGCATCAAAAGAAAACTGATAAACGCAAGAAATAATAATAAACGATATATTTCTTTATTCAGCAATGTAAACTATGAAGATGTAAGTGTTATAAAAAAATTTCCGCTATTTAACCGTGGTAAAAATAAGGGTGGTTTAATTATTGAAAAATCAATGCAACGAACTTGGCCTTATAAAGCGTTGGCGCAACGAACTATTGGTGAGGTAAGGGGTAACGATATTACGCCTGTTGGTTTAGAAGGCAGTTTTAATACCGAACTTTCTGGTTTAAAGGGTTTGCAAATTCAGCGAAAAGTGGCGCAAAATACGTGGTTACCATTAGACAATAGTAATAATGTTGAGCCGATTAATGGTGCAAACATTGTTACTACTATTAATGTGGAGTTTCAAAGAATTGCGCAAAACGAATTATTAAAAGGCTTACAATTGCATAAAGCAGACCACGGTTGTGCTGTTGTAATGGAAGTAGCTACTGGCAAAATAAAAGCGATTGCCAACTTGGGCCTTAACAAAAGTGGTAACTATATGGAGGCCTACAACTATGCGGTTGGAGAAGGAACAGAACCTGGTTCTACTTTTAAAACAGCAACGCTTGCTGCACTTTTAGAAAGTGGTAAAGCCAACTTAAATGATAAGGTTGTGGTAGACTATGGTAAACACAATTTTTGTAATGCCGAAATGAAAGATGCTTCTTCAAAGTTTAGAGGAACGGTTGATTTGGCTGAAGCATTTACGGTTTCTTCTAATGTAGGTATTGCTAAAACAGTTGTAAAACACTTTGGCAGTAAGCCCGAAAACTTTATACAATATTTACAACAATTTAATTTACACCAACCAACGGGTGTTAATATAAAAGGAGAAGCAAATCCGCAAATAATTGATGCTGAAAACCCGCAGTGGAATAACTGCGTTACTTTGCCATGGCTGTCGGTAGGTTATTCGGTAAAATTGTCTCCACTTCAAATACTGTCTTTTTATAATGCGATTGCTAATAATGGTTTATATAAATCGCCATATTTGGTTAAGGCAATAAGTAATGCAGGTAATATTGAACAAGAATTTGATGCCCTTCTTACCAAAAAAATAATGAACGAAAGTACAGCCGAGCAATTGCAAAATATGTTGGCTAAAGTGGTAGAAAGTGGAACTGCCGAAAATATAAAATCTACTAAATTAAAATTGGCTGGTAAAACAGGTACATCAAAAATATCTGCTGGTAAGCAAGGTTATCAAAACGAATATCAAGCTTCTTTTGCAGGTTTTTTTCCAACAGATAGGCCACAATATAGTTGCATTATAAGCATAACCAAACCCAAGGCAGATGCCTATTATGGTAGTGAAGTTGCAGCACCAATTTTTAAAGCAATTGCAGAACAAATTTTTATCAATACTAAAAATTCGCAAACAGTTATTACACAAACAGTTGCTAATAAGTTTGATGATAAAAAATTGAAAAAAGGTAATGTTGTGGATTATCAAAACATCTCAACTGCATTTAATCATCACATTGTAGATCAATCTAAAAGCAGCTGGTCGCAGCCTATTATAAATGGAGAAAACCTTTACCTAAAAAATATGGAAGTTACCAATAGTATAGTGCCTAATGTAATTAATATGGGGTTAAAAGATGCTATATATTTACTTGAAAGCAAGGGTTTAAGAGTGGTATTTGTAGGTAAAGGTAAAGTGATTAGTCAATCATTGCCAACGGGTAAAAATTTTAAAAAAGGCGAAATAATAAGAATAGAATTAAGTTAATGCAGCAATTACAAGACATATTATATGGTGTTGCTTTGTTAGAAGTTCAAGGCAATAATAATATAAAAATTAGTAATATTATTATTGATTCGAGAGCGGCAAAACCGCAATCGCTTTTTGTTGCAATTAAAGGTATTCAAACCGATGGACACCAATACATAAAGGCAGCGATACAAAAAGGAGCAACTGCTATTATCTGTGAAAATTTACCAGAAAATTTAGAAGAACAAATTGTTTATTTAAAAGTAAAAGATAGCAGCAATGCCTTGTCGGTAGTAGCAAAAAATTTCTACCAAAATCCATCGGCCTCTTTACAACTAATTGGCATAACTGGCACTAACGGAAAATCAACTATAGCAACGTTATTATATAATTTATTTAATGAGTTAGGGTATTGTTGTGGCTTAATTTCTACCATTGTTTATAAAGTAGATCAACAAACTATTACTGCCACGCACACCACTCCCAATATTTTAAAACTTAACCAACTGTTGCACCAAATGGTAACCGCCGGATGTGAATATTGTTTTATGGAAATAAGTTCGCACGCAATGGCGCAAGGTCGCACTAAGGGCATTAATTTTAAAGGCGGCGTGTTTACAAACATCACACACGATCATTTAGATTACCACCTAAGTTTTGATAATTACCTCGCCGCTAAAAAAAGTTTTTTCGATGGTTTGGGTAATGATGCCTTTGCAATTACTAATGTTGACGATAAGCGGGGCAACGTAATGCTTCAAAATTCGAAGGCTAAAAAATACACTTATGGCCTCAAAAATATGGCCGATTTTAAAGTTAAAATTTTAGAAAACGGATTAACTGGCTTATTGTTAAAAATTAATAATGTGGAGTTAAATACATTGTTGGTTGGGGCATTTAATGCGTACAATATTTTAGCGGTTTATGCAGTAGCAACTTTGTTACAAGCTAATGAAGAAGAAGTATTAACCAAAATAAGTTTATTAAAAGCAGTTGAAGGCAGGTTTGAACATTTGTATGATGCCGAAAATAATATAGTTGGTATAGTAGATTATGCACATACGCCCGATGCTTTAAAAAATGTTTTAGAAACCATTGCCGAATTGAGAACAGGCAACGAAAAAGTGATTTCGGTAATTGGCGCAGGTGGCGATAGAGACAAAGCCAAGCGACCAAAAATGGCAGACATCACTTGTGCTTTGAGTGATAAGGTTATTTTAACATCAGACAATCCACGCTCTGAAGAAATTAAAGATATTATAAATGATATGATGGAAGGTTTATCGCCCATCTACAAAAAAAAGATAGTATGTATTAATGATAGAAAAGAAGCCATACGCATGGCAAGGTACTTGGCAGAACCGGGCGACATTATTGGCATATATGGTAAAGGACATGAAAAATACCAAGAGATAAAAAGTGTAAAATATCCATTTGACGACAAACAAGTTTTGTTAGAAACCCTCAAAAATTTCGAAGCCTAATGTTGTATTATTTGTTTAAGTATTTAGATGAAACATTTGGACTGGCAGGCGCAGGAGTATTTCAGTTTTTGTCGTTTAGAGCGGCGGTTGCGGTAATTCTTTCTTTGCTAATTAGTTTGGTTTTTGGTGGTCGCATTATCAACTTACTTCAAAAACTGCAAGTTGGCGAAACCGTAAGAGACCTTGGCTTAAAAGGCCAAAAAGAAAAGCAAGGTACGCCAACTATGGGAGGTTTTATTATTATTACGGCCATCTTAATTCCAACTTTACTACTTGCTAAAATAGAAAACATATACATTATATTATTGATTGTTGTAACAGTTGGTGCGGCCATTATTGGTGGCGTTGACGATTACATTAAAGTATTTAAAAAAAATAAACAAGGCTTAAAAGGCAGAGTGAAAATTATGGGTCAAGTAGGCCTTGGCTTGTTGGTTGGTGCGGTTTTATTTTTTAGTAATGATGTTTTGGTTAGGATTGATAAGAAGCAAGTGAAAAACCTAACCGGTTATTATGAAGTAATGGATGGGGAAATTGAGCGGGTGGACGAACACGGTATTGTTACCAATTTGGTTGATGTAAAAGCGCCAGTTACTAGTATGCCCTTTGTAAAAGAAGTGAACTTAAATTACTCCAGCTTGCTAACTTGGTTTAATGAAAATTGGGGTAAATACGCTTGGCTAATTTACATTCCCTTTGTTATTTTTATTATAACGGCCATTTCAAATGGAGCTAATATGACGGACGGTTTAGACGGTCTCGCAACTGGTGTTTCGGCAATTATTGGTGCTACATTAGGGGTATTTGTTTATCTATCGGGCAACTACATTACTACCGATTATCTCAACATTTTATACATTCCTAATATAAGTGAAGTGGTAATTTTTGCAGGTGCTTTTACAGGTGCTTGCATTGGTTTTTTGTGGCACAACTCACACCCGGCAAGTGTGTTTATGGGCGATACTGGTTCTTTAACCATCGGTTCTATAATAGCAGTATTAGGCATTATGGTTCGTAAAGAATTGTTGCTGCCTGTTTTATGCGGCATTTTTCTGGTTGAAAATCTTTCGGTAATAATACAGGTTAGTTACTTTAAATATACCAAGCAAAAATATGGAGAAGGTCGTCGAGTATTTTTAATGAGTCCGCTTCACCATCATTACCAAAAAAAGGGAATGGCAGAAACAAAAATTGTGGTTCGCTTTTGGATCGTCACTATTTTACTGGCCTTGTTAACCTTTGTAACCATTAAACTAAGATGATGAATAAGCGAGTGGCCATATTAGGAGCGGGGGAAAGCGGTGTTGGTGCAGCATTGTTGGCGCAACAAAATAAATACGATGTTTTTGTGTCGGATTATGGAAGCATCAAACCAAATTACAAAACAGAACTTACTAGTGCAGGTATTGCTTTTGAAGAACAAGGCCACACGCTTTCAAAAATATTAAATGCAGATGTTGTAGTGAAAAGCCCTGGCATTGCAGATACTACAACTATAATAAAAGAAGTAAACGCAATAAATTTAAATTGTATATCTGAAATTGAATTTGCCTATCAATATGTAAAAGATGATGCTACTATTATTGGTATAACTGGCAGCAATGGAAAAACTACCACTACTTCTTTAATCTACAGCATTTTAAAAAACGATGGCGTAGATGTTGCTATTGGTGGAAATATAGGAAAGAGTTTTGCAAGGCAAGTGGCCAACAAACCAAGCTCTTTTTATGTGTTGGAAATTAGTAGTTTTCAGCTGGATGGGATTCAAAATTTTAAACCAAACATTGCTATTCTTTTAAACATTACGCCCGATCATTTAGATAGGTATGATTACAAATTTGAAAACTACATCCTATCAAAATTTAAAATAATAAAAAACCAAACTGAAGCAGACAGTTTTATTTACTGTGCGGATGATGAAGTAATAGCGCAGCATTTAAATAGTGTAAATGTTGTATCAGAAAAATATCCATTTTCTATTAAAAGCAATATTGAACAAGGGGCACATTTAAACGAAAATGAAATGCTCATTAAAACCAAAAAAAATCAATTTAATATGTCGATATACGAATTAGGATTACAAGGTAAGCATAACGTGCATAACTCAATGGCAGCTGGCATTGCTGGCTCTATTTTAAATATTCGAAAAGATTCGATAAGAGATTCGATGCACGACTTTACCAATTTGGAACACCGCTTAGAGAAGGTGATTAAAGTAGCTGGCGTACAATACATTAACGATTCGAAGGCCACTAATGTTAACTCTACCTGGTATGCATTAGAAACAATGGAAGAGCCAGTGATTTGGATAGTTGGTGGTATTGATAAGGGTAATGATTACACCGTACTAGAAGATTTAGTTGCAAGAAAGGTGAAGTACATTGTTTGCTTAGGAGAAGATGTAATTAAAATACATAAAGCTTTTGGTAAGCATGTTGATATGATGGTGAACACCAACACTATGCAAGAGGCGGTTGGTACAGCACATCAGTTAGCTAAAAAAGGAGAGGTAGTATTATTATCACCAACCTGTGCAAGTTTCGATTTGTTTGAAAACTATGAAGATAGAGGATTGCAATTTAAAGAAAGTGTAAGAAATTTATAATACAACAGTTGTAATGTTCAAATACCTAAAGGGAGATAAATTTATTTGGTGGATAGTGATTGCATTAACTGCAATATCATTGCTAGTGGTATATAGCTCAACAGAGTTTTTAGCCTACAAAACCCGCAATGGTAATACCGAATTTTATTTGTTTAAGCACTTATTAATAAGTGTGTTTGGTTTTGTATTAATGTTTTTATGTCATCAAGTTAGATATAGCTTGTATAAAAAAATTGGCGTGTTGTTGCTGGCTCTTTCCATACCATTATTGCTGTTGACTTTAATGTATGGTACCGAACTAAACCAAGCACGCCGTTGGATTGAAATACCTTTATTTCATTTAAGTTTTCAACCTGCAGATTTGGCTAAGCTGGCAATGGTAATTTATACGGCATATATTTTATCATCTAATCAAAACAAAATTGCCAACCCAATTTCTGCTTTTTATAAGATTATTATTCCATTAATTATTGTTTGTGGCTTAATAGCACCCGCCGATTTATCGAGTGCTGCATTGCTATTTATTACTTGCTTTATGTTAATGTTTATTGGCCGAGTAAGGTTGAAGCATTTGTTTGGTGGCCTTGTAGTAGTTATGTTTTTAGGTATCAGTTGTATTGGAGTTGCTTCATTGGCAGGTTACTCTGGTAGAATAACAACTTGGAAAAGCAGAATAATAAATTATGTAGATAATGAAGAAGAAGTGTGGCAAACGCAGCAATCGAAAATAGCAATTGCTAGCGGAGGTACTTTTGGTAACGGCCCAGGCCATAGTGAGCAAAGCAGATATTTACCACACCCTTATTCCGATTTTATTTTTAGCATTATTATAGAAGAGTATGGTTTGTTAGGTGGAATAATTATAGTGTTTTTGTACATGTTTTTACTGTTGCGCACCGTTCGTTTATTTTATAAGATGCCCAATGCCTTTGGTGCAATTTTAGCAGTAGGGCTTTGCATTAGTTTAGTAGTGCAGGCTTTTATGAATATGGCGGTAACCGTTCAATTGCTACCCGTAACAGGTTTGGTGTTGCCATTTATTAGTATGGGCGGCACCTCATTAGTGTTTACCAGTATTTCAATTGGTATTATTTTAAGTGTGAGTAGGTATATTGAAGATGATGAAAAACTTTTAAAAGCATTTGCCAAATGAAGCAGCCAATAAAAATATTGATTAGCGGAGGAGGAACAGGCGGGCACGTTTTTCCAGCCATAGCTATTGCCAATGCATTAAAGGTAATGCATCCTAATATTGATATTTTATTTGTTGGGGCAAAGGGTAAATTGGAAATGCGAAAAGTACCGCAAGCAGGTTACCCAATTAAAGGTTTATGGATAAGCGGTTTCCAACGCAAGTTTACTTTACAAAATTTATTATTCCCAATAAAATTACTTTGGAGTTTGTTCAACGCTTTCTTCATAGTATCAAAATTCAAACCTAATGTTGCCATTGGTGTTGGTGGTTATGCAAGCGGCCCAACTTTAAAGGTAGCAGAGTGGTTGGGTATTCCAACTGTGTTGCAAGAAGCCAATTCTTACCCAGGCGTTACCAATCGTTTATTAGGTAAAGGTGCTACAAAAGTTTGCTTGGCGTATGAAGGAATGGAGAAATATTTTGATGCCAATAAAATAGTAATAACAGGTAATCCTATAAGATCTTTAATTACAGCATCTAAAGTTACCAAAGCAGCAGCGGCAGCAGAATTTAAACTAAAAGCAGATAAAAAAACGGTTTTTATTACAGGCGGCAGTTTGGGTGCAAAGGCAATTAATTTGGCTATTGCTAAAAAAATATCGCAGCTATTGCAAATTCCAGATGTTCAAATAATATGGCAAACCGGTAAGTTGTATTTACCACAGTATAAGTCTTATAAAACTGATGATGTGAAACACCAATTAATTATCACCGACTTTATTACCCGAATGGATTGTGCTTATGCTTTGGCCGATGTAATTGTTTCCCGTGCTGGTGGCACTATTGCCGAGTTAGCTATTATTGGGAAGCCTGCTATTTTGTTACCTTCTTCAAACGTAGCGGAAGATCATCAAACTAAAAATGTAAATGCCTTAGCAGCAAAGAATGCGGCTATATTAGTTAAAGATGACGAAGCGGAAGAAAAGTTAGTCCCCACAATAATTGACTTACTAAATAATGAAACCCTTCAAAATACTTTAAGCCAAAACTTTAAGCAATTTGCGAAACCTAACGCAGCTAAAGATATTGCTACCTTAGTAACTACAATAGCCAATAGTAAATGATAGACCTTAAAAACATATCGAATATTTACTTAATTGGCATTGGTGGCATTGGTATGAGTGCTTTGGCTCGTTACTTTAAACAAAAAGGAAAAACTGTTACAGGCTATGATAAAACAGAAACTGAACTTACACAACAACTGGCAGAAGAGGGCATTGTTGTTTTTTATGATGATGAAATTTCAAAGGTAGATATAGCAGCTGATTTGGTGATCTACACACCAGCAATACCAAAAAATAATGCGATTAAAAATTACTACTTACAAAATGAATTTACTGTTTTAAAACGTTCGGAAGTATTACAAAGCATTACACAAAATTATACAACTATTGCTATTGCGGGCACACACGGTAAAACTACAATTACTGCTTTAACCAGTTGGATCGCAACCGTTTCTGGCATTGATGCTACTGCCTTTATTGGTGGTATTTGCAATAACTATAACAGTAATTTTAAATTTGGGAATAGTGAATATGTAATTGTAGAAGCTGATGAATACGATCGTTCATTTTTAAAACTACAACCAAATTATGCTATAGTTTCTGCTATTGATGCCGACCATTTGGACATCTATAAAAACTATGAAAACGTAAAATTAGCCTTTGAAGATTTTGTAACTAAAACAGAAAATAAAGTAATTAAACACACTTCGGTAAATTTAAACAACAGTTTAAAAACATTAAACTATGGGGTAAAAGCAAACGGAACAAAACCAATTTTTTACGCCTACAATATTACAACAGTAAAAGGTAAGCAATTTTTTAATTTGTGTTTAGATGGGCAACACCTCAAAAATATTTCAACAATTTTGCCCGGCATTTACAATATAGAGAATGCAGTAGCTGCTTCGGCGGTAAATTATTTATGTGGCGCATCTTTACCAAAAATTAAAGAAGGTATAGAAAGTTTTGAAGGTATTTTTAGAAGATTTCAATACATAATTAATACCGAAAGTTTGGTGATGATTGACGATTATGCGCATCACCCTAAAGAATTACAAGCTTTAATTAGTACAAGTAGAACTTTATATCCGGATAAGAAAATTAGCATTTTGTTTCAACCACATTTGTATAGTAGAACAAAAGATTTTGCTAAAGAATTTGCGGTAAGTTTAGATTTAGCAGATGAAATTTTTATTACTGAAATTTACCCTGCTCGCGAAGCTCCAATTGAAGGAGTTGACTCAGGCATCATCTTAAAAAAAATAAAAAATACTAACAAAGAAATTATAAAAAAAGAGAAGGTATTGGCTGCTTTTTATGATAAGAAATTTGAAGTTTTGTTGATTGCAGGAGCAGGCGATATAGATAAATTAGTAGCACCATTGAAGAATTTGTTACACCCAAAAACGATCTAAAAAATGAAAGCAAAAAGCGAAAAATATAAGTATAATATTTTACTCATTTTACTATTGGGTTTAGTTGGTGCACTATTAGTTACTACCGATTATTCAATTAATAGTTCATCTTGTAATGATATAACTGTAAATTTTGGGGAAAAATCAGCTGAGGCATTTCTTACGCAAAATGATATTATAAGAACAGTTACAGAAAATTTAAATATACCTATAACTGGCACAAATTTACAAGCCATTGATCTACGATTAGTAGAACAAACAGCCCAACAAATAGCTTTTGTTAAACAGGCAGATGCCTTTTTTGATAGCAATAATACATTAAATGTTAATATAATAGAAAAACGTCCTTTGGTTAGGGTTATCAACAGCAATAATGTTAGTTATTATATTGATAGTGAGCAGAATAAGTTCGAGGTTTCTCCTAATTTTACGGTTAGGGTTGTTTTAGCTTCGGGCTTCATTAAAGATGATAAACAGATAAACGTCCTATTAAGTTCTGATATAGATAAAGCTATTTTTAAATTGGCTAATTACATAGATGGAAATCGATTGTGGAAAGCAATGATTGAGCAAATTTATGTAGAGGCAAATGGCGATTTTGTACTAATACCTAAGGTTGGAGACTTTGAAATTTTGCTTGGTAGTGTAGCAAATTTAGAATTGAAGTTTAAGAAGCTTGAAAATTTTTACAAAAAAGATGTTGCTATTGAACAACCCATAGAAGTAGTCAACTTAAAGTACAACAATCAAATTTTATGTGAACTTAAACAACCGAAACAATAATGGAAAAAGAGGAAGAAATAATAGTTGGATTAGATATTGGTACTACAAAAGTAGTAGCCATTGTTGGTAAGCTCAACCAATACGGCAAGTTAGAAATATTGGGTGTGGGCAAAGCAGAATCGACTGGCGTAATGCGTGGCGTAGTAGCCAACATTAACAAAACAGTTGAGGCCATCCAGAAGGCAGTAACCGAGGCACAAAAAGTTAGTAATATTGATATTGCAAGTGTACATGTGGGTATTGCTGGGCAACATATAAAGTGTGTGCAAAGTAGAGGAAGCTTGGTTAGAGAAAACGGAATGGATGAGGTGATAACGGTTAACGATATACAAAAACTGATGAGTGATATGTATAAGTTAAACATTGATCCAGGTGATAGAATTATACATGTTTTACCGCAAGAGTTTACCATTGATAATGAACAAGGCATAAAAGATCCTATTGGTATGTCGGGCAATCGCATTGAAGCCAACTTTCATATTATAACAGGGCAAATTGCTGCTGCAAAAAACATACAGCGTTGTACAGAAAGTGCAGGCCTTGAAGTAGCAGATTTAATTTTAGAACCAATTGCTTCGGCGCAAGCGGCATTAAGTTTTGAAGAAAAAGAGGCAGGCATTGCTTTGGTAGATATTGGTGGAGGCACAACAGACCTCGCTATTTTTCATAACGGCTTAATACGTCATACCGCAGTAATTCCGTTTGGAGGTAATATTGTTACAGAAGATATTAAAGAGGGTTGTTCGGTAATGCGCAGGCAGGCAGAGCAACTCAAATTAAAATTTGGTGCAGCCTTGGCACTAAGCTCAATGGATAACCAAGTAATTTCTATAGCAGGTTTAAAAGGTAGAAAGCACAAAGAGGTAAGTGTAAAAACGCTATCGAGCATTATTCAATCGCGTATGGAAGAGATTATTGAAGAAGTGTTACACGAGATAAAAGTAAGCGGGTACATTGACAAGTTGATTGCCGGTATTGTAATAACTGGCGGTGGTTCGCAACTAAAGCATTTAAAACAATTGGTAGAATACCTAACCGGTTTCGATTGCAGAATTGGTTACCCTAATGAACATTTAAGTGAAGGTACCCCCGAAAGTTTAATGCACCCAATGTATGCCACTTCTATAGGTTTAATGTTAAAAGGTTTTCAAAACACCAATAACAATATTAATGCTGTAAAGGTAGAAAGTTTTCCAAAGCAAAATAATAAGAGTTCTGTAAGTTGGTTTTCAAAAATGTTTGAGAAAGGAAGAAAATGGTTTGCCGATGAAGAAATTCAAGAATTTGGAAACGCCTAATTAATTTAAATTAAATATATAACTAAAATAAAATAATTGTAATATGCCTTTAGAATTTGATAGTCCAAAAAACAAAACTTCAATAATAAAAGTACTTGGTGTTGGTGGTGGTGGCAGTAATGCCGTAAACCATATGTACAGCAAAGGTATTGAAGGGGTTGATTTTATTGTTTGTAATACCGACGAACAAGCATTAGAAATTAGTATTGTACCAATTAAAGTTCGGCTTGGCCCTAAAAAAACCAATGGTTTAGGTGCTGGTAATAAACCAGAAGTTGGCCGCGATGCCACTATTGAATCAATAGAAGAAATTAAGCAAATACTAAGCAACAATACTAAAATGCTTTTTATTACCGCTGGTATGGGAGGCGGAACTGGTACCGGTGGAGCGCCGGAAATAGCACGAATTGCAAAAGAATTGGGCATATTAACTGTTGGTATTATTACCACTCCTTTTTCATTTGAAGGAAAAAGAAGAATGATTCAAGCCCAAAAGGGGGTAGAAGAGTTTAGAAAATCAGTAGATACCTTAGTAGTAATTTCGAACGATCGCTTACGTGAAATGTATGGAGATTTAAAAATTTCTGACGCATTTTCAAAAGCCGATGATGTATTAACAACCGCGGCTAAAGGTATTGCAGAAATTATAACCATACCTGGTTATGTCAATGTTGATTTTCAAGATGTAAACACCGTTATGCGCGAAGGTGGTGTAGCCATTATGGGTATTGGTATTGCCGAAGGCGAAAACCGAGCAGTAAAAGCTGCGCAAAGTGCCATCAACACACCCTTGTTAAATAACGGTCAAATGGATGGCGCACGTAATGTGTTGCTAAACATTACCTCAGGTGCCAATGAAGTAACTATGGATGAAATTGGTTTGGTAACCGATTTTGTGCAAGAATCTATTGGCTTAGATTGCGAAATTATTTGGGGAAATTGTACCGACGATAATTTGGGAGATAAACTAAGCATTACTGTAATTGCTACAGGCTTCGAAAACTTACTACAAGACGAAATTACTCAAAATTCAAGTAGCGGAAAAGTGGTTCATAAATTAGAAGATACCAAAGTGGTGCTTGGTGCGGCTGATGCACTTTTTGCAGCAAAAAAAGAGAATACGGTAGAGTTAGATTTGAACCCATTGCAATTTCCGAAAACTGACACAGTAGTTAGTGAAACTGAAGATGAGGAAATGCAATTGATGGAAAAACCTGTAATGAGTGCTACTGATACAGAAGAGATAGAAGAAGACGAAGTATCGGATGAGTTGAAAGCTTTAAAAAAGAACATTGAAGTTAAAAAACGCTTACGTAATTTAAGTTTAAAATTGAGTACACCACGTAATATTACCGAAATGGAAAAGCAACCAGCTTACAAGCGCAGAAATGTGGAGTTAACCGATGCAATACCATCCGACGAAAGTCATCATAGTGATTACAGAATTGGAAAAGATTTTGAAGAAGATAACAATAAGTTAAACAAAAAGAATTTGTATTTACATAATCCACCAGACTAAGCGTGGGTGTTGGGTGTTGGGTGTTTTATGATTTATGATTTACTGTTAAAGGTAAAAGTTAATTTTATAATATAAGGAGTTGCCTATTTATACCAAGAAAGCCATAAAATGTAACACAAATTTTTTTAATATGATTGATGTTTAGATATAATATTTTCTTTAAAAATGTTATATCTAAACAAAAAAAACAGTAACCATATTTTTATAAGATTGCTATTAACAAAACCAAAACCCACGGGGGGCAAATAACTGTTTTTAAATACAGGATGTAAAAACAGCTATTTTGAAATTAGAAGTTATAGGAAAAGCCAAAACCAAAAGTTCTTCCTCTCTGAAAAAAATTATAAGTTGCCATTTCAGACATCTGAGATTTGTATAAAAAGTTGTTCGACTGGTCTAAAATATTATCAATATTAAAACTAAGCCTTGCTTTATTTTTAATTAACGACTGTGTAAGCTTAAAATTTAAGCTATTAAATGGCTGTTCATATACATCAGGAATACCACCAATGCCTACAACAGCTAAGCGCTCACCTTGTACGTTGTAATTTAAATTGCCTGCTAAGCCAATTTTTTTACTGGCATAATTAAGGTAGGCATTAATTATGTAAGGCGATTGACCATGCAAACTTCTGGTATCGCTAATTTCTTCTCCTTTAAGTGCCTCTTTTTTTCTGCTGTTGTATTCTTTTTCTATCATTTTAGCTTCTGATTTTATAATAGTAAAATTAGAACCAACAGAAAGGCTTTTTAAATTCTCATTAATAAAACTAAAGTTTTTTCTAAACTCAAATTCAATTCCTAATACAGTGGCACTTTTAGCGTTTTGAGGTTTAATTTCACTTGGTTGTAGTTCTTCAGCTATTAACTCAATTGGGTTGGTAAACTGTTTGTAAAAACCACCTATCGAAATCATTTCACTCGAACGGAAAAAATATTCCCAACGTAAATCAGCATTATGTATATCGGTTGAAAGTAAATTAATATTACCGGTATATCTTCTTCCAGAAATAGGGTCATAAATTGAAACGGTAGATTTTTCTTTAAAAGATGGCCTTGCTACCGTTTTACTATAAGCAGCTCTAATATTCATATTGCTGGTAGCATTATAAACCAAATTTACGGCAGGCAGTATGCTTAAATCTTCTACTAATAATGAATCAACAAAATCTAAAGGTGCACTTGGTGGCGCAGCTGGGTTATTACCAGTAAAACTATTGGTAAAATATTCTGCTCTAAAACCATAAACTAACTTAATTTTATTGCCCGCCCCAAAAGGCATTTCGTTCATAACATAAGCAGCAGTTATATTTTGTGTAGCACTATAGGTATTACTTGGCGTATAGTCGTATCTAATGTAAGTACCCAGCCCATCCGCTACTGTCCAAATATTTTCTGGTTGAAAAAAGAAGTTGGGATCAAAATCAAAATCTCTCACTTTATCATTGAAAACCGTAAAAGTTTGTATGTTGAAATCTCTAATTTTATAAGTTTCTAATACCCCAAATTGTAACTTGCTTATATTTTTATTTTTTAAGGTAAATGGTATTTCAATATCAACACCACCAGTAAAATTAAATTCTTGCAAAGCTCTAAAATCTCTTCTAATACCTGCACCAACTGAGGTATCTAAATGATAAACGCCAACACCACAATTATCTTCTGGGTCGGTGTCATCCACTTCACAATTCATATCAATAATTCTTAAATCCGGATCGTCAATTTTCGATCGGGTAGCGGCACCTCTCCAATTTACTTTTATATCGTTTTTTATTTGATGGCTACCTGATAAGCCAAAATTAGTGATTGCTCTTTCTGTATAAAATAAAGCATTGTTTAATTTCTCAGATGGGTTGGCTTCACCATTTATAGTAATGCCTTCACTTGCTTTGGTGTTTCCGTTTTGAGCGTGAAATAAGTTAAATCGTAATTTATTTTTGTCTCTAATTTTTAAAGAAGTACCTATTAATGCGGACCAGGTTACATCTTGTTCTCCAATTTTAGCAATGCTTTCCCTTTTACGTTCTAACCTTGCCTGGCCTTTATCAAAAGGGCTTTTAAAAAACTCGGCGTTAGTTACTTGGTCTAAATATTGGTAATTTAAGCCATAATTTAAAGCTACATTATAACCTACATCGGTATGCGCTTTATTTATTTGATTACCCAAACTAAAAGATATAGATTGGTTTAGAAAATTTTTAGCAGGACTAGCTGCCAGTTGAGGATTGAAAGCAGCAGTTAGTGTAGTTAAATCTCTGTTGTTTTTCGATTCATCTGGTACAGGTGTTTTTATTGGAAAAGGTAACGCCCTTGTGCCATCGTCAAAGGCTAAAAAATCTGTTTTGCCGCCTTTGTACAATATAAACTCATCGTTAAAGTGTGTTTGTGGATTGTAGGATGTGCCATAGCTTAAATTTATAGTTAAAGAATCGGGAAAATCTTTAGTAGTAATATCAACTATACCACCAGTAAAATCGCCGGGTAAATTGGGTGTAAATGTTTTGTTTACTACAATTCTGTCAATTAAGTTGGCCGGAAAAATATCCATCTGGACATTGTTTCTATCAGGATCTAAACCGGGTATATCATTACCATTTAAAAGGGTTTTAGTATAACGATCGCCTAAGCCTCTTACAAATACATATTTACCATCTTGCACAGAAACGCCAGTTACTCGTTTAATTGCTCCAGCAGCATTAGCATCACCAGTTTTTCTAAATGATTGAGATGAAACTCCATCTAACAAGTTTGAAGATTTTTTTTGTAAGGTAAGTAAGGCATTTTCGGTATTGCGGGCTTGCCTTGCAGTAATTACAATTTCTTCAATGGTTTCTGATGAGCCTCCCATTCTTACATCAACAACTTTTACTTCATTGGCAGCAACAATTACATTGGTAATTTTTTGATCGGCATAGCCTAAGTATGAAAACACTAAATCGTAAGTTCCTGCATCAACCTTTAAACTATATGCGCCATCCATATCGGTAGAAGTACCAATAGTGGTGCCATCTATTATTACATTTAAAAATGGAAGTAACTCATTGCTACCATCGTCAATTACCGTGCCTTTAATGGCTGCGTTTTGAGCAAAAGCCAAACTGCCATAAATCAATAATAAGCTGATGAGCGAAACTATTTTAGAAAAATTCATTTTTGTTTTATTTTGAAATCGCTTGTCCAATTTAAAATCAGACAAGCGGTTTTTATAAATTTCTTTTAATAATTAATATTTTAAATAATATTAATTATTTTATATTTCACCATTAATAGCTGACCAAGACCAATCTGCAAATTCGGATAAATCGGCTCCGGAAACGGCTTCGGTTTTATTATTTGAGTTCCTTGTTTTTTCGTCAACACCAGCTTCGTTTGGCAAAACGGTATTATCGGTATGGCAAGGGGCATCATCATCGTCTTTATAAGCTGTAACCGCATTTGTTAATGAGGTTAATCCGGCAAAACCACAAGATTCTATATTTAATTTGCCATCTAAAAAATTACTATAGGCATCTGTTTTTTCAGCACATTCATTGGCGGGGTCGTAGCTGGCTCTTAATTTTAAAAACTTGCCTGGCCCATTGCTGTAACCTTCAAAACTAACATTAGTAATTGTACCTTGTGCTAAAGATCTTAAATCACCAGCCGAACCTTCAGTACCATCGTTAATAACAGTACCATTCATTAAGGTAAATAGTCCATCAGTATAAGTTGAATTTTCAGGCCCATCAATTTCTAAAGCTTCATCGGTATTAGAGTTGCCGTGTTTTACAACAAAGTTGTTAATTGTACCAGCATAGTTTTGATCAATATCAATTGCATCATCGCCCTGATAAGCAACAATGGCGTGGTTTACATTTACCGTACCACCAAAAAATTCAATGCCATCATCTAAATTAGCAACAACTTCTATATGGTCAATTGTGGTGCCATTTCCTACACCACCAAGTGTAATACCATTAAGTTCGTTGCCCTCACCAATGTTTATACCACCGTGGCGAACAGATAGGTATTGAATTACACCAGAGTTGTCGCTATCATCATCGCCGCCATAAACAGAATCGACACCAACAGGTAAACCTTCAATGTTTGCCTCGGTATCGCCATCTTGTGCCGATATTTTTGCCTTACCTAAAATTATTAAACCGCCCCACTTTTGAACATCAGTTTTACCTAATGAGCCATTAATTTCTCCTAAGTTAATGGCATCTAATACAGATGTTAAAATAATTGGCTTTTCGGCAGTACCAACTGCGTTAATTTTACCACCTCTGGCAACTAACAATGCAGAAGCAGAAGCCTCCTGACCTTCGGCAAATTTTAAAATAGCACCTGGTTCAATTGTTAAAACTCCACCATTTTCTACAGTTAATCTACCCACTACATTGTAAATTTTGTCGGCTGTTAAGGTAATTTCATCAGTAATTCTTAAAGCGTCGCCACTTATAGTTTCTATAATAGCAGCAGTTGGTGTGTTACAATCTACCCCCGTCCAGCCATCGGCGCAATTGCAGGTACCATTGTTGCAAACACCATCATTTAGGCAGTCGTTATCACAATCTTCGGTTATTGGTGTGCTGCAATCTATACCTGTCCAACCAGCTGTGCAATCGCAATCACCATCTATACAAACGCTGCCATTTTTACATTCAAAGGTACATTCTTCATCGCAAGAGGTAAATAAAATAGTAAAGCTTGTTACTATTAAAATTCCAAATAATTTAAAATTCATTGTTTTGTTTAATGATGTTAATGAAAAAGAATCTTTACGATACTTAGGTCATTTAAAATTGTTTATTATAAGAGTATCAAATTCCGTGCAAAGGTGGTTTATAGATGTTAAGTTTAATTTCTCAAAACATTAATTTATTGTTAGTTATTTTGTGTTTTGTAAACTTAGTGTTAAGTTGTTTTTTTTAAAACTCAACAATTAAAAAGACGTATTTCATTCTATTTTTAAATTTCAAATTGTTTAACTAAATAATACGATTACTATTTATTTTTATAATAATGAAATTTACTAATGCATTTGTACAAATTAATAAAAGCGGAATGATGAAAAGGAAATTATTAAGTTTAACAATTGTTGCTTGCCTGTTGGTAATTTGTTCATCAATAACAAAACAGAAAATAATAAAACCAGTGAAAGCCAATTTGCCAGAAAAAAACAATCAACAAATAACTTTAGATTTAGCGCAAGCCAACCGCTTAGCTAATCTTCCTTTAACTTGTATTCAACAACCCTTGCCTTATAAATCGGGTGTAGTTATTGCAAAGCCAACCGATTTAGCAATGCCTATTAAACATCACCCAGCATTTTATGGTTGCTTCGATTGGCATTCGGCGGTTCACGGGCATTGGTCGCTCATTTATCTGCTCAAAAACTTTCCACAATTAGAAAGGAGAGAAGAGGCGATTCAAAAACTAACACAAAACTTAACTGCCGAAAACATTAAAAAAGAAGTCGCTTATTTTTCTTTAAATAAAGAAAGTAAAAGCTTTGAGCGCACTTATGGCTGGGCGTGGCTACTAAAGTTGCAAGAAGAATTATTTACTTGGGATGATTTAATGGCTAAACAATTGTACCAAAACATACAACCCTTGGCCCATTACATTGCCACGGCTTATGTTGAATATTTACCTAAGTTAGTTTATCCGATTAGGGTAGGGGAGCATACCAATACGGCTTTTGGTTTGAGCTTTGCTTACGATTACGCGCTAACCGTAAATGATACTGTTTTGCAAAACAGTATTAAAACAAACGCTTTACGTTTTTACGAAAATGATAAAGACTGCCCCATTAGTTGGGAGCCCAGCGGTTACGATTTTTTATCTCCTTGTTTGCAAGAGGTAGATATTATGCGAAAGGTTTTAGCCGAAGCCGCCTTCGAAAAATGGTTTGTAAATTTTTTGCCCAACTTGCATAAGCAACAATTAACCTTAACACCAGGTAAAATTATTGACCGTACCGATGGTAAGTTGGTGCATTTAGATGGCCTAAACTTTTCAAGAGCTTGGTGTTTATATCCATTAAAAAATAATACTAATGCCTACAACTTGGCTACTGAACATTTAAACTATTCACTTACCAAAATAATTGATGGCGATTATGCAGGCCAACATTGGCTTGGTTCTTTTGCCTTGTATGCTTTTAAATGTAAAATAGCAGCAGCAGAATGAATTGTTTTACTGCTAAATGTAAGCATCTTATTTTTATCATAGTAAAATATTGTACATTTAAATTATATTAAATTATAGGCGTTTAAAACAATACAAAACCAAATGGCAAAAATTAACAGAAACAATATTGAATAGGTATGGACGGTTTTTGAAAAACTATTACCTTATTTGTCGCTTCAATACAATAAATTACTAAAATTTTACTATATTTAAGGTCAAATTTCAAAACTATGAAAAAGCTCTTAATATTAATTATACCAATATTTGCCATTTTAAATACCTCTGCGCAAACACAAAACGATTGGGTAGCCTACAACAAAACCTATTACAAAATTAAGGTGGCAGAAACAGGCAGCTATACTTTAGATTATAAAACGCTGAAAGAACAAGGTTTTCCTATTGATTCAATTAACGGCAATGAAATATTGTTAATTAATGAAGGGAAAGAAATACCTGTTTATGTTAGTAATAAAGAAGCTTGGGCAGAAGGCGACTACTTAGAATTTTACGGAAAAAAATTAGATGGAAGCTTCGACACCCAATTATACGAAAAACCAGAACATCAATTGCAAACCCGTTTTAGTATGTTTACCGATACGGCCGTTTATTTTTTAACCACAGGCTTAGCAGAAAAAAGGATCAAATACTTTGAAAGTAATTTTGAAGATGCACCAGAAAAAGAACAATACTTTATGCACGAAGTGGTTTATAACAACCCCTCCTCATATAATCGTGGAAAACCAGATGGTAGACATCATCATATTCATCATCCAGATATTCCATTGAATTTAAATGATATTCATTTTGGTAGATATGGCGAAGGAGAAGGATATTTAACAAAAACTATTGTAAATTATTCACAATTTTATAGCAATACAAAAATACCATTAAACATACATTCTATTTATGGTAATGGCCCTAACGCTAATATTGAATTGGAAGTAGTAGGCATAAGTATTAATGAATTATCAGTACATCATTTACAAGTAAAGTTAAATAACGATATAGTTGTTGATAATACTTTTGATAAACATTCAATTAAAAGTTACCAGATCAATAATTTACCAGTTGAAAAATTGAATGAACTTGAAAATACCATTGAGTTTAGCTCATTAACAGATACCGCTTATGTTGATAGAATTGGTATTTCTTACTTGTCAATAAAATACCCTCGAAGTTTTGATTTTGGTGGTAATAATACCTTTGAATTTTATTTAGATGCTAATGAAAATAGCCAATATATAGAGTTTGAAAATTTAATAGAAGATCAAACTTACTTTTTAATAGATGTTACCAATCAACTAAAAACACAATTGGTTTATTTAGAGGATAAAAATGTTCACGCAATACATTTACCAGCTAATAAAAACGAAAAGCGACACCTATATTTATACAAAGCCAATCAAACTATAAACATTGAGTGGTTACCAGCAACTAACTTTACTAACTATAATGAAGCTGCTAATCAAGGAGATTATATTATCATTACACATCCACAATTAGAAAACCTAACCTTTCCTGCTTTGCAGTATGCAAACTACCGTTCATCAGTTGAAGGTGGAAATTATAAACCAGTAGTTGTTAATGTGGAAGAGCTGTATGATTTGTATAGCTTTGGTATTGCAAAACATCCTTTAGCTATTAAACATTTTTTAAATGATGCTTTAGAAAATTGGGATATAAAACCAGAACATTGCTTTTTAATTGGCAGAGGTATAGTAAATTATAGAGCTAAACATCTTCAGAATTGGAGTCAAAATTTTATACCTACTTTTGGAAGCCAAGCAAGCGATCAAATTTTTGGCGCAGCAGATTTTAGCCCACTAAGCCGCATAGCAATTGGCCGTTTAAATGTAACTAGGTCTGGTGAAATATCAAATTATTTAGAAAAGGTAAAAGCTGTTGAATTGCCCAATTTTGATGACCCTTGTAAGTACGTAAAAGAACAATTGTGGCGACATCAAATTTTACATATCGGAAGTAGAAATTTCGTAGATACTCTGTACAATCCTTATAATAGAGGCTTGCTGAAACAAGCTAATATTGCATCAGAAGGCGGTATAACTGCTTCATCAAAATTTTTGTTTTTAGATGAAGAAGAACAAGTTGCAAATACTTGTAAAATAAGCAACCCTAATCAGCTTGTCAATTGTATGAAAAACACAATAAAAAATGAAGGGGTGAAAATTATTAGCTTTTTAGGAGGCTCTAATAAATCAAGTTGGGATATCGAAATTGGAAGCTCTTTAAATTATGATTTTAATAATCAATATCCAATTGTTATTGGGCAAGATGAGTTTGCAGGTAATTTATACACAACCTATTTTAGTGATGACCAAACCAATTTACCTATGGAATGGTTGAACCAAGCTAATAAAGGAGCTACTGCTTATATTGGTTTCAACGGCATTTTAGACATGTTTGCTGGCGCTGGGTTAGTAGATGATCTTTACGAACAAATGTTTGTTGCAAATGTAGAGGCAACTTTGGGTCAGCAACTAAATCAAGCAATTCATACCCATTTTAATAAACCCGAATTTGCTAATAAATATGCTGCTAATACAGTAAGCTATTCAGGCGACCCGGCACTAAAATATTACATTAACCACCAACCCGAAATAATTTTGAACGAGGAAAACATTAACATTGATATTGACTATATAACGGACTTCTTTTACAACTTAAGAATCCAATTTCAAATTTCATATTTAAACATTCCAGAAACACAGGAAGTACCTTATCAAATTATTCAAACAGCAGGTACTACAGAAGAAGTGGTTCATACTGGTTTTGCTAAACCTAACGAAACGGTTTATTATAAAAACGATTTCGAATTAAATTCAAATGTGGCACATAGTTTTACCATTGAACTTGATTACGAAAACACGTATAATGAAATATGCGAAAGCAACAATCAATTTACTTTTGGAGCTACCGAACCGATAGTTGGAATTGAGGAAGTGGCTTTAAACAATATCAAAATAAAAAATCATCCTAACCCTTTCAGCAATTATACTGTTTTCCAATTTGGGGAAGACATAACTAAAGCATCTAACCTTGAAATTATTAGCTTAAAAGGGGAAGTTGTATTTCAGCATCAATTTACAGCATCAACCAAAAAAACTTTTACTTGGTATGGCAAAGATGAACATAATCGCCAATTACCAGCAGGCGTTTATTGGTGTTATTTAAAAGATGTAAAAGGCCAAGTGATTAGTTTGCCACAAAAAGTTGTTTTAGTTAGATAACCTTTACCGCTTCACCACCTTTTGCGAAACCACCTTGCCCTCTTGCTCGTAACGCACATAATATGTACCTGTTGGGAAATTCGCAATATCCACTTGGTTTTGGCCAGTAACAAAATCGGTAAAACGAATTAGTATTTTACCATTGCCGTCAGTAATAAACAATTCTTTTAAATCGGTTGTCGATTCAATTAAAAAACGGCCATCATTTGGATTGGGTGAAATACTAACTTTATCATTTGGTTTAGGCCCAATTGTAATCGGCTCATCTTTTGCATTACAATTGGGTACTTGCACATATCGCTTTACAAGATCCACCAATATATCGTTTAAATTTTTAACCTCGTAACTGTCGGTAGAAGGTTTTAAATGTGAACCACCAATACCGCTATGGTCGGTCAAAAATAAATAATGCCCGTTGGTAGCTAAGGCACAACTTCGCAATAAATACTCCGTGCTTTTATCAACACCGCTGCCAACAATTGGTACAATTCTAATTCCTTTTTGTGCTGCTGTACTAATGGTTTGTTGCAAGCTCTTAATTACATCTTCATTTTTATGTGGTGGTGCATCTAACACTAAAAACAAAATACGAGCAATCGCTTCGTTCGACCATTGCAATTCGTTAACCGCCTCATCTAAACCTGCATCAACGGCTTCTGGAAAATCGCCACCGCCACCTGCACCTTGATCTTTAATAAAAGCTACGCCAGCTTTTATATTTTTTGTAAGAGGCGAGTTTTTGGTTAGGTAAGCATCTGTTTTATCTCTATAAAAAACATTACCTAAACGTATTTGTAAATCTTCAAACTCAGTCTGTATGCGATCAACTACATCTAATAATTCCACTTTTAAAAAATCAATTTCATCGCCCATTGAACCGGTTGCATCTACTACAAATGCAATATCAACATTTTTAGCATAATTGCAATCTTCCTTAAAAGTAATCACATTTACCCCTTCTTCAAAACGTTTTAGTTGAGGCAAGTTGTTTTCTACCCCTTTATATTTAATGCTTGCTTTAAGGTTTATTTTTTCTTTTTTAGATGCTTTATTTTTGTCAAACAACACATGCCACAATTCTGCTTTTCCGGTGTTATCCGTTTTGGCCGTCCAAGTAGTTTCGCCATCAATATTTAACGTAACGGTTGCATCTACTATTGGGAAACCTTGTTCCGTTACCGCTTGAACAGCGTACCTTTCTTTTGGGTAAAACGACCATACCTCTTTATATTGGCTCAATTCATTTTCATTAATATCGTTCCACAATTCCCATTTACTAAAATCGTTAATTTCACCAGCAGTTAAACGGCCAGCTTTTATTTGTTGCTGTATTTCATCTGTAGTATTTGCTCTTGGTGCTTCACCTCCTCTTTTTTTTCTGCGTGCAAAATCGCCAGCATCCGTTCTTAAACCTTTTGTTTTTAATCCACTCACTTTTGAAGATACTACTGTTTCAATTCTCTTACGCTCTAAGGCAGCTGCACCTGTTGCCCCAGCCGCGCCTAAAGGGCCACGTGGAGCACTTGCTTTTGAGGCCGATGAATATGACATAGTTGAGACTTCTGGGTGAGCGCGAACTGGCAAATCAATTGATTCTTCTTCCGATATTTCCACAACACTTTTAGGTAAGTTTCTTTGGTTTACTTTTCTACCAGTTGAGTTATTCAGCGTTTCAATATTTTCAATTGACAAACCTTTACTCATCGCTAAATCTTGCTCCGAGCTTTTTATCATTTCAATAGAAAGAAAATCTCCAATCTTGCAAACTGTGTAGGTTTTAAAATAACCTTCTCGTTCAAAAATAATTTTGTTTTCGCCTTCAGTTAAGTTAATGCAAAATGCACCCGCTTCATCAGTTATTGTGGTCGCTATCGAATTTTCAATGTATAACTTTACATTAGCAACAGGGCTTTTATCAAAATGATGTTTTATAAAACCGCATACTTCATTGTTTTGAGCGATTAGTAGATTAGCAAATAACAGGAAGAAAGAAAAAAGCGTGGTGATAAAAAACCGTTTCATAAAGCTGAATTTTAAATATTGTTTAAATGCAATTTAGTTTGTTTTAATATTAATGATTGTGATTGTTTGTTAATTTGCAAAACCGCACTTATTTCTTTTACTACAAGTTGAAGTTTAGTTTTACTTTTAACTTTGGCCTATGAAAACAAGTACATTTCCTATTCAATTAATACTGCTAATAATTGGTGTGTTTAGTTTATCGCATAGCAATGCTCAGTTAAATATTCAGTTTAACCCAACACCAGCATCTTACAATATAAATACCACCAACCCAGTACAAGCACTTAATGTGGCATACGACCAAACAGATCCTAACCGGCAAGCCTTTCATTTATTTTTGCCCGATGTAAGTGGAAGTTATCCTTTGGTAATTTACATTCACGGTGGCGGTTTTGTTGCTGGCAATAGAAACGATATTTTAAATAATGCTACCGAGCTGCAATACTATTTAGAAAACGGAATAGCCTATGCCAGCATTGGTTATCGGTTGCTACAGTTTGGCGAAACAGAAGGTGTTATTAAATGTTTGAATGATGTAAAAAGAGGCTTGCAATTTATTCGCAACTATGCTGCCGATTTACATATTGACCCTAATAAAATTGTATTGAAAGGAAATTCGGCAGGTGCAGGCATCGCACTTTGGTTGGGCACACATCCTGATATGGCCGACTTAATTAGCAACGATCCGATAGAAACAAAAAGCACCAGAGTTTGCGCAGTTTATCTTTTGGGTTGCCAAGCAAGTTATGATGGTATTAGGTGGGAAACCGATGTGTTTAATAATTGGGATGGCATGGGCAGCAGCCTCACTATTCAAGGTTTGGTAAACTTGGTTTCATTTCCATACCTTTCGGCCGTTTATGGTGGCATTGGTTCTGTTAACGATTTATTTACCAAACCCAATTTAATTGCACTAAGAACCGAGTTGGATATGATTGGTTGGATGAGTAGCGATGATGCGCCAATTTACAATTACAACAATTCAAATGCTGTTGAGCCCAGCGACGATGTTTTGCATCACCCGAGGCATGCAATTGTGATAGATGATTATGCCAATGCTGCAGGTATAGCTGAGGTAAAAACAAGAATTTTACAAAGTAATGTAAACACTACTGCGGGCGAGTTGGGCGATGATTTTTTGATACGGCATTTAAACACCTGTATCTTACAAAATTGTAATACCACCGCAAATATTATTGACCTACCTGCTGTAATTAATTCAACAGCACCCGTAATAATAAACGCAACCCCACTGGGTGGAAATTTTAGCGGCACTGGTGTTGCTTTTAATATCTTTAATCCAGATGTTGCAGGCCCAGGTTTTCATACAATTACCTACGCTTATAATAGTGGCCATGGTTGTATTAGCACTACTTCGCAAAATGTGTTTGTATTTACCACCACTTACAATTTTGTAAATTATAATTTGGGTACGGTTAGTCCTTAAAATACAACCGATTGTTACACCCTTTTTTTATTCTTTAAAGTTATTTGGAGTTCAATACTTTTAAAATATTTGCCGCTTTCAATTCGGTTTCTTCAAATTCGGCTGCTGCCTTTGAGTCAAAAACAATGGCGCCACCTGTTGTAAAAGAAAGGTATTGTTTTAACGAATTGTACAACAAAGTTCTAATTACTACATTAAAATCAAAATCACCATTTGGCATAAAATAACCAATAGCACCAGCGTAAACGCCTCTTTTAGTATTTTCATAAGCTTCAATTTTTTCTAACACCCTTACTTTTGGTGCGCCCGTCATAGAACCAATCGGGAAAGCATTTTTTATAGCCTTAACCGATGAAATATTTTCTGCAATATTGGCACTAACCGTTGAAACTAAAGTATGAAAACCGTTGTAACTTACTGCATCAAACAAACGCTCCACAGTTATGCTGCCAAGTTTAGCACTTCGGGTTAAATCGTTTCGCATTAGGTCTACTATCATTACGTTTTCAGCCCTTTCTTTTTCACTGTTTTTCAATTGTTTTTTTAAGATCTCATCTTCGGCTTCATCCTTACTTCTTTTCATCGTACCCTTCATTGGCTGAGCAACTAACTTGTCTCCTGTCTTTTTTAAAAACCGTTCGGGGCTGGCACTTATCACAAATTGATTGTTCATTTTCAAAAAAGCAGCCATTGGTGCTTGGGCTATATGGCACAAATCTTTAAAAACTTGGTATGGATTAATGTTGGTGTTTTCTGCATAAAATTCTCTACAAAAATTAAGCTCGTAATAAATGCCATTTTCAATATCTGCTTTTATTGCTTCAATTTTTTTTTGGTAAGATGCGTAATCTAATCTATTATTTATTTTGTAAGATGTGTTATTAGCTGAATAAATATTACCGGTATTAGAGCTTTCTATTTCTTTTTTTAGATCTTCAAAATTTATTTCGTTTTGCTTGTTTTCAACCTCCCAAGTTCCATTTTTTTGCAACAATAAAATTTCAGGTTCAAAAAAAAACAAATCAGGAAACGCTAAATGATCTTCATTTTTAGAAAACAGTTGTTCTACTTCATTTTTTAAATCATAGCCTAAATAACCGAATAACCAGTTTTTACTTTTATTTTGAAGCTCCTCCAATTGTTCAAACAAATCACTTTCACCGTATTTACTCACTTTTTTAGCAATAACACACCTGTTGGCAACCGCTATTAAACAATCGTAGCTGTAATATTTATCATTTACATTATCACAACTATCGTAAAAGGCAACATACTTATATTTTGATGCCCAACTTAAAATTTCCCACTTATTGAGTTTTATTTTTTTCATATCCTACATCTAAAACTACATAAAATGGTTTTGTAGCAATAGAACAATTATATTTGAGGGCTAAATAAAGCATCTAACTAATAAAAAAAGAATTTTACAAATTATATGGCAAATAAAAAATATGACGTAACGGTAATTGGTTCAGGCCCAGGTGGTTATGTGGCAGCTATTAGATGTGCGCAATTGGGCTTGCAAACTGCTATAGTTGAACGTTACAAAACCTTAGGTGGCACTTGCTTAAATGTGGGTTGTATTCCATCAAAAGCATTGTTAGATTCATCTGAACATTATCACCAAGCAGCGCACCAATTTGCAGAACACGGTATAAAAATGAGTGGCTTAAAGGTTGATTTTAAGCAAATGATAAATAGAAAAAGAGCGGTAGTAGATCAAACCACAAAAGGTATTGATTTTTTGATGAAGAAAAATAAAATTGATGTATTTACTGGCCACGGATCTTTTAAAAATAAAAACCATATTACAATTGATAATGGTGAAGAACAAACCGAAATTGAAACCGCAAACACTATAATTGCAACTGGCAGTAAACCAGCATCCTTACCATTTATTGAAATTGATAAAAAGCGAGTAATTACTTCTACCGAAGCTTTAGAATTAGAGGACATACCTAAAACTATGGTGGTAATTGGCGGCGGCGTTATTGGTATGGAAATGAGCTCGGTTTATGCTCGCTTGGGTACTAAAGTTACTGTGGTGGAATATTTAGATCGTATTATTCCGGGTATGGATGCTGCTTTAGGTAAAGAGCTACTTAAGGTAATGAAACGTCAATTAAAAGTTGAATTTAAGTTAAGCCATAAGGTGGTTGAGGTAAAAGCAAACGAAAAATCGGTAACAGTAACTGCCGAAAATAAAAAAGGCGAAACCCTAACTTTTGAAGCTGACTATTGCTTGGTTTCTATTGGTAGAAAACCTTATACCGAAAATTTGGGTTTAGAAAATATTGGTATTGAATTAGATGATAAAGGCCGAATAACAACCAATGAACATTTGCAAACTAATGTTGATGGCGTTTTTGCAATTGGTGATGTGGTGAAAGGCGCAATGTTGGCGCACAAAGCCGAAGAAGAAGGTGTTTTTGTTGCCGAAACTATTGCTGGTCAGCGGCCACACATTAACTATAATTTAATACCAGGAGTGGTGTATACTTGGCCAGAAGTTGCCGCAGTTGGTTATACCGAAGCGCAATTGAAAGAAAAAGGCATCGCTTACAAAACAGGTAGTTTCCCATTTAAAGCAAGTGGCCGCGCACGTGCCAGTATGGATACCGATGGTTTTATAAAAGTGTTAGCCGATAAAACTACCGATGAAATTTTAGGCGTACACATGATTGGCCCACGTATTGCCGATTTAATTGCCGAAGCCGTTGTAGCTATGGAATACCGAGCCAGCGCAGAAGATATTTCGAGAATGAGCCACGCTCACCCAACATTTACCGAAGCAATGAAAGAGGCTTGTTTGGCTGCTACCGATAATAGGGCGTTGCATATTTAGCATAAATTACGCATCGTAATAAAAATTATAACAATTTAATAATGATTTTAGAAGAGTATAAAAGCAAGACCGAAGAACTAGAATCTCTTCTGAGAAAATTAACTGATGTCGGTAAATTAAACAAAAATGAGTTACTAATTTTAGATAAAATTTCGGAACACATTGCAGAATTTGAAGAGGTAAATTTTTCGTTTAAACCACAAAATTTGAAAGAGATGATTGGATTGGGTGTGTATCAGAAAAAATTAATTCAGCAATGTTAACATTTATATTCACTTGGTGGTTTTTGGTATTGGCAGGTATGCTGCTTTTGTTAGTAATAGTTTTTATACATGATGTGTTCCTACAAAAAACACATACCATTTTACACAACTTTCCTGTTGTAGGCCATTTTCGATATTGGATAGAAAGTATTGGCCCAGAGCTTCGCCAGTATATTGTAGCCAACAACCGAGAAGAATTACCGTTTAATCGCAGCCAGCGTAGTTGGATTTATGCATCTTCAAAAAAAGAAAATAACTACGAAGGCTTTGGCTCCGATAAAGATTTTAACAGCCCCAACTACGTTATTATAAAACCTGCAATGTTTCCTTTTAAAGTAGAACACATGCACGTAAACTATAAACAGAAATCATTTTTACCAGCAGCTAAAGTAATTGGTGCGAAACGAAAAAAACCATTTCGACCAAAATCAATAGTTAATGTTTCGGCTATGAGTTTCGGTTCACTATCTGCTGCTGCGGTTAATGCCTTAAACAAAGGTTCGTTAAAGGCGGGCAATTACCACAATACTGGCGAAGGCGGTTTGTCACCTTATCATTCCAACGGAGCAGATGTTTGTTTTCATTTTGGTACCGGCTATTTTGGAGTGCGCAATATGGCAGATGGTACTTTTAGTATGGAAAAAATGAAACAGCTAATTATAGATAATCCTTTTATAAAAATAATAGAAGTAAAACTTTCGCAAGGCGCAAAACCTGGCAAAGGTGGCGTGCTGCCAGGTAAAAAAATTACCCAACAAATTAGCGAAATACGTGGTGTAGAAATGGGTAAAGATGTGCTTTCACCTTCTACCCATAGTGCCTTTAATAATATTGATAGCTTAATTGATTTTGTAGAAGAAATAGCTGCGGAAACTGGGTTGCCAGTAGGTATAAAATCTGCCGTTGGCCAGTTAGCATATTGGAGAGAATTGGCCCAAAAGATGAAAGCAACTGGTAAAGGCCCAGATTTTATTACCATTGATGGAGGCGAAGGAGGAACAGGTGCCGCGCCGCCTGCTTTTGCCGATCATGTTTCAATGCCTTTTATTTATGCTTTCCCAAAGGTTTATAAAGTTTTTCAAGAAAACCAAATTGCTGATAAAGTGGTGTGGATTGGAAGCGGTAAATTAGGTTTACCCGATAGGGCAGCAATGGCTTTTGCTATGGGAGTTGATGTAATAAATGTAGCCCGTGAAGCAATGTTATCTATCGGTTGCATACAAGCACAACTGTGCCATACTAATAATTGCCCTACAGGCGTGGCAACACAAAAAAAATGGTTGCAAAAAGGCTTAGATATTCCTTTAAAGGCTAATCGGTTTTATAACTATATTAATGCAATTAATAAAGAGCTGTTAGAAATTACGCACGCTTGCGGGTATGAACACCCTTGTCAATTAAAAATGAAAGATATTGAAATTGCAATGGGTGATAATAATAAAACGATAAGTTTAAAAGCAAGTTACCAATACGAAAAAGAGGAAGTGCCTTTTAACGGAATGAAGGAATTAAAAGATTGTGCTTACTTAGGGGGCAACAAACATTCTTCTTAAAAAAAAATATAAAGTGAATACAACAACTCAACTTATATCGGCTACAGATATTGAACGATGTTATCAACGGATAAAGGATACGTTAATTAGAACACCTTTGGTTTATAATAGTCAATTGTCGGAGGCTTATGATTGCAATATTTATTTAAAGCGAGAAGATTTGCAGGTGGTGCGTTCTTACAAAAACAGGGGAGCGTACAACAAAATTTCATCTTTAACCAAGGCCGAAAAAGAAGCTGGCGTAGTTTGTGCAAGTGCAGGTAATCACGCACAAGGTTTTGCTTATTCGTGTGAAAAATTGAGTATAAAAGGAAAGATTTTTATGCCTACACCAACGCCAAAACAAAAAATTAGTCAAGTAAAACGATTTGGTAAAAGCTGTATTGAAATTGAATTGGTAGGAGATACTTTTGATGATGCTGCTACTGCGGCTAAGCTATATGCAGCAGAAAGTGGGGCTATTCTAATTCCACCTTTTAACGATTTAAAAGTAATTGAAGGCCAAGGTACTGTTGGGTTAGAGATTTTTAAAGATGCCGATTTTCCGGTTGACTATTTATTTATGCCAGTTGGTGGCGGCGGTTTAAGTGCTGGGGTGGGCAGTTATTTTAAGCAACTTTCGCCTGCTACTATTTTAATTGGGGTAGAACCTACGGGTGCGCCAGCAATGAAAACAGCTATAGAAAATAATGAAATTGTAAAGCTAACTACTATTGACAAGTTTGTTGATGGTGCTGCGGTTCAAGAAGTTGGCGATCTTACTTTTTCTATTTGTAAAGATGCTTTAGAAGAAGTTGCTTTGGTAGATGAAGGTAAAATTTGTACCCTTATGTTACAATTGTACAACCAACAAGCAATGGTAGTTGAACCTGCTGGGGTTTTATCAATTGCAGTGTTAGACCAATACAAAAAAGTAATAAAAGGTAAAAACGTAGTGTGTGTTGTTAGTGGCGGTAATAACGATATTTTGCGCACCGAAGAAATTAAAGAACGCTCTATGTTGTACGAAGGGTTAAAGCATTACTTTGTAATACGGTTTCCACAACGGGCAGGTGCTTTAAAAGAGTTTGTGCAATATGTACTTGGCCCAGAAGATTCTATTAGTCGATTTGAATATACCAAACGTAATAACCGCGAAACTGGCCCAGCTTTAGTTGGTATTGAATTACAGCATAAAGAAGATTATGAAAATTTGTTAGTACGAATGAAGGAGCGCAATTTTAATTTTCAAATGATAAATGAAAATCCAGATTTGTTTAATTTGTTGGTTTGATGAAGTTTGTGTGAACCAGCAAAGTATGCACCTTAGCCCCAACCGCAATGTAAAGCCCACAGCCAAGCGCAGCAAGGCGAGGACTTGAAATGAATGGCGAGACAGAAATTATTTCAGACCAACTCTGTCGTTTTACTTTTTCAACTCTGCTATTTTTTCTAAAATCCAACCACGACTATTAATTATTGGATATTTTTTTAAGCGGTCTTCTAATTTTGTGATGTTAATTTTTGTGCCATGTTTTAAGCGCATTAGTTGCGAAACTATTTTAATATAAGCACTATAAGATCCTACCTTTTTAGGTGAAATTTTTTTGTTGCGATGGGTTAACACTCTAAAAGATTCAATTAAAGCAAACAGAGGTACCATTTCATTAAGTTCGTAATAAGATTTGCTTAAAAGTGTTTTGCCTTCAAATTGATAAAAAGTATCAGAAAAACTTACTTGGTTAAGTAACGCTATAGTTTTATGGTAATTTTTCTTTTCAAATTCGAAAGCGGCTTTATTTAAAAAATAAGCATTTTCTCTTTCTGAGGGTTTTAAACGGTCTTTATAGTTTTCAAGAAATTCTTTAACCCAGTCAAACTTTTTTAAACGATTGCCGAGCTGCATTAAGTTGCGGTAATCCCATTGATCTAAATAAATGCCAGCAAACAACATTTCATTTTCTAACAGAAATATATTTAAATCAAACAACTCTTGTATGTAATTATCGTTTTTATTGTTGATTTGGCGAACACAATAATTGCGCGTGTAAATATAAATTTCATTTAATTCATATTTATTGAAATGCGCTGGATATTGCTTTAATGTATTTTTTAGTTCAACAAAATCTTTCTCGTCTTTTAAATTGGTTAACGTTTTAAATGCCAGATAATACACCTTTAAAACAGGGGTTTCATGTATTTGGTCAATTTCAATGTGCTTTATCACATCTTCAAAAAAGTTGTTTTCGTAGGTAATGTTTCTAATGTTTTTGGCATTAATTAATTCGCAAACATATTTTAATTTTTCAATAAAATATAGCTTGTCTAAGTTGCTTATAATGGTTTCTATGGTTTGCAATCTATCATTGTTATTCTTTAAGCTGCTATTTCTAAACAAATCTTCATAAACTTGATATTGTTTAAAATAATAGCGGCTGTCCCTCCGCTCATCTATCGAAAGTTCTTCTAAAATTTCTGACAGTTGTGAATGATGAAATTTGTTTAAGCCAATTTTTCGGTAAGCTCTTGCCAATAGGTGTTTTCTTCTAAATTCATTTTCCTTTAACTCATTTACTATTAAAAATTCTTCTAACAGCTTGGTCAAATCTGTCATTACGTGCCTCAACTTTGCAACAGGTGGTTTAGTAATATTCGGAAATATCTTCTTAGCTAATGCGTCTCTCTCAATTGTTTTTGTTTTAAATGATGGGTGCTCTCGCCATAAAATCCTCATTAATTTTAATGCTTTTGGGTTGTTATCCCCCAATCGTTTCTGCACAAAATTTTTATATAATTTGAAGTGCGCCTTATCCAAAGCACTTAATATGTTAATCAGTTTACTTTTATACATAGTTTGTTGTGTTAAAATAGGCTGTTTTAATAACGATTAAAAAATCAATTTTGTAATTTTAATAATTTGAAAATCAATATGTTATAATTATTTTTTGTTTTATTTTTCAAAATTTTTTGTGATAAAATTACCAATTTGTAACAAACAAAAGTAAATAAAAAGTATACATTTATATAAATAAATAAAGTTACCTTATGAAGAAAATTACATTTTTATTTTCGGTAGTCAACCTAACTTTTGGATGCATAACTTTTGTTAATGCCCAAACTACCCTTAATGTAGAAAACTTAAGTAAGCCCGAAGTTGAATTAATTATAGGTTTAAATCATCCAAAAAATAACAACGATATTAAATTACAATTGCAAAACAACAACGTAAAAGGTGATACAGATGATACATCAACTGGTATAAATGGTATAATGCTAGGCAACAATGATGGCGATTTGGAAGACGATATTTTAAATGATTATTTGGATAATTTAGGAGATGAAACAAATGGCCTACCTGAAAAAGAAGAGTTGGTGTTAGAACGGTTAAAAAATCCACAAGATAATATTGTCAGTTTATATCCTAACCCAGCAGTTAATTTTATAAATGTAAAAGTTGAAGAGTTACAAAATTTTGAAATTGAAGTGTACGATTTTATTGGTAATATGGTGATAGCAGAAAAAGTTAATCATATAGAAAACACTAAGCACAGGGTAGACATTAGTAACCTGCAAAATGGTGTTTACTTAATGTATATTGTTACCAATACAGATCGGTTAATTAAAAAATTTGGCGTAAATTAGTATCTGTACCATCATCTTTAAAAAAAATGCAAACCTCATAACTTTGTAAACCAGCCAAAAACTAATACACAATTTATTAGCAACTTTGTTTTATAATTTCGCCTCTTTTGTTTTAATTTATTGGAACTAAAACCGTAATAATTTGTGTTTACTATATAAATGAACAAGTTTTTAAGATTTTTGATTTTAAGTTTAGCAGTATTTTTAATTGCTAATGTTTTAAGTGGTATAACTATTAACAGTTTTATAAGTGCAATTTTTGTGGTATTGCTATTGTCATTTGTAAATACTTTTGTTAAACCTGTACTACAAATACTAACCTTTCCAATAACAATAGTAACCTTAGGCTTATTTCTATTGGTAATTAATGCAGGTATGATATTGTTAGTTGATTGGTTTTTAAGCGGCTTTGATGTAAACGGCTTTTGGTGGGCCTTGCTCTTTAGTTTCTTAATTTCTACCGTAAATAGTTTGTTAAATCGTTTTGACAATAAACCAAAACTGGGTGATACAAAATATTATAGAATAGATGAACCGGTTGACAATAATAATACAATTGGAAGAAATTCTTAATAAGCGATCATTTACCAACATTAAAACGAAATTTGTGGTAGATTTTATAGTTAAATTGGTATTACTTACCTTTACCGTTAAATTATTTTGGTATGAAATCTCATTATTTACTAATTGTTTTTGCAACATTTATTTTAGCAGATTTAAAAGCACAAACAGTTTCAAAGGTTCATTTGTTTGAGCATTTCACATCAACCAGTTGCCCATCGTGTGGTAAAAGAAATCCAGAATTTTATGATGAGGTTTTAGCACCTTACGGAGCGCAGCTTATTCATATTGCTTATCACAACCACCTACCTTTAACGCTCGATCCGTTTTACCAAGCTAATATACTCGAAAACAAAGGTCGGTCAAATTACTATAATGTAAGAGTTTCTCCAAGTTTAATACTAAATGGCAAAGTGCTTACCCCAACACGCCCTTTAATAAAAGGTAGTGAAGTCGCCGAAATTTTAAACCAAACCAGTCCACTTAAATTAGAGGTGGCGCATTATAAGCAAAATGGAGATTTTAATGTTGAAGTAAATGCTGAGTTATTGCAAAATTTACCCGAAGCGGATTACAAATTATATGTAGCTGTGGTAGAAAAAGAAATTTTATTTTGCACTTACTTTGAGTATGTGTTTGATAATGTTTTTAGAGCCTTTGTAGAAGAAGGTAATGGTATTAAATTTAATTTAAAAGATGCAGGAGCTACTGAAAGCTATTTGAAGAAAATTACAATTAATGAAGAATGGGAATTCAATATGTTATTTGCGGTAGCCTTTGTTCAAAATACAACAACAAATGAAATTGTAAATGCAGGTGCTTCAAAAATTATAGATAAAGCAACAGTTTCCCGTTTTAGTAATGATGCTTTTAAACTAACCAGCAAAATTTATCATAGCCGTTGTGGGGTACAACTTGGCTCAATTGAGTTGGGCGTTTGTGTTGATGCTTCGCCTATTGAGTTTCCAGAAGCGGCAACTTACTTGTGGAGTAATGGAGATACTACGAAAAATTTAATTGATGCACCACCAGGAATTTATACCGTTGAAATAAAAGATAATAAACACAACACGTCAATTGAACAGACTTTTGAAATAGAACCTTCAAGTGCAATTAGTGCAGATGCTTTAACCTTTTCTGCTGATGCATCTAACAAAAACGGAGGTGTAAATATTAGTGCTTTAGGCGGTGTTGGTACTCTTAATATTATGTGGAATGATGGCGACACTAATTTTAGTCGTAATAATTTATCAAAAGGAGTGTATAATTATTTAATCACAGATGAAGATGGCTGTCAGTATGAAAATTCCGTATTTGTAGGTAGAAATTTTACTGTTAATGATCTTATTTTTACTCAAGAAAATGTTAGTTGTAATGGTAAAGATGATGGTAAGGCTAATATAGAGCTACTAAAATCTTCAGCAGGTGATGTAGTTTTATTTTTTAAAGATGATGTTATAGTTCAAAATTTATCTCAGCTTTTGGCAGGCGAATACCGTTTTAGATTATTAGATAGTTTTGATGATGTTTTATTAGAAGATGTTTTTGTGATTACTGAACCAACACTATTAGAAACTGAAATTTTAGTAAACAATGAAAACCAATTGATGGCTTCTGCATTAGGTGGCACTCCACCTTATACTTTTTTATGGAATGATGGGACTACCACAAGCAATATTAAAACGCCAATAACTAATAATTATAGTGTTACCATTACAGACACCAATGGCTGTTTACAAACTACTAACCTAACTTTTACCAATGTGCAGTTATATGAAGCGCAGAACGAAAAAGTAGAGGTGTTTCCTAATCCTATAAAAAATGGTGGAATCCTTACCATCAAAACATCTTACCCAATAAACAAAATTAAATTGTATAAAGTTGATGGTAGTTTAGTAAACAACGAGCTGTATAAGCTAAAAGAAAACAAACTTCAATTACAACAATTAACTGCTGGTATTTATATTTTAGAAGTTATTTTGTTAAATGGAGTAGGGGATTATGCGAAGTTGTTGGTGGAATAATTTTTTAGGCCAGCTCTAATTTTTGACCATAATGAAGTAACTCTTCAACCAACAAATATACTTTTGTGCAGGGTGCTTTTTCTGAAGGTTTAGTGTTGGTAGAATAGGATTCATCTAACATTTTTGCGCGATTAATAGCATCCTTTGTTTTTCCTACTATTAGACTACGAACAATATTTCTAAAATTCGTTTCGCTTTTTAAATTTTTTTTATAGTTGAAGTTGTGATAACGAAGTACTTTTTTTAAGTCTTTATTTGGTTTTGGCAGAGCTTTAAAAATTTCGGTCAATCTATTATAAACATCTATTCTTTCAGTTTGATCTGCTTCTTCAAAATGGAGCAAAACCCATGTTTCAAAAACATCGTTGCTCCAGGCAACTTTAATACCCTTTCGTTCAGCCGTTTCAATAGAATCATTAAACTTAAAATCATCTATTTTAACTCTTTCTTCTTTTCCTTCTCTATCTCTATCAAACACACACCAAACTTTAATTTCTTTATCAATACGCTCATCTCCTTTTTCATTTTTAGTTATTAAACCATTTTCTTGGCAATGAATAAAAGCTCTTGCTACATTATCAATCATACTATTTTGTTTACCAATGCAATTGACTTCAATTTTAGAATTTTCAAAGTGTCCAAAATAAGTAGGCTCACATACTTTATCTTCACAAAAGATGATGAACAAGGTTTTAGTATCAGCTTCCCTTTCATCATCAGTTCTTAAATTCCA
>Ga0209828_1000130_pt1 | contig 65079 bp, 66 predicted proteins | sample MaitaG_FD_187429 | JGI IMG/M metagenome (GOLD analysis project Ga0209828, IMG submission 187429) | Marine algal microbial communities from Maine, USA - Maine_Asex2 metaG (SPAdes) (version 2) | ecosystem: Host-associated > Algae > Red algae > Unclassified | place: Maine, USA | collected 2015-01-05
AGAGAAAATTAAAAACAAAATATAAAAATTCGGCTCTGTGTTAACCCGAAAAGTTAGTGTCTTTTTACACGCTACGTTCCATACACTGAGCCGTTGTAAGTGATTTAAAACACTAGAACAAAAATGAAATTTGCTCTTTTTAATGGAAAAAAAATTGAAGCTAAACCAAATTTAGTTGCTGAATGTATTTGTTGTGGAAAAAAAGTAAGGTCATATTGTGGTAAAATAATAATACATCATTGGAAACATATTAATTTAAGCGAATGTGATAAATGGCACGAAAGCGAAACTCAATGGCATAGAGTATGGAAAAACAAATTTAAAAAAGAGAATCAAGAGTTTATTATGTTTAATTCTGAAAATGGAGAAAAACATATAGCTGATATTCATTTAAAAAATATTAATTTAACTATTGAATTTCAACACTCACCAATTGAAATTAATGAAATTAAATCACGTGAGTTATTCTATGAAAAACTTATATGGATTATAGATTTAACTCATCACGAAAAAAACATAAGTTTCAATTCAAATATATTTAAAGCATTTGATAAATTTACTGACAAAATATTTAGTAAAAATATTCAACTACATAAAAAAATTGAAGGCAAGGAAGTTCAATTAGAAATAATCAAATCAGAAAAGGAGTTTGATAAAATACTTGAATATTACTCTGAAATAAAATATAAATATTTTCCTGCTTACTTTAAATATCACAATAAATCTTCATCAGCAAAAAGAGTATTAAAAGCCTTAATTACTGAAAAAAATGAGAATCCAAATATAAAAGGCTATTCTTATTCAGATGAAAACATGACAAAATTAAAAGAAATTAGTAAATTAGATAAAACAGATGTTCATCTACTTATGATTTGGAAAAACAAACATAAAAGATGGTATGAAGCTGAACAACCAATATTCTTTGATTTAGGAGATGATTATTTATATAGAAATATCGAAAACATAAAATCATCAAACGGAATAATCGTTAAAAAATATAGTAAAGAAAAATTTGTAAGAAATTATAAAGAACAAAACGAATAGAATAAAAAACTACTTACAACAGCGTGTAAAATTAATTGCTGGTTTTAGCCAATTTACGAAAGCTCTTTGGGACTTTCTTTGTTCGTTTTTATTTACTAAATTTAGTGCTTAAATAGGTAACTAATCTTACAAAACAACATTGTATGCAAGCTGAAAAAATCTATGGTAAAGACAACTTTTTCGAATTATCTTAAACAGTATAAGAATAAATTAAACCTAACAATAGGTGAAGTGTCTTTAATCAAAAAAATTGGTGAAGGCGGAAATGGTGTCGTTTACAAATGTCATGTTCAAGAAAACGAAATTGCAATAAAATTTCTGTTATCAGACTCTTCTGGAAATACGTTTGAACAGAAAAAAACAAGATTTCTTTCAGAATATTTCAATGTTGCAACTCTAGATAATTCAAAAGGTATAGTTAAATATATTGATTTTGATATTATTTCTATTGAAGATGAAAATGGTGAAATTATAGTTATTCCTATAATCTTAATGAAATTATATGAGAAATCACTTTCAAACAATAAAGCTACTACTCAAGATGAAGTCTTAACTCTACTTGATTTCTTATTAGATACAATTGAAATAATCCATGAACAAGGAATTATTCATCGAGATATTAAACCAGAAAACATATTAATTAGTGACCAAACTTATGCACTAGCTGATTTCGGAATAGCAAATTACAATCCGGAAATCTTTAAAATTAGAGCGATTACAGATAAAAAAGAGCGTCTTGGAAACAGATTGTTTTCTGCACCAGAACAAGAGCTAAATGGTGTTAAGGCACATCAAACCATGGATATTTATGCAATAGGACAAATTTTACATTGGTATGTATTTGGTGTAACGCATAGAGGAACAAATAGAAAACGAATATCTACTATTTTTAACGATTTAACCCATTTTGATTCTCTTATTGATGTTTGTTTAAGTAATGAACCCGAAAATAGATTTCAATCAATAAAGGAAATAAAAGAATTCCTAAACAATAAAGGAGAAAAAAGAAAAGATTTATGGGCTTATCTTTATGATTTTGGAGAAGTGCTTGTTAGTAATTTTCCGAAAAATGAATATGGAATTATACATTCTGATAACCCAAAAAAAATCGATAGATTATTTCAATCTTTTAAAGACAATGAAGATAAATTTGACAATAATCTTTGGTGGCATGATGGTCTAGGAAATATAGATTTTCAACTAACAAAAAAAGGAACTTGTCAATGGAAATTTAGAAATAAAGAATTCAGTATTCTTGAGTTATGGATTCATTACGATTCTAGTTTTTTCAATGACTTTATTATTATGCATTATGATAAAGGAACACCTTTTATAATTGACGGAAAAGAAACATTCTATACTGCAATTGTAGACAAAAAACATCATATTTCATATAGTGAATATGAGAATGGATATGCGGAAATAAATGATGATGTAGTAAATTTAACAAACCATAACGTCGAGTTTATCGATAGACAAAAAAAAGAAGGATATTTGATAATAGCAACTAGATTTCATTGTGCCTTGCGAACCAAAAACGATAGAACTGTAATTGCCTTTTTAGATAAACTCAAAGAAAATAATGGAAAATTAGAATGGAAAGAATTTGAAGAATTTGAATGGGAGATTAGAAAGAATAAAATGACAAAAATCATACAGGAATTATAAAAGACTGCATACAACACCGTATAAAATTAATTGCTAGTTCTAGCCTCCTTAAGAAAGTCCTCACGGACTTTCTATCTGTGATTTAGTTGCTAACTTCAGTGTTTAAAACACGCAACTAATCTATTACTATTAAGTGACATAAAATTTTAAATTTATTTAAAAAACTTACACTAGGAAAGCAGCGCTCGATTATATATAGTATAAAACGAATTAAGAATATTAAAAAACAAGTGGATAAATCTATTTCAGCGACTAAAAATCTAAAAAAAAGCGTTATAGGTTTAAAAAATGCTCGTTAAAATTTAATTAGTATAAAGTTTCTTGCAAAAAACCATTTATAAGCTTAACTTCCTAGCTTATAACTTAAAACAATATAATATAATGAAAAAGATAGTATTACTCTCATTACTAACCGTTTTGGCATTTACAACGAGCTGTAAAAAAGAAGCTAAAGACAAAGTTGAATCTATTACAGAAGCTGAAAAAGCTGTTAAAGTAAAGTTTAATCTCTCTCCAAAAAGTGGTAGTAAAGTAAAAGGCAACGTTGTATTTACACAAGACGATGGCAAAGTTGAAATGACTGCTATTTTAGAAGGCTTAAATCCTGGTGAACACGCAATACATATTCACGAAACAGCAGATTGCTCGTCGGACGATGGTAAATCTTCAGGAGGACACTGGAATCCAACAGCGCAAGAGCATGGTAAATGGGGAAACGCAACTGGTTACCATAAAGGTGATATAGGAAATTTTAAAGCTGACGATAAAGGCTTTGCTGTAGTAAGTAAAACCACAGACCAATGGTGCATTGGCTGTGGAGACAATACTAAAGATATTTTAGGTAAAGCAATCATAGTACACCAAGGTGTAGACGATTTTACATCACAACCAAGTGGTGCAGCTGGAAGTAGAATAAGCTGCGGAGGTATTATTAAATAAAATATAAAAATAACAAAATACATGCAATTAGAAATTTTAGTATCCAAATTTCAGAAAAAGGACGAACGTGCTTTTGAGTCCTTATACAACATGTACAGTGATAGTATGCATGGTGTAATCTATAATATTGTTAGAGACCACGATATAGCACAAGAAGTGATGCAGGATGTATTTATAAAAGCATGGCATAAAGCAGATACTTACAGTGCTAAAAAAGGTCGTTTCTTTACTTGGATTCTTAATATTGCAAGAAATGCAGCTATAGATAAAACACGATCTAAAAGTTTTAAGAATAGTTCTAAAAACCTTAATGCAGATTATTTCGTAGATATACTACCAACTCAAGATAACTTAAATAACGCTACAGATGCTATTGGCATTGCAAAGTTTGTTGATAAACTAGCTGAGAAATGCAAAAGAGTTATTGAACTTCTTTATTTTAAAGGATATACGCAAAAAGAAGCATCTAAAACATTAGACATACCTATTGGGACTATAAAAACTCACAATAGAAATTGTATTAAAGAATTAAGAGAAATGGTACTCTAACATGGAAAAAGAAAAATACATAGCATCTGGAATATTAGAACTTTATGTTGCCGGTTCACTTAGTGTCGAAGAAAACAAAGAAGTTTATAATAGGATGCAGGAACATCCAGAAGTACTACAAGAGGTTTTAGACATTGAAGCTGCCATAGTTAAATTAACTAAAGCTGCTGGTCCTAAAAATAAAATAACTTTTAGTACAATTTGGAACGCGATAAAAGGGACAAGTAATGATACAGCAAGCGATACTAAGGTATTAACACTTAATACCAAACCTAAAAATAGTTGGTATAATTATACAGGTTGGGCTGCTGCAATTATTTTAGGCGGTGGATTATTGTGGATGAATAACCAGAATAATACATTACAAACTCAAGTTAGTGAGATACAAACTGAAAAAGATTTCTTCGAAACGCAAATAGAAGATTTAAATGATGATTTAGCAGATTCTAAGAAAATTATTAATGTATTTAGAGATAAGGATATTATAAGTATACCACTTGCCGGACAAGCTATTTATCCTAAAGCCTATGCACAAGCGTACTGGAATAAAGAAGATAAAATAGTCTATTTAGATTTAGCAGGTTTACCAGAGCCACCAGACGGTAAAGTTTACCAAGTATGGTCTTTAACTTTAAATCCACTAACTCCTACTAGTTTAGGTACTATAGACGATTTTAAGTCTGATGATAATAAGATATTTAGTCTAGCCAATACGAAAGCTTCTCAAGCCTTTGGAATTACTTTGGAACCAGCAGGAGGAAGTATCTCTCCAACGCTTGAGCAATTATATGCTTTAGGTGTTATAGAATCTTCTTAAAAGTTGATACTAAATAAACTAAATTATAAAACCTTAATCGTTACATTTAAGTTTTTTTATGGCTTATAATCATTCTAAAAAATCACTATAGAATTTAGAGTACACTTAAAATCTTTAATAATAAAAGAATTAAGTCTCTTTACCATTTTAATATAATTTCACTATTAAACTAGACAATTTCTTAACATCACTATATAATTTTTACTACATATAGAGATCGATTTTTAATTTAAGTTTTTTGTATAAGAAAAGCTTAGGTGTAATACCTAAGCTCTTACAATAGAATACATAATCACCAATAAAAACTTATATTCTAAAATTTATTATTTAAAACAAAAATAAGTTAAAAGAAAGTCCTTACTCATATAGTTAAGAAATAAGCAAGGAACTTTCCATCAACCAACAAAAAAACAAAAAAACTCTCTAACTTTTTCATAGCTTAGACTTTATATTTTTATTGATTATATTCTGATTCTATGATACATACGTAAAAATTTAAAGTGTGGTTTTAGAGTTTTAAAAATTATATATTAAAGTTGCTTTTGCATTAAAAGGCACACCTGGAGTAAAATGAATTTCTTCTGTAGATTCCGTCTCGTTTTGCAATCTTGACTCTGTTAAAAACTGCGTTTCGTTCCATTCTGTATCAAATATGTTTTCAATTAAAACACCTAAAGTTATATTTCTACTAAGCTTATAATTTAAATTAAAATCTGTAACAAAATAGCCTTCTGCTGTAACGGAATAAGCTTCATTTGCAGGTCTATCATCTAAAAACCTATATCGCAATGCACCCGAAAAACCTTTGTAATCATTTAATGCTAATCCTCCAATTAACGTGAAGCTTGGAGCTAATGGTATGTAATCTTTTCCATCATTCTCCTCAACACTTCTTGCCTTTGTAAATGTAGCATCTGCATTAAAATATAGATATTTGTTTAACTGGTATCTTAAACCTAAATCAAGACCTAGACGTTCTGTTTTTCCGCTAGGTTCAACAATTCCAGCGTCACCAACGTAAACAAATTCTTGTTCTAAGAATAAATACCAAGCAGTTGTGTTAATTACTAAATTCTTAGTTGGCTTCCATATATTTCCAAAATCTACTCCGTAGGCTTTAGGCAAAATATCTCTACCTTGTTGGCTTATCACTACTCTTGTATCGTTAGAGTGAAAACCTATTCCAGATTTTAAAAACCATTGTAAATTATTATTCTGGTCGTATTGCAAACTTAATTTGGGTAATATTGCTGTTTTAGTTTCAGATTGAGTATTATAATCCTTAACTAAAGTATCGTTATATAAAAATTTAAAATATTCCAACCTTAGTCCTGGAGTAAGTTTAAATTTACCCAAATCAATTTCGGCTTTATAGTATCCAAAAATGTTAGATTGATTAATGTCGCCTAGTTGTAAAAATTTTAAAGTGGTATTTCTATTTAAAGTTCTAGACAGTTCTACATCATCTACCTTATCATATCTTAATCCAAAACCACTTGTAGTTTCAATATGGCTTTTATTAAAAGCATTTTGTTTTTTAATTTTAGTATTAAAACCAAATATTGAACGCTTTTCTTTTTGTTTTATCTGATCTCCATTAATAGGGTCTTCAAGAAAAAAAGTAAAGTTTGAAAATAAGAGAAAATCGTAATAAGAATAAAAAGCGTTAGACTTTACTGTTGTATTGTCGTTTGCAAAATACTTATGCTCTATATTTATATTCGTTCTACTGGTATTACCGCCTTCTGTATCATCTATTGCTCCAAAACGATCTATTTGTTCGCTTTCTACAGCCCGATTTGGAATTTGCCCAGAAGCATCCCAGCGACTGTTAAAATGAGTTATTGTAGCGGAAACCTTGTTTTTATTTTCGATTAAAGTGGTGTATTTGCCTATAAAATTTAATCTATTAAAATTTTGCGAGGAATTAAACGGACCATCGGTCTCTATATATTCTATTCCTGCGTAGGCATTACTTTTGCTGTTTCTATTTGCTAAATTAAAAAGGCCTAGTGTTCTAATGGTATTAAAATCGCCATAAGATAATTTTAAAATATTCTCTTTGAGATTGTTTTTAGTTTTAAAATCTATATAACCTGCTGTTGTAAAATCTCTTGCATTAGCATAATGTGGGCCTTTTCCAAAATTAATATTTTCTATAGTTTCTGGTATAATAAAATGCAGGTCGCTATAACCTTGACCATGTGCATGCGACACATTATTTACAGGCATACCATCTACATTAATAGAAATATCTGTACCATGATCGATATCGAAACCTCTAAGAAAAATTTGTTCTGCTTTACCACCGCCTGCATGTTGACCAATAATTAATCCTGGCACTTTTCTAAGCACTTCTTGAGAAGAATTTATTGGAGTAGTTTCTAAGTCTATTTTTGATAATGTGTTTAAAACATTAATTTGCTCTGTTAAAACAAGTTCATTTAATTGAAAAATTTTTTTTTCTAAATCTATCTCTAAATTAGAATTTAAATTTTGTTTTTTAATAACAACTTCTCTCTTTTTATAGCCTAATAAGCTAACTGACAAGGTATCTCCAACTTTATTATTTTCTAGCACAAAATAACCGTTTTCTGCTGTATGCGTGTGCAATTTTGTATTTAAATTATAAATATAGGCAGTGCTTAAAGGTTGTTTATTTTCTTTAAAAACATGACCTTTTATTTGTTGTGCAGTAAGTATTTTGAAGCTTAGAAAAATAACAAAGTACAATGCGATTTGCATTATACTTTTTATGTTTTTCATTTTTCTATAATTGATTAATTTTTAATTCCATTACTGGTCCCAGTTCGAAAGTAGCACCAAGTAATTCTTTTTTTAAAGGTTTTAATTCATTAGTTAAACCGTTAGCTTTATAAATTTCAGCAATGTGATATAATGTTTCTGGCTCGTATGTTTTATTTATTACATGCTTTTTTATAATCTCTAATGCTTTTTTAGACTCTCCTTTATTATGAAGAGACCAAGCCAATAAATCGTAAGATTGAGGCGTTGCCCTATTTTCAATTTCTTTATTAGCGATAGCAATAGAAGAATCTACAATTTTTTTATCTTCGGCAAATAATTTTGCATTGTAAGCATTGTACATTTCTCCATATTTTGGTTTTTGCACTGCTTTTTTATAATCTGCTATGTAACTTTCTTTGGAAGTTTCATCTTTTAAAAATTCGCAAATTTCAGCTTTTAAAAGTAAATAATCTGGAGCATTATAGTCTTTAGTTATTGTGTTTAAAATTCTAAGTGCCTCTTCTGGATTGCGCTCGTGAGAATAAACAATCCAAGCAATACCTTTTTTTGCATAAGCATTGTTAGGATTTAGTGCTAAAGCTTTTAAATAGTAGTTATAAGATTTTTTAATTTGTCCATCATGGCCATAAAAATCTGCAATATTAGTGTAAGACCATTGTTTTAGTGCAGGTAAATTTGAAGATTCAGCTTTAGCCATAGCCTGTTCCATATATTTAATAGCAGCATCTAAGTTTCCAATATGGTCATTCCATTTGGCAGTTCTAATTAAATAATCGAAACTATTTAAATCTATAACCTTTTCAAGGTAACTTTTAGCAATTTTAAAATTACCTAACTCCATGTGAACATCAAACAACATTTTTTGAGTGCTTTCAAGATCTTCTGCTAATACTTCTGCTTTTTCTAATAAAACCAAAGATTCTTTAAAGCGGTGCTGAGAAATATAGTTTCTTGCTAGAGCTCTTAAGTAGCCAGATTTATTTTGATTTGTTTTTTGATTGAGTTGAATTAAAAAAGCTTCAGCATTTGCTAAATTTTCGATATTGCCAGTGGCGTCAAATAATTGTGATTCTGCACTAGCAATTTTTGCTAAATAAGGATATTGATTTGGTGTTTTTTTTAATTTATTAGCCCAAAATAGATGCTCTTGCTTTGCATTTTCTAATGTTTTATTTTCTGCAGTAAGGAAAACATCATAATCTTTTGCGGTAGTAATTGCTTTACTTTTCTCTTTACAGTTAAAAAGTAAGGCTAACATTACTATTAAGTATAAGTTAGTTTTCATCATTTTGTTGTTTTGTTGTGTTGATATTGTTGTAATAAAAATCCAGAGCGCTTACAATAAGCACTCTGGACTTAAAAAGCAGTCTACCATGGAGACGCTAAATATGGAAATGAAGATGAAAATGCTTTATCGTTGCTATCTACATTATCGTCCGTTAATCCTGGATTATCCGCACCTGTTGGTCCACCAAAGATTAATAAAAGTTCTACTGATATAACATCGTCTGCTAGTGCACGACCTGTTAACACGTTAGTACCATCAAAAAATGTTGTTGTACCATCTAAAGATACTGTTAAGACATCGGTTGCTAAAGCTCCTGTAAAAGTAGGTGCATCCCAACCTAAAGCATTAGTCGTGTAACCTGGATTAAGTGCCAATAATTTAGTTTCAAATTCAGATTGAAAAGCAGCTCCTTGTGCAGAAGGCACCGTTGTATTAAACGTGTTTTTGTTAGCAGAGCTTACAAATACTGTGTTAATGGCAGGTCTTGCCATTTGGTCGTCCTGAGAATAAGTTCCAGAAAAATCGATTGAGTTTACTACTTGTGGTGTTGCATCATCATCATTAGAGCAATTAAATGCTACTGCAGATATTAGTAATGCAAACATTAATGTTTTTATATTTTTCATGAGTTTAAATTTTAAAAGTTGTTGTTTTTATTTAGACTTAGTTTCTACCCAAGTATTAATGTTTCCAGAACCACCAATCAAAGTCTTTGGTACTTCTATAACAATAGACATAACATTTGAACCTGCAAATGTATCTGAACCTGGATCATTAAAAGAAGTTGCAGTACCACCTATAATTTCTCCATATCGAGCAAAATCCATAAAGAAAGGATCATCTCTTGGGCCTGCAAATGCTATAACGCCTGCATCTGAAGTTGCTGTAATTGCGCTATCACCATAAGGCGTAATATCCACAACAGTTGAACTAGCGGAAAAATTAACGGTGCTGTTTAAATTTGTTGAAGACGATGCAAATGGTCCAAATACATACATTTTTCCGTCTCTCGGGATAGCTTGTATTACCATGTCTTGAATAGCATCTCCATTGGTATCGATGTTGATTTCAACTAAAACATTTTCATCAAAAGCTGCAGAAGCAGACGCTGTGGGACTTAGTAGCCCTTGTACATTTGCTACAAAAGCAATATTGTCTGAATCTTCTCCTTGAAATGCATAGAAATCAGTAATGTCACTTGTTCCGCCTGAAACTGCTGGCGCATCAATGTGATCGGCCGCTACCATAAAGAAACCTGCAACTGCAACAGCTGATGCTCCTAATAAAATTTTTAATTTTTTCATAATTTTAATGAGATTTTGTTTTATTATTATTTTTCGTTCTCAATGTTGTATACGTACTAATCGCAAAGACGGTTTTGTTAAAGTTATGTTAACACTAAAAACTGCCGTATAAATAAATTGAAAAAACTAACTTTGCTAACTTAAATACATAATAAGTGAACCCATCTGCTACAGGTTGGATTAATAAACTAACACAATTATACAATAAGAAATTCTTTAGAGAGTTTGCCTCAACTTCAATATTATATAAAGCATTAATTTCTTGTGGTTATATATATGGAAGTAATACTAATATTGTACGAAATTTAATTGATAAGGCAGATTTCTCTTCTGAAGAACTATGTAAAGTCAACCATCTTATCTCATTATATGTAACTTATAATAATGTAAAGAATAATGGTGAAGATACATTTGTAGAATATACAATTCAATTTTATAAAAAAATAAATGCTCATAAAACTAATTTCTTTCAAGGTATACTTAGTAAAGGTAATACTTCAGAAACGCTAGAAAAGATAATCCATAAAAGAATTCAAATAGATAATAATCTCATAGACAAAAGCTTAAATTATTTTATTACTAATGCTTTACTGTTTATAGATGTTTTAGCATATAAGGAATACTTAATTACTGGTATTATTTCTGAAGACTCTATTATAAAAGAAGAAAGTGCCATAGAAACTATTGTTTTAAAGACTTTAAATTCTAAAATTGAAAAAAGCAAGTACGATAATAGCCTAATAAATTTATTCGAACAGTCTTTACGTTATCGACAAATAAATATGCTTAGCTATCCTGAAGCTATTGCAGTGTTAAAAACACCACTAGAAAAACAATACATTCTTGACTTGGCATGTATGGCAACTTGGTCTGATAAAACAATAGACGATAATGAACGGTACTTTTTATTTCAGTTAGGAAAAGATTTAAATTTAGAAACTCAATATGTTGAAAATGCAATGCAATCCATTGCAGATTTTTATACAACACACAAAAAAGATATTGTATTACTTGGCTCAAAAAATATTGTAAAATCTTTTTACAATAATTCTAGTACTATGGTAATAAAGTTAATTTCTAGAAATAGTAAAAGGCTTCAAAAAGAATTGTCTCAAAGTAAAGAACTTATGATTTTATTAACAAAATCTACAGTTAAAGATCTTACAAAAGAAGAGCAAAAAAAAGTTTACGAGCAACTATTAGATATTTTTAAAGCCATACCAAGTTTGGCTATTTTTTTATTACCAGGTGGCGCATTGTTATTACCATTAGTAATTAAATTTATTCCTAAACTATTACCATCTTCTTTCGATGATAATAGAATTGAAGAATAAATTTATAGAGGTCAGTATTTAAATACGTATCTTAACTGTTAATAAACTCATTAAAAATGGACATATTTAAAGGTCAAAATCTTCTAGAATTCTCTGATCGGTTTAAGACTGATGAAGATTGTAAAGAATATTGATCTCAAATCAAGGTAAAAACTCCTTTCAAATGTTCACGTTGTAACCATACTGCATGTCAAACTCGTTCTGATTATTTCAGACAATGTAATATTTGCAGGCACACGGAATCTGCTACTACCGACACACTTTTTCATAAAGTGAAATTTGGAGTTCGAAAAGCATTTTTTATCTGTTTTGAGATGGCAACAACTACCAAAAGTCTTTCAGCAAGATATATGGCTGTGCGCTATGGTGTGACAGAGAAAACAGCTCGACTTTTTATGTTAAAAGTGAGAGAAGCAATGTCCTCAAGTGGCAATAATCCCATGGATGGTGAAGTCCATGTAGATGAATTTAAAATGTGTAACTTAATATCGGATAAATGAAAAATTAAATTTAACCAACGTTATTCTAACCAATTTTTAAAATCTTTTACACGCTCGCGTGCAACAATAACCTCTTCTTCGTTATAAGTATTTAGTTTTATTTGTAATCGCGAATTGGTATAACTTACCATCTCTTTTATGGCTTGAATATTTACGTAGAATTTTCTATTAATTCTAAAAAATTGCTCTGGCGCTAATTCTTTTTCTAAACCATCTAGTGTCATATCTAACAAATAGTTTCTACCTTTTTTGGTAAATAAATAGGTACCCTTATTTTTGCTGTAAAAGCATTCAATATCTTCTATATTTACTAGTTTTAAGTGCTGTCCAATCTTAATCGAAAATCGCTTTTTATACTCACGTTCTATTGGGTTAATGAGTAGTTTTTTAATCTCATTAAAATCTAGAGTGACAGTTTGTTTTTCTGGTAACCTCCTTTTAAATTTCGAAACTGCTATTTCCAATGCTTCATCGTCTATTGGCTTTAATAAATAGTCGATACTATTAAGTTTAAAAGCTTGAAGCGCGTACTCATCGTAAGCTGTAGTAAATATTATTGCTGATGTAATATCGATTGCATCGAAAATCTCGAAAGACAAGCCATCGCTTAATTGAATGTCTAAAAATATTAAGTCTGGATGTTCGTTATTTTGAAACCAAATAATAGCTTCTTCTACAGAGTGTAGCATTGTTTCTGCCTCAATGTCAAAAGATTTTAGCAAACGCTGTAATCTTCTTGCTGATGGTTTCTCGTCTTCTATTATTATTACGTTCATTATTCTAATAGCTTTTAGTTTTTGGCTTTTAGCCTTTGACTGCTTTCTCTTATGTTAAAACTCTATCGATTATACTGTTGCTGTATGCGTTAAGGATGGAGGCATTGTTGGAGCTCCTCACAGAAAGCAACTGCCAAGAGCCTGACCAATACATGCTTTTTCTGCATGTATCGGTAACGCCCAAAAATTTCTAATCCCATTTGTTTTGTTGCGCTTCTTTATCTAACAGCTCGTCTATTTTTCGTTTTTCCCAAGCTTTACTAAATATAAGATTTGGTCCAAAAACACTCATAAAATGAAATAATAAGCCAATACCCCAAAAAATAGGCGTAGAAAATACTCTAATACTCCAGAAATCTTCACCGTTTAAGTTTCGCGAAATTATGTAAACAAGAAAACTATTTACTGCAACGTACCAAAATAAATGCCAGTAGAAACCAACTATTTTTTTTACTCGTTTTTTAGCCCTTAAATAAGCTTCCTCGCGTTCGTAATTATTTTTAGATTCGTTGTAAGGTTCTATGTCGTAGTTTTCCATAATAGATTAATTATAGCGTTTGTTTTGTTCCTCTTCCATAATTTTTTCAATTTTACGTTGTTCCCAATTGCGTCCTAGAACATCATCGTTTACATAAACTTTATAAGCATGGAAAGCTAAGCCTAATCCCCAACCAAACATTGGATAGAAAAACCATTTATAGTTCCAAGTGGTTTGATAGTTTATAAAAATTAAAAAAGGAATAACGAAGCAATACAATAGTAAGTTGTAATAAAATTCTTTTATTTCTTCAACCCGTTTTCTTGCTCTCTCGTATTTGTCGTCAAATTGTTTTTCTGGTAATAGATTCATTTGTTTTATTTGTTTGGTAAGCATTGGTATTGCCACTTTAAAACTGGTCTTACTTTCTGCAATACTTACTGTTTTATTCGATAATAATTGGTAGCGTTGCTTTATATTATTTAAGCCTACGCCACTACTTTTCTTTACTACTTGCTTGGTTTGTAAATTATTTTCTACAACTAGGTTGCCGTTACTTTCGTAAATTTTAATATGTAATGGTTTACTTTCTGTTACTATATTATGTTTTACTGCATTTTCTAAAAGCAGCTGTAGGGATAATGGTACTACTTTACTTTCTGGATTAGAGGCTTGCTCTGGAATATCGAAAACCAAACTATCCTCGAAGCGCATTTTAAGAAGCGACATGTAGGTTTTGGCAAACTTTAGCTCCTGCTCAACAGTAATTAAATCTTTATTTTTTTGCTCTAAAACATAGCGATACACTTTAGATAAACTCGTTGTAAATTTTTGCGCATTGTTAGGGTTTTCTTCAATTAAACTGGTTAACACATTTAAACTATTAAATAAAAAATGTGGATCTAACTGGTTTTTCAAGGCATCGAACTTTGCGCTTGCAGCACCTGCAATTACTTTTTGTTCTTTAATTTTATTTTTTTGATATCTATTATAAAAATAAATAGCATGAAAAATAGTTACAATTAGCATGGTTACCAAAAAACCAAATGTGTAGTATTTTAGTTTTTCGTTTGCTATAAAATTAGTAAAAGAATAACCTGAATAAATAACCGATGAAAATGCTCTTAAAAGAAATAACCCAATAAGCGTAATAAGTACAGAGCCTATAATGCCAATAATAATGCGTTTTAAACCATTGGTTTCTTTCCATTTTAATGTTTCGAGAAAATTAAAATACCTTGTATTACCAAAGCCTAACACTAAGGCATACAATTGGTAAAAACCAAAACTAACTAAGTATGCGGGCGTTGATTTGTCTGATGAGTTGTCATAAAATAATGTACCTACAATAAAAACCGATGTACCAATAATAAAAGTTATAAGTAATTCTTTGGCTACTCTATTCATAAAACTGTTTAAATATTTAGACTTTGCAAGACTGTATTAGCTCTTTAGCACGTTTTTCGCCCCAATTTGGATGAAATTTGGATTCTGGTTTAAAGTTAGCAAAAAGTTCTAAAGCTTTGTCAAATTCTTTACAAAATGGTTTGGTGTCTTGCCCAAAATATTTTGCACTACCTATATTCCACTCTGCTCTATTTAAAATTACTCTTGGATTCTTAGGATCAAGCTTAAGTGCTTTTTCATAAAGCTGCGATACTTTGGGTGCTAGAACCATACCATATTTTGCTCCATCGCTAGCGACATAAACCGTGTATTTCATGGCTTGCAACACTAATAGTTCTGGATTATTTTTGGAGCTTGTAGTGGCATCATTTATAAAATCTTGAGCTCTTAAAAGTTGAGCATCCAATTGTTTTGCATCTTTTAATTTTGTAAACCCATCAATAATTAATATTTGTGCTGCATAGTAATTTGGCAACCAATTGTCTTTTTCTGCGCTAGCTATGCGCTCGAAAAGGTTTACAGCAGCTTCTATTTTGTTGTCTTGCCATAAAGCAAAGGCTTTTTGCATGCCAGCTTCATATTGATTCTTAATAGGTGCTTGAGCTTGTATTTGAGAGCTTATAAACATAATAATAATGAGTGCTAATCTGTACATAATAGTGTTTTTTAAAGTTTAATATCTTGTGTTACATCCTCGTTGTTTACCATAAAGACGGCATCCTTCCATTTTGGAGGTCCCATTCTACCACGTGCATTATTAGAACAGCCGTAATCCTCTTTTGGTATGCCAAATAAATAAGTATCTAATTTCTTATTTTCGTTTTCATCATGAAATAAAGAAATTGCATATGGTCCAGCTTTTATATTATTAAATGTTACGGTAGCCGTATGAGCCGTAATTTTTTTAAGTATTCCACTTATATTTTTTTTTAAAAAATTTGATTCGCTATCATACAAGCCTATTATTAAATTGCCTTTTACAGAATCTATATTAGAAATGTTTACTGTAATTGAATGTTGTCCTGTTTGCGCAATTAAACCTTGAATAGTAAATAAAAGCATAAGTGCTAAAGAAATGTTTTTCATAATATTTGTTTTTAATGTTCAAGCAAATATCCATAAAGAGTATTCTATTTGGAAAAGGGAGTGACTGAAGTGTCGTATATTAATTCTGAATTGTATGTTTTCTAAAATTAAGGTCAATATTCTAAAGCTAAACCTTAAAAGGACATAGCCTTTAAACAGAAATCTTTAAGCGTCATTATAGACAAACACACTTTATTTATGCTGGTGTCGAAAAGTGTTGATGGCAAATTGTATTGTAGCGCTTAAATTGCCTGCTCTTTTTTATAAAACCTAATGTGCCTTAATTAAAAAAAAGTGGATTAAGCTAAATTATTTAATATTAATCTACCTAGGCAATGCTAAGAAATTTATTTTAAATAGATATTTACTAACTTTAAATCCAAATTATAGTAGATGTCAGAAATTTTTACACCAGAAGTAGTTTGGATTGTAGTACAAGTTTGTATTGGTATCATTATAATGTTAAACCTTGTGCTTAATTTAAACACCGTAAAAAATGATACGGTAAATAATAGATTAAGTTTTTGGGCAAATGGGCAATTTTTTTTTATCACCTTTCTTTGGGGCGTTCTAGGTGGGCATTTTTTTTTAGGTAGTGTTAAACCTTTATTCTGTTGCAATTGGTGGTTACCAGTTGTTATTCTAGTGATACTAACTGGTATTCTAGTATTGCTAAGGCACAAAATTAACATTAAACCTTACCATCAAATAATTTTAGTATTATTAGGTTTGGTTTATGGTCATTTTGTATGGTCACAACGTCATGAACCTTTATTGTTTAACGATGGGCAATGTACCAATACTAATTTGTTCTGTAAAGATGATTGATATAAGTAAAAATATAAATAATAGTAAATTAATTAAAAGTATAGAAGTGTTTTTAATTGTACTCTTTATTCTGTTAATTGCATGGGATCTATATTTAGCCGTGACTCCTCCAAATGGTAACACCATTAGTAGAGTAATACAAGATAATGTTGTTAGCGGTAAATACATCCTTACCTATTTTTGGGGTGCAGTTTGTGCTAACCTCTTTTTTCCTTTAAAGCAAGCACCAAAAATAAATCCAACTGTCGGCACTATAATCATGTATATAATTGCTATACTCATTTGGATTGCTAATCCAAAAGAATTGGTAGAAAGTGTGCTCGACACTAATGTTTACCGTTATGGATTAAGCATGGTTTTTGGATTTATTATCGGGTTTATTTTTTGGAGACAAAGCTTGGTTGGTAGTAACTAGAAAGTAATTATACTCATAAATTAACCTTTAATAACTTACTTGTAATAGAGACTTTTTCTTCTAGTAAACCAATAAGTTTTTAGCCATCTTACAAATTATTTAATTGGTTCCCACTACCATTCTCACTAATAGTCCAAAAGAAACCAACAAAAAAGAATTGATCTGCTGCTGGACGCAAGGCGCGCCTGTTAAAGGTGTTATTTATATTTGGTGTATTGGCATATTGATAACCATTTATATTTTTTATGCCTAGTACGTTGTTTACAGAAAAATATAAGATTTTTTGTGAACTTAATAAATAGGCCCAATTAAGACTTAGGTTGTTAAAACTTTTGGTTTTAGCATTTAAAAAACCACTTTTATTCGGGTTGGTATATGTTCTACCAGAAGCAAAATTATAGCTTAAACCCACCTGACTTTTTAATTGTTCAACCCAATATTTACCCACTACAGAAAGGTTATGTTTGTTTGCGAAATTTGGTTGTGCTGCTTGTGGAAAATTGTTGTGGTCTCGCTTGGTATCTAAATAAGAATAACTTACCCAATAATCGATATTTTTAAGGCTTTTGTTATCTCTGTAAAAAAGATCTAATCCCTTTGCTAAGCCAGTTGCTGCATTATTAAAAGTGGTATTAAAATCTGTAAACTGTGTGTTGAATTTTACCAAATTATTATAGTTTTTAAAATATGTTTCTGCCCTGAAAATTCGACCATTGCTATTGTACTGGTAATTTAAAATATAGTGTTGCGTTTCTGTTGCTTTTAGTTGTTGCTCAAACTTTAAAATATTATTACTCGGATTTTGATAAAAGTTGCCATAAGCTAAAGAAATTTGACTTTTTGTACCTGTTTTGTAAGCTAAGGAGAGTCTAGGAGCCAATGTACTTTGTTTAAATAAAGCGCTATACTCAGTGCGTAAACCTGCTTTTAGAGCCAATTTTTTTGAAAAAATAATGTCGGTTTCTGTATAAACAGCAGCAATGTTATTCGTAAATCCGTAATCTGCTGTTTCAACAAATTGGTTGCGATAATTTTCACTAAACTGTGTAGTAAAATATTCTGCACCAAAATTTATTTTAAAACGATTGCTAAAACTTTTACGTAGCTTGAGTTTGGCGTGAGTTGAATGTTCTGCATCATGTATAGTATTTATGCCAATGCCTATATTGTTTTTAGCATGTGTATAGCTAAAACCAGTGTTTAGTTTCCATCTATTTTTTAGTTTTGTGCGAAAAGACCCATTAAAATAGACATTCACATTTTTTAATGCGAAGTTTAAACCTTCAGGTGCATTTATGTTTTCTTGGGTAAGTTCGAACTTACTTGTATCGAAAGCTGAATATAATTTAAGCAAACCTCTGTTGGTTTTATATCTGTAAACAGCTTCACCAGATGCGGTTTGAAATGGTTTTTCCCACTGGTTTCTATCTTTAAAAACCGTTAGATATGGTGCTAAGTTAATATATGAAGCATTTATACTAAGAGCGCTTTTGTCCCACTTTTGTGTATTACCCAGAGTTGCTCCAAGCGTCATAATGCCAATTTCTGTTTTTTCTTGAACGGGTTCATCTATGGTGTTTAATAACAACACGCTAGAAAGTGCCTGCCCATATTCTGCACTATAGCCTCCAGTGGAAAAGGTAATGCCATCGAATAAAAATGGAGAATACCGGCCGCGTGTTGGTGTATTGTTTGCAGAAGGTGTGTATGGAGTGAATACACGAATACCATCTATAAATATCTGAGTTTCGTTGGCTGCGCCACCACGAACAAATAATCTACCATCTTCTGCAACTGTTGAAGTGCCTGGTAAGGTTTGTAAAGCACCAATAAAATCGCCTATGGCACTTGCTGTGGTAACTACATCCATAGCGGTAAGTGCTGACACTTTGCTATTGTCGCCCGCAGAAAATGTTCCTGCCGATAATACAACGGCATCTAAAGCGTTAACATTATTTTTTAGTGAGATTTTTAAATTGTTTAAAGCCGCTACGCTGCCTGCTAGTTTAAAAGTTTCGAACGAAATGTAGGACACAATAAGTGTTTGCATACCTGTTTTTTTTGTACTGAAGCTAAAAAAGCCTGACTCGTTTGTGGTAACACCATCATAAGTGCCTTCTAAATAAACATTGGCTCCTTGAATGGCCACATTATTACCGTTGGTTACCGTGCCACTAATAATGGTTTGTGCTGAGAGTTGTAATGCCAGTAGTGTGACCAGTATATTTAATATTTTAGTCATAAGTAATGCTTTTATTGAATTGTTGCTACAAAGATTAAACAGTACCTTAGGTTTTAAAATTAATAGATTCTGAAATGTTATATAACAATGCTAAACTGTATGTTACATTTAAATTGCGCCTATCATTTTGTACTTACGCTCTTAAGTAAGCCTTGCCTTTGCACTTTAAAACGCCTTTTGTTTAAATGCCCGCGTTAAGGATGGAAAGGTTTGTTTGAGCTCTTTTTTTATTTTTCTTAAAAAAAAGCGAGCCTTGAGAGCCTGACCAGCCGTAGCTTTTCGCGAAGGTTGGGAACGCCCAAAAAAAAATGAGCCTATATTTTGTAACAATACTTACTTTTACAATACCAATAGAGTAACCTAACCAACACCATTGGATAAAGAACTAGAACATAGCTTTGTAGAGCTTCTGGAAAAACACCAAAACATCGTGCATAAAGTGTGTAGATTATATACCAATAACTACGATGCGCATAACGATTTGTTTCAGGAAATTACCATACAGTTATGGAAAGCGTACCCGAAATTTCGTGGTGACTCTAAATTTAGTACCTGGATGTACAGAGTTGGGTTAAATACCGCTATTACATTATATAGAAAATCTAAACGCTCCATTAGTACTACGCAGTTTGATACTGTGCAGTTTAAAATTAAGGCCGAGGATTACGACGACACCGAAGAAGAGCAATTAAAACTATTATACAGTGCTGTACACCAATTAAATGATATTGAAAAAGCACTTGTTTTCTTGTATTTAGAAGAAAAAAACTATAGAGAAATTAGTGAAACAATGGGTATTACAGAAGTGAATGCTAGAGTGAAAATGAATAGAGTGAAAACAAAGTTGAGAACCATATTAAATCCGTAAAAATGGATGAATTAGAATTACTAAAAAAACATTGGAAAAGTGATGCTGTTGAAGAAAAGCAGATGACCTCTAAAGATATCTATCCAATGTTATGGAAAAAATCGTCTTCGATTGTTAAGACGCTATTTTATATTAGTATAGCAGAATTAATTTTTTGGATTCTTGTAAATACACTGCCTCTTCTATCTTCTTCTTACCGAGCAGATATTGAAACTTCGCATTTAAATGGAGGCTTAATGGTTGTTTTTACACTTTTTTCATTTGTGGTTATATTTTTATTTATTTATTTGCTATATAAATCTCATAAAAGTATTTCGGTTACCGATAATGCAAAAAAACTAATGGAAAATATTATTAAAACCAGAAATATAATAAAGTACTATGTGGCTTATAATTTAATAATGGTTTTTATTACGATGTCTATAGGCTCTTATTATACAATACAATTTGATCCAAATTTTGGAAACTTAGCATCTGCAATGCATGGTAATGGTAAAATTATAATTGCCATTACGCTACTAATAGCTACAATAATTCTTGCTGGAGTAATATGGTTGTTTTATAAACTACTTTACGGCATTCTATTAAAACGCTTAAACCGTAATTATAACGAACTAAAAAAGTTAGAGGTTTAATTATGAAAATTATAGATTCCATATTGTTTTTGGAAGATCTGAAAACTGAAAAGACCATAAAGAAAGAAATTAAAGTTTACGACGATTTCATTGTTTTACTAAAAAATTTACAATACCGAAGTTTTGACGCTAGCGAGTTATTTAAAATTGAAAGTGAATTAAAAATATTAGATTTAAAAGCGGATACAAATAGAAAAGTGCTTTGTAAAAAACTAGCAATATTTCTAAAATTTTTAGAAGAAGAATTTTCACTCATTCCTAAAAATCATTACACTAACATTTACATGATAATTGGAATGTGCTCTGGTATGATTTTTAGTTTATATATAGATGCCATTAATCTCTTAATCGGGATGTTAATAGGCATGGTTATTGGTTTAACCGTAGGTGTCACAAAAGATGAAAAAGCGAGGTACAGAAACTTAGTTCTACATAAAGAATCTAATTAAAAAAACACAAGCTACTACTTATTGCTACAAACAACCTGCTAAATCTTAATTATCCAACCACTCACGTTGTTTATTAAGCTCTTCTTTAGCTTCTAATTCTTTTTGTGGGATGACTTTTAAAAATGAAGGATGTTGCTCGATGGCATATTCTATTTTTTCTACAATACTTGCAACAGATTCATTGTCGTAATCAATCTCTAAAGGTTTTTTAACTTCGAAAGATTGATAAACGTTTTTCTTTTTAATATATAATCCTTTTTTATCGAAAGAACGTCTAAAACCATCAATTACAATGGGTATAACTATAGGTTTGTATCTTTTAATTATGTGCGCTGTTCCTTTTCGAATGGGCTTAAACGGTGTTGTTGTGCCTTGAGGAAATGTTACCACCCATCCATCGTCTAATGCTGTAGAAATGGCAGAAATATCACTCATTTTTACTTGTCTGTTTACATCTTTACCTTCACTTCTCCACGTACGTTCAATACTAATGGAGCCTGTATATGCAAATATTTTTGGCAAAATACCTGATTTCATGGTTTCTTTTGCAGCAACATAATACATATTTAATTTTGGATTCCACAAATAACCAATATTTTTAATAGAATCTTCTCGATTACTTAAACTTGCATTAAACACATGAAACATAGAAATTACATCTGCAAAATAGGTTTGGTGGTTAGAAATAAATAAAACATTTGTATCTGGCAAATCTTTTAAAATTTCTGAACCTTCAATTTGTAAATTATTAAAACCACGAAAACGTCTGTGAGAAAGTAAGCCAAGAATTCTAATAAGCCACTTTTTCACAAATAATATATGTCCAAAAGGATTTCGTTTAAATAAACCCATAAATTTATATAGTTCTTAAGATTTGCAAATTTAGCAAAATTCAACTATTTAAAACTAGACTTTAGCAAGTCTTTAACTTCGCTTAACATCATTGCTGTTGCTCCCCAAACCAAATGCTTGTTTAAATTATAAGCTGGAACACTCACTTTTAGACCGTTAGGAGTTGTTACCATTTTTGTAGTTAGTGCTTTATTGTTTAGAAAATTGTCAATATTTACTTCTAACAACGCCTCCACCTCAGCCTCTTGCTTTATAAATTTTGGTGTGCTTTTTACTATACCTAAAAAAGGCTTAACATAGAAATTACTTGGCGGAATGTACATTTGTGTTAATGCTTTTAAAACAGTAATTGTATCTTGCTTTACGCCTATCTCCTCTTCGGTTTCTCTTAACGCTGCCTGCTCCTCTGTTTCGTTAGCTTCTAATTTTCCGCCAGGAAACCCTACTTGTGCAGAATGTACGCCTTTGTACGTTTTTCTTAAAATAAGAATAAAATACGTTTCACCTTCTAAATTTGGATAAAAAAGCGCTATTACAGCACTTTTTCTAGCACTTTTTATGCGTTTTGCCTGTAATTGTATTAAATCTGCTCTGTAAGGTGGCGACATTTTAAACTGGGAAGTTTCGGCTGGCAATGGTAAATTTTCTATTTTTACAATAGATTTTAAAAACGATTCAAATTTCATTTATGAGAGGACTTCTAATATTTAGTGTTTTACTATTATTTAATTGTGAAGATAAACAAACTAAACCTAAACCAATAAAAGAAAAACTTTCAATAATTGATACAATTGTGCCTAAAGCAGAAGAAAAAGAAATAGAAATTGACAGTTCTAAGCTAACTTTAGAAGAACGCTATTTACCTTTAAACGATGATAATGCCATGAATTTTTTTCGAGAATATGGCAAAATTAACAAACAAAACAAAATTCGTATTTACACTAAATTTGGAAACATAGATTTAGAACTTTTTAATACTACAGAATACCACAGAGCAAATTTTATATTTCTCACCAAAAATAAAATTTTCGACGGCACACAGTTTCATCGGGTAGTTAAATATTTTGTTATCCAAGGCGGAAATAGCGATGAGCCAGAGATATTAAAAAAACGTCGTAAAATTGGTCGTTATCTTTTGCCACCAGATGTTAGACATGGTCACAAACATAGACGTGGTGTTATTTCTATACCAAGTGGTGAAATAGATAATGCTTACAAGTTAGCATCTCCTTTCGAGTTTTTTATTACACAAAGCAATCAGTTTCATTTGGATGGAGAATATACCGCATTTGGTCGTGTACTTCGTGGATTAGACGTGGTAGATAAAATTTCTAACCAAGAAGTAGATGGTGGTAATTGGCCAAGACACAATATTTATATTGATAAGGTTGTGGTTTTAGATTAGTTTAGAAACGAAACCGCATAAAATCTTATGGCATAACTTTAATAACTTAATATTTATAAAAAACGTTTAACTTCAAAGAAGCGAAATAAAATAATATAAATCTATTATAAAACCATAACTTGATTTTATATTTAGCAAAACTTTAAAAAATGAAAACTAATTACTTTAATGCTCTTATTTTATTAAGTCTTTCTATTACTATTTGTGCTTGTAATAAAGAGAAAGAAACTAATACTACAACCACGAGCGATAATTTACTACTACAAGAATGGACTGGACCCTACCTTGGTGTTCCTGCTTTCGATAAAATGAAAGTTGAAGACGTTAAAGCTGCAATCGAAGAAGGTATGGCAATGCAATTGAAAGAAATTGATGCTATTGTTAATAATACTAAAAAACCAACTTTCAAAAATACAATCGAAGCATTAGAGCGGGCTGGAGCTCCGCTTAATCGCAGCTTCACTTATTATGGTATTTTAAGCAGTAACAGGTCTACTCCAGAATTTAGAAAAATTCAAGGTGAATTAGCACCTAAGTTATCTGAATTTAATTCTAAAATATCACAAAACAAAAAACTTTTTCAGCGCATAAAAGCGATTTACGATAATTCTCAAAAAACACCTTTACCAGCAGATCAACAACGTGTTATTGAATTAACTTATAAAAGGTTTGAAATGAACGGTGCAGAATTAGATGCAGAAAAGAAAAAACGCTATGCTGAAATTAACAAAGAATTATCCTCGCTTTATAACGACTTTTCGGACCATGTTTTACATGATGAAGAAAACTATATTACCTATTTAACAAAAAAACAATTAGGTGGTTTAAGTGATGGATTTGTGAAATCGGCAGCCGCAATTGCAACAGCAAATAAAGAAGATGGTAAATATGCAATTACAAATACACGCTCCTCTATAGATCCATTTTTAACCCATTCTACCAATCGTAAATTGCGTAAGCAAGTTTGGGAAAATTACTATTCTCGTGGAGATAATGGTGACGCATATGACAATAATAAGCTAATTGCTAAAATTTTAAAACTACGTCGTGAGCGTGTGGAGTTATTAGGTTACAAAAATTATGCTGAGTGGCGTTTACAAGATCGTATGGCAAAAACGCCAGCGAATGCCATGAATTTAATGATTCAAGTTTGGCCAGCAGCCATTGGCAGGGTTGCCGAAGAAGTCGAAGATATGCAAGCCATTGCTAATAAAAATGGAGATAATATAACTATCGAACCTTGGGATTATAGATATTATGCCGAAAAAGTGCGTAAAGATAAATACGATTTAGATAGCGACGAAGTAAAACAGTATTTACAACTAAACAAATTAACAGAAGCTTTATTTTATACTGCTGGCAGATTATTTAACTACAAATTCGAGCCAGTAAAAGATGGTTTAGTTCCTGTTTTTCACGAAGATGTAAAAGTTTGGGAAGTAACAGATAAAGATTCTGGCGACCACATTGGTTTATGGTATTTAGATCCCTTTGCAAGACCAGGAAAACGCTCTGGAGCTTGGGCAACAACCTATAGAAGTTTTACTACTTTCGATGGCAAAACAAACGTGCTAGCCTCCAACAATTCTAATTTTGTAAAAGCAGCACCTGGAGAAGCAGTATTAGTCTCTTGGTCTGATGCAAAAACATTTTTTCATGAATTTGGCCACGCTTTACACTTTTTCTCTTCTAACGTAAAATACCCAACATTAAATGGTGGTGTTCGTGATTATACAGAGTTTCAATCGCAATTATTAGAACGTTGGTTATCTACAGACGAAGTTATTAGTCAGTTTTTAGTGCATAATAAAACGGGCAAACCAATGCCTGCGAGTTTAGTAGCAAAAATTAAAAAAGCCTCAACTTTTAATCAAGGTTTTGATACTACAGAGTATTTAGCTTCTGCACTAATGGATATGAAATTACATTTAGCAGATCCAGAAAACATAGATATAGACAAATTTGAGCGAGAAACTTTAGCCGCATTAAATATGCCTAAAGAATTACCAATGCGACATAGAACACCGCATTTTGGTCATGTTTTTTCTGGCGAAGGCTATGCAACAGCATATTATGGTTACATTTGGGCAGATGTACTTACAAGTGATGCTTCCGAAGCTTTTAAAGAAGCTCCAGATGGTTTTTATGATAAAGCTGTGGCAGATAAACTAGTTAAGTATTTATTTGCACCTAGAAATAGTATGGATCCTGCCAAAGCATATAGACTATTTAGAGGTCGTGATGCAAAAATTGAAGCGTTGATGAAAGATCGTGGGTTTTCTGTGAGTGAGTAAAACTACAATTTTAAAGGTGAATAGTTTTTAATGCCGCGCCTGTGGCGCTTTAATAAAATGGCAAACACCTACACTCAACTCTATTTTTATATCGTTTTTGCTGTAAAATGTAGAGAAAAACTAATATCTACGAAATGGAAGATTGAATTGTATAACAAGAATCATTTCAAATAAAAATTAAAAATTTATTTTGTATATGCGTAATTAGTTATAACCTGTAATATTAGCAATAACTAATCTATTAAATATTTTCTCTCCAAAGTATCTTCGGTTACGTTTGTGAACAAATTTATTTAAATATAATTGAAGCTATTTCTTTTTGATTTTATGAGTGCCTACATAGTTTTGTTTTGCATTACTAATTGTAATATGAACCCATTTTAAGGTTTCCTTTGTTGTGGTTTCATTTAATTTTTCAATTATATGTAAATCTACATAATCTGCAATAGTAATATAAGAAGTACTTTTATAGGTAAATACAATTGTTTTATCTCTTTTGAAGAAAAACATTGCATTGTACCAAATAAGAAATGATAGTGTTGCACTCTGTATTATCGTTCCACTTTGCAATAAAGTACGACTCCTACAGAATTTGCACTAGTAACTCCATTGGCTTTTTATGCAGTAGTGCTCTTTGTGAGAACACTTTTTACAAAATACTCCTATTTTATCTCGCTCTGCCTTAAAATGATTACGATAGGATTCTTAACTACCAAATTCTGCTGTAAAACTGAAAATATTTATAGCTTAATTTTATTAAAATAAGCATAATTATTAATGCTTACGGATTTAAAAATACATTTATTAATAATAGTGTTTTCGCTCCAGAGAAGCGACATAGTTAGGTAGCAAAATTAATCACAAAACATTCCATTTTCCAACAGAAAGGAATTAGAAAAAGAATTATTTATATAAACTAGGCAACCTTAACTTAAATTTCACTGCTAAAATACGTGTTACAATAACAACCAAGCCAGCAATTATAAATACAAGATTACCTTCGATAGGTAATTGTTTTATAATAAAATAAGCAATACCACCTAAAATACAAGCTGTAGCGTAAATTTCTTTTCTAAATATTACAGGAATTTCATTGCATAAAATATCGCGGATAACACCTCCAAAACAGGCTGACATGGTGCCTAAAGAGACGCAAATAATAGGATGCAATCCAGCGGAAATTCCTTTTTCTACACCCACCACTGTATATAGACCAATTCCAATAGTATCAAATAAAAATAGAGATTTGCGTAGATAGTCGATTTTAGATTTAAATATTACTGCCAAAATAGTTGAGGCTAAAACTACGTGAGCAAATGTCATGTCCTGCATCCAACTTACAGGTGTTTCGCCAATAAGTAAATCTCGTAATGTCCCGCCCCCAACTGCTGTTACGAAAGCAATAATGAGAATTCCAAAAGGGTCCATTTTTTTATTGAGTGCTACTAAAACTCCAGAAATTGAAAATGCTATGGTTCCTAAAATATCTATTATGTAGAACATTGGATTTTTGGATTTTTGTAATTTAATAAATATAACTTCTAATCTTGATAGAGCATGTTAAAAAAAATATTAACCCTAATTTTTTTTTCAAACATCAAAACACCTTCGGTATAAGTGATTAATATAAAATCTATTTTGCTAAGATCCCAAAATAAACGGGAGAAGTAGTTTGCACAAATTGTTAAAATAAAAATTAGCAATATACTTACATATTTTGAGTATAATAATTATAATCCTTAATTACAGTATCTAAAAATACTATTGGTTGCTCTTCTGTTTCAATCTCCATAATAGTCTTCACTTTAATAAACAATTTAAGAATAATTTTATGGTTACCGTTTCGCTTAGCATCGTCATACAAGCTTTTAATGGTTTGCATTTCTGGATCTTTAAATAATGTTACTTGGCTGTACATTGGTAAATAATCTGGCTCAATGTCCCTAATTATGGTATCTTGAATAGTTGTTTTTCGTTTTTCAGAAATTACTGTAGTTTGTGCTGCTATATCACCAACTCGTTGTCCATTTCCTCTAAGTAAAATTACTAATGCAGCTAGACCTCCAGAAGTAAGCAATACATCTAAAATACGTAAAATCCAACGCACAAAATAGTTAGCAAAACTTGGTTTAGAACCATCTAAGCGCACAACTCTGGTTTTCAAAATATTTTTTCCAACGGTTTTGCCGTTCCAGAACGTTTCTAATAAAACGTAGTACAAAAATGCTGGTAAAGATACTAACATATAGATTGCCCAAGAATCTCTTGGATTTAAATCTAAAAATAGCAATAGCATAATTACTGCAAACAGATAAAGGTAGATAATAAGCGAATCTATTATATAAGCCCACATTCTATCCATTATTCCAGCAGCATTTTGAACAATCACTACATTTTGAGCAGTTTCTATTTGAAATTCTTTCATATTTTCTTTTCTTTGAAAGCCTAATAAAACATAACATGCGTGAAGCTGCTTTCGTTAAGCAAAATAAAGACAAATGGTTAACATTTGAAAGTGTTCTGTCAAATAATATGGTTATTACACCAGACGAACTCTCTAGCTTATACATTGAAATTACAGACCATTTAAGTTACGCTAAAACTTTTTATCCAAATAGCAATACACAGTATTACTTAAATGGGTTAGCTTCTTCTGCACACCAGAAAATTTATAAGACTAAAAAAGAATCTAAAAACAGATTAATTACTTTCTTTACGCACGAGTTTCCTTTAATGTTTAAGCAACACCATCGCGAATTGCTAGTTGCCTTTTTAGTATTTACATTATTTGTAGTTATTGGTGCCTTTTCTGCTGCTAACGAAGGTGATTTTGTACGTAGTTTTTTAGGAGATGGCTATGTAAACATGACAATGGATAACATAGAAAAAGGCGACCCAATGGGAGTTTATAAAAAGCAAGGCGAATTTAATATGTTTTTGGGAATTACCTTAAAAAATATTAAAGTAGCACTTTATGCTTTTGGTTATGGCTTTTTGCTTGGCATTGGTTCATTATTTATTATGATGCAAAACGGTATTATGTTAGGCAGTTTTCAATATATGTTTTACGAGCAAGGTTTACTGTGGGAATCTGCACGAACCATCTGGATTCATGGAACCATAGAAATTTCTGTAATAATAATTGCTAGTTGTTCGGGTTTAGTAGTAGGAAATGGTATGCTTTTTCCTGGCACTTACACACGTTTAGAGTCTTTTATTAGAGGTGTTAAAAATGGACTCAAAATTTTAGTAAGTTCAATTCCCTTTTTTATTATCGCAGGTTTTCTAGAAGGATTTGTTACTAGGCATACCCAAATGCCAGATTGGCTTGCGATTATTATTATAGTAGCCTCCTTAATACTTATTATATTTTACTATATAATTTACCCAATACAAATACATAAGAAAGAACAAACTAAGTTAGCATTAAAAAACCAATAATTAACCACCAAATAACGATATAATGAAACAATTAATACAATTTAAAAAACAACGAGATTTAGGAGCAATATTAAATGATACATTTTCCTTTTTACGCCATGAATACAAACCATTTTTTGCTTTAATATTACAAATCACTTTACCTTACCTTATCCTTTTCTTTGTAGGATTAGGATTTTTGTTATTTACAGTTGGTGATTTTATGGAAATAGCAGTCGGCGAATCTTCGCCTTTAAAAGGTCAAGAAATAAATTTTGTATTACTTATTGTATCTTTTTTAGTGTTAGCTATTGCTGGAATATTGGTTTTTGCACTCTCGAACTCTACAACTATACATTATATAAAATCTTACATCAAAAATAATGGTGAAGTAAACACAGAAAGTGTAAAAAAAAATGTTAAAGACACTTTTTGGAGCTTTGTTGGGCTAAGTACATTAAAATGGATTGCCATATTTTTTGGTTTTATGTTGTGCTTTTTGCCAGGTGTCTACCTTATTGTACCAATGTCTGTAGTATTTTGTATTATGGTTTTTGAAAAAAAAACAGCTATGGACGCCTTTAGTGACAGCTTTAAATTTATTAAAGACAAATGGTGGATAACTTTTTTAGTGCTACTAGTTATTGGTATTCTTATAGCAATAATTGGAGGTGTACTTAGTATTCCTGCAACTATTTACAGCTACATAAAAATGGGTATTTTCTCTGGAGAATTCGATCCAGAATTAAATCCGCTGGAAATTTATAAAGACCCTGTTTATATTGTTTTAAATCTTATAAATTATGCTTTTAGGATCTTCCTTAACTTTATCACTTTGATTGCTACTGTTTTTATATATTTTAATATAAACGAAAAGAAAAATTTTTCAGGCACCTTTGAACAAATCGATGCTTTAGGAAAAATAGATAAATAATATGCACCTATTAAGACTTCTTTTTCTATTACTCTTGGTTTGTAATATTGGCTTTTCTCAGGATACTATTATCACTGAACAAAACACTGCGCCCTATTACAAAAAACAAGAAATAAGCAAAAAAGATCTTAATAAATATAACGATAACGACAGTTTTAATTATGAAGAAAAAATAGCAGACGAAGATTCTCTTTGGGTAAAATTTAAACGTTGGGCAAGAAGTATTATAATGAAAATTCTAGAATTTTTATTTGGTATCGACTCTGCAACAGGCGTTTTTTGGTTCATTTTTAGAGTTGTACCATATATTATTTTAGGTGTTTTAGTGTTTTTACTTATTAAATTTTTTCTAAAAGTGAATAGCCGAAATATAATTTACGGCGAACAAAAATTATCTGAAATTAAATTTACCCACGAAGAGCACATTATTAAAAATGAAGATATAAACGTATTAATTGCTGAAGCTGTAAAACAAAAAAATTACAGGTTAGCCATTAGGTATTACTATTTATTGGCTATTAAAGAACTCTCAGAAAACAGTGTTATAGAATGGCAACAACAAAAAACTAACAATGATTATATTAAAGAAATAAAAACAAACATCCTAAAAACGCAATTTGAAAAAATTACTCGAATTTACGATTATGTTTGGTACGGTGAGTTTGAAATTGATGCATTAAAATTTGAAAATTTAAAATTAGATTTTATTAATTTAAACAATAAAATTAAAAGCTAATTTGGATAAAAGAGTAAAAATATACAGTGTATTAACAGCTTTAGTAGTTTTACTAATTATTGCCTTAGAATATAATAAACCTAAAAAAATAAATTGGTTTCCTAGTTATGCTAAATACCATAAAATACCTTATGGAACTTATGTTTTTTACGAGCAATTAGAGCGTCTTTTTACTAAAGAAAAAATAATGGTATTAGAGCGTCCGCCTTTTGAGGTTTTAGGCTCTAAAACTAAAGACAAAATTAACGGTACTTATTTGTTTTTAAACGAAACTGTAGAATTTGATAAAGCAGAACTCGGTAGGTTATTAGAATGGACTGCAAAAGGAAACACACTTTCTATAGCGTCTTCAAGTATTTCAGAAAAAATATTAGACACCTTAAATTTAGAAACATCCGTTATTAGCAATTTTAATAATTTTGATAATATCTATAATCTTAAACTTCAAAATAAAGCATTTAACAATAAAAAACAGTATACCTTTAAAAAAGCCAATTACTTATACCATTTTTCTGTAATAGATTCTATAAAAACCAAAGTAATTGCTACTATTTCAAATGTTTCTAAAAATGTTTCTATTACAGAAGAGCAATTTGTAAATGTTATAAAACAAGACTTTGGTCAAGGTGAAATTATATTAAATTTATTTCCGCAAGCCTACACCAACTATTTTATTTTAGAAGAAGATAATAAAAATTACACCGCAGGTTTACTCTCTTATTTAAACCCAAATCAGCCAATATATTTCGATAGCTATTATAAGTCTGGAAAAAAAATAGCCCTGTCGCCATTAAATGTTTTTCTTAAAGCTAAACAATTACGTTGGGCTTATTACATCATGCTTATAGGTGTTTTATTTTACGTTATTTTCGATGGTAAAAGAAAGCAACGTGCTATTCCTGTTGTAAAACCTTTAAAAAACCAAACCTTAGAATTTACGCAAACTATCGCTAATATGTATTACGAAAGTGGGAATCACACGGACATTGCACAGCATAAGATTCAGCATTTTTTAGAATATATTAGAGTGAACTTACGTTTGAACACAAATACAATAGACGATGCATTTATAAAAAATTTAGCATCTCGAAGTAATAATACAATAGAAGATACCAAAGCGTTGTTTAACACTATAGACGCGCTTTATAATACTAATAACATATTAAAAGAAGCTTTAGAAAAACTAAACGCTTCGATAGAAAACTACAAATCCAACAACACATGGAAAGCCAAGATTTAAATTTTAACAATAGAATTCCTTTAGAGGATTTAAAAAACACTGTAACAGCCATTAAAGCAGAACTGGGTAAGGTAATTGTTGGCCAGCAAGGTTTTATAGAATTAATAATTGTTGCATTATTAGCAGATGGACACGTTTTAATAGAAGGTGTTCCAGGCATTGCTAAAACTATTACGGCAAAGTTGTTTGCTAAGGTTTTAAAAACCAATTTTAGCCGTATTCAATTTACTCCAGATTTAATGCCAAGTGATGTTTTAGGAACTTCGGTTTTAAATATGAAAAACTCAGAATTCGAATTCCATAAAGGTCCCATTTTTTCTAACGTTGTTTTAATAGATGAAATAAATCGTGCACCTGCAAAAACACAAGCTGCATTATTTGAAACTATGGAAGAACGACAAGCAACAATAGATGGCACAACCTATTCTTTTGAAGCACCTTTTATGGTTCTTGCAACGCAAAACCCAATAGAACAAGAAGGTACTTATGCTTTACCAGAAGCACAATTAGACCGTTTTATTTTTAAAATAAAAGTAAATTACCCGAGTGTTGAAGAGGAAATTAAAATTATACAAACACACCACGAGCGCAAAGGTGAAAAACCGCAGACATTAATTGAGCCTATTTTAGATGCTAAAGATTTAGCAAACTATAAAGCAAAAATACAATCTATATTAGTGGAAGAAAAGATAATAAAATACATAGCAGAATTAGTTTCTAAAACTAGAAATCATCCACACTTGTATTTAGGTGGTTCGCCAAGAGCCTCTATTTCAATTTTAAATACTTCTAAAGCTTTTGCAGCAATAAACGGAAGAGATTTTGTAACACCAGAAGATATTAAAAAATCTTTAAAACCAATACTTAACCATAGAATTATTTTAACACCAGAGCGCGAAATGGAAGGAATGAGTACTGAGAATGTTATAGATATGATTGAACAATCTGTAGAGGTTCCGAGATAAATTAATGGCTAATAAATAGAACCCACGAGTAAGTAACTACAATATTTAGGTATTAACGCTTAACTTGAAAAATGAAATTTATAAAATCACTTTACCTACATAACGGCTTCTATGTTTATTTAGCAAGTGCTTCGGTATGCTTCTTACTCTCGTATTGGATTCCTATTTTATACCCAGTAGCTTGGATAATAATTGTAGTAATTTTAGTGTTGTTTTTAATGGATATACTACTGCTCTATCGCATTAAAGAACCTGTAGATGCAAGGCGTTTACTTCCTGAAAAATTTTCTAACAGCGATGACAATCCAGTACCAATTACAATAACAAATAAGTATCCTTTTAAAACAGAAATTTCTGTTATAGACGAAATACCCGTACAGTTTCAAAAAAGAGATTTCAACTATATTACAACGCTACAGCCAAACGAAATCCATGATTTTACTTATAATGTAAGACCAGTTGAGCGTGGCGAATATTTTTTTGGTTATCTCAATATTTTTTGTTCTTCAGCTTTAAAAATTGTAAAACGAAAATTTAAGTTCCAAAATGAGCAAATGGTGGCTGTATACCCTTCGTTTATTCAAATGCAGAAATACGATTTTCTTGCCATAAGTAATAACCTTGCAGCATTTGGGATGAAAAAAATTCGCAAAATTGGTAATACATCAGAATTTGAACAAATAAAAAATTATGTTAAAGGAGACGATTTTAGAACTGTAAATTGGAAAGCCACTGCCAAAACTGGCAAATTGATGGTTAATCAGTTTCAAGACGAAAAATCGCAACCCATCTACTCTATTATAGATACAGGACGCGTAATAAAAATGCCTTTTAATGGTTTAAAATTACTAGATTATGCTATAAACTCTACGTTAGCTTTTAGTAATGTTGCGTTAAAAAAACAAGATAAAGTGGGGATGCTTACCTTCTCTAAAACTGTAGATTCTTTTCTGCCAGCAATACAAAAACTAACGTACCTTAATACTATTTTAGAACGTTTATATAATATAGATACGCAGTTTACAGATAGTGATTTTGGTATTTTATACTCACAATTAAAGCGTAAAGTTACTCATAGAAGTTTATTACTATTATATACAAATTTTGAGCACATAAGTGCTTTAAAAAGACAATTACCATACTTACAAGCCATTTCTAAAAAGCATTTATTAGTCGTTGTGCTTTTTGAAAATACAGAGTTAGATGCATTAATTGCCAAAGATGCAGAAGATTTACAAGCCATTTACCACAAAACTATCGCCGAAAAATTTTCTTTCGAAAAACGACTTATGGTTAAAGAACTTCAAAAATATGGTATTCAAAGTATATTAACAGCTCCAGAAAAACTTACCATAAACATTATAAATAAATATTTAGAAATTAAGGCTAGAGGCTTACTATAATATGTATTCGTTTTATTTTATGTGTTTTATCTTATGTTTTAAGCTTTTTATCCTCTATCGGTTCTTTTTTTTTTTAATATCTAATTTTTACTATATCTTGTTATTGCTATTAATTAAATCAAAAAAAACCAATGAAACCACTTGGCTATTTGCTTATTGCTATTGTTTCTGCTTTAAGCTTTCAATCTCTAAATTCTCAAACTATAAATAGCCCATGGACTACCAGTTTTGGACCAAATGCTATTAATAATCCAATGCGTGAGCAAGAAGCTGGCTTAGGCCGTTTTAAAACATGGAACTTAAATGCAGCGGGTTTTAGACTAACTGCAGGACGCCTAATTAAAAATAAAATTTCTTTTCAAGCTATTGCCTCTCTTAACAGTATAAAAGAGAATTATCCAACTATAGATACCCAAAACATAGAATATCCTTACATTGCTTTAGACGCTATGTTAAAATATCAATTTACTAATGGATTAAATACTTTAGATCCTTTTGTAACTGTTGGTGGTGGTTATACTTGGTTAGATACTATAGGCGCTGGAACCACAAATTTAGGCATTGGTACTAATATATGGATTGGAAATTCGTTTGGGTTTACCATTCAATCTACCTACAAAAATACCATTGAAGATTACGGATTAATACATTGGCAACACTCTGCTGGAATTATATTCCGTTTTGGAGGCAAAGACACAGATAACGATGGCATAAATGATGACAAAGACGCCTGCCCAGAGTTATTTGGTGCATACGAAACCAACGGCTGTCCAGACACAGATAAAGATGGGATTATAGATTCTGAAGATCTTTGCCCAAATAATTTTGGTTTAGCAAATATGAGAGGTTGTCCAGATAATGATGGCGATGGCACACCAGATAAATATGATAAATGCCCAGAAGTTAAAGGTAAAATTGAAGACAATGGTTGCCCAGTTTTCGATACAGATAAAGATGGAGTAATAGATATAAAAGACAAATGTCCACAGCAACCTGGACCTATACAAAATGTTGGTTGTCCAACACAACAACAAATACTGCAGGAAGCTAAACAAAAAAATATTAAGCAACGTCAACAACAAGTAGAACGCAATACAATTATAAAACAAAAAGTAATATCTGAGTTAAACACGCTTGCAAATGCAGTATTATTTAATAAAGGAAATTCATCTTTAACTACTAGTGATCTATCTGCTTTAGATAATATTGCAAAAATTATGTTATCTCAACCTAATATGAAATTTCATATCGCTGGACATACGGATAATGTTGGAAATACCGAAAGTAATATGCTATTATCCCAAAATCGAGCTGAGAAAGCGAAGAATTATTTAATCTCTAAAGGCGTAAGCAATACAAATATAACGTCTCAAGGTTATGGAGAAGAAAAACCTATTGCAGATAATAGTACTGTAGATGGAAGATTAAAAAACAGGCGTATAGAAATTTTTATTGTTAATTAACAATTGGTCTATTAAAATCGACAGTTGGGTGACTTAGTTTAGATTGTGCTATAGTTATGTAGCATATTTGAACCATCATTAACACTAAAACACATTTATTATGAAAACAATTACAATTACATTCGCCATTATCATTTCATCTCTATTTTCTTTTGCTCAAGAAAATACAAGTTACAATATTACAGTTAGAGTAGATAATGTAAAAAATAATACTGGAAAAGTCATCCTTTCTCTGCACGATAAAACAACTTTTCTAGTGGCAGAAGGGATTCAAAATATAGAATCCAAAATTGAAAACGGTAAGGTTAAAGCTACCTTTAATAATATTGATCCTGGAACCTATGCCATATTAGTTTTGCATGATGAAAATGAAAATAAAAAAATGGATTTTGATGCTAATAGAATGCCAATTGAAAGTTACGGCATGTCTAATAATAACTTAGGCTTTGGTCCTCCTCAATTTATAGATTCAAAATTTGAAGTGTCTAACAAAGATTTAGAAATGAATATTAGATTTTAAAATAACACTTTTCTTTGTATAGTAAAGGCGACCAAAAGGTCGCTTTTGTTATTATTAAATTAAAAAAAGCAACTTAAAATAGATTTTATCGATAGATTTTATATTTTTATAGCGTAAAACTATATAAATGACGATCACACAATTAACTTATGTTCTTGCTGTAGCAGAACATCAAAACTTCACCAAAGCGGCCAAAAAATGTTTTGTAACACAGCCTACTCTAAGTATGCAGATTCATAAACTAGAAGAACAATTAGATATTTTAATTTTCGACAGAAGTAAAAAACCAATAGAATTAACCGAAATCGGCAAGAAAATAGTTAATCAAGCTAAAAATATAGTTAACGAATCTAATAGAATACAAGATATTGTAGACCAGCAAAAAGGATTCATTGGTGGAGAGTTTAAATTGGGAATTATTCCAACAGTAATGCCAACTTTACTACCTATGTTTTTAAAATCTTTTATTAAAAAATATCCAAAAGTAAAACTTAAAATTGAAGAACTTACTACAGAAGATATTATTACCAAAATTAACGATGGGCATTTAGATGCAGCTATAGCAGCTACACCATTAGAAAATGATGCTATAAAAGAACGCGTTCTCTATTTTGAGCCCTTTATGGCTTACATACCACAAAGCCACCGCTTAAGTAGTAAAAAAACAATTGGGACAGAAGATTTAGATATTGAAGACATGCTTTTACTAGAAGATGGACATTGCTTTAGAGATGGTGTTATTAATTTATGCCGTGTATTTAAAGACCAAAACGATGAGCATTTTCAATTAGAAAGTGGTAGTATAGAAACATTAATTAAACTCTCTAACGAAGGTTTAGGCATGACGTTACTTCCGTATTTGCACACCTTAGATATTAATGATAAAACAAGAATTAACTTAAAGGAATTTAATGCACCTTCTCCAGCACGAGAAGTGAGTATTATTTATCATAAAAGTGAATTAAAAATGCAAATTATTGAAGCTTTACATGAAGTTATCTCTGGTTTAATTAGAGGTGCGATAGCGTTTCAAAACGTGCAAATAATTAGTCCGTTAGGTAAATAAGAGCAGTAAAATTAAAAAAGGCGGCTAAAAGCCGCCTTTTTTAAAATAAACCAAATCTATAATGCATATTGCAATCCTAAAGTTATTGTTTCTTTCGTTTTTAATTGTGTGCCATTTACATTTTGTAATAAAGGCGTAGCGTATTCGAAACCAAATCTTAAATTTTTAAATGTTCCATTTGATACATATAAATTAAATCCTAAACCAGAATTAATATAACTTCCACCAGAGTTGTTGGTGTCTGCTGTAATAATCATGTTAGGATTTAAAACAGGATTTTTTCCGTTTATTTCATCTACAATTAAACCTTCTATTCTGGCCGAAAAGCTCAACCAATTACTCGCTTTAACTGCAAACCAATTATTTAAACTGTAAAGGTTCCCTAATCTATATTCATTACTGTTTTCGCCAATTCTTAAAACTCCCATTAGCTGTGAGCCATAAGAAAATGCTTTGCATTGGGCTAAATATGTTAAACCTATTGTGGTATCAAAAGTACCACTACCTATTTGCATAGGATAAGGTAAAATAACCGCATTTCCGCTTGATGCAGGTGTAACATCTCTATTATCTATACTTCCTGTTGGTAACGAAATCGAAACATTACTATGCAGCTTATTTTTACTATTGCTAGATAACTTGTACAGCATACCTAATTTTAAATCTCCAAAACCAGAAGACTCAGTTGTAAATTGTCCACCCATAGCTGTAATATGATCCATTTCCATACTCGTATAATTTACCATAACAGATAATGTTATACAACTACTAGGCGCAAACATTAAGCCTAGCATGTGCATGTCCATAGGCATATTACTTGGTGCTACCATATATTGTCCACCATTAGGAATTAATAGAGTATATGGAGAAGCATTATCGCTCCCCGATTTTAAGTCTTCCATAAACATACTCATAAATCTATAAGAAAACATAAACTCTCCCTTTTTATGTGTATGATCTCCCATTACAGAGATTGGTGCGTGACCATCTGGTCTGTTTCCGCTCCATTTATTTATATTCGTTTCTGTTTCTTTAGATTGTGCGCATAGCATAGTTGCTACCATTATAAATAAGGCACTGATGTAATCTTTCATTTTTTTAAATGAATTTATTTTAATTAAAATTTAATGATTTTTTTTAAACTGAATAGTTTAATCCTAAATATTCAACTATTAGCTGTGGAGGCTTAAAATTCTTTGAAGTATAATAATTTAAGTAGATAGAACAATAATTCCAATAGTGTTTTAATTTAAAACTAGTACTATTTACTGAAGCTCTATACTCTAAATTTTGAAAGTATAATGGATAGAATGCTTCCGCTAATAGAGAAAAATCTGTAGATTCATTTTTAATATCCGAGGCTATAGATAATTGCTTTGCTAGATGACAGCTACCATTACATTGCAACTTAGGCTTTTCTTTATTTACACAATAAGTTTCAACAATGTAATCTATGTTTAATTGAAAATAGGCAACATAACTAACATAGTAAGCAGGCCTAATTGCAAAGGTTAAAAAGAGTATTATTGAAAAAAAAGTCTTCAGAATTTAAAAATTTTTTCAAATATAAAATTGAAAACTTGATTTCACTAATTATTAAACGTAAAAAAAACGACTCGAAAGTCGTTTTTTTTTATTATCCTTTTATATAGATTAAACATTTGTTTAAATCTGGATTTTTATGCACCAAAGATTCTATATAAATTTTTATTTCTTCAATTTCGTATGGTAATAATCTTTGTAATGCTTTCTCAACTTCTTTGCAAAACAAATTAACATCAAAACTAACTTTATTGAGTATGGTTTTTGTGTACTCGAACATTGCTCTTGACATAATATATAATTTTAGTTTAATTAAAAAGTATTTTTACGAATAAGCAAACGGTTTATAATTTCGATTAAAAGTAATAAAAAAAACAATTCGAAATCGTTTTCGTAAAGTTTTTAACAGTTAAAAAATTCCCAATTAACAATTTAAAACTTATTATCACCATCTAACAAATCTCCTAAACCTCCTAGAATGCTGCCTTCACCTTTACTTTTGCCTCCTCTTGGTAAACTTGCCAAAACACGACCAGCTAATCTGCTAAATGGCAAAGATTGAATATATACTGTTCCAGGACCTTGTAGTTTAGCAAAAAATAATCCTTCGCCTCCAAATACTGTATTTTTAATACCGCCAACAAATTCTATATCGTAATTTACACTCTGGTCGAAACCAATAATACAACCTGTATCTACACGTAATGTTTCTCCTGCCTTTAGCTCTTTTTTAGCTGTGGTTCCGCCTGCATGTACAAATGCTATACCATCGCCTTCTAACTTTTGCATTATAAAACCCTCGCCTCCAAAAAGTCCACGTCCTAGCTTTTTACTAAATTCCACTCCTATACTAACGCCTTTTGCTGCGCATAAAAAAGCATCTTTTTGGCAAATAAACTTACCGTTAAATTCGGTTAAGTCTATTGGTATAATTTTTCCTGGGTATGGAGAAGCAAAAGACACTTTTCTTTTTCCATCTAGATTATTGTAAAAGGCTGTCATAAATAAGCTTTCTCCTGTTAAAATTCTTTTTCCTGCTCCTAAGATTTTACCAAAAAAACCTTCATCTTTTTTAGAGCCATCTCCAAAAATGGTTTTCATTTTAATACCATCCTCCATCATCATAAAACTACCAGATTCTGCAACTACACCTTCTTGAGGATCGAGTTCTATCTCTACATACTGCATTTCTTCTCCGTAAATTCTGTATTCTATTTTGTGTGCTGTCATACTATTTTGGTTTTTAGTTGATTTTTTATATATAATTACATATAGTTGTTACTTTAAAAGTTTTAGATTTTTTTTAAAAGATGAAACACTCATTTACTATTATAAGCACTTCGCCTTTTAGGTCAAATCTGCCGTTTTTAACTTAAACTAAATCCAGCATCCTCTAACAGAAGGAAGGTGCTATAAAGTTAGTTATATAGTTTTATTTATTTTTCAATGTATTAAGCCTTTACTCTCACAGACCATTCAAAATTAAAAGTAGAAACTACTATCCCGTCTTTATTGGTGCCAACGGCTTGCATCCAAAAAACTTGACCTTCTCCTGTTTCTATGGATTTAGTTAAGGCATCGTCTATTAAAAATCCATCTGTACAAACAAACGTAATTCTTCCAGTTGCTTTTTTTGTAAAAGAGGCTTTATTATTAGTCACTAACATAGACACTTTTTTACCAGTTTCTCTAATTTTTACTAGCACCAAAGCTCCAGTGGCTAACTCTGCAGCCATACCTTGTACAGCCCAAAACATAGATTTAAATGGGTTTTGGTTAATCCAACGGTGTTTAACGCATACTGTACATGAGTTATCGTCAATAGATTTTACACGTACTCCCGTAAAAAATACCGCAGGAAGTTTAAAAAAATTGAAGGTGTTTATTTTACTTGGTGTAAGCTTCATGTATATTAAGGTTTCTTCAAAATTATCGAAAATATTTCATTTTTCAATATGTTAAATTTTTCTTAATTTTTAGTACTATGCGTAACAAAGTACCTTTTTTTAGACATATATTTGTATAAGCAACTATTATATACTTTTAATATGGAAAAAAAAAACCACATCAATATTGCCACTTTTATTCACTTATCTACCTTTTCTAGGTTTATAATACCTTTCGGAAATTTCCTAGGACCATTAGTTTTGTGGATAATAAATAAAGATAAATCTCAATTTATAGATATACATGGTAAGCAAGCACTTAATTTTCAAATTAGCATACTAATCTATTCTTTAGTTATTGGACTTATAACCATTCCGTTTTTTGCCTTTAGCATTTTTAATGGTTTCGATTTTATGGATTTCAATCTTTTCGATGGTATTCAATTTAATATTACCAAACCTTCTCCTCTATTTTATATTGGAGGCTCGCTTGGATTTTTAGCAATAATTGGCTTTATACTCGAAATTGTTTATATAGTTAAAGCGAGTTTAAGCGCTAGAGATGGAAATCTCTACGATTATCCATTTACTATACAATTTTTAAAGTAACGTGTACTGAACTTGTTTTAGTACCTCATCAATAATCATCAATAATCAATCAAAAAATGAACAGTTTAAAACACATTAAAATTAGAGCACACTTATGAAAATAGAAAACACAAAAGCACAAATGCGTAAAGGTGTTTTAGAGTACTGCATCTTATCTGTATTAAAAGATAAAGATGCTTACGTTGCCGAAATTTTAGGCACATTAAAAGACGCCAAGTTGCTGGTAGTAGAAGGCACTATTTATCCACTATTAACACGACTTAAAAATGCAGAACTTCTAAACTACCGTTGGGAAGAAAGCACCTCTGGACCACCAAGAAAATATTACGGATTAACAGAAACCGGACAACTTTTTCTAAAAGAATTAACCACAACTTGGGACGCATTACAAGCCGCAGTTAACATCGTTACACCATCTAAAAACAACACTAATGAATAAGACAGTAAACATAAATTTAGCAGGTATATTTTTTCATATAGATGAAGATGCATACTTAAAATTACAGCGCTATCTTGAGTCTATAAAACGTTCATTTACAGACTCTCAAGGACGATCTGAAATTATTGCAGATATAGAAGCACGTATTGCAGAATTATTTACAGAACGTATAATTAACGATAAACAAGTTATTGGAAACAAACAAGTAGACGAGGTAATTACCATTATGGGACAACCTGAAGACTACCTTGTGGACGATGAAATTTTTGATGACGAACCGCAAAAGAGAACACATTCTAAAGGCAAGTCTAAAAAACTATATAGAGATACAGAGTCTTCTTACGCTGGTGGTGTATCTTCAGGATTAGGACATTATTTTGGAATAGATGCCATTTGGATTAGATTTATCTGGCTTGTATTAGTGTTTGGAGGATTTGGTACTGGGATACTAATTTATATACTACTTTGGATATTAGTTCCTGAAGCTAAAACAACATCTGAAAAAATATTAATGGTTGGCGAAAACGTAACCATTTCCAACATCGAAAAAAAAATTCGTGATGGCTTTGAAAGTGTATCAGATACGTTAGGTCCAAATATTCAAAAAGCGGGCGATAAATTTAAAGAAGGTTTTGAAAGTGCAAGTGATACTATTTATAATTCTGTTAAAAATGTAGACGTTAATAAGTCTACCAATAGAATTAAAACTGGCTCTAAAAGTTTTTTCGATGCTATTGCAGACATTTTTATGTTTATTATAAAAATCTTTGCAAAATTTATTGGATTAATACTAATCTTTGTTGGAGCTGTAGGAGTCATTGCTACAACGGTTGCACTTTTTATAAGTGCCTTTGGAAACTCAGATTCGGTTAATATTAGCCCAGACTTTATAGAATTAGCAAATACTTCTGGAGTTCCTTTTGGAATTGTTGGTTTATTAGGATTCTTCGCAATGGTTATTCCTTTTCTACTATTATTCTATTTAGGACTTAAAATTTTAATTAATAATTTAAAATCTATTGGTAATGTTGCTAAATTCACTTTACTAGGTGTTTGGATATTATCGATTATAGGATTATCCATAGTTGGAGTTAGACAAGGCTTATCTTACAAAGAAAAAGCACAAGTAGTCCACACACAACGGCTTGAAAATATTAAAGCAAATGACACAGCAACCTTATCTATGAAAGCTAACGATTATTATGCAGATAATTTTAAAAGACATTTTGACCATTTTGAAACAGGATTTACAGAAAATGGAGATAGAGTAATCTATTCTCAAGGTATTAGATTAATTGTAAAATCTACAAAAGACAGTGTTGCAAAAATTAGAACAGTTAAAAGCGCAAGAGGAAACACCTATGATTCTGCTAAAAAAAGAGCAAAAAACATTTATTACAACTACACCTTAGAAGGCGACTTACTAAAATTAGATAATCATTTTTTAATTCCTGATAATAGTAAACAAAGAGACCAAAGAGTTGAAGTTACTTTGTATTTGCCAGAAGGTAGTTTTTTAATTGCAGATAAAAATACCTACAATTACCATAGTAACGATTCTTATCGATATAGCGATATTTTAGAACATGGTATGGAAAACCGTTATTTAGAGGTAAAAAACAACATACTTATCTGTAACGATTGTTCTGAAAAAGACCATGATGACGACAACTTTGAAATGGACATAAATATTAATAGAGATAGTGCAAAGTTAAAGATAAACTCTAATGGCGTTGAACAAGCATCTAACATAAACTCAATTAAAATTAACGAAAAAAATGAGCAAAGTAAAACTGATAATATTGAAGTTAAAATAGACGAAAATGGTATTAAAATAACTTCAGATAAAAACAAAGAATAATCAATCTATGCTGAAATTACCTCAGTTAAAAAAACCAAAACCATGATAACCATAGCCAAATTTGTAATCGCATTAATAGTTGCTATTTTAGTGTAACATAAATTAATAATCACAAACTTTAAACCATCCCATTCTTTTTTTTAAAAGTTTGGGATGGTTTTTGTTATATCTTTGCTAAACAATTAATTATAAGATTTCCGCTTTCTCGGAATACAATCATGAAAACAAAACTACACCTCCTTATTCTAACTTTTATAATTACATTAACTGGGTTTTCTCAAAGCTCAGAAAAAATAAAAGGCAGTAGAAATGTAACTTCTAAAACAACAGAAATAGAGCCTTTTAATCGCATTGTAATTGGTAACAATTTTAAAATTAATTTACAGCAAGGCGAATTACCATCTGTCCAGATAGATACAGACGATAATTTACACGACGTTATTACGTTTAATGTACTTGAAGGCAGTTTAAATTTTGAAACTAATAAAAAAATTACCTCTAGTAAAAAAATGGAAATTACCATAATATTCAGAGATTCTCTAAATATTATAGAATTAAAAGAAGATGCAGAACTTACAGGTTCAAGCACCATCAAAGTTCAAGATTTAATTTTAAGAGCTAAAGAATCTACAAAAGCTTTTTTAACTATTGAAGCTGAAAATTTTCAATACATAGGCGAAGGAAAAACTAAAGCAGAATTAAATATAACAGCACAATCTACAGTTTTAAACTTAAATAATAATACAGCTATTGAAGCTTTGGTAAACTCTAAAACTATTGCCATAGACATGTTACAACGCACAAATGCAAGACTTGAAGGAGATACAGATAAATTAATAGTTAATATAGATAACTCCTCTACTTTAAAGGCTGAAAAACTAACAACTAAAACTTGTAATTTAAATGCAAAAGGTAGAGCAGATGCATATATAGAAGTAACTAAAAATTTTATAATTGAAGCTTCTGGAACAACAGAAACTTATATTTATGGTAGCCCAAAAATTGAGTTAAAGAAATTTGAAAACGATGCTGTTTTAAGGAAAAAATAATAATTAACAATTAGTATTCTAAATAAAAAATCCGAAGCGAAAACTTCGGATTTTTTTTTAATTATAGCCTTGATTTTAAAGATCCCAACCTGTGTTGTGGGATAAATTAAACTATCGCTGTTTATAATGCGCTTTGCTTTATAAAATGAATCTTATTTAATTATAAGTAGGCGTGCTCACTTCAAAATTAGCATCCTTAGCAGCTAAGTATCGTTCTGCATCTAAAGCTGCCATACAACCTGTTCCTGCTGCTGTAATTGCTTGTCTGTAAACATGATCTGCTGCATCACCACTTACAAAAACACCATCAATATTTGTTTTCGAAGTCCCTGGTTTTGCATTTATAATGTAACCTGTCTCGTCAAGATTTAAGAAACCTTTAAAAATATCTGTATTTGGTTTGTGCCCAATAGCTACAAAAAATCCAGTAGCAGGAATCTCATGTTTTTCTTTAGTCAGATTATTTACAACGCTTACTCCAGTTACTACTTGCCCGTCGCCTAATACCTCGTAAGTTTCAGTATTAAAAAGGATTTCAATATTTTCAGTATTCTTAACTCTAGCTGCCATAATTTTAGACGCTCTAAACTCATCGCGTCTAACTAACATGGTTACTTTAGTACATAATTTAGAAAGGTAATGTGCTTCTTCGCAAGCACTATCTCCTGCTCCAACAATAACAACTTCTTGATTTCTGTAGAAGAAGCCATCGCAAACTGCACATGCCGAAACGCCTCCTCCTAATTTTAAATATTTTTGTTCAGAATCTAAGCCCAAATATTTAGCACTTGCTCCTGTAGAAATAATTACAGTATCGCAGTGGATTTCTTTTTCTTCATTTACCCAAACTTTATGTACATCTGCAGAGAAATCTACTTTGGTAATCCAACCATCGCGTACATCTGTTTCAAAACGCTCTGCTTGTGCTTGAAGTTCCATCATCATCGCTGGACCTGTAATACCATCTGGATATCCTGGGAAATTTTCAACTTCGTTTGTAGTTGTTAGTTGCCCTCCTGGTTGTGTACCTTGGTACAAAACAGGTTTCATATTCGCTCTGGCTGCGTATATGGCAGCAGTATATCCTGCTGGTCCAGATCCTATAATTAGGCATTTTACTTTTTCTATCGTATTAGACATATTATATATTTTAATATAGCAAAAGTAGGTTTTTTAGTAGGAAACTTACAGTTAAGTTATTAACAGTAATTATAAAAGTATAAGCTTAAATTATACTAGAAAACAAGTGTTTTTTAAGCTAATTTTAAACTTAATTTTTTTTAAGAATTCTGAAATTTTTTATTCTTTTCTTGTAAACAAAGTAAACCTTTTTCTAAAAAATCGATAAGCCTATCTGTTTGATAACTTCCTTTTTAAGTAGTGCTCATGTAGGCTTCCCTTAAAACCGAACTGTTTAAAAGTAGAATGATTATCCTGCTTTTAAAATTTTATTATAGAGAAATGTTAATTTTTTTTTAATTAGGTTAATGGTGTTAATAATTAAAGTTAGATTTATATTTACAAACTAACAATCATGAGCACCATGGCAACCAATTATAATGGGATAACATTATATTATAATTCTCAAACATCTCTGGGTAAAAAAATTTTAGCTTATACTAAAACTTCAGAAAAAAAAATTAGAAGTGTAGATATATCTAAAACTAAAGTAACAGGCACACAATGGGCTTCGATTGCTTATAATTTAAATATAAAACTCGAAGAAATAGTTAATAGAGAACATCCAGATTTTCAAGCTGAATATAGCGAAACTACAAATCTCTCACAAGACGATTGGATAAAAATTTTACAAGCAAATCCAGCTACTGTAAAATGTCCGATTTTAATAAACAAAAACAGCTTTAATCTTGTTAAAACACCTTCGGAGGTTACAAAAATATTAGAAGGTGAAAGTGAAGATTTTGATGCTAGAAATCCTTAATAGTAGTTAACTTAAATGTATTAACCCTTATTAATCTCGACCACAAATAATGCCAGTATCTACAATTTTAAAACACGATTTTGTAAAGTCAATAGTTCTAGAGTTATCTAAAAAAATTAAAACAGACTACGAAGAAGATAATAACGAATTATGTTTTGATTTTCCTAAAAATATTGGCAATGGTTATGTTAAAGCTATAGAGTTCGATTTTGGCTTAGGTATTATTATTGCAGACTTTTTATTAAAAGATAAACTTTCTATTACTTTTAAAAAAGATAAAATAAATCCTTTAAAAATTTTTTTTAATTTAGAATCTAAAATAGAATTTAAAGACAGTGAAAATGAAATAAAATTAAACAGACTCGAAAGTTTAATGCTTAGTCCTGCTACTAAAGAACCTCAAACATTTCGCTTTTACAAAAATAAACCAACCACTTTTTTACTTGTTCATATTAATCGTAAACTTTTCGAAGAAAAAATTGAACAATTTGTAGATGATATGGGTGAGAAGCTTGAAACACTTTTTCGAGATTTAAATGGTATTAATAAATTTTATTATAAGGATTATTTTTCTTTAGACATAGCAGAATTAATAGAAGATTTTAAATCCTGTGATCTTACAGACTTTATGCAATCTGTATATTTAGAAGGTAAAACTTATGAGGTTATTACACAATATCTTCAGAATTATATAGAAAAATCTAGCAGACCAAACAACCACAAACTTTTAAGAAAATCTACTGTTGTAAAAATAGAAGATGCTGTAAAAATTATTAAAACCGAACTTGATGTTAGAATAAGTGTTCAAGCGCTCTCCAAGCGAGTTGGCTTAAACCAAAACACTTTACAGTCTGGATTTAAACAATTATTTTCTACCTCTGTAAATGAATATATTCGAGATCAAAAAATAGAATATGCTAAAAATCTTTTAGAAAATTCTGAACTAAATATAACAGAAATCACTTATAAAATTGGAATAAACTCTAGAAGCTACTTCTCTAAACTTTTTAAACAACGCTTTGGTTTAACGCCTAAACAATATATTATACAATCTAGAAAAGGTGTAGAAAAATCTGCTTAAATGGACTCTAAAAAATAATAAATTAATACAAATACATTTTACTAATGCAATCAAAAGTGTTATACATAATTTCAATTTTGTTAATCGATAAAGCACAATTTAAGTTTATTTGTAGCAAAAACTAATATTATTTTATTTTTTAACTAAAGAGTTACACTCTATGCAAAATACAACTATTTTAGACGCTCTACCTAAACCACTGTTTAGGTTAAAAGAAAAATTAGGTGGTATTCTTAACGAAAAATATGGCATCTACACGTTATCATTCGATAATAATTTGGGAAAAGGCACTATAAAGTATAATACGGTTATTGATTATGTTACTGTAACAGATATAGACATATTACTAAATGAAGATTTAATATATAACATTGGAGATCAAGATAGTAACTTCTTATATTTTATTTATTCTACAGCAGGTTCATGTTACTATAAAACTCAAAATAGCGAAAAATTTATTAGGATCGAAGAATTAAGACCTACAATTATTGCTTGTAATACTGGAGCCTCTAAACAACTAAATATTAAAAAATATGAAAGATTTATTTTAAATATTATTGAAGTTGATAAGGACAAATTCGAAACTAATTTTGCTAACATTTTTTTAGAGTCGAATGTAGAGTTAGAAATTATAAATAATTTATTTAAAACTTCTAATTCGCAGCTATACTCGGGTGCTTTTAATTTAAAAATATCCGAAAAATTAAGAGTGTTAAGAAATGAGATTATTAAAACTCCCATTTCTGGATTACTTAATATGGAAAGTTTGTATTTAAATATTTTATCGCAACATCTAGAACAATTTCACAGTGAAGTTAATGATAATGCAATTGCTGCTACATTATCAAAATCTGAGTTACAAAAAATAAGATTATTAACAGAATTTATTACTAAAAATCCTGAAATTCAACATTCGATAAATAGTTTGTGTACACAAATTACAATGTCGCCTGCAAAACTTCAAGAAGGCTTTAAGGCTATGCACGATACAACTGTAGCAGATTTTGTTAGAAATGTTCGCATAGAGAAAGCAGAAAAATTACTTGTTGAAACAGATTTAAATATTTCGGAAATAGTCTATACCATTGGTTTAACAAGCAGAAGCTATTTTTGCAAAATTTTCAAGAAAAAATATAATTCTAGTCCTAAACGTTATAGAAAATTAATTTTACAAAAAAATTGATATAAAAAAGGGATATTGTATATAATATCCCTTTTTTTATAATATTAAAATTTTTATTATACAATGTCTTCCAGTCCTTTAATAGTGTTTAGGCCAACTTCGATTTTAGATTTCTGATTTTCTAAAATAGATTTTGTTGAGGATGGTAAATTAGTTTCATTTATCACTTCACAATAGTCATTAATTGCAGTTTTTTCACCTCTAATGGATTCTTCAAGCATACTTTCTTCATTTTCACTAGAAAATAACGCCTTGGTATCCATCCAAGCTCTGTGCAAAGTTCCCGCTGCACTTCCACCTTTATCCACGTCTTGTCCAAAGGCTTTAATTTCACTTTTTAATTCATGTCCAAAATCGTAACGCTGTTGCGCTTTAGTTTTAAAATAGCTCTTTAATCCTGAATGCTCTACATTTTCAGCTGCTTTTTTATATCCTTTTTCTGCATCATAAGTTCTTTCTAACAATTCATTTAATTTTTTTCCTACTGCTTCTGTGTAAGTTGCCATAATATTTTTTTTAAGTTAATAATTTAAGGATTTCTAGATTTCCTCTGTATAAAATTACAATATATGTATGAAACTTGTTAACTTCAAAAATTGGATTATTACTTCAAAAAAATACTAAATTTTTTAACAAAAAGAAATGTTAAATCGTTACTAAACAAATTCAGGTTTATATTTTTTTAAAAGATACATGAGTGCTTTTTCAGTTTTAGAAAAATTAGATTCATTTTTACATGAAGATTCTATAATTTTAAAAGCATCGACAATAGATCCTTCATTATAATTTTCTAAAATTATAGGATGCACATAATACTTTCTACAAACATTTCGAGAATTACCTAGAGCTTTGGCAGAAGCATCTAAGGCTAATAATATGTTTTTATCTTTTTGCTTATCATTTTTTTCTATGCCAATATCGTACAGCGTTTCTAAAAAAACTAAAGATGCTGCCCACGTTCTAAAGTCTTTAGCAGTAAAATGTTGCTCGCATAAACTATATATATAATTATTAACCATAGTACTATCTATGGTTTGTTTATCTCCAGAATCGTCAAAATATTTAAAAAGCTCCCAACCTGGCAAGTCTTGACTTTTGCTAACTAAATATCTTAATTTTTTATCGCGAATGCTTATTGAATGTTCTTTGCCCTTTTTACCAACAAATTCAAACTTTATGTTATCCTTAGATACATTTACATGTTTTGTTCTTAATGTAGATAACCCATAAGTACTATTTCTTTTTGCGTAATAATTATTACCAATTCTAATATGTGTTTCCTCCATTAATTTAACCACTAGAGCTAGAGTCTTAGTTTTAGGCCAGCCTTTTTGGTTTAAATGAATATCTACCTGCTCTCTAATTAATGGTAATAACTCACCAAAAAATTGCATACGATAAAACTTAGTCTGGTTTCTTACTTTTTTCCAAAGAGGATGATAACGGTATTGTTTTCTGTGTTTAGCATCTCGTCCAATTGCTTGCAAATGTGTATTCTCTAATTGAGATATAACAACATTTTCCCAGGCTGGCGGGATTACCAAACCATTAATACGCTCTAAGTTTTTGTTGTCTTTTACTATTTTGCCGTTATATTCGTAAACAAATGTTTTTTGCTTACGTTTTCTTTTTATTTTTAATTCTCTATCATTAACATAAACTAGATTTAGATGTTCTATAGCAACTTCGGGTGCGAGCCAAAGTTGTTTTAACAAACATTTTTTTTGTGAGTTAGACATGGTTAGTTGTTCTACCTTTCGGCTTTAATATAGTTTTGGTATTGCTTAGATAGTGAAGATTTTTGGTTATTAGATAGTACTTTTCCTGCTAATTGAAAAATTTCTTGTTCTTCTTCGTCTAGGTGATGCTCTACCTCTTCTTTTAGTTTTTTTGCAATTTTCAACCATCCAGAAGAATCAAAATCAATATCGTTTAATTCTGCAATAAGTGCATCAATTTCATGATGTTCTGCTATACTATGTCGTGCTTTTTCTTGTGTTAAATCATCTTCTATTAAAGGTACGTAAAAAAAGCGTTCCTCTGCATCTTCATGTATTTTAAGTTCTTTTTTAATAGATTTAAAAAGTTCATCTCTCTTTTTTGTGTCTCCAGAGGTTTTAACCAATTTAGCTAACAAATCTCTTTGGATATCATGATCTTTTCTTAGTGCTTCGAATATATTCATAGTATGTAATTTCTAGTGTATAATAAATTTAGAAAAGAATTTTAAACATTTTGCACGTGATAGCTAAAAAAATTGATGTTATAACTCAAAAAAAAAATCGGCTACAAGCCGATTTTTTAAAATTTTACACTTTAATTTTTACCTTTTAAATAGTTTTTTTATTAGTACCATGGAGCCTATTTTTCCTGCGACCTTAAGACCAGTTTGCATCCATTCTGCTGGTTGCAAACTATCTTTTAAATCACCTTTAACAGACTTAATTTCCTCTTTAGCAATTTGTCGTTCTAAATCAAGACGAAATAAATCTTCTTCAATGTCTTTAAAATTATAATATGTTTTTTTCATTATTTAAAGAATGATTTAGAAAGTTTCTCTATTATCTTAGAATCTATACTATTTTTAAAAACAAATAGTAGTATAGCTATTAATATGCAAAGCAGTCCTACTATAACAAAACCTAAAACGTGACTATCTAAAAGAACACTTAAATAAAGTGCAAGTGATATGGATAAAAAAAATAATCCTGTTAAAATAACACCACCAATGGCAACTACTTTAAATATCGTGCTAATAGATATTGTGAGCTGTTGAAATATCTTGAGCTTGTAATATTCTCGAGATTTTATTAAGTATTCTTGAGATTGATCTATTGCTTTGTTTGAAGCTTCACTTATAGAATCGAATACAGACATATATTATGAAGTTTTCTGTAATTTCTTATTTCTAGCTTTTAGTAACTCTAATTTTTGTTCTAGTGTTGTAATAACATCTTCTGCTTTATAGCTAGCATTTTGGACAACGCTTTCTAATTGAGATTCTAGAGTCACCTTGCCTAGTGCCACTTCTTCTGCTATTTGATGTTTTAAATCTGTTGCAGTAGAGACAACTTTATCTTTTGCATTGTAAGCCTCGTCTGTTAATTTTTTTCTAGTGTTAACTCCCTTATCAGGTGCAAACAATATTCCTAATGTTGCTCCTATTGCAGAGCCTAATAATATACCTAATGCTGCGTTTCCGTTGTTGTTCATTTTAATTCGTTTTATAGTTAATTTTAATGCTGTTAACTGTAATACAGCTAACTTGATAACAAAATTACAATATATCGTCTAATAATGTCTTAATATTATATTAAATGAATTATTAAATCTTTGTTAATTCATCAGTCAGATGCTGTTTTTTAAGAAATTATATAGAAATTTATCAAAGAAAATCTTAATTAATGAATAATACTATAACAACTTTTAATCCATATAATGGAGTTGAATTAAATAAATATGAACGCTTTTCGAATGAAAAAACGAAATCTGTTTTAGATATTGCACAAAAAACATTTTTAGATTGGAAATTTAATCCTATAAAGTCTCGTACTAATTTATTAAAAAATGTTGGTGATGTTTTAAATAAAAATAAAGAAAAATATAGCCAATTAATTACTCTCGAAATGGGTAAGCCTATTAAAGAAAGTCGTGCAGAAATAGAAAAGTGCATATTACTTTGTGATTTTTACAAGGAAAATGCCAGTAAATTTCTTTCGGACCAAATGATAGAAACCGAAGCTCATGAAAGTTTTATAAGCTACGATCCTCTGGGAGTAATTTTAGCAGTTATGCCTTGGAATTATCCGTTTTGGCAGGTTTTTAGATTTGCAGTACCAACATTAACCGCAGGTAACACTGCTCTATTAAAACATGCAACTAATGTATCTGGTTGTGCGTTAGCAATTCAAGATTGCTTTGAGCAAGCTGGATACCCAATAGGATGTTTTCAAACATTACTAGTCGATCATGATGTTATCGAGAATTTAATTCAAGACAAAACAATAAAAGCAGTATCTTTAACAGGTAGTGAAAAAGCAGGAATAAGTATTGCAAACACAGCTAGTAAAGTACTAAAAAAATCTGTTTTAGAGTTAGGAGGAAATAATGCATGTATTATTTTAGATGATGCAGATTTAGATAAATACATAGATACTATAGTAAGTGCAAGGTTTCAAAACTCTGGACAAAGTTGTATTGCAGCAAAAAGATTTATTGTTACAGAAGGGATTTACGATATGTTTTTAAAACAGTTTAAAGCAAAAGTAAAAAAATTAAAGTACGATGATCCTATAAAAGAAACTACTCACATTTCAGTTTTAGCTAGAGAAGATTTAGCTAAAGATTTACAAAAACAAATAGACGCATCAATAAAAAAAGGAGCTACAGTAGTCTTGGGTAATAAAAGAGATAAATCGTATTTTTCTCCAACAATTCTTACCGATGTTACAGAAGATATGGAGGTATTTACTCAAGAAACTTTTGGACCTTTAGCGCCAATTATTAAAGCTAAAGATTTTAAACATGCGCTTGAATTGGCATTAAACAGTAGGTTTGGACTAGGAACAATGGTGTTTACAAAAGATATAGAAAAAGCAAAAAGAAAAATAGGAGATATAGAAGATGGTGCATATTTTATAAACGAAATGGTAAAATCTGATCAAAAATTACCATTTGGAGGAACAAAAGCCTCTGGTTATGGAAGAGAGCTTTCTAAAGAAGGCATTCACGAATTTGTGAATATTAAAACAGTTTACATTAACAAATAAAATTAATAATATATTATGAGTTTAATTAAAGACGAAGACGAAAAAAGAAGAGACTATATTTTGCAAAAAGATAAGACTACTAAAAGTGTTTCTACTTTTGTAATTATAGCATTAGTAATTTTAGTAATTGCTGTTATAGCCTCTGGATTATTTTTTAAATGGTATTAAAATATAGTTTCAGAAATAAAATTAGGCATAAAAAAAGCTCAGTTTAAAATTGAGCTTTTAAAAGTCGGGGTGGCAGGATTCGAACCTGCGGCCTCCACGTCCCAAACGTGGCGCGATAACCGGGCTACGCTACACCCCGAAAATAGTTATCTAACTAAAACCGTTAAATTTTAGAAGTGCAAATATACTTTACTTATTTAAATAACAAACTATTTTTATTGTAAATTGTACAAAACATTTCAATTATATAATGAGAGCAAAAATTTCAACTTACTTTTTACTGCTTCTATTCTCTTTTTCCAGTTGTGCACAAGACAAAAACCCAGTAAATAAAGAGAACTCCCATGAGGTTGTTGTACCAAAATTAACTAACCCTTGGGGATTTGTATTTTTACCAGACAGTTCTATATTAATTACTGAAAAAGAGGGCAAATTAATTCATTTTAAAAATGAAATTAAAAAAGAAATAAAAGGTTTACCCAAAATATACGTTCGTGGTCAAGGTGGATTATTAGATATTAATATTCATCCAGACTACAAAAATAATGGTTGGGTTTATTTTTCTTATGCTTCGCCTAAGGGAGAAGAAAAAGGAGGAAATACTGCAATTATGAGAGCCCAAATAAAAAATGATTCTTTAGTAGATAAAGAACTGCTTTACAAAGCAGAACCAAATACAACTAAAGGGCAACATTTTGGATCTAGAATAGTTTTTGGTAAAGATGGTTGTCTCTATTTCACCATTGGAGATCGTGGTGACCGTGATCTTAATCCACAAGATATTACTAGAGATTGCGGTAAAATATATAGATTAAATGCTGATGGAAGTATACCAGAAGATAATCCATTTGTAAATTCTAAAAATGCAAAAAAAGCCATTTGGTCTTATGGACACCGCAATCCCCAAGGTATGGAATTACATCCTGAAACTAAAGACATTTGGGTTCATGAACATGGTCCGAAAGGTGGTGACGAAATAAATATAATTAGAAAAGGAAAAAATTATGGCTGGCCAATAGTTACTTATGGCAAAAATTATTCTGGCACATCAATTACAGAAGAAACTAAAAAAGAAGGTATGGTACAACCGCTTCACTATTGGGACCCTTCTATTGCTCCAAGTGGGATGGCATTTATTTCATCTAATAAATATGGAGATTGGAAAGGCAGTTTATTAGTTGGCTCTCTAAAATTCAACTATTTAGATCGTTGCGAACTTAAAGATGGTAAAGTTGTTAGAGAAGAAAGACTTCTAGATGGTATTGGTAGAGTTAGGTCTATAGAACAAGGTCCAGATGGTTTTATTTATGTTGGAGTAGAAAATTTAGGAATTGTTAAATTGATTAGAAATTAAATAAATATGAAAAAATTAAGCTTCAGTTTATGCCTACTTTTAATTATTTGTGCTTGTAATTCTTCAGATAAAAAAATGAACAAGAATAGCACTTTAAAAACTCAGGGTTTTTTAGAAGGAAAAGCAATATATAATGACTTTTGCATACAATGTCATATGGCAAATGGAGAAGGTGTTACAAATACATTTCCGCCATTAGCGAAATCAGATTATTTAATGAATAAAAGGTTAGAGAGTATAAAAGCCATTAAATATGGTCTTTCTGGAGAGATTACCGTTAATGGCGTAAAATACAACACGGCAATGGCATCTCAAGGGCTAAGCAATAAAGAAATTGCCAACGTAATGAATTACATTAAAAACAGTTGGGGAAACAAAAATACGTCGTTAATAACTGAAGAAGAAGTTTCGAAGGTTGAACGCTAATATTTTGTTTCAAATTCCTAAATTTGTTTAGTTAAATTAAAATTTAAAAATGCTTACAATAGGAATCGCTGGCGGAACTGGTTGTGGGAAAACCACAGTATTAGAGCAAATAATTAACGAATTACCAGAAGGTGAAGTTGGTGTTATCTCTCAAGACTCTTATTATAAAGATACCTCTCACATGCCTTATCAAGAACGCATTAAAATTAATTTTGACCATCCTAAATCTATAGACTTTAAGTTATTAAGACAGCACTTAACCGCTTTAAAAGCTGGAGAAACTATAAAACAACCTGTGTATTCTTTTGTAGACCATAATAGAACTAAAGAGACTATTATTACAAAACCTAAACATGTTATGATTGTTGAAGGTATTCTAATTTTTAGTAAGCCAAAAATTCGCGACATGTTCGATATTAAAATATTTGTACATGCAGATAGCGACGAGCGCTTAATTAGGCGCGTAAAACGAGATGTTTTAAAACGTGGTAGAGATATAGATGAAGTGCTTACGCGTTACCAAACAACACTAAAACCTATGCATCAACAATTTATTGAACCAATGAAGGAGTATGCAGATTTAATAATACCGAACAATAAATACAACACTGTCGCTGTTAACATTGTACGCACAATAATTAATGAGAAACTAACGCAATGCTAAAGTATTTTAAAAATAAATTTTTAATTATTTTCTTAGCATTTGTTATTTGGATGCTATTTTTCGATGGAAATTCATTAAAAATTCATAACATACTAAATAAGGATATAAATAAACTTGAAAACGAAAAAGAATACTATAAAAAAGAAATATTAAAAGATAAAAAAGCCATTAAGGAATTAAAAAATGAAGAAGGATTAGAGAAATTTGCTCGTGAGGAATATTACATGAAACGCGAAAATGAAGATATTTACCTTATAGAGTATCAAGATAGTATAAAAACTAAGTCAGATGATTAAAAAACTATTTAGTAATTTCGATAGCACAACATCAAAAGCTTGGAAACAAAAAATTCAAGTAGATTTAAAAGGTGCAGATTATAACGATAGTTTAATCTGGAATACTACCGAAGACATTAACGTTAAACCATTTTATCACGCCGATGATTTTGAAAACAACACGCTTTCAAATATACCATCGAATTCTTGGGCCATTTCTCAATCTATTTTTGTTTTCGATGTTGAAAAATCTAATGCTAAAGCTTTAAATGCAATTAAAAGAGGTGCAGAACATATTATTTTTATTATTCCAAATAAAGAAGTTTCTATACCTACTTTATTAAAAAATATAGATTCCTCTACTACTCCATTATATTTTGAGTTACAATTTATAGATTTTAATTACGCAGAGCAACTGTCTTCCATAGTTGGAGTTACTATTTTAACAGATATAGTAGGAAATCTCGCGAAATCTGGTAACTGGTTTAAAAACCTAAAAAGTGACCACGAACAATTAGAAAACATAATAACATTAAATAATAAAACACTTAGCGTAGATTTAACTTTATACCAAAATGCAGGAGCAACCATAGTACAACAATTAGCATATAGTTTAGCACATGCTAATGAGTATTTAAACAATTTTAAAACTAATTTAAAATCGCAAATCACTTTTAAAGTTTCGGTTGGCACTAATTATTTCTTTGAAATAGCAAAACTTCGTGCTTTAAGGTTGTTATGGAAAAAATTAGCTTTAGAATATGGTGTTTTACAAGATTGTTATATCATTGCAATGCCTACAAAACGAAACAAAACAATTTACGATTACAACACAAATATGCTACGCACAACTACAGAATGCATGAGTGCAATTCTTGGTGGTGCAAATACAATTTGTAATCTTGCTTACGATGCTATTTACCAAAAAGACAACGAGTTTGGTGAGCGCATTTCTAGAAATCAATTATTGGTTTTAAAACATGAAAGTTATTTTAATGCTGTAGAAAATGCTTCAGACGGATCTTATTATATAGAAAGTTTAACGCAACAACTTTCAGAAAAAGCATTACTTTTATTTAAAGATATTGAACATAAAGGCGGATTTCTTAAATTATTAAAAAAAGGGTTAATTCAGAAAAAAATAAAAGAAAGCGCAGCCAAAGAACAAAAAAAATTCGACAGTAGAAACATTACATTACTTGGCACAAATAAACATCCAAATAAAGAAGACAAGATGAAAGACAATTTAGGACTTTATCCTTTTTTAAAAATGAAAACAAGAAAAACGTTAATTGAACCTATTTTAGAAAGACGATTAGCAGAAACAATAGAACAAAACCGATTAAAAACAGAATAAATTTTAGAAAAATGAAAACAACAATTAAACTTTTAGCATTAGTAATTTTAGTTACATTTTCAAGCTGTAAGAACTCAAAAAAAATTGATTATAAATACGCAGAAAGCCCAAAACTCTTAGCTTGCGATTTTCCAAATGGTGAACTTTTAAAAGAAGCCGTTTATGCTTTTGAAAACGATATAATTAATAATTATGACATGGAAAGTAGAAATGCAACAAGAGCCTATTCTTCTTATTTAAGATCCAGATCTAGAAATAATGCAAATGCTAAAGATATTGCTAGCTTACACAGCTTAGAAATCGCCAAAGCATTAAAAGAAGACTCTAGTTTATGGACTACTACTAATGGCGTAAATTTACTAGACAGATCTCATGCGTTAATGGATTGTATAGTAAATAACATTAAAGATAAGAATACTAAAACAACATATAAAGCACTACTCGCTACTAATAGCTTAAAACCAAATTTAATTTTACCACTTTTAAATGGAAATACTGGTTCTATTCGAGCAGATGGAAATTTAAAATCTTATATTGCTTTAGATTTATTTTATTCTCAATTATTAAATGTAAAAATTGAAGAGCTAAAGAATCCGAGTCTAAAACCTCAACCTGCACCTGCTAAACCAGCGGTTCAAGGCTTAGATTTAAATAAAACACCAAAAGACAAAGCTCCCGTAAACGCATCTACACAGAAAGGGCATGAAGGACATAATCATGATTAATGAGTAGAAAAGATATTCAACATATCACCCTAAAATCCGATACAAAAAATAAAGATCTGGAAAGCGCTTATTATTTAACTGCTGAAGATATTCTTATTAAATCTAATTATACTAAAGAAGATTTAAAAGATGTAGAACATTTAGGTTTTGTAGCAGGAATTGCTCCAAATTTACGTGGGCCGTACTCAACAATGTATGTGCGTAGACCATGGACTATTAGGCAGTATGCAGGATTTTCTACTGCTAAAGAAAGTAATGCTTTTTACAGGCGAAACTTAGCTGCTGGACAAAAAGGCTTGTCTGTAGCTTTCGATTTAGCAACACACAGAGGTTACGATAGTGATCATGAACGCGTCGTTGGAGATGTAGGAAAGGCTGGTGTTGCAATAGATAGTGTAGAAGATATAAAAGTACTCTTCGACAAGATTCCGCTAAACAAAATGAGCGTCTCTATGACTATGAATGGCGCCGTATTACCAATCTTAGCCTTTTACATAGTAGCTGCAGAAGAACAAGGCGTAAAATTAGAGGATTTAGCTGGAACGATACAAAACGATATTTTAAAAGAGTTTATGGTACGAAATACGTACATCTATCCTCCTAAACCATCGATGCAAATTATATCGGATATTTTTGAATATACTAGTAAAAATATGCCCAAATTTAATAGTATTAGTATTTCTGGTTACCACATGCAAGAAGCTGGAGCAACTTGCGATATCGAGTTAGCTTATACTTTAGCCAATGGCTTAGAGTATATAAGAAAAGGACTAGCTGCAGGAATGGATATTGATACTTTTGCACCTCGTCTGTCTTTCTTTTGGGCAATTGGTATGAATCATTTTATGGAAATCGCCAAAATGAGAGCAGCCAGAATGTTATGGGCAAAACTAGTAAAACAATTCAATCCAAAAAATCAAAAATCACTGGCATTAAGAACGCATTGCCAAACTAGTGGTTGGAGTTTAACAGAACAAGATCCTTTTAATAACGTAGCACGAACAACTATAGAAGCAACAGCTGCTGCCTTTGGTGGCACACAAAGTTTACATACAAATGCGCTAGACGAAGCTATTGCTTTACCTACAGATTTCTCTGCTAGAATTGCAAGAAATACACAAATATATTTACAAGAAGAAACGCATATTACTAAAACTGTAGATCCTTGGGCTGGTAGTTATTATGTTGAAAAACTAACGCACGATATCGCGCAAAAAGCTTGGTCTTTAATTGAAGAAGTTGAAGAACTTGGTGGTATGACCAAAGCCATTGAAACTGGTATTCCAAAATTAAGAATCGAAGAAGCTGCAGCACGAAAACAAGCACGAATAGATTCTGGACAAGATATAATTGTTGGTGTTAATAAATATGTATTAGATACAGAAGATCCTCTTCATATTTTAGAGGTAGATAACCAAACCGTTAGAAAACAACAAATAGAGCGTCTAGAAAAAATAAAGGCTGAACGCAATACGGTTAAAGTAAAACAAGACCTAAATAATTTAACTAAAGCTGCGCGATTATCTTTAGAGTCTGAAGATTCTAATGTAAGCTCAGAAAATAATTTACTACATTTAGCAGTAATAGCAGCAAGAGAACGTGCTACTTTAGGCGAAATTAGCGATGCTTTAGAAGCTGTCTATGGCAGATATAAGGCACAAATAAAATCATTTTCTGGTGTGTATAGTAAAGAAGTAAAAGACGACAAATCTTTTGCAAAAGCAAAAGAACTAGCAGATACCTTTGCAGAGCAAGATGGTAGGAGACCTCGTATTATGATTGCAAAAATGGGACAAGATGGCCACGATCGTGGTGCAAAAGTAGTTGCAACAGGTTACGCAGATATTGGATTCGATGTAGATATTGGACCATTATTTCAAACACCTAAAGAAGCTGCAAAGCAAGCCGTAGAAAACGACGTTCACATTCTCGGCGTTTCTAGTTTAGCTGCAGGACATAAAACATTAGTACCTCAAGTAATTAAAGAACTTAAAAAGTATGGTCGCGAAGATATTATGGTAATTGTTGGTGGTGTAATACCAAAACAGGATTACCAATATTTGTTCGATGCTGGAGCTGTAGCTGTATTTGGTCCAGGAACTAAAATTAGTGAAGCTGCTATTACTATTTTGGAAGTTTTAATTGATTAATACAAAATGTTTTTATTAACCTAATTAAAAAAACTTATAAGCTTTTAAAATATTTATCTAGAAAAAGCATTCTATCTTCTAAAAACAACTTTAAATACTTATAGTGGTATTCATTAGATTCTTTATTCAATTTATTTTGCCATACTAATTGCTCACGCTCGTAAACTTTTTCTTTTGTAAATGTAGCGTAAATTTTATCGATTCGAGATAATAGATTTTCATTACTAAAATCTGTAGCTCTTAATGCCAACCATCTGTCTTTTACTTTTTCTTTATAACCGTTTGGATTTAACTCTAATAATCTATTAAAAAGACCATTACCCAAAACATCGTTTGTAATACGTTCTTGTTTACCATCTTGTATAACACCAAAAACGCCATCTAAATCCCAAGGAATAAAGAAAAAAGGTTCGTTTTTATCATACTTACCTAGATAATAATTTTTACCCAAATTATCGGTTGCTCTTACTGTGTTTATAAACAAATAATAATCTATTACATTATTAATACAAACGTTTTTTTCTATGTTTTTAGCAAATGCTTCATCTGTTCCATTAACCACCAAACTTGTAAAGTTCGATAAATTTTCAAAATCTGATGTGTAATCTATAAAAGGATATTCTGTCTTCCAGCCATTCCAGTGTGGGAAAATATTTTTAAACGCACTTGGAGACTTACTAAAATCTGGTCCACCAGAATAGGAGTTTGCCTTATACAATCTACCATTTATAATATTTCCAACATTTTTTTTAAGTTTTAATTGCTTTCTATCTACAGATTCTGAAAACTGGTAAATACCAATGTATTCATTATTTCTAAATACTTCAACATATTTTACCTCGAACCCACTTTTTGCTTTTGGTTCTTTTTCGGCATAATAAGGCTTGTGTATTTTGGACCACAATTTTGTGGACACATAGGAGCGTAAACGTAAAGGTTCATTATACATGGCGTCAAGAATCCAATCGTCATCTTTGCGCATGCCTTTAAATTTAATATCCTTTTTTTGTTTTAAAATACTATCTTTCCAAAATTCTAAATCGTAGGATTTCTTAGCAAAAGTTAAGGATAAATTACCACGTTGCCTCACTCCCATAGTGCTTTTAATAAATTCTTTATTACTATAATATGTAAAATTTCCAGGAATTTTTACATCGCTAGTTAATGCAGAAGTATCGATACTAATGTGAACTAATGGAATCTTAGAAATGTATAGCACATAATTTTCGCCATTAGAAATGCTAATAGCATTTGAATATGATAAATGCTTAACAGCATCATTAACAATAAAACTTTCGCCAAATACAACATTAGAAATTTTAGAATTTACTTTATTTACAGAATCTAAATTTTTTTCGTGCCAAACAATAATGTTATGTTCTTTATCAATACCATAGCTTCCTTTTTTTGCAATAATATCTTGCGAAAAACTGTTTATTCCACAAAGTAAAATCAGGATGTATATAAATTGTTTCATTGGATAATTAAAAAATTAGTATAAGTCAAAAATAATGTTTTTATAGTTTAACCTATTCTTCGATTTAGTTAATACAACATTTATGCCCTAATTCTTATTTGTTAAAAGTTCTAGCTACATCATGATATCATGGGTATTAATTTTTCGCAGTATCCACCTTATTACAAGCATTTAAATGCTAGAAATGAATTAAACTGTTAATAAAAGTTTAAATATCAGCATAAACTTAACTCTAATCAAATCAATTACTTAATTTTATTAAATAACACAACAAAAAAGCAACTATTTATGGATCTAAGACACCTTAAAAGAGTATTACTAACTGCATTAATTACTGTTCCCATATTATTTTCTTGTGGAGAAACAAAACAAGTTGTAAGTAATAACAAGGCACAAACTACCACTGTAACAAAATCGCCAAAAATACCATTTAATCCAGAGGTTAAAACTGGAACCTTAAGCAACGGACTTAAATACTACATTAAAAATAATGGTAAACCAGAAAATAAAGTAGAGTTAAGATTGGTTATTAACGCAGGCTCTATTTTAGAGGACGAAGACCAACTAGGTTTAGCCCACTTTATGGAACACATGAACTTTAATGGTACAAAAAACTTTAAAAAGAATGAACTAGTAGATTACTTACAGAGTATAGGTGTAAAGTTTGGGGCACATTTAAATGCATACACCAGCTTTGATGAAACCGTTTACATTTTACCAATCCCTAGTGAAGATCCAGAAAAATTAGAAAAAGGATTTCAAATACTAGAAGATTGGGCACATAATGCATTACTTACAGAAGAACAAATTGATAGCGAACGTGGTGTTGTACTAGAGGAATTAAGAATTGGTAAAGGTGCAAACGAACGTATGATGCAACGCTATTTACCTAAACTTATGTACGGTTCGCAATATGCAAAGCGACTGCCAATTGGTACCAAAGAAAATATAGAAAGTTTTAGTTACGAAAGTTTAAGACGCTTTTATAAGGATTGGTACAGACCAGATTTAATGTCTGTAATGGCAGTTGGAGATGTAGATGTTGCTACTTTAGAAGAAAAGATAAAAACACATTTTAGCCGTATTAAACCTGTTGTTAATCCAAGAGAACGGAAGGTCTTTTATGTACCAAATCATGATGAAACATTTGTAGCAATAGAATCTGATAAAGAGGCAAGTTTTTCGCAAGTGCAGGTTATGTTTAAAGATTCTAACAACGCTAAAATTGAAGAAACAGTTGAGGATTACAGAAAATCTATGGTTAAGTCTTTATTCTCACAAATGATAAATACCAGACTTGGGGAATTAAGAAATAGCGAAAATCCACCGTTTGTTTTTGGATCGAGTTCTTATGGTGGCACTTGGGCAAGGACTAAAAAAGCCTACCAATCGTTTGCTGTGAGCAGTGAAACCGACCAACTTAAAGCGTTAAAAGCATTATTAGAAGAAAATGAGCGTGTAAAACGATTTGGTTTTCAACAAGGAGAATTTGAACGTGCTAAAAAAAGAATGTTAGCTGGAATGGAAAGATCTTTTAAAGACAAAGATAAAATGGAATCTAACAGAATTATTGGCGAATATGTTAGAAATTTTCTTACAGGAGAAGTCATGCCTGGTATTGAATGGGAATACAATATGTATAAAAAAGAATTACCAAATATTACATTAGAAGAAGTAAACGGTTTAATTAAAAATTATTTAAGAGACGATAATAGAGTGGTCGTAATCACAGGTCCAGAAAAAGAAAACTTAAATAAAGTTACAGAAGCTCAAGTAAATGCATTATTAAACGGTTTAAAAGATGCCGATATAAAACCTTATAAAGATGAAGCAGTTGCAACATCGCTAATTACAAAACTACCTGCAAAAGGTAGCATAACTAATACTGTTAAAGACGATAAGTTAGGTACAACCACACTAACACTTAGTAATGGTGCGAAGGTTACGTATAAGAAAACCGATTTTAAAAATGATCAAATTATGTTTGAAGCTTTTAGTTTTGGAGGAACGTCTTTATACTCAGATGCAGATTATAAAGCTGTAAATTATGCTAATGGTGGCTTAGCCGAAGCTGGCGTAAATGGTTTTGATAAAACACAGTTAGCCAAAATGATGTCTGGGAAAATAGCTTCAGTAAGACCAAGCATTGGCACCTACAGCGAAAACTTAAGAGGTTCCTCTACACCAAAAGATCTTGAAGAGCTTTTTCAACTAACTCACCTATATTTTACTGCCCTTAACAAAGATGAAAAAGCTTACACATCTTACGTCAATAAGCAAAAAGCCTTTCTAGGTAATATGTTGGCAAATCCTCAAAATTATTTTTCTATCGAAATGGGTAAGTTTATGTATGGTAAAAGTCCAAGATATATGGGCTTTCCTACTCCGGAAGATATGGATGCAGCAGATTACAACCTAGCTTATAACA
>Ga0209828_1000131_pt1 | contig 64911 bp, 48 predicted proteins | sample MaitaG_FD_187429 | JGI IMG/M metagenome (GOLD analysis project Ga0209828, IMG submission 187429) | Marine algal microbial communities from Maine, USA - Maine_Asex2 metaG (SPAdes) (version 2) | ecosystem: Host-associated > Algae > Red algae > Unclassified | place: Maine, USA | collected 2015-01-05
GCAATTCCATATAACATGACACCAATTAAGAGTCCAATTAAAAATCCAGATAGGATTCTATGTCTATAAAAATTTAAGATGAAATTTGACCTATCTTATCCAAGCCTTGCATCACTATCAATCGTTTGGGTGCTCTATCCAAGACTTTTTTATAATACTTTTCTGCTTCTTTAAAACGGTTTTGCTCCATTAGCCACTCTGCATATAATTCATGCGAGGGCTTCACTATCTCAGGTGGACCGTAGGCATAACTTGTATTATCTTCTAACTCAGTTGCAGCCTTTAATGCTTTTTCCACGGCGTTTTTATCGGATTTAAGCATTGCCAGTAGGGCTTCCATTTCTAATTTCATTACTTCTGCCCTATTTACGTGCACTTGAGTAGCTCTACCTCGACCATAGGATCCTCCACTACACATATTGCTATCTGCTGTTAGTGCTTCGTTGGTTGCGAGACCTATTTTTTCTTCAAGGGCAGCTATACGTTTAGAAATTACATCTGCATCCTTATTATGATACGCACATCTTGCTTGGGAATAATTGTATGCGGCATCTATTTGTATTGCCAAACCCGTATAATCTACAGAATCTTTTAGAAGAGGGTCATCCCATTGTTCCGTTTCATTAAAATAGGCTCCTTTCATCATGACCAAATGTGCAGTTGCTTTGCGACTTGGTTTTTCGTAACAATAGGTTTGCATTTCTTTTACAAGTCCTTTTGCTTTGTCAAATTCTCCTTTCTGAAGATGACCATACATCTGCCATTTGAATGCATGGTAATTGAGTGCATCATTATCTAGGTGTTTCTTTTCCTTTCTATTCTTACTTGCGTTCCATGAAGCAATGTTCGAACTGATGACCTCGTCCCACATTCCAAGTGCGACATAAATATGGGATGGCATATGCAATGCGTGTGCTGCATCTGGTGCGACCTTAGAATAGCGTGTTGCTGCATCTAACGCTTTCGGTGCATTATCTGGATCATCATAACTATGGATTAGATAATGGAGCGCTCCTGGATGATTAGGGTTCTCATCGATTATGGATTGCGCAATCTTTGCCCCTTTGGCGTACATCTCATAATTTCTTCCACCTTTTACTGCACCCAATAAAGAGAGTGCGTAGAAGGCTGCCACTTCTTGATTATCTGGATACTTTTTATGTAAGTCCCCCATAAATTCTGAGTAGGCTATGTCTTGTTCTTTTTTGGTGCCGTCTCCATACAGAATGTGAATTGCAGCACACAAATCCTTCTCCAATTCTGTTTTAAATTTTTCCTTCTGCAGTTCTTTGGTTGCACCAAGTTTTAACAAAATACCCAAAGCATCGTTTTTATCCTGCTCTCTCCATAATGGATGGTTATGTGTCATGGCTTCCCCCCAATATGCCATTGCAAAATCTGGATCAATGGTTTGTGCCTCTTGAAACTTTGTGGCTGCGTCTTTAAATTCAAAACTATGCATAAGGAGTAGACCTTCTGTGAAAGCGGGCTGTGCTTCTTTTTTTCCTGTTACTTCCAGTGAAATTTCTCCCAATTCTTTTGCTAAGTCGGTGTTTGTATTTTGCTTGCAAGAAAAAAGAAAAAGAGTAAGCGAGCACCATATAAATAAACGCATAATTCTAGTGTTTGCACCTAAGATAACATTTTGCTAAAAAAATGTATGTACGTTCCGCGGGCGATCATCAAATTTGGCAAAAAAAAAAGGAGGTACCTTTCGGTATCTCCTTAACACTTTTTACTCTAACCAGATATTAGAATAAATTCTTTGCTTTATTCAAAAGGTCTGCTGCGTTTCCTGGTATTAAGTTTGTTAAACTTTCCAAGTTAAATTCACTATCTGCATCGTCTTGAGATAAAAACTTTTCTTTTAGTCCGTTTATTAGATCTGGTGCTGTGTTTGCAGCTTCTGCTTGCGCATCATCTGCACTCATTCCTTTGCTTTGTAGAACTTCTGAGAGTTTTTCTTTTGCATTCTGGAATATTTCATTTGACTCCATGTTGCCACCACTAGAAAATAGATCTTTTATTTGATCTATGTTTCCCCCAGCTAATTTTGCCTTAAGGGACTCCATTACTGCTCCTGCACCTTCCTCAGCTGCTGCTGAAGTTGCCTCTGGATTCAAAGAGTTTCCTTGCATTTTTTCTGCAAGCTTTTGCATTGCCATTCTTTTTAAGCTATCAAACATATATTTGTATTGTTATTAAATGTGAAGTAATACTCTTGTGACGGTAAGAATAGATGCAAGGTCACACATAAAAAATACTAGTATTTCATGGAACTTTTCCGATTAGGATTAAAAAGAATTACATTTTAAACGCATCATGGCTTGTTATAGACAATTTTAATCTCCACTCTTCTATTTTTACTTCTTCCTTCCTCTGTGCTATTATCAGCTATGGGGGAAATCGGTCCATATGCTTTTGTAATTAATTTTACTTTTGGAATGTTTTGTAAAAGGAATCTTTTCATCACTGCTTTCGCTCTATGCACGGATAATGATTGATTGTGTGCATCTGAACCTAGATTATCAGTGTGTCCTTCAATAACAAAACTAGCACCATCAATATCATTTAGAACTCTTCCGATGGAATCAATCAATCTCCTTCCTTCTTTAGACAACCGATATGATCCGAAAGCGAAAAGCACTTGCGCATCTAGTACTATTTTTTCCTGTTTGGGTTCTAGGATGGCAACTCTCTCTTTAGGTACTTCTTTTGGAAGGTCTTCAAGCGGAAGCACATCAAATTCGACACCCATCTTCATAGGGTAATCCTGAAAATACCAAATTTTAAAATCATATTTATCAGCTTTTAGATAGGAGCTATCTTTTTTCATCCGCATGGGGTGATTCCCATCGTTATCAATAAGGAGATGCTTATCAAGCCATAATATAGAACCGTCGTCGGAAGTAAGACTGAATTCATACCATCCATCCATTGGAATACGAATTTGGCCTGTAAAAAATATTGCAAATGAGTCTTGCAAGTCCACATCTCCAAACCAATCAAAGTAATCACGTTCTGGGAACCATACTTTTTTGAGTTGAACGACTTCGTAGGTTGGGTATTCTTCTGCACCCACGTGATATGCACCAAGTTTGTCTGGAATGGATACGAAGCGCGCTTGCACATTTTCATATGTTATATCGCCTTCCTGGCAAAATGCTGATCCGCTTATGTAAAAGAGAATTAGGATTAAATGCGCACGCATAGGTGAAAAACGAAAAATTAAATTAAATATTGGATGTTTTCAATTTACGTCTCGCCTTTTTGCTGAGGTAGGTACAAAAAAAGCAGTGCAAATAGTTTGTGCACCGCTTATCCAGTAACATTCTCATTAATTCTTGTTCGTTCTTGAGATATATATTAAATCGATTGGGTATCATTTAATATACACTTCTTAAAACGACGAGAATTTTAGAAAGCCACATAAAAAAAGAGCGAAAAATTAATTTTCGCTCTCATTTGCTCTAAATTATATATACGAGTATATATAAATCCATTAACTCTCAACTGAAACCTTAAATGCTAACGGATTTTGAAACCTAGAAACTAGACTTATTTGTATGCTAGTATCTTATTCAGACTATTATAATGAAATCGGTCACAAATTTTGACCATATATACGGCTGATAATTTAAATTTTAACATTTTTTCGTTATAAAATTGAAAAAAGGCAGAAAATCTAGGCATCCTTGCTAAGCTATTGCTGGCGATTCAGTTGGCTAATGTTAAAATTGGCACTTTCCAAGATGAAAGTCAACGTTAAGTGACCTTCTTATTAATAGGCCGTCTTAAGTGTGAATGAATGAGAAATGAAGCTGCAATTTTAGCCTCTTAGCTTAAAACACAGCAACACCATAATCGAGCGTGAGAAACTTAGATTATTCAAAATACACCCTTTTAATAGCATTGCCAGCGGATAGAAGAAATTCTTCCGCTTTTTTTATGTCCCTGCGTCATAGTCCGAATCGGCCAGCGCCGAAGTTATTATCTCCGTAATTGTATTTTAAGAAATTAAATTCATTTGAACTTACTCCTATGAAGAAGTTGTAAGATCCTCTATTTGGTTGCCACGCAAAATTCATATACCAGCAATGGAGTTTTCTTGTAAATGTAAATGATGGGTAATTTAAACCACCTCTGACAAAATCATAAGAAAGGTTATTTACACTAACATCCCAATTATCTGTCAGTGGGAATGATCCTCTTACCCCTATGGAGTGGATGCTTGTAAAACTCGTATCTATCCCGCCGTCTTCTTTGAAGGTATAATTCCAATCATGCGTAAAACTCATTTTCTCAAACAAGGCAAAAAACGAGGGCTTCTGTATCTCAGGTTCTTTTTTCGGTGCTTTAAGGTCATCCCCTACTCCACTCAAGTCAAAGTTATCAGGTGTAAGTTTGTCCGTCCCAGGATTTTCTAATAGTCCTCTTTCTGATGCATCCGTTTTTCCAGAGCTTCCTCTATCTCCCCCACTTTTGTTACCACTCGAAAAAAGACTTTTGATGCGAGCTATGCTAAATGTATTTCTGACTCCTATGAGACCTTCTTCCATTCTAAGCAGCTTTCCTCTTGAATCTAAAACTGTCTGATTAAAGCTTCTATTTGTACTCGTCTCTTCGTACGGGTCAAATGTAAATCTATATGTAAGGTTTGTCATCCCTTTAAATAAATTAGTAGAAGAACTTACGCGCACCCTGCTCCAGTTAAGTGAGTCTGCTTGGAAATTGTAATCCCCAGCTACATTAATTGTTTCTAATGGTCTGAATTTTTTTTCTGTTGAATCTTTGCTTGAGAAATATTTGATTTCAATGTTGTTTCTAAATCCATACGTAAAGCGCATACTGGGCCCATTTAGGCTAGAGGTAAATGGTTGTCGTGGAAATGGACTGTACGCAAGCGAATCTTGGCCATCTGGCGAAAATGCTAATTGTTCATAGCGTTCTCTTGTATTTGGTGTAAACCCTAACCCGAACGTAGGTTTGATGGTTGTTCTAATTCCCTTGATTTTCCCTTTAGGCAATAGCATTGTGCCAAATAATTGAGTGGTTGCGCTGACATTCGCATTGTAGGTATAAAATCGTTGAAACCCTCTGTTTATTTCTTCGTCAAATGTTTCTTCTAGCTCATTATATGCATTGCGTATATCTTGTAGGTACCAAGTTTCTGTATAATTTACGCTTGGATTTATACTCAGGTATTTAAATGCTTTAAAACTAACTGCGGCATTTGCCTTAGATTCCATACCGGTAATAAAGTCGTCTAAAGTTTCTTTGGTGAATAGTGTAGAATCTGTAGCTTCTACATAGTTTCTCATTTTGGATCTAAATCCAACATTGATGCGTTCATACCATTTCTCTGCGTTCCCTCCCCTATTCTTTCTTTTGAATGGGGATAGAGGTCGGGGCATACTTAAATCTATATCAGGGAGGGTGAATTTGATAACATTTGTATTGGTGTTTTGATTATGCGAGAGACCAATATTTAACTTAAATGGTGTTCCAGGCAAATCATGTCTAAATTTCAAGTTCGAGAAATAAATGTTGGTCTGTACTGAACCTACATCATTGTAGTTATTTCTACTATTATTCCTAGTTTCAAAATTCACATCACCTGAGAGATTCATGTACGGATGCGCCTTAGGGTCTTGTCTATGAATAAATTTAACACCTATACTTTTATTAGAAAGTGTTTCTCCTGTCTCCGTACTTTCTGATTTCAAGTCATTGAATTCTAGGTTTATACTTCCCGTATATTTATATCGCTTTTTATAGTTACTTTTTAGATTGACCCCCCATGTACCTCTACTATACCAATCTGCTGTTGCGGTTATATCAAAGTACTCATTTACAGGAAAGTACCAACCTATATCTCTAAACCCAATTCCAAGACGATCGTCTACGCCGTATTGTGAGGGAAACATAAATCCTGTAGAAGCACCTTTGGCCAATGGAAAAAATCCAAAAGGAATAAAGATGGGTGTGGGCACGCCCCCTAGTTCAAGATTTGCGGGACCGATTACAGCAATCTTGTCAGGAATAATTTTAAGCTTACTTGTACGGATTCCCCAGTGCGGGTTTTCATGATTACATGTTGTCACGAGAGCATCTGAATTGTAGACGACATCATCCTCCAGTTCGTCGTTCCCTTCTGCGCTTACAAACTTTGTTTTTGCTCCATGTAGATAGATATTGCCTTCTTGAGAAATCGCATTATATACTATCCCTTTCTTGGTTTTAAAATTGAACCTAAGTTCTTCGTAAATGACTTCCTTTGTTCCATCATTAAATGTTGGTGGTTGTATTTCGTGACCGGCATCATCTGTAATGCTCATTGCATGGGCGATATTATTATCAAAATCAAAAATGATGTAGCCTGCCTTCAATATATAGTTCTCGTATTCTACATATGCGTCTCCATACAAATGGATATCACTTTTTCTATTATCAAACCAAGTGGTGTCTTTCGCACCGTAATTGACTGGTTCATCTGGGGCTTCTTCACTTATTTTTGGCTGTGTGGTGCTTGATTCAGGAATGGAATCTTTCTGAATTGAAAATTCAGGTATGTTTTTTGGTATAGTATCCAAAGACAAGCTGTCTTTGATTGCCCCCATAGCAATACGTGTTGTGTCAGAAACAGTCTGTATCGTCTGCTCTTGCGCGAGCAGGAAATTACTCTGAACACATATTAGAAAAATTATTATTATATAAAATATTCGACGCAAAGGAGTTATGTTATATTATAGCATTTATTTACCTTCATATTATATTTTTTCAAATATATACTTCCAATTGGGAAAACTACGTGTACAAATAACGTTTATTTGTCTGCTTCTATGCAGCATAAGTTCAGCTTCCTCTCTTGAAACAGCAGGATTTAACGCTGTATTAACAAAAGTAGCAAATGTTGACCCACCATTGAAGACAATTGTTATCGATGCAGGGCATGGCGGTAAGGATAGCGGATGCTTAGGGCACCATTCTCAAGAGAAGCACATTGCTTTGGATATTTCTTTAATGTTAGGAGAGCATATCAAATCAAATTTTCCTGATATAAAAGTGATTTACACGCGTACTACGGATGTATTTGTCCCTCTCAATTTGCGTGCTAAGGTCGCTAATAAAAATAATGCAGATTTATTTATCTCTATACATTGCAATTCTTTTCCGCAATCCAACGTGCGAGGCACGGAGACGTATGTCATGGGATTACATAAAGCGGAAGAAAATTTAAAGACTGCCAAACGTGAGAATGCTTCGTTGCAATTTGAAGAAGACTATGATCCTGCATATGATGACTTTGATCCAGAGTCACCAGAAGGGCATATTTTCTTGTCTATGTACCAAAATGAAAATTTAGATAACAGCATTGCAATTGCAGCAGAGATAGAACATGCTTTTTCTCAGAGTGAATTATCAAAAAGCCGAGGAGTGAAGCAGGCTGGATTTTATGTTTTACGAAAAGCAACCATGCCTAGTATCCTTGTCGAAACTGGATATTTGACTAATAGCCATGATGAGAAATTTTTACGTTCGAATAATGGTAAACGCAAAGTAGTAGAAGCCATTGTGAATGGTTTAGCACGTTATATAGACTCTAGAAAAAATGCAGCGATAGAGGTGCAAGCATCGCAGGACGCGTACTCCTTTAGAGATGAGGCAAGATCTGCGAAAGTAGCTTCGGCTGGAACGACTACTCAGTCATTTGTTGAAAAAACAACATTGACCCCAAAAAAGAAAAAGAAAAAAGTTAGAAGGAAAAAATCGGTTGTAGCAAAAAAGCAGGTCGCAACTACTCAGTCTGGCATCTACACGCATGCCCCAGCAAAAAATGCGCCTCCGCGTAACACACAAGAGCATCAAAACACGCATAAACAAACTCAATCAGGAATTTATACACATGCACCTGCAAGAAGTAGAAATGTTCCGAAACCGGCAAGCACTGTTTATACTCCTGTAAAAAATACGCAAAATAACTACGCACAAAAAACATACAGTTCGCAACGAACTCCTCAAAACGCAAATCCTGCAAACACGTATTCTCAAAAGCGAATCTATACGCAACCTACAACACAAACGTATACTGCTTCGCAAAGGAATGTGCAGGCAAATGCATCGCAGAATACATCACAAGTTATACGTTCATATTCTGGAAGTACGACTGCTACTGTACCGCGCAATACGCAGGGAAATAACTTTTACAGCATACAAATTGCTGCTACGCGTGAGCCATGTAATCCTATTGTAAATATGGGTTTAAAGGATATCCCCTACACGGCCTTTTATGAGGCAGGTCTTTATAAATATATCAGTGGCCATTTTACGAATATGCAAGAGGCTATAGATTACAAATTGAATTTGGTTAAAAAAGGCGTAAAAGGGGCATTTCTTGTGAGATATGACGAAAATATCCAACGAAATATCGAAAAAGCAAAAGAAATAGCAAAGGAGCAATAATAACTTTCCTAATTTGTGCTCTTTTAGCACAGCTAATTCTATGGGCAAAGAAATCAAGATTGGTATATTCACTTTATTGACGTTAGGTATTGTTATCTGGGGCTACCTTTTTGTAGTTGGAAACAATATACTTGCAGATAATAATTCATTTCATGCATATTATGATAATGTAAAAGATCTTACTGTTGCCTCTCCGGTTATGGTAAATGGATACGAGGTGGGAGCTGTTACTCAGATTATTCTGACTCCTGAAGATGTAAATAAAATTCGGGTTGAATTTGATGTCAAATCTGAAATAGGGATTCCAAAAAATACAAAAGCATTGTTAAAGGCACTCAACCCTATCAATGGAAAATTCATAGATTTGAAATTTGAAAAGATGTGTTCTGGTGGTGATTGCCTACAGAGTGGTTCAGAAATTAAGGGGAGTGCTCTGGGACTTATTAGTTCGATGGTAGATACGGAGGAAGTAAGTGAATATGCTACTGCGATAGGGACATCTCTGAATTCTACGATTGGAAAATTAGGGGCTGCAGATTCTGATGCACCATTGGATGCAAGCATCCGTAATCTCGAAATCATTACTGAGAATCTTACAAAAGTCACGAGAAATCTTAATAGTGTTCTTTACAATTCTAAGGATGATCTGAATGCTACGTTTAAAAACATGGCTTCCATTTCTTCTAACTTGAATGCAAATAATGAAAAGATCACTAGTATGATCTCTAATCTGAATACGGCGAGTAGACAGTTTGCAGAAGTAAAGCTGAGCGAAACAGTAAGCAAGACAAATACTACCATTGACCAAGCAGGTGCTTCTCTTGCCGAGATAGAAAAGACCATGACTGAAGCGCAAAAGTCAGTGGCGACGCTAAATGAAATTATGGCGAAGGTAAATGATGGTAATGGCACATTGTCACGTCTGATTAATGACCAACAGCTTTATGATAATATGGAGAAGACTTCTAGAAACTTGTCTCTCCTACTTCAAGATCTCAGGCTTAATCCAAGCAGATATGTAAAGGTATCTGTTTTTGGAGGTAAGAACAATGACGCGTATGTGCATCCGGATGATGATCCTGCGATTAGAAAGAAGAACTAAAGAGCTGCTAATTGCGCTGATTGCGGGAGAAGATTTGGAGTAATTGACGATAGAAAAAGTAGAATGGACAATGGTACTTTTTATTCTTTTACGACTGGATAAAAATGATTTGAAAGATTATAAGAATTTGCAATTTACCTGATTAGAGAATGTTTACTTCTGCTTCAAGGAGGATTCCGAATTTAGCATAGACAGATTTTTTCACGTTTAGAGCATGCTGCTCTACTTCATCGCCTGTGGCGCCTCCATAATTTACAATCACTAGGGCTTGTTTAGCGTATGATCCTGTATTGCCGATTCGTTTACCTTTCCAGCCACATTGCTCAATAAGCCAACCGGCAGGTATTTTGTATTTGCCATCTTCTTGTGCATAATACCTAAGATCTTTAAACTCATTCTCTAGACGTTGAAATTCCTGTTTGGATACGACAGGGTTTTTAAAAAAGCTACCTGAGTTTCCTATTTCTGCTGGGTCGGGTAATTTTGTTTTTCGTATTTCTTTAACGGTGTTGCTGACGTCTAAGATAGTGGGCTTATCAATATTCTTTTCTTTTAGTTTATCGAGGATAGCACCGTAAGATAAATTTAGAACAGGTTGTTTTTGCAACTGCAAATGGACGTATGTTATAAAGTACGCTCCTTTATATTCGCTTTTAAAAATAGAATTTCTGTATCCGAAAGCACATTCTTTTTTTGTAAATAATTTTTTCTCTCCTGTCTCAAGATCAATAGCTTCTAGCAACACAAAAACGTCTTTAAGTTCAACTCCATAGGCACCAATATTCTGAATAGGAGCTGCGCCTACGGATCCTGGAATTAAAGATAAATTTTCTATCCCGCCATATCCATGTTCTACAGCCCAACTAACGCAGTCATCCCAGACAACGCCTCCTCCTACTTTTATCTGAACCGTTGTGTCATTCTCTTGGACTATCTCTATTGCTTTAATTTGATTGTGAAGCACTGTTGCGTTGAGGTCTTTTGTAAGAAGTAGATTACTACCTCCTCCTAGCACGAAAATGGGGGCTGATATATCTTTAAGAAGTGTTTGTAATTCTTGTTCGTTGCGAATTGCATAGAATTTCGCTGCCTGTACATCAATTCCAAAACTGTTGTAATTCTTAAGTGAATAATTTGTTTTCACTACCATTAAAGTGCACTCTCAGGATTGGCAATTTCTTTAAGCTTAGGAATGTTGAAGTCATATTGTAGGCCAAAGTTTACGGTATTGGCTTTTGTTGCATTGTTGTAACCTATACGCAAAACGCCTGTTGCAGTAAATCCTGACAGTCCAAAACCGTAAGCAACTTCTCCTATATAGGTCTTAAAAAAATCTCTCGTTCCTCCCTTCTCTTTAAAACCACCAGATATATAATACAATTCAGTTCTGCTAAACTGGAGTCCTCCGCCTATTGACCATCCAAATTTTCCTTCTCTATTTAAAGCAGATAGTCCACCAAAATTAAGGCGTCCAATTAGTGGAAAAGATGCGTTCCCTAATCCTTTATAGTCTTTGATTGCTAATCCAAATAGTCCAATAGTTGCTTGTGCTTCTGCAGAAATTGAAAAATCTTCACCGCCAAGCCAAATTTTTGGTCCTACGCCCATATTTAATAACAGGCTACCAGATCCTGTGTACGCGATATCATCTTCTGGATTCTGATACCTATTATATAGGTCATTGCTCACTGTAAATCCTATTCCAAACTGCGCACAACTTGTTGTCGCTATGAAAAGGGTGAAAAAAGCTCCAAGTATTGTATTCTTCATATGATCAAAAATCTTAATGTAAAATTACTATTTATTATCCAAATTAATCACATCAAACCCTAAGCCACCGCTATTAATATTAATAAAACAGGGGATTGTGTTAGATATTTCAGCATTACACGGATTTTTTTTTAATGCTCGATTATATTCCGTGCTGTTGTACTTGAAAAATAATCGATAATGCGTTGGGATTTTCTTATTCAATTCATCTCTAGTTATGCCATACATGCCACTAAACTCGGGCACTAAAGAGGTGACTTCAATTTTATTCCCTGTGTCAGTTTGCAGGCTTCTATTTAAGTACGATGCAATGGAGACAAATAAGGTTGGTAGCATGAAAAGTAAAAAGAAACCAAGTGCAAATTTTTCTTTCAATAGGGTTACGTATTTTTGATCCTTCATGAACCAGGTAACTAGTAGTATAACTGGAAATGAAATAATAGCTATGAATGTATTGAGCGAAAGGATTTTCTGAAAATGTTCTAGTTCAAAAGCGAAGAAAAAAATAGATGCAAATAAAATTGCTCCTGCTATTAGCCCTGTTTTATCAAAATGTGGATTATCGATAATCTATTCGTTTTTCCTGCTTAAAAAAGATTGATTTTAGTCAATGGTATTAAACTGAAGGTCTGCTAAGTGTTTATATAAACCTCCTTCTTGTTGCATGAGTTGATCGTGCCTTCCTTTTTCTATAATACGACCATGTTCTAAAACATAAATTCTATCTACTTCCTTTATAGTGGCCAATCTATGCGCAATAATTATAGAGGTTCTGTTTTCCATTAACCGATCTAATGCTTCTTGCACCACTTTTTCTGACTCTGCATCCAATGATGATGTCGCTTCATCTAAGATGAGTATTGTTGGGTTTTTCAATATTGCTCTAGCAATTGCTATCCTTTGTTTTTGTCCTCCAGATAATTTTATTCCACGCTCCCCTACTATAGAATCATAGCCTTCAGGAAACTGGTTTATAAACTCTGTGCAGTTTGATTGTTCAGCTGCTAACTCTATTTCTGCTTGACTTGCATTGATATTACCATAGGCAATATTTTCTCTGATGGTTCCCCCAAAGAGAAGCACATCTTGCGGTACAATGGCTATATTTTTTCTTAAGTTAATTAGGGATTCGTCCGAAATATTCTTACCATCTATACGTATACTTCCGCCATCAATTTCATAAAAACGCATCAGCAGTTGGACTATAGTGGACTTACCGCTTCCACTTTGTCCCACGAGTGCTACTTTTTCACCAGAGTCTATGGATATATCTATGTCTTTCAATACTTGGAGATCGGGTCTACTTGGATAGGAAAATTCTACATTTTCAAAAACCACATTCCCGTCTAACGCTTCAAATTTTTCATCAAAGGAGTTTAAATTTAATTCTCCATCTTGTCTTAAGAGCTCTTGCACTCTTTCTGTTGCGCCAATGGCTCCAGCCAATGCTGTGTATAAGTTTCCAAAACCTGCGATAGCCCCTCCAATTACCATAGTATATAGCACGAAGGAGAGCAAACTTCCTGCTTCCATTTCTCCAGCCTGTACCATCACGGCACCTTTCCAAAGAATAAATAATATACAGCCGAATATTAGGCTAATGATAAATGCAAAAAACAAGCCTCTGGTTCGAGCAAATTTTAATGAGATATCTACTACGTTATCTACAGAATCACGGTAGCGTTTACTTTCAAATAGTTCGTTCGTAAATGCTTTCACTATACTGAAATTTGTAAAGCTTTCTTCCACGATCGTATTTGTTTTTGCGAGTTGTTCTTGTCTGTTTTTTGAAAGTTTACGTATATGTTTTCCAAAAAACATGGCAGCAATAATAACCACTGGGAATGTGAGTAACATTATAAATGCCAGCTTAGGCGTTAGGTAAGCTAAAATACCAACACCTACGATTAAGGTTATAATTTGTCGTATAAATTCTGCTAATGTAATTGACAATGCAGATTGTAGTTGTTCCACATCTGTTGTTATCCTACTCGATAATTCTCCCACTCTGCTACTCTCGAAAAAGGTAACAGGTTGCATGATAAGTCTGTGATAAAGATCTTGCCTAACATTAGACATTCCTTTCTCACTCACGACTGCAAAGGTAGTGGTTCTTATGTAGGAAAATATTGCTTGCGAAATCACTAGGACCATTAACATCATTCCTAGTTGGTTTATAGTAAAGCCCCATTCTCCTTTTTCAACGGCGACGTTTACCATTTCCCCGCACACACCTGGCACAGCCATAAATGCAAACTGTCCTAATACTAAAACTAGCATACCAACCACAAAATGGATCAGGTGAGGTCTTATGTAGGAAAATATCTTTAAAGTGTTACGCAGATTCGCTCTGGTAATCTTAGTGTTGTCTACGTTTTCAAATCGTTTTCTAGCCATAATTGAATTACAGCACGAAAATAGGAATATTAAGTATTAGCAAACAGAAATAAAATAGATTAAAGTGCATTGATTGCTTCAAGCTCTCTTTCGAAGTGTTTATTAGATACATAGGAGCGAACTGCTGTATCAAGATCTATTGCCCGGATATCTGCAATTTTCTTGAGCGCATTGTTGTAGAGAATTTCTACATAATAATCTGAATATGAGTACAGTTTCTTGTATTCTGACTTAGTAATCCAAGATTCTAGGTATTGCCCATATCCAAAGACTTCTTCTGCTCTAACCATCAAATGTGATGAATTAAACGTCTTTATATCGTAAAATTCCATGTTTCATATTTTATACAGATAGAAAAAATCGTAATATCTAATGTATTATTAATGAATGTAATAAACTTTAAGTATATATTATATATATACATATAAAATTATTCAATTATTTGAACTGATAGATATATCAATTTATTAATATATCTGATAATTACCCGTTCTTTTTTCTCTTTGAAAACTATTATTCAATAAACTAAACAACCTTATTATGGGAAAATTTGATGCGTGTATCGAGAAATATACTAAGCAGCTTACCAAGCTAAAAGTTCAAGTCGATAACAAATTACTTAGAGCTGTAGCAAAAGCATGTGGCCCTTCATTATACGATGCTGATGCGAGTACAGTAGCGGGATCTGATCCAGCTGAATTGACACGCATTAAAAAGGGATTTTGTGCAAAGAAGCTAGGAGTGTCAGAGGGTAAGAAATTAGACAATGCGATGGATAAAGTAATGAGTACAATGGGAAAGGGAAATCGCAACAAACAAAGAGCTGTTGTTTACTATCTTCTTACGAAAGAATTGAAGAAAACTTCAGTTTTAGAGTAAATACAGATGCTTTTCAAGTATAAATTTGGTCTTTGAGATTTTCTCAAAGGCCTTTTTTTCTGCTGGCTTCATCTCTAAATCTCCAAAAGTGACGTGTATTTAACATTTTATCATATTATCATAGGTCTTCGGCATTATGTAATATTCTCTTGTCCTTCAATATCAATGACTTACAATCGAAGACTAAAAGAAGCGCAAGAAAGAGCTATGAACCCGGTTTAATTATCGCTATCTTTACAGCTGTTTCTCATTTTCTCAATTATAAGGGTGTTAGCTAAGAGGCAGTGCATATTTTGCACTGCCTTACCTTTTTCAATACATATCTATTCACAATTCTAATTTTGGCCACTTATGTATACAACCGAACCGTTTGTGTATTAAATTTGGCATAATAAACTTTCACCCCAATATAATTTGGATTAATGCATATGTTTCAATAAATTTGAATACTTAATAGCGTTTTATACTCTCATGTAAAAATTACAAGTACACCCTTAGATGTGCCATCTAACATAATCTTTAAGACACTTAGCACCCCTAAGTTCGTTAGATTCGCATATTTTTCAGTTTAAGTAAGTGGTTAGAGATAACTACATTAACTAGGTGGTCAGATTGAAACCTGGCCACTTTTTATTTCTCCAATATATGGCTCACTTCATTCGCGGGTTTTGTTCGCTTTGCTCACAGGTATGGCGGTGCAGGGTATTAGGGTAGGAAGGATGCATCTTGTTTGATGATTGAATGTTGTGATAATAAAAATTAAATTTCTAGAATGCTCTGAATTCATTCTATGAAGCTGAACGATAAATGAAAACTGGCAAATGCATGACATTTTTGCAGTCTTCTATTATCAATACTTGTATTTTTTTTCGTGAATTGTTAGTTTAGACATTCATTATTCAAGATGCGCGTTTTGAAATATAACAATTACACCTCTAATAAACACACCTAGATATTACATCATTTTATAATACCCTTAATTGCATGGATACTCTTAAAGCTTGTCAGGATTAATAATTTTTCAGTCACAGCAAGTGGTTAGAGATAGCTACATTAACTAGTGGTCCAGAATGAAACCTGGCCACTTTTTTTTTTCACATTAATCATAAGGCCTCTTCAATGCCTTACATTGGAGTTTGCCTCAAGGGTGATTTCAATGAGACAAAAAAAAGAAAAGACCAAATGATTGATCTTTTCTTTATTTCAGTTTACAGCTTACGTAGTTTGTATCTACATTAACCAGAAAGGAATGTCTCCATTCAATTCATACATAAGACGAAGAATAAATCAAAAGTCACATTAAAATTAAAACTTTTGCACACAGGAAGGTTAAGTCTTTAAAAATCAGGCAAGTTTAAAAAGTGACCGCGGGAGGGTTCGAACCCCCAACCATCGGAGCCGAAATCCGATATTCTATCCAGTTGAACTACGCGGCCGTGTTATAAGAATCAAAAGTAAGTAAATAAAAGCGAAATGCATTACTTGTACGACTTCTTGCAAAATGGGTAAATTAGCAATATTTATCTTAAAATAGCCACTAATTTCTTCGAGCTTGCGTTATTACACTATCCTAACAAAATAATGATGAAAAACTTTATACTCCTAGCAAGCTTCTTTGCATGTCTATTTATATCCTGTTGCTGTGGCGAAGAAGACCCTGACATCACTGGAATGTATACGTTGAAATCTTTAAATAAATCGTGCAGTGATTCTTCTCAAGATCTTTCTGTAGTAGAAGGAGACAATGTGGTACTTGGAACTGATGTGAACTTTTCAGGTTCTATGCTTTTTACTGCTGGTGGAGCATTCGAAGCAGAATATCTATTAGAGGCAGCCTTCTCGCAAGAGGAAGTTTTTATTGAGGGGACTTATATTATCTCAACTGAAAACTTTAATGTTTGCGGTACTAATGGTTGTTTAGATAATCCAGTTCCTACAGGTAGCCAAGTAACTGTAATGGTACAGGAAGGGGACTGTCTCCTCACTCTTGTCGGAGAACCCAATTAAGAATTGCTAGGCATTCATATAAAAAAAGAAGCCCGGAAGGCTCCGGGCTTACAATAAACCAATCTCATAAAAGAGAGTATAATAAAAAGACGAAATCCGTGATTATGTCTAATCTACATTGTCATGTAGAAAAGAGTTTCTTGACTCCACTATGGGCTTATCCATATCGTTGCCGATGGATAAATTTGATTCAGCGCTATACCCCGAACCTGCCACATCATCTAGCTGCACATTTCTTCTTAAGTATGCTGGTTCGGATTCCATTTGTGATAATGATTTTGGGGAATCCATAGCCTTAGCATTTAAATTTCTGTAGTATTCTCTTCGTGCTTCTTCACTTTCTGTATTTTCTCCAGAAGAAGAAGCCTCCTCTCTACGTATTGTAGGTTCTTCTATTGAATTTTCTGTCATAGTTTTTGCGTTCCTAGAAATATCACGGATGGTTTGTTCAACATCTGGCGTATCAAATTCCACGACTCTTCTTTGGGCAGGTATGTGCTCTTCTGTTTCATTAAGATCAATTACCTCTAATTCTTGTCCATCCATGTTTACCTTAACCACCTTAGCTGTTTCTGCATCTTTTGCTTTCTGTCTACCCTCTTCAAATCCTGTTGCTATAAGTGTAACACTTAGTTCATCATCATATGTATCGTCCACACAGTGTCCCCATATTAAATCTGTTCCATAGCCTGCTTCTTCCTGCACATATTCTGTGATCTCAGAGATTTCAGCCATTGTTACTTCTTTTTTACCGGAAGTAATATTCAATAAAATATGTTGTGCACCCCTTATATCATTATCTTCTAATAATGGAGAATTCAATGCTGTGTGTATCGCTTGTCTAGCTCTATCTGCCCCTCCTTTTACTGCACTTCCCATTATAGCCACTCCACTTGCACGCATTACAGTGTTTACATCTTCAAAATCCACATTCACTATACCAGGTACTGTAATTATTTCTGCTATTCCTTTTGCCGCAGTAGTAAGTATATTATCTGCTTTTGCAAACGCCTCTCCTATACCTAAGTCTCCATATATTTCACTCAGGCGATCATTTGATATTACGAGGATTGCATCTACATTTTTCTTTAAGTTATCTAAGCCTTCAAAGGCTTGCCGTTTTCTACGGATACCTTCAAATTTGAACGGTATTGTAACAATTGCCACAGTCAGAATCTCCATTTCTCGAGCTGCCTGAGCTATAATTGGAGCAGCTCCGGTCCCTGTTCCTCCTCCCATTCCTGCTGTAATGAATAGCATCTTTGTATCCTCCAGATACTTACGTACCTCATCGATAGACTCTATACAAGATTGTTTTCCGACTTCGGGTTTGGAACCTGCACCATTCCCTGCAGTAAGGTTAGCTCCTAATTGAATTTTATAGGGAATATCGTTATGTTCTAACGCTTGATTGTCTGTATTGCAGATCGCAAAATCAACCCCAACAATTCCTTCAGAGTACATGTGTCCTACTGCATTTCCACCACCACCACCGACTCCGATGACTTTAATAATGTGTGATTCTTTTTTTGGCATATCAAATAACATAGTGTTCTTATTGTGGTTTAAAAATCCGAATCCGGTGTATTTTCAAAAAATGATTTGGTATAGCTGAAGATTTTATTCATCCATTCTTTTTCTGAACCTTTTCTTGTTTCGTTGGAAGGCGTAACAACATCCATTATTTCCTGATCTGATGGCTCCATATTATCAATAGCAGTTATCAACAATCCTATTCCTGTTGCAAAAATGGGACTAGCTAAAGCATCCGCGTATCCATGCGCAAGATGATCTACAGGTTTGCCAATACGGCATTCAAATCCTGTATGTTTTTCTGCTAGCAGATTAATATGTTTTAATAGAGATCCTCCTCCTGTTAATACAATTCCTGCAATTAATTTTCTTTCGTATCCTGATCTTCTAATTTCCCATAACACGTAATCAAAGATTTCCTCGAGTCTCGCTTGTATTATTTTTGCTAAGTTTTTCTCAGATATTTCCTTTGGTTCTCTGCCTCTAAATCCTGGAATTGTAATTATCCTGTTATCAATAACTTCTGAAGCTAAGGCAGAACCAAACTTTGTTTTAAGTTTTTCTGCTTGGTCGTTCATCACTGTACAACCTTCCCGTATATCTTTTGTTATTACATTTCCTCCAAATGGTATCACAGCGGTATGTCTAATTATTCCATCTTTAAAAATGGTTATATCCGTTGTGCCTCCACCAATATCTACCATTGCTACTCCAGCTTCCTTTTCTTCAGGACCTAGCACTGAGGCAGAGGATGCAATAGGTTCTAAAGTCATGTCTTTTACTTCAAGACCTACCTTTTCTACACATTTGATAATGTTTCTTGATGCAGAAATCTGTCCCGTTATGATATGAAAATTTGCCTCTAAGCGTATACCAGACATCCCAACAGGATCCGTAATATCAGTCTCATTATCTACTGTGAACTCCTGAGGAAGAATATGTAAGATTTTATCTCCTGGTGGCAAAACCACTTTGTACATATCCTTAATTAAACGTTCAATATCTGCCTCTGAAATTTCTGATGTTGCATCATTTCTTGTAAGCATACCGTGGTGGTGCAAACTTTTGATATGTTGTCCTGCTACACCTACGTGTACAGTTTTAAACTTCTTCCCACTATTCTGTTCGGCGATTTTAATCGCCTCTCCAATGGCTGCGACTGTTTTATCTATATTTGAAACTACTCCACGTGAGACTCCTTGTGAGTCCACTCTCCCTACTCCGACAATTTCAATTTTGCCAAATTCATTACGATGTCCAGCAATGGCGCACACTTTTGTAGTCCCTATGTCAAGGGCTACCGCAAGGTCTCCATAGCTGGTATATTCTGTTGAGTAATTCATAATTAAAATTGTTTTTAGATTCTTCCTACAACTTGACTTTTATATCTCAGATCGAGAACAGCAAATTTGTCTACTCCGACTTTTTTTGTTCCCTGTCTGTAATAGGTTTTTAAATTATAGAGTTTGTCTTCTAAGTTTTCAATATTACCAAGTATGATTTTCTTTTTGCCCAATTTTGGCACAAGTAAAATCTCTTTATTCTCTTCTATATGTATCTGCTCAATTAAAGGAGCTAAAAATTCATCTTTCCGTATTAAATTCACCAGCAAGAATATATCGTTCAAGTTATTCTTCTTCATTTTCTTATAGTCCAATGTGTATCCATCAACAGATCCTGTAACCACTGGCACGCGCACACTTTCATTTAATACATGTGGTACTCGTTTTCCTTCTTCATCCAAATAATAATTATTCGCATTCTCATCTGAGATTCTGACAATTGGTTTTCTCTGTACAACTTGGACTATCATTTCATTCTTGTGTTGAACAAATACTTCTGCTGTCAATACACGTTTATCTTTTAATATTGCGGCTTCTATTGCCATCAGGTCTAAGTCTTCAATTGTTGCATTCATTATATCAAAGCCAATCGTGTTATCCAATATATTTTTAATATCCTGCTTAGAAATCAAATATTTTTTGTCTGCTAGTGCGTCCACGGAAATTGTACAATGATTCAATTTTGAATTAGTCTTTGTATTTATGGCAAAGCCGAGCATTACAAGTACTGCTATCGTTAGCACTGTAGAGAGTAACTGCGCTATTAATTTTTTAGGTATCATGCTATTCTTTGCCATATTCCTGTTCTAGTAGTTTTCTAATCATTGGCACACAGGTGTCGATATCCCCTGCCCCAATCGTTAAAATCACATTATCTTTTTTCTTAATGAGATCTTGTATTAAAGTTTCTTTACTGCTTTTTCGTTTATTGGGATTAACAATTTTATTAAATATTATATCTGAACTTACTCCGGGAATTGGCAACTCGCGCGCTGGATAAATATCAAGAAGAATAATATTATCCAACTTTGACAATTCCTCTGCAAATCCATCCTGAAAGTCTCTCGTTCTGCTATACAGGTGTGGTTGAAAAATACCTGTCACCTTTCTATCTCCTGCCAATTTGCGTATTGCACTGACTGCCGCGTGTATTTCTGTCGGATGATGTGCGTAATCATCTACATAGATTACATCTCCCTTTTCATACACTTTTTCAAAGCGTCTCTTTATTCCAGCAAAACTGCTTATAGCTGCGATAAATTCTTCGTCACTCACACCAAATTGTTCTCCCACAAGTAATGCTGCGATTGCATTTTCCATATTGTGACTCCCTGTAAAGAAGCCTGAAGAATTCTCCGCAAACACCTTTGTTCTCTCTGCGATATCCACCATTTCATGGCCATAAGCTAAGACATAAATGGATTTCTCTTTTAATTTATCCAGACAATCCGCGCCTAAGCTTTCTACTACATTTGCATTTAATATGATGGTTCCTTTTTCTCTTGTTTTTAAGAGAAATTCTCTAAAGCCATCTAGCATTACTTCGTGGTCACCATAAATATCAAGATGATCAGGATCTACCGAAAGAAGTACAGATATTTCTGGCTCTAATGTCAAAAATGATCTGTCATATTCATCCGCTTCTACGATAACTATGTCACTGTCACCTGCGATATAATTAGAATCATAGTTTTTCATAATGCCCCCTACGAACGCAGTAGGATTCTTTCCCGAATGTGTCAATACATGTGCTACTAAAGAACTTGTGCTTGTTTTCCCGTGTGTTCCTGCAATTGCTATACACCGAGTTTCCTTGCTTATCAAACCTAGGGCTTGCGATCTTTTCATAACTACATATCCATTCTTTTGAAAATGCGTCAATATTTTTTGATCCTTTGGTATTGCTGGCGTATAAACTACCAGGTCAATTTCTTCAGGAACTGTATCAACGTTCTCATCATATTGGATCTTCATGCCTTCCTCTTCCAACGTTTTGGTGAGGACCGTAGTTACTCTATCGTAACCACTTATATTTTTTCCTAGTTTATTAAAATATCGCGCTAATGCACTCATACCGATACCTCCTATTCCTACGAAGTAGATATTTTGTACGTTTGATATTTCAATAATCTTATCCATATTCTAAACCAGATCTATTATTATCTCCGCGATTTTATCCGCAGCATTTGGTTTTCCAAACGCAACAATATTTCGCTTTAACATATTTAATTTTTTTTCATCATCCATAACACTTAATAGTACTTCTTCCCATTTTTCTAATTCATCATCTTTTAGTAAAAGCGCTGCCTCTTTCTCCACTAGTGCCATTGCATTCTTTGTCTGATGATCTTCTGACACATTGGGGGAGGGTACTAAAACGGCTGCTTTCTGTAACATGGCTAATTCTGCAATTGTCAAAGCTCCTGCTCTACAAATGAGAACATCGGCAACGCCGTACGCAAAATCCATGCGGTCGATAAAAGCGTGTATGTGCACGTTTGGCAAGCTTGCAGAACGACAAGTTTTATACTCATCGTAATACAACTTTCCCACCTGCCAAATGAACTGTATATCGCTTCGTTCTTCCAGGAAAGCAAAACTGTTTTTAATCGCTTCATTAAGCGATCTTGCCCCTAAACTTCCTCCAATGATCAGTGTAGTCCTCTTATTAGAGTTAATTTTATAATAGTTATGTGCTGCAGGTAAATCTTGTTTGTCTATGACTAAATCCATACGCACTGGATTTCCTGTTTGCACTAATTTTTCTTTTGGGAAAAACCTTTCCATTTTATCGTAGGCAACACATATCTTGTTTGCTTTTTTAGCAAGCAATTTATTTGTAACTCCAGGATATGAATTCTGCTCCTGTATTAATGTTGCAATTCCCATTCTTTGAGCTTGCTTTAACACAGGACCGCTTGCAAATCCTCCAACGCCTACGACCAAATCTGGTCCAAATCTTTCAATGATCTTTTTGGCTTTTCTTAAACTTTTTAAGAGTTTAAAAGGAAAGCCTATATTCCTCCACATTTTCTTTCTGTGGAATCCTACAACATCCAACCCCTCTATTTTGTAACCCGCTTTGGGCACTTTTTCCATTTCAATTTTCCCATTGGCCCCTACAAAAAGTAGTTCGACATCTGGGTCTTTTCTTTTTAATGCGTTCGCTATCGCTATAGCTGGGAACACATGTCCTCCTGATCCTCCTCCACTAATTATTATCCGCATTCATCAATTCAATTTTCTCTAATTCTATGCGTTGCGCTTTTGCATTCTCCACATACCTACTTACTGATAATATGATCCCGAAGGAGATACAAGTAAATAGTACTGAAGTTCCTCCCATACTTACCACCGGCAAAGTCAATCCAGTTACAGGCACTAAATGCACTGATACCGCTATGTTCGCAAACGCATGGATTACAATATTCAAACACAATCCAACTGCTAGAATGGCACCAAACGTTTTTGGACATTCTGTAATGATGCTCATGCATCTAAACATTAACCAGAGATATATTCCAAGAATACTTAGGCCTCCCAGCAGTCCATATTCTTCACAAATAATTGCATAAATAAAATCAGCATATGGCGACGGTAGATAATTTCTTTGCACACTACTTCCAGGGCCTGACCCTATCCACTCTCCGCTTGCTATTGCTATTTTAGATTGCTGGATCTGATAACCACCGTCTGTGTTATACATAAATTCATTATATCTATTTACCCAAGTTTCCAACCGCACATAGTCTGGAAATAAGGTTCCCAATACTATCAATAACCCGAGCAAACCAACTCCCATCAAGATCAATAAGAAGACATACTTTAATGAAATTCTTCCTATAAACATCATCAATACACAGGTAACAAATAACAAACCTGCTCCTGAAAAATCTGCTGGAGCTATCAATCCACACACAAGAATCACTGGAATTATAATGGGTACAAATGCACTATTAAAATCCTTTATAAACTCCTGTTTCATTGCGATGGATCTTGCTACATATATTATAAGAGCTAACTTCGCAAAATCTGATACCTGAAATGTTTTATCAATCCAAGGAATTGTAACCCATCGTCTCGCATCATTTACTTCCGTACCAAATCCTATTGTAAAAATCAATAAGGGCACTGCAACAAACATCAGCAATGGAGCAAGTTTTGAATAATGCATATAGTCCAACCTATAACATGTATACACAAGACCTGCACCTAATAGTATGAACACAATTTGTTGTATCAAGTAGTATTCTGTATTTCCATCCCGCATCTTATAGGCCATACTTCCTGTTGCAGAATACACTGCTAGTATGGAAAATATTCCAAGGAAGAGAACGATAAACCAAATGGCTTTGTCTCCTTTAAGATGTTGATATGTAGCCTCTAATGTTGCCAATTATAACTTACTATATAAGTTCAAAAACTGCTTTTTCAAATTGCTCTCCCCTATCCATGTAGTTTCTAAAAAGATCAAAACTTGCACATGCTGGCGAGAGTAATACTATATCACCTTTCTCCGCTAATTCACTTGCTCTTTGCACCACCTTTGTGGTATTTTTATATTCTTCAATAATTTCTATTTTTCCTGTAAAGCTTTTTTTTAGCTTTTCATTATCTATCCCTAAGCAGAGTAGTGCTTTTATTTTCCCTGACTCTGCATAGATCTCTTCATATACATTCCCTTTGTCTGTCCCTCCTGCAATCCAAATAATAGGTTTCTTGATTCCTCCTAATGCATATTTGACTGCATCCACATTCGTTGCTTTACTATCATTTACATATTCCACTCCATCAATAAATGCGATTGTTTCCAGTCTATGCTTTACTGCCTTAAAGCCCATAAGCGCCTGTTCAATATCCGCACTTTCTACTCCCATCAATTCAGCAATTCGCACTGCACAACGCACATTGAATATGTTATGCTTCCCTTTCAGGTTTGATTGCAAGTCTTTCCACACTCCTCCAAAAGGAATCGGGTTTCTATCTCCTTCCACTCTTTCTAAACGTGCTGCAATTAAGTCATCATCCCTATTAAATATTGCTTTGTCTTTTTCAGTTTGATTTTCAAACACACGCAGTTTCGAATCTGCGTATCTATCTAAACTGTAGCCATATCTATCTAAGTGATCTGGTGTTATGTTTAACAAAAGTGCTATGTCTGCCTTAAACTGATGAATGTCATCTAGCTGAAAACTACTTAACTCTAAAACAACCGTTGGGTCCAGGTCTTTTTTCAGCAGGTACTTACAAAAGCTTGTACCTACATTCCCTGCCAAACCAACTTGTACTCCAGATTCAATAAGAATATGGTGCACTAGCATTGTTGTTGTTGTCTTGCCATTACTTCCTGTAATCGCTATAATTTTTCCAGGATAAAACCAGGCACCATATTCAATTTCTGAAACGATTGTTTTTCCCGCTTCGCGTAATTGCTTTACAATTTCTGCCTTCTCTGGCACACCAGGACTTTTTATAATAATATCCTGCTTTACTAATCTGTCAAAACTATGTCCCCTTTCTTCAAAGGAGATGTTATTTTTTAAAAGTTCGTTTTTGTAATCGTTTGGAATTTCTCCAAAGTCAGAAACAAAAACATCCTTTGCTTTTATTTTTCCTAACAAAGCTGCACCTACTCCACTTTCTTTTCCTCCCAATATTGCTATACTCTTATGTTCCATCATCTTACCTTCAATGTCAATATTGTCAGTAATGCTAAAATGATTGCGATTATCCAAAATCGTGTTACTATCTTCGCTTCATGTATTCCTTTTTTCTGATAATGGTGATGTAAAGGCGACATTAAAAAGATCCTTCTCCCTTCACCATATTTTTTTCTTGAGTATTTAAAGTACCCTACTTGTAATACCACTGATAAATTTTCTAACAAGAATATTCCGCACAGTAGTGGTAGTAATAATTCTTTTCTAAGTAGAATAGCCATAACTGCTATTATTCCACCGATTGCTAAGCTCCCTGTATCCCCCATAAACACCTTTGCTGGGAAACTATTATACCAAAGGAAACCTACACAGGCTCCGAGAAAACAAGCAGAAAAAATCACAAGCTCTTCTGAGTGTGGTATATAATAGATGTTTAGATAATCTGCTATTATGGTATTGGATGAGACGTAGGCAAATATTGCTAAAACGACAGCGATAATGGCTGAGGTTCCTGCTAGCAGTCCATCTATCCCATCAGTAAGATTTGCACCATTTGAAATTGCCGTAATTATAAATACGAGTATGGGAACAAATACAATGTATACGAGTGAACCTGCATTATCTCCAAGAAAAAACAACAGGTGTTTATAGTCCCAATTGTTCTCTTTCATAAAGGGCACGTTCGTCAATGTTGTCTTGACATAAGCCATTTCTTGCTTGCTTAGGACTTCATTGATTTTAGGAACATCCACTGTAAACCTCTCTGTGATTGTAAGATTATTTTCAATCGCATAATTCAATGGAACACGTACAACTATATCTGAGTGCTTCAACATTACAACAGCGACAATAATCCCTAAACCAATTTGTCCAATGACTTTGGTTTTTCCTTTAAGCCCCTCTTTGTCTTTTCTAAACACTTTAATATAATCATCTGCACCACCAATCACGCCTAACCACAGAGTAGTGATTAACATTAGAATAATATAAATATTGTCCAAACGAGCGAGCAACAAGCAGGGTATTATTATAGACAGAATAATGATCAGTCCTCCCATAGTAGGAGTTCCTTCCTTCACTTTCTGACCCTCTAACCCTAGGTCACGCACTGTTTCTCCAATTTGCAGCCTTTTCAAAGAACTTATGATCTTGTCTCCAATCAATACTGAAATTACTAATGACAGAATGATTGCAGCACCAGATCTAAATGATATAAACTGAAACAAACCTGCACCTGGCAGATTGTAATTATTTTCTAGTAATTCAAATAAATGATATAACATCTATTGCTGTAACTTCAATTTCTTAAAAAAACAGCGCGGTAGGAAGGTCAAATCTTTATTTGAGCAAAAACCTACCGCAACTGTTAAAACCAACCTGAGAATGATAATAGAACCTAATCTTTAAATACTACTTACCTAACCTAACAAGGCTCGTAATATTTGTTTATCATCGAATGGTGACTTCACACCATTTATATCTTGATATTTCTCATGACCCTTTCCCGCTACTAAAATGATATCTCCTTCTGAGGCCATCATTGTAGCGGTTTGGATCGCTATCTTTCTATCTGTTATTCTGACAACATTATTTACCTCTTCTTCCAGTCCAGCTTCCATCATATCCAGAATTTTTTCTGGATCTTCCGTTCGGGGATTATCTGAAGTTAAGATGACTACATCGCTAAACGCTTGTGCAATTTTTGCCATCCTAGGTCTTTTTGTAACGTCTCTGTCTCCACCGCATCCTACTACTGTTACAACACTTGCCTTTTTTCTTTTCACTTGTTTTATAGTCTTCAGAACATTTTCCAAAGCATCGGGTGTATGTGCATAATCTACTATTGCTGTCAACTTCTTCTTCTCTCCTCTTACTAAGTCAAACCGCCCTTCTACGTGCCTTAAGCCACTTAAGGTTTGCATAATACTATCCGTATTCTCTAACATTTTGTCTGCAACTGCGTACACTGCTAATAAATTATACGCGTTAAACATTCCGACAAACTGCAGATGCACATTAACATCATTTACTTCTAATTCTAATCCTTCAATAGTATTGCTTATGATCTTTGCTTTATAGTCTGCCATTTTTCTAAGACTATATTCTAAGATTCTTGCTTTCGTATTCTGGACCATCACCTGTCCATTGGGATCATCTACATTTACGATTGCATATGCATTACTTCCAAGCGAGTCAAACAACTTTTTCTTTGCCTCTCGGTAGTTATCAAAACTACCATGGTAATTAATGTGATCATGTGTCAAATTTGTAAAGACAGCACAATCAAACTGTAAGCCTTCAATTCGTTTTTGGTCAATTGCATGCGAACTCACTTCCATGACTGCATGGCTACAACCGGCTTTTACCATTTGATTTAAAATCTCATATACTTTTAAAACATCCGGAGTTGTATGGGTAGAAGGAAAGGTCTCTTGGGAAACTTTGTATTCGATCGTCGAGATCAATCCTGTTTTCTTTCCTTCTGCCTCAAAAAGATTGAATAGTATAGTTGCTATTGTACTTTTACCATTGGTTCCTGTGACACCAATCAATTTTAATTGCTTGGAAGGATAATCAAAGTACGCTTGCGCAATTCTGCCCTTTGCTCTTTGAGAGTCATCCACTTGGATCACAACAATCTGTTCGTCTTGTATGTCTGATTCTACCACTATTCCACTTGCGCCATTTTCTATTGCTTTCGCAATATAATCATGCCCATTTACCGTAACTCCTTTTACTGCTACAAATAAGTAGCCTGGCTTTACGTTTCTAGAATCATCGGTAATACCTTGTATTTCTATATCGGCATCCCCTACAACATTTTGAGTTTTAATGTTATCTAATATGTCAATGAGTTTTTTCAATTTGCTTTATTCACTTTTGTCAAAGCAATTATATTTAGTGCAAGAATAATTCAATCTCTTGCCCTTTATTTTTAATTCCTGGTTTGATGGATTGATTATGAACTGTTCCATAACCTTGTATCTGTACTTGCATCCCTAAATTTTCTAAAATATACACTGCGTCTCTTAATCCCATCCCGCGCACATCCGGCACTTCACTTTTCTTTATTTTTTCATTGCTAATTACAATGTTATCTTGTTCAGAATCTATATTGACCCATCTACTTTTTGTTCTTTTTGTAAATCCTAAATTCAAATACTTCATTAAACTTTGAAAGTCTTTAGAGTATCCTGAGACATTTTCTGGTTGATACCCGAGGCCTGCAATATGATCTATGTCTGCAAACTCTTGTATGTCCACTTCTTTGGCTGCAACACGTTCTGCTATTCTTTTAAAGGCAGGCCCAGCAACAACTCCACCGTAGTAAGCCCCTTTAGGCTTATATACTATAACTATAAGCGAATATCTCGGTGCACTTGCTGGAAAGTAACCCGCAAATGATGCGTTATACTTTTTAGAATCTTTGTCTTTCCCGTACTCCACTTTTGTAGTACCAGTTTTTCCTGCAATTTCAACTTTTGTAGAACTCACCCTTTTACCAGTTCCTCTAGTCACTGTTTCTACCAACATTTGATGCACTTTATCTATAGAAGATTTTGATGCAATGCTTTCTATCATCACTGTAGGCTCGAATGATTTATAATCTGAGCCATTTCTAAGAATATCTGTCACCAAATATGGTTTCATCCTTTTTCCTTTGTTTGCAACTGTATTATAAAAGGACAAAATTTGCAAAGGCGTCATCATCATTTCATACCCAGTAGACATCCAAGGAATAGTCGTTGCGTACCAATTATGTTTATCTTTTATTGGATCTTTTATAAAAGGCGATGGTTCTCCTACAATAGAGACATCCGTTTTGCTTGTGATTCCAAACTTTCTATAGTAATTCACAAAATCCTCTCTTCTATCTCTTTTATTAAAGGCCCGCGCTGTTAATGTTGCTATTCCTACATTAGAAGAAAGTATGAATGCATCTCTAAACGTCACTTCTCTTCTGCCATGGGGCTCGGAATCGTACATCCATATGTCAAAGAACTTCTTTTTCCCACCTTGTAAATCCACTTTAGTATTTAGATCTGCGTATTTACTTTCTAGAAGCGCTAATGCACTCGCAAGTTTTAGTGTTGATCCTGGTTCCGAAGAAGTTGCTATTGAATGATTCCATCGCTCTACATATTCTCCAGACTTAAGTCGTTCCAAATTAGAAATACCACGAATTGCTCCAGTTGACACTTCCATTAAGATTGCACAGCCTTTTTCCGCTGAATATTGCTCAAGACTTTTCAACAATTCCTCGTGCACTATGTCTTGAAAATGCACATCCAATGTTGTTACCACATCATCTCCTTTTGCATTATCAATTTCACTTGGTTCATAGACCGGAACCCAAAATCCAGGTGGAATTTTTTTCATCAGCTTTTGCTCGGATTTTCCTCGCAAAGAAGTGTCAAAATTCTTTTCTAAACCTTTATTTCCTTTTTTTTCGCTATACATTCCAATTGTTCTGGAGGCAAGTTCTTTAAAAGGTTTCTGCCGTCTACTTTCTTTCTCAACAATTAATCCTCCACCAGACCTACCCTCTCTAAAAATGGGATATTTCCTTAGGGTTTGAACTTCATCATAACTTAGATTTTTAGCGATGTAATGATATCGGGACCCTGGTTTTCCATTTTGGCCATCTTTACGCTTATTTACTAATTCTGATTTCCATTCGCCCGCAGATTTTCTTTTTGGAAAGAAATTTGCAAGAGATATTGATAAGGAGTCAATGCCTTTATCAAATACATCTTTTCTCGGCACAAGTAAATCCATCCGTATTTCAAAGAACGGTAGTGATGTAGCTAAGAGGTTACCATTTTTATCATAGATATTTCCCCTTTCGGCTTCCACCTGCATCCATTTTACATTTTGTCCTCCCTTCTTTCTCCACTTATCTCCTTCCACAACGCTTATATTGACAACTCTAAAAGCAATCAGCAAAGCATATAGGACAAAACATAGTAGCACAACGTATGCTCGTATTAGTAGTTCCTTTTTTCTGTCCATTAGCGATCAGATTATTCTCCGTCTCCATTGAGTTTTACCGGAGCTTCATCATTTATCTTAATTTCTTTGTCGTTCAACTTTTTAGCCAACTGGCTTTCCGTACTTTCGTGGATAATATCAGTTTTCACCTCCATAAATTTCCACTTCTCTTCCTTCACTTCTTTTTTTAGCACTTCAATTTTTCTCAATTTCTTCTCAACACTATGAGCATTCGATATATAAATCACGCCTAACAATGCTATAAAGCATAAAAAAGGAACATTATTTAGGTATTTTATTTTCACAGTATTTCCACACTTATTTTAGTCCTACAAATTCAGCTATTCTCATCTTCGCACTTCTTGATCTATTGTTCCTCGCTATTTCTTCATCATTTGGAATAATGATCTTTCTATTTACTTCTTTCAATGGGTTCAACACATTTCCAAAATCATCTTTTATCAAATTCCCTTCGATATTTCCTGTTTTAAAAAAGTTTTTAACTAGCCTATCTTCTAATGAGTGATAACTAATCATTACCACACGCGATCCTGGCTTCAAAACAAAAAGCAAATCTGTCAACATCTTCTTTAAAGCATCCATCTCACCATTCACTTCTATACGCAAAGCCTGAAACACTTTAGCCATGAATTTTGCTGGTTGACTTCTGATAAAAGCATCCAGAAATACAACAAAATCCTGTATGCGATCAAAGGGCATTTGTTTTCTTCGTGACACGACTGCTGCTGCCAATTTTCTTCCCTGCTTTAACTCACCATAATCCCAAAACACACGCTGAAGCTTTTCTTCTGGATATGTGTTAAGCACATCCGACGCTTTGTTTTTAATTCCTGTTGACATGCGCATATCTAGCTCGCCATGGAATCTGAAAGAAAACCCTCGGTAGTCTACATCTATTTGATGTGACGAAATCCCTAAGTCTGCTAAGACACCATCAACATGTGGTTCGTTATAATACTTCAAAAACCTTCTATGGTATTTAAAGTTTGACTTTACAAACTTTACTCGTTTATCATTAAGTACATTCGCTAAGGCTTCATCGTCCTGATCGAATGCATATAACTTTCCTTCATTACTTAATCTATTTAGAATTTCTGCTGAATGTCCTCCTCCCCCGAATGTCAAATCTAAATAGACTCCGTTTTCATCCGTTACCAATGCATCTACACTTTCTTTAAGAAGCACAGGTACGTGATAACTATTCATTGTCTGATATTGCTGAAGAAGAATTTCTACTACTACCCAGATGTTTTTGCATAAGCTGCGCCATTTCTTTTGGCTCGTTATCGATGATATAGGATTGATACATTGCTTTATCCCATATTTCGATTTCATCCAAAACAGAATTCAATACTATTTTCTTTTCTAGCCCTGCAAACTCAATAAGAGTTCTTGGTATTAGTATTCTGTCTGTGGAATCTGCTGACAACTGCGTTGCCCCTCTATTCCAATACCTTAATATTTGCTTATGTTCTGTGTTGTAGAGATTGAGTCGGTTTATTAACTCGTTCGTCTTTTTATCCCAAACAACTTGCGGATACAAACTGAGATGCTTTTCTGAACCCCGATTAATTACGAAGTTCAAAGTTCCGGATTCGCCTATTTGGCGCACTAGTGCACTAGGGAGTTTTAATCTTCCCTTTGTATCGAGCTTACACTCGTACTCGCCTAGAAATCGGTACTTTCCTGTCATCTCAGTTGGATCGTTGAATCAAATGTAAGACAGAATTACCAATATCTACCACTTCCTACCACTTTTTTACACAAAACATATATTTATTTCTCTAAAGTGTTATTCGTTATAAGCAATACGCTTATATATAGTAAGTAAAATACTTATGAATGGATACTAGAGTTAGAGAAAAAGGATGGGAAAACAACGCTATAACTAACGTTTTACTGTTTTATAATATAAATATAGTGATTTTTTATAATATGTATTCTTATGGTTGTTAGTATTTTGAAATTGATATCGTTGATCTTAAGCTAGAAGCTTAAGATAGTGGGATGGGAGGTTTCGATGTGTTGAATCCCATTGGTAGGGGTAAAACCCTTTTGGGGTTATTGTTTAGTTGTCTTAAGTTGAAAGCTTAAGACAATGAGGTGGGGGAATTGCGGGCGGGTGCGTGAGTGGTAGGAAGGGAGCCGGTAGGCTGTCGCGATGCAATCGTGACGGAACCCCTGGATGACACGACCCTAAGATGGAGCGTAGCAAAATCTTAGGGGCACGCCCAAGTTATATAAAAACAAGATCTCAGTATCGTTCTAAAGTATTTAAGGCATAAACAAAAAAAAGGCCGCTCTCTTACGAAAGCGACCCCATTTAACTACTTTAAATGTAAAATCTTACTTCACTTTGATAAACTGCTTGTGCAGCGTCTCGTTAGTAAGTTGTACGCTCATATTATAGACCCCTTCTGAAAGTCTTGCCATGTTCATACTATGCTGTATATAGTCTGCAGAATTTCCTGCATCTATTTTTTCTGACATTACAAGTTTCCCTGCTGTATCAAATATCTGTACTGTAATTTCTCCTGACATCTGACCTGCGGTCAACTCAAGATTTAATTCGTCTGCCACTGGGTTTGGATATATTCCAATTCCACTCGCTCTATTCGGATCTTTTACGACTATTGCTGTCACTCCACTTAGATCTGCGTTTCCATTATAATCTAACTGACGTAATCTGTAGTAGTAAAGTCCGGGTTCTGTAATGTCAAAGTCTGCAAAACTGTAATCTCTAGTTGCACTTACGGTGCCTGCTCCTTCAACTCTTCCCACTTTTATAAACTGACCTGTACCTAATTGTCGTTCAACTTCAAAGTGACTGTTGTTTACTTCGTTACTTGTTGTCCATTGGATTAAGTTATGGTCGCCATTGTTTCTTCCTTTGAATTCTAAGTAATCTACAGGTAAAGAACCTCCTAATATTAAACCGATGTCAATATTTGGTTGATGCTCTCCTGATTCCATTGTATAGAAATCTGAAGTTTGTGGTCCGTTACTTCCTGTGATATCACTATCAATGCTATCATCCCCTCCAACATTTGGGTCTGTAATTCCATATCCTGCTGGTGGTACTACTCTGAAGTAATAATCTTCCTCTTGTAGGTAATCTATAAAGTAATCACCATTACTATCTGTAATATCATCATCTATCTTAGTTCCCGTATTATCATATACTTCTACCAAGACATTAGCAACTTTTGGTTCCCAGTTATCTTGTTTACCGTTGCTGTTGTCATCTCTCCATACTCGATCCCCGGCTGTTGCCATTAGGTAGAATCCTGCTCCCAAGTCACATTGGTCTTCGCCGCAGATAACTGTAAATTCATCTGAAGTATTGGGTCCGTAGAAATTATCTAAATCACTATCAATCTCTTCATCATTACCAATGTTCGGTTGTGCAAGCACTAGACCATTTAATGGCGTGCCTATTTCTACATAATATGTTCCTGGAGCAGCACAGAATTTATACCAACCGTCATCTGAAGGTGTATTTGGTTTATGTCCTGTATGTGTTATATCAAATAATTCAAATACTCCTGTCATATTATTCTTTCTGTATAAATTTACCTGAAGACCATTGATACCATTTTCTATGTTATCATAGATATTATCTTCATCGTTATCATACCACACTAGATCTCCTATTAATACACACTCGTACAATCCAGCATCGTAGAAGGCATTGTCTTCGCACTGAACACCTGGCGCTACATAAAATAGATCCGTTGTTCCGACACCGTAAAATCCTGTTACATCAGAATCTGCAGTATCGTCGCCACCATCATCTGGGAAAGTAAACTCTAATCCTGCTGGTGCTTCAAATTCTAAGTAATAATCTCCAGGGATAATAAATTCAAACTCGTACAAGCCGTCTGCATCTGTAATTGTAGACATAATTGTTGTCCCTGTAATATCCTTAAGATGAATTACTACTCCTTCTATACCTTCTTCTCCTGAATCTTGTACTCCGTTCCCATTACAATCATTCCAGACAAAGTTTCCAACACAGCCAAGCATTGGTATTGGTGTAGGATCATTTTTGCTCAGCATATCTCCAGGTGCATCTGGGTTTGATCCTTCTGGATCTAATCCACTGTCTGAAGGATCATCTACTGTCACGACCTCCATTGATACAGGATGAATAAAGTCACCAAATACATCTGCTTGATTGTACAAGGTATCTGGAACTACAGGTATTGTCGCATCTAGCTCTACCATTATCCGCACTGTGATCTCCTGGTCTGGTTCCAAATATCCACTCATGCCATCAAAAATGTTGGTATTGGATCCAATAAAGCCATCATAGCTTGCATCTATTATAGGATCTGTTGTTGCTGTAGTAGCTGTAATTAATGGTACTGTTCCTAGCTCTAGTCCATAATACCACATCCCAAAATTATCTGCTGAATCCAACTCATCTATCAAGTCTATATTCTGTAAATCTACATTACCAATATTTTTGAAGACTAAATCCATTGTGACTGTCACATGCCCTGATATACCACTTGCTGGTGTAGAATAATCTACTAATGACTTTGCAAGACCTATCTGAGGTACTCCTATTTGTTCTGGATCATGGTCATCTTCATCTGTAATTCCATCTCCATCCGTATCCGTACTATCATCCATATTGTGATCATCTTCATCAGTCCATGGTGTACCACCTTCATCATCATCTGGATCATTGTCAGCGTCACTATCAATATCTTCCATACTCACATCTTCCATGTCATCATTTTGCATGCTGCTTACCTCAGCGTAATTTGTATACGCCGTTGTATGATCACATCCTCCTGGAATCAACTCTATTACGAAATCTATAAATACACTGACACTCTGACCAGCATCAAGATCATCAATTGTTGTTGTTGCTGTAGCTCCATTATCAGACCAAATTGGCATCATAATATCATTCGTAGCAGCATTATAAGTATATCCACATGGAATATAATCTGTCACTTCAACATTTTGTAAATCTATATTCCCTTGATTTTCTACCACAATTTCAAATGTAACTACTTGACCTACCATGTAAGGTCCTGGTGTAAATGTTGTTTTAATCAATGCAACGTCCAATATCTCTGGCGCAGCTGGATCATGATCATCTTCATCCGTTACATCTACACCATCTCCAATAACACCAGTTCCGTCACCATCTACATAATTATCCGCATCACTGTCTGGCTGTCCTCCGGCATCATTTCCATTGGTACCATCTGTTGTACTATCCGCATCTACTATACCACCATCTGGACCTGTACCATCTGTAGCGTTACCATCCGCATCTTCCGCATAACTGATCTCTGCATAGTTATCCCATGCAGTTTCGCCACTTGACATTGCTAGTTCCAAAACAATATCTACACTTATTGTAGCACCTGGTGCAAGTGGACCTGTAATTAATGTCATTACTAATGGTGATCCTCCTACCCACGATGTCGTGTTCGTAGTGATTGTAGGATTATTGTCTACAGAATTATAAATATATCCTGCAGGTATATAATCCGTAATCTCTATGTTCTCTGCTGTTACGTTTCCTTGATTTGTTACTTCTATTGTGAAGGTCAAATCATCGCCATATGCATATGGCGTTGGAGTCGTCAATACCTTAGCAAGTGCTAGATCAAAAATCTCTATCCTTTCTGGATCATGATCATCTTCATCTGTACTATCCACACCATCTCCGATCACTCCTGTTCCGTCTCCATCTACAAAATCATCTGCATCACTATCTGGTTCGCCGCCTGAATCATTGCCATTGGTATCGTCAGCTTCACTGTCAATATCGTCCATACTTAAATCCTCATCTGTTCCATCCATATCTGCATCACCGAACATCTCACTCACTTCTGCAAAGTTTGTATACGCATCTGCATGAGGACAAGCCCCACTTACAGGATTCACAACAAAGAATATACTCAAGTTTGTACTCATTGCTGCATCCAGATTATCAATCGTTGCAACTGATGTAGCTCCCATATCCATAAAGTCTACATTCGATGGTCCAAAGCTAAATCCACATGGCATATAGTCAGTGATCTCTATGTCTGTCAAATCAACATTCCCTTGATTTGACACTTCTATATTAAATTCTACTTCCTGGCCATATACATACGGACCCGCTGTCAATGTAGTTTTTGCTAAGGCTATATCTACAATCACTGGCGCTGCTGGATCATGATCATCTTCATCCGTTACATCTACACCATCTCCGATAACTCCTGTTCCATCTCCATCTACATAATTATCCGCATCACTGTCTGGTTCTCCTCCTGCATCGTTGCCATTGGTACCATCTGGTGTACTATCGACATCAACTATACCGCCATCAGGACCTGTGCCATCTGTAGCGTTACCTTCCGCATCTTCTGCATAGCTAATTTCTGCATAGTTATCCCAATCTGTATCTCCTACTGACATAGCCAATTCTAACACTATCGTTACTGTGGTACTTGCACCCGGATCTAATGGTCCTATTAATTGTGTTGTAACCGTTGGACTTGCGCCCATCCATGTTGTACCTCCTGCTGTTGGCATATTATCGCCTGCATTGTACACATATCCTGCAGGTATATAATCGGTAATCTCTATGTTCTCTGCTGTTACGTTTCCTTGATTTGTTACTTCTATTGTGAAGGTCAAATCATCACCATATGCATATGGCGTTGGAGTCGTCAATACCTTAGCAAGTGCTAGATCAAAAATCTCTATCTTTTCTGGATCGTGGTCATCTTCATCTGTAGTGTCTACTCCATCTCCGATAACTCCTGTTCCATCTCCATCTACAAAATCATCCGCATCACTATCTGGTTCTCCTCCTGGATCATTACTATCATCTGCATCTGCTTCACTGTCAATATCGTCCATGCTTACATTTGTTCCATCATCGTTTAACATGCTACTTACTTCTGCAAAATTCAAATATGCTTCGTCGTTTGTACATGGCGCTTCTACTGGATTTAAAATTAAATCTATCATTAGATTTATACTCTGACCTGCATCTAGATCTGGGATTGTAGCCACTGCATCGGTTCCACTCATACTCCATGCCGGCACCATCCCATTATTCGTGGTGCTATAGGTGTAGCCACAAGGGATATAATCAATCACTTGTACATTTTCTAAGTCTACATTACCTTGGTTGATTACTTCTATATTGAAAGTGATCGTCTGGCCATACGTATAGGGTCCTGCCGTAAGTGTTGTCTTCGCTAAGGCTATATCTAAGATTTCAGGGAAGGCTGGATCGTGATCATCTTCATCCGTGGTATCTACTCCATCTCCGATAACGCCTGTTCCATTTCCGTCTATATAATCATCTGCATCACTACCAGGCTCACCGCCCGCATCATTCCCGTTCGTTCCGTCTGGCGTACTATCTATATCTATGATGCCTCCATCTGGACCTGTACCATCTGTACCATTTCCATCTTCATCTTCTGAGTAACTTATCTCTGCGTAGTTATCCCAGTCTGTACTCGTACTTGCCATACCTAATTCTAGTATGATATCTACACTCGCACATGCTCCTCCAGCAAGTGGTCCTTCTATAACTGTCGTTACTGTAGGACTTGCTCCCGTCCAACTTGCTGAATTCGCCGTACCCGTAGGCATGTTATCGCCTCCATTATATACATAGCCTGCAGGAATATAATCTGTAACTTCTGTGTTAACAGCTGTTACATTTCCTTGGTTACATACTTCTATGGTAAAGGTCAGATCATCGCCATAACTATAGGGGCCTGCTGTTGTCAATATCTTATTTAATGCTAGGTCAAAGATCTCTACTAATTCTGGATCGTGGTCATCTTCATCTGTAGTGTCTACTCCATCTCCGATAACTCCTGTTCCATCTCCATCTACAAAATCATCCGCATCACTATCTGGTTCTCCTCCTGGATCATTACTATCATCTGCATCTGCTTCACTGTCAATATCGTCCATGCTTACATTTGTTCCATCATCGTTTAACATGCTACTTACTTCTGCAAAATTCAAATATGCTTCGTCGTTTGTACATGGCGCTTCTACTGGATTTAAAATTAAATCTATCATTAGATTTATACTCTGACCTGCATCTAGATCTGGGATTGTAGCCACTGCATCGGTTCCACTCATACTCCATGCCGGCACCATTGTATTGTTCGTAGTGCTATAGCTAAATCCACACGGTATGTAATCTGTTACTTCTACCATTTCTAAGTCTACATTTCCTTGATTCGTCACCTCTATATTGAAAGTAATTACCTGGCCATATGTATAGGGACTTACTGTAATTGTAGTCTTGGCAAGAGCAACATCCACTATAGGAACTGTTGCCGGATCGTGATCGTCTTCATCTTCTCCTTCACTCGGGCCTGCTCCATCAAAGTTGTTATCATCTGGATCGCCGGGTTCTATACCATTTTCATCTATCGAATTACTACCAGGTGTACTGTCAACATCATCTGTATTCCCCGTTTCATCTTGTGCGGCAGTAATTTCCGAATAGTTTATTAAGTCATCAGGGTCTGATGAGGTTACTGTAAGTTCTATAGGAAGGGTAACACATTCATCCGCTTCTAATCCAACCGTAGGCATACCGTTTACTCCGGGTGTTAGAGTAATGAATGCATCTGTTCCTAAAGCTGTCCAACCATTGTTTGGAACAAATGAATATCCTGTAGGAATATAATCAGTAACTTCTAAAGAATCAATTGTCGCAGTTCCTTGATTACAAACCTCGATATCAAAGGTGACAGTTTGATTTAGTTGAACTGGAATGGTTGTAAGTGTTGTATTTAAGGTTTTGATCAGAGCAGCATCAAGTACGGCACATAAAACTCCCATATCGTATGTATGATCTCCACATCCTGTTTCTCCAGAAGTAAAGCAAATAAAAGGTAAACCAGCTGGCATTGCTCCTATAGCAGTGGATAATACAGTCCCATCGACATCTGAATCAATGTTATCATTCATATCAGAGTTTGCATTTGCGATAGGTGTTGATCCACCATATTCGTCAGCGCCAATTGTAAATTTATCATTACTGAATTGTCCATTTCCAAAAACAATGTAATATTTAGTACTTGGCTCAATGTCAACAGTATTTTCATTAAAGTAGTAATTACCATTTGCATTTGTTGTGGTAGCACCTACTAAAGCTCCTGTATTATCGTACAACTCTACTATCATTCCTGCAATTGGCGATTCACAAGCATCCTGTATTCCATTCACAATAGAATCACACCACACGTAGTTTCCAATCTCAAAAGGAGGTAATTCCGTACAAGCTATTTCAACATCTCCGAGCCCAATTCCCTTAGCAAAAGAACCATCTCCAAAGGAGCTGGTATAGACGGTGAATCCTTGATTCGATGTACCATTTGTACTACTCAACCATTCAAGTCCTCCTGAGTCAAATTGTAGTGCATCATATACAGTAGAAACTAATTCACATTCACCAAAGGTCGTTGCAAGACCCCCCAGTGAAGTTTCATCATGGTTTGTAAATGAATCTCCTGTATAAAACTCTCCACCTCCTGGTCCTTGTCCATTTCCAGATCCACCCGTAAGTCCATCTACCATTCCATTACTCTCCAAAACACCTACACAACCATCTTGGATTTCTACTCTTAAAATATCTCCACCAACCATTGCACTATAACCAAAAGGGCCTTCTGGTGACATCATAGAACCAAACACATCCATATTATTTTGTCCAACTTGAAATCCAGTTCTGTCAAAGAATCCTAAGACCATATCACCATTTTCTAAAAACTCTATATCAGACAAAACTGGTTGCGGATACACTTTTAGCGCAAGTCTTTCTGTACCACCACAGTCTATTGCACCAGTTATTGTATTCCAGTCATCTACCCACGGATACCATCTATCACTATCACAATCATACCCTGTTGCTCTACCCTTTGTGTAGTCCAAAGGAAAGCCTATAATTTCTTTTGCATTACAGCCTGCATCTATCTCATATACGTGTGCTGAAAGGTCTGTTCTGAGTTGACTATTAATTGCGTTACAAACAACTCCAACATATAATTTACCCTTATAATGTTTTATTGCCCAAGGAATCGCGTCGCCACTTGTACCACATGGGTCAGGTATAGGACATGAACTTACATCACCTACTGTGGGGTTACCAGATGAAATATCGATTATGTAAATCATTCCATCATTTAGGTTTGTCAAATACATCGTATTACCATCATCTGAAACATCCAAATCTCCAATCCCCATATAACCAAACAGAAAGAACGCTAATGAATCTTGACTTGGCTGATTGAAGTTAGCTGGAAGGCTATTAGCTGGATCTGCGGGGTTTCTCGGATCGGTACCAACATTGACTCCCAATGCTGCTACATCTATAAAACTTGTAGTTGTTCCCGTCGCCAGGTCTGTTACATAGATTCCTCCTGGTCCTTGAGGCCCATAACCCACGTGCCTTTTCAATACTGCAGAAGAATACACTTCTGGATCAGCACCTTGTTGGGCGATCCCCCAAACAGAACCTACCTCATCTGTTAATCCTACAACTGTTTCTACTGTTCCAGCATAATCTACTGTTACTATTGCTGGTTCTCCAGCGGAGGTTCCACCAGCCAAAGGATCACCGCTTAAAAAACATGGTAAAACCATAAGTGGGTTATCTTCACAAAAATCAAATGGATTACTTACACTATATTTAGTGCATGCAGGTGATGCATGAAATTGCACATCGGTACTATTATCACTTCCATTATGCGTAGGATTTGCCCAAACGTCAACATCTGTTGGAAGTAAAAACTCTACTCTATATTCGTCTCCATCAGTCAAGCCACAGATTTGAAATTCACCATCATCATCCGTATCTGCAGTTCCGACAAGCACGTTATCGCAGTCATAAACTTCTACAACTACATCAAGGACGCCTGCCTCTTTTGTATCTTCTATACCGTTACAATTGAAGTCTTCAAATACATTTCCACCAATACAGTTAGGACTGGGGCCTGCTGAACAAACCTGAGCATGCACACCTATGTGGAGTACTGAAAGAAAGATTAAGATCAAATAAGAATTAAAACGCAAGAATTTAGGAATAATAAATCTAAAGCAAGATTCTTTGTAATTAAATTTAGTCATCATTATTTGGTTTTAAATTAAAACATAGATAACTCAAACAGCCCTGTATCAGATGAAAAACAAATGATACTTAGAATTACGTTTAAGTTATATTGTGTTTACTAAAGATGTTTTTTAACAAAAAATTGCTAATTTGAAATCATCGCATTTAACAATAAAAATTTACTAGGAAGATTTATCAACCTATAAATAATTCCAAATAAAATTAAAGGGTGGTAAGCATAACCTATGACTGTCTACGAATAAGGGAAGTAGATGTTGTACACAGAAGACAGATTTGTATTGATTCTACCCCTACCTTACGAAAAAATAAAATCAAATTAGGCTGCAAATGACAATTAGTTTACAACTAATTTTGAGTTTATGGGTTTAATCTTTCTACTTTTAAAATGTATTTGTGTCGTTATAACAATAAGAAATTCTCAATTTAATTATTATTTTATTGGGAATTAACTCTCCGTTTTTCAATGAAAAATTGTCGCCCAATTTTCAATTTTTTCGGATCACTTACTAGCTTTATTCTTGATTTAATATGTTTTTATCATATTTTTTTGCGTGTTTAGGCAACTTGAGAAGTTTATTTTCGCATTTATTCACTTGTTATCATTAGAGCGTAACCACTCTTAATAATTACATATCGCTACACGCATTCTTTGTATAATTCGACTTACATTGTGTTGTAGATCTTAGAAATGCTAAATAGTAAGGAGAAAGAACAATACAGCCGTCAGATCAGGCTTCCTGAGTTAGGCGAACAAGGGCAAATGCGTTTAAAAGAGGCAAAAGTTCTTGTAATAGGTTGTGGTGGCCTAGGCTCCCCTCTTTTACATTATATAGCGTCTGCGGGAATTATGTACATTGGTCTAGTTGATTTTGACAAAATAGAAATTCATAATTTACATAGGCAAATTCTTTACACACATCATGATCTAGGAAAATTGAAGGTTGAGGTCGCTGGAGAAAAGCTTAGAGCTATAAATCCAAAGGCGAATATCCAAGTTTTTAATACTAAACTAACATCTTCAAATGCTCTTGAGATTATTAAAGATTTTGATATCATTGCGGATGGCACTGATAATTTTCCCACTAGATATCTTATAAACGACGCTTGTGTAAAACTTGGGAAGATAAATGTATTTGCTTCTATTCATCGGTTTGAGGGACAGCTTTGTGTTTTTAATTTAAAAGATGTGCATGGCAAGTATGGGGCAAATTATAGAGACCTTTTTCCCATTCCACCACAAGCTGACACCATACCTAATTGTGAAGAAGCAGGTGTAATAGGGGCAGTAGCAGGTGTCCTTGGTAGTTTGCAGGCAAATGAAGTCATTAAAATTGCGTCTGGAATAGGATCCGAACTTTCAGGTAAGCTTGTTTGCATAAATTTAGATGATCTTTCAATGCGGAGTATAAAGTTTTCAAAGAAGGAGGATAATGTAATCAGAACTGAGAATGCTGAGAACATAACATTAATAGACTACGATGCTTTCTGCGGAATTAATAATACAGAATCAATTAAAGAAATCACTGTTCAGGAATTAGCAATAAAGATTAAAGCGAAAGAGGAATTTCAAATAATTGATGTACGTAAACCTGAAGAATACACAGAGTACAATATTGGTGCTGAGCACATTCCTGCTCCAACCGTATATCAGAATTTGGAAAAACTTTCTGATGATGAGATGGTGATTCTTCATTGTAAATTTGGTGCGAGAAGTGCGGCTGTCATACAAATGCTGCAAAAGAACTTTGATTATGAAAATCTGTATAATCTTAAGGGTGGGATAGTTGCTTGGAAGGAGGCGTTTGGGGATAAGACGGTTGATGACTTTTAGTTTTTGGGAGATATCGGGATTTCGAGAGAGCGGGATTTCGAGAGAGCGGGATTTCGAGAGAGCGGCTTGTGCTGGGGAAATCGCGAAGAAGCGATTGAGCGAAGGAGCGAAGGAGCGATTGGGTATTGTAGCGGCTTGTGCTGGGGAAATCGCGAAGAAGCGATTGAGCGAAGGAGCGAAGGAGCGATTGGGTATTGTTAATCAGCTAGTTTTACTCCCAATTAATGAGACAGTTTATAGCTTTGTTTTGGATTACAATATCCACTTTTCCAATTCCTTTTCGAGAAATCGCCATGCGAGCCCTCGTGAAATCTCTTTATCTTTACGACTACGGATGTGCGGAAACCCATTCTTCTCCGTCTTCAAAGATTTCTTTCTTCCAAATGGGGACTGTTTGTTTTAGTGTATCAATAGCAAACTGGCATGCTTCAAATGCTGCTGCTCGGTGCGCACATGATACTGCAATAATGACCGCGATATCTTGTATCCCCAATGAACCTACTCTGTGATGTATGCAAATTCCGTAGGTATCCCATTTTTTCTGAATTGTCTCAGCAATTTTTTGCATTTCTGAGATTGCCATTGTTTCATATGCCTCAAACTCTAAGCATTTCACAGCTTTACCTTTTGTGTGGTTTCTGACTGTTCCAACAAAGACTGCAATACCTCCCGCTCCATCTTTTTTTACGGATGCTGTACAGTCGTCTACTTGGAGAGGTTCGGATAAAATTTTGACTTCAATCATATCTTTAACTGCATTAGCCTCCTGCAACTGGAGGAATGATTACAACTTCATCATTTTCTGATAAAGCGAATGTATCGTCCTGATATTCTTCATTTACTGCAAAGGAGATAGATCGTAATTTTTTTAAGGCAGGATATGTTGTACACAGATTTGCTTTTAGTTCAGCGATGGTTTGTACCGTCAATTCCACTTCATGTATATGTGCAGGAAGTATTTCTTTTGCGATTCCGTAAGAAATTATTGTCAATTTCATTTAACAAATATAGCTGTTATTTCAATTCGCCCAGAGTATATTTATACAACAAGCGTATTCCGACAGATATCACCAGTATGGCTGTCCATCTGCGAATTTGTTTATCAGATAGTTTACCAGCTCCAAGTCTAGATCCTAGTTGCCCTCCTAGAAATACTGCGCCTAACATATAGCATATGTAGGTTAGATCCGCGCCGTTTCGATTTAAACTGAGTTGGCCTGCCACACCTGCCACTGAATTTACCAAAATAAAAATACTACATGCTGCTGATATAAATTTCGCTGAATCCCAACGCATCAGATGTAACAAAGGAGATAAAAATATGCCCCCACCAATTCCGACCAATCCGGATACAAAACCAATTGCCCCCCCTAATGATCCATTAATTATTACATTGTTATCTATAGGTTCAGCTAAAACATCTCCAGTATCCTGTTTAAAGAATAACATCATCAAACCAGCAATCGAAAGGACAAGTCCAAGAATGATAAAAAATATGGATTCTGACAATTGGACCCTACCCCCTAAAAAAGCCAAAGGGATACTTAATACAATCAAAGGAATCAGCTTCTTCCAAAGAACGTAGCCTTTTTTCCAGAATATGTACGCGCCGCCGCTAACTACTACTATATTACAAAGTAGTGCAATCAAACGCAATACTTTATAATCTATCCCGTAAAGAGCTAGTAAGGCTAGATAACTAGATCCACCTCCAAAACCTACGCTTGCGTATACGATAGCAATTAAAAAAAAGAAAAACATGAGTTCAATTGGCGGCATTTGTCCTTAAGATTGTCAATTTGTGCATTCTAAACAAATTCCGATAATTCCTCTAATAATTAGTAGATAAATTAACTACTTTTAAAAGGCAAGACCCTCAAGTATGATAATAGATAACCACGGAAGAACAATAAATTACCTGCGTCTGGCTGTTACTGACAGATGCAACCTCCGTTGCTTCTACTGCATGCCTGAAGATGGTATCCAATTTCTCAAGAAAGATGCACTTCTAAGCTACGAAGAGTTACTTCGTCTGATGCGCTTAGTTGCCAAGGAAGGAATTTCAAAAATTAGAATTACAGGTGGCGAACCTTTTTTGAGAAAAGATTTGATTGTGTTCCTTAAGCAGCTGAGCATAATTGATGGTATAGAGAAGATTGCTATTACGACAAACGGAACTATCACTCTGCGTTTTCTTGATGCGTTATTGGAAATGGGTATTCGTTCTTATAATTTGAGTATTGATAGTATCGACAAAGAGCGGTTTACTACAATTACAAGGCGGGATTCTTTTGACGAGGTCTGGAAGTGCTTTGAGCAAATGGCAGCCAATAAAGAAATTGATCTAAAACTCAACTGTGTTGTTATGGCAGATCAGAACATTGAAGATATTGTACCCATGGTTCTCTTAGCAAAGGAAAGAAATATCTCGGTGCGCTTTATAGAAGAAATGCCATTTAATGGAGACGGTAACTTTAATAAAGAAGAGCATTGGAATTACAAAAAGATATTAAATCATATAGAAAAACAATTGGGTCCTGCTACAAAACTTGAAGACCCAAAAAATTCCACATCATTAAACTATACGATGGTTGGGTTTGCAGGAAGATTTGGCATCATCCCTGCTTACACAAGATCATTTTGTGGAAGCTGCAACAGACTACGACTAACACCGCAAGGTTCTATAAAAACCTGTTTATACGACGATGGCATATTTAATATACGAGACATTATGCGTGCAGGTGCGACAGATGAAGAAATTATTGCTGCTGTAAAAGAAGCATGCAACCACAGAGCGAAAGATGGATTTGAAGCGGAAGACAAACGCAAAAAGAACCCTCAGATTTCTGAATCTATGGCAACTATTGGCGGATGATTACAACGGAAGAAGCTCTATACATTATTGCTGATCAAGTTGCTGAATTCGGAACGGTAGAGATTCCATTGGCCGAGGGTATTGGTAGGACATTGCAAGAAGAGTGGTATGCTGATAGAGACCTCCCTCCATATAATAGAGTAAGTATGGATGGCATTGCCATCAGGTATGATGCATTTCTAGGCGGCCAACGTGTTTTTAAAATTGAAGGTGTCGCACCAGCTGGAAGTCCACAACAAACATTAAACAATGCGCAGGCCTGTCTCGAAGTGATGACTGGCAGTGTGCTACCGCATTATGCTGATTCCGTTATACGCTATGAAGACCTTGAAATAACAGACGGACAGGCTAAAGTAATGATAGATAAGATCCAAAGAGATCAAAATGTACACGCAAAGGGTAAAGATCGACAAGCCGGCAATTTAATCGTTCCCAAGTTTACAAGTATATCGCCTGCAGAAATAGGAATTGGTGCTAGTTTAGGTAAGCATACCATTACTGTAACACGTATGCCGAAGGTGATCGTTATATCTACGGGCGATGAACTTGTAGAAATAGATCAAACACCTAAAAATCATCAAATAAGAAAATCGAATGTGTATCGATTGGCTACGAGTCTAAAAGCCTATAATATCCATGCCGATACGGCTCACCTTCAAGATGATCCTGCAGAAATCAAATCCAAAATAGAAGCATACTTGAAGGATTATGATGTGATCATGTTGAGTGGCGGCGTGTCCAAAGGAAAATTTGATTTTATTCCCGAAGTGCTCGATCAATTGGGCGTTCAAAAGCTGTTTCACAAAATTGCACAACGTCCGGGTAAACCATTTTGGTTTGGCAAGTACAAGGATAGTTGTACCGTATTTGCATTACCAGGGAATCCCGTTTCGTCTTTTCTTTGTATGCAGCGATATTTTCTGTATTGGTTGCAATACTCTATCAAAGGAGAAGCTCCTGAACAAGCGTATGCTATTTTAGATAAAAATGTGCATTTCAAACCAGACCTTACTTACTATTTAGAAGTCAAGATACGTTTTACAAAAGATGGGAAACTGCTGGCCTTACCTAAAAAAGGCAATGGATCGGGTGATTTAGTAAATCTTATGGAAGGTGATGCGTTTATAGAATTACCACGTGGAAGAGATGAGTTTAAAACTGGTGAGATTTTCCCTATTTACATGTATCGATAACAATCATAATTCAAGTTTTGTATAAACAGAAAGAGATTATAATTCTAGGTGCTGGTTTAACAGGGCTGACTGCGGCTTACTACTTAAGGGGACAAAATGTCAATGTTCGCATACTAGAAGCAAGAGATCGGATAGGTGGAAGAATATTGACCCTAGATAAATCGACCCATATAGAAATGGGAGCTACTTGGTTAGGGAAAAAACATATTCATCTTATCGCGCTCCTTGATGAATTAGAAGTTAAAATATTTCCACAGCATTTTGGTAAGACTGCAGTATATGAACCTATTTCCACAAGCCCCCCACAAATTGTACAACTCCCTCCGAATAATGATCCCAGTTATAGGATATCCGGTGGGACAATTCGTATTATAGATGCTCTAAAGGAACAGTTAAGGCACGATCAAATTACTCTCAACAAAAAAGTGGTTTCCATTACAGAAGCGGTAAATCAAATTGTAGTTGCAACAAATAGCGATACATATCATTGCGATATTGTCATCTCCACTCTTCCACCTGCCCTCTTTATTGACTCAATTCAAGTCACTCCCAAACTGCCAAAAGATGTCATTGAAATCGCAGGACATACGCATACTTGGATGAGTGACTCTATCAAAGTTGCCTTAAGCTATAAAGAACCGTTTTGGCAAAAAGATAATTTGAGTGGTACGATCTTTAGTGCTGTGGGACCAGTTCCAGAAATGTATGATCATTCGGATGTGCATAACACACAGTTTGCTCTAATGGGATTTTTTAATGGATCCTACTTTAAAGTATCAAAAGAAGAGAGACTGCAATTGGTACTCAAGCAATTGCGCAAATATTACGGCGCGATTGTGGATTCCTATGAATCGTATGAAGAGCTAGTTTGGCATAATGAAGAATACACCACCAGTACGTATGCAGGACATGTCCTACCGCATGAAAACAATGGGCATCAAGTCTTCCAGCTAGGATATCTTGGTAATAAATTCTTTTTTGCCGGTTCAGAAACGAGCCCGTTATTTAGTGGCTATATGGATGGTGCGGTGCACAGTGCGCAAAAGACAGTGGAACATCTGTTAGCTGTTCTACCATAGATTGAACTGATTAGTCTTGCAACTCGTTTTTGGCTTGGGTATATGCTTCTTTATCATTTGCATTCAACATTGCTCGTTGATTTTCCATCTTGATTTCCTTAATGTCTGCATTGATCAATACTTTCCGCGGACAAGAATATCCTTGGCTCAAAAACTCCAACAAGACGGGATAACTTCTAGGTTCCCAAATTGTAATTAGAGGTTCAGGAAACTGGGTCTCTGGATTATGATAACAGCTTGCTAATTTGCCTGCGTCTCTTTGCGCTACCAATTGTTGGATAGTCGCGCTATCAATATAAGGAAGATCACAAGCTATACTTAGCCATGCATGGTTGGGGTGCTCTCGAAACGCTGAGAGAATTGCGCCATAGGGACCTAATCCTGTAAATGTATCAGTTAGTTTGGTATAATTTGATTCGAATGTATCCTTTTGTTTTTCTCTGCAAGATATATAGGTCTTCTGACAAAATTCTTGCAACAAATCAGCCGTAAATTCTCTATGAGCTTTGCCTTTGTAATTTATTGCTCCTTTATCGGAGCCCATGCGTTTACTCTTTCCACCTGCTAGAACTAGACCATACAACGGTGGTACACTTTGTTCCACATCCTTTAAAAGAAAATCTGCAATCGCTGTTATTTGTCCCGTTTCAAACTCTACCGTATCATCTTGTAGTTTATCCGCTAGAAAATCATATCGCTCTCCTCCATCATGGATAATCATACGAACATCTGTCAGCCTATCCAACTTTTTACTGAGCGAATCTTTCTTTTTTTCGTTTAATAAAACAATTTGCTTAGCTCCCACAAAATGGTTACCGTTCACGAAGAGCAAATCTAGATCGTTAAAATATTTTCTTGATTGCTTTTGCTCCGGCTTATTCTGGGTAGTAAAACTTTGAAAGTTAATCTTATCGGTAAATTCTGTAAACAGCCTTCCATCCTCTTCCGCTGCGTTGTGTGCTGCATCCAAGTATCCCAATTTTAGACGCGAAGACAATATGTTATTCAATTCTCTTACGAGAAAATCAATACGATCGCAGGGAGCGCCAATAATAGCCCATTCATTTTTATGGAATTCTCCTCCAAGTGGTTTTATTAAGGCTGTATGCTTGGTATGCTTCTTCTGTTCTTTCATAAATATCAATCCAATTGAAAGTCACTCTTCCCTCCCTTCTTTTCTATTAATCGTGTTTCTTTAATGATAATGTTATGTGAAAACCCTTTGCACATATCATAAATTGTAAGTGCTGCTACTGAGCAACCCGTCAATGCTTCCATCTCCACTCCCGTCCTCCCATGCAATCGTACTTCACACTCTATCTGTACTTCTCTTTTATCATTTAGCTTTATATCCACATGCGTTTTTGAAATACTCAATGGGTGGCATAGGGGGATAAGTTCAGCTGTCTTTTTCACTGCCATTATTCCAGCGAGTATCGCTGTCTGAAAAACAGGACCTTTTTTGGTATGAATTTCATCCCTTTCTAAACGCAGCAAAATAGCCTCATCTAACACCACTAGCGTTCGCGCTTTCGCTATGCGTTCTGTGACAGCCTTCGCTCCCACATCCACCATAGTAGGGTTTCCTTCTTTATCTAAATGTGAAAAATCTGACATACTTATTTTGTTCAGAGCGTGAAAAGCTGTGCTATTTAAACTTTTTCAAAAATCGCATACGCAAAACACCAAAAATTGCCTCTCCGATTATGCTTGTATTCATTTTTGATGTCCCCAATTCTCTATCGACGAACAGTATTGGCACTTCTTTTATTTTAAACTTTCTTCTGTAAGCTGAATACTTCATCTCAATCTGAAACGCATACCCGGTAAACGAAATGTTATCTAAATCAATTGTTTCTAACACTTTACGCGTATAGCATTTGAATCCAGCTGTTGGGTCCATCACTGGCATAAAGGTGATCAGACGCACGTACATAGAAGCACCAAAGGATAAAAAATGTCTATACCAACCCCATGAATCACCTACTCCCCCACCTTTCGTATATCTTGATCCCACAGCGAGATCGCAATCGTCTTTTTTACAAGCCGCAAGAAGTCTATCTAGGTCATCTGGATTATGACTGAAGTCAGCATCCATCTCAAAGATATAATCATAGCCATGTTTTATCGCATATTTAAATCCTGCTATATATGCTGGACCTAAACCGTTCTTTTCCTGTCTATGGACGATGTGTAAACGTTCACCCATCTCAGTTATCATTTTATCAACAATATCTCCAGTTCCATCTGGTGAGTTATCGTCTACAATTAAAACATGATACCCAGTCTCGTAAGAAAGCACCTGTTTGATGATCTTTTCAACGTTTTCTTTTTCGTTGTATGTAGGTATGATAACGAGATACTTGTTCAATGCGGAATTATCTAAGTTCCAAAGGTAACAATTGGAATGGACAATTAATCAATTGATAATGGACAATTGGTAACGGACAATTAGAAACCTGTAATAAATTAATAATTCTTTCCTATTTATCTCTTTCTCTATGTCATTTACTTCGGTTCATAGACCCAAGTACTATAAGCACCACCTGCTAAAAATTCGAATCTTAATTTATCGTTCTTTGCAAACACAGGGATAGATTGCGCGTTTTCTGGGTGGATGATTTTGAAGCCGTTTGGAAGCTCCGGAAAATGCCAGGAGTATACTGTATCATTCTCTGCGTATTGATTTTCAATTTTTAGAATTAGGCTGTCGTTCTTGTAGACTTCTACGCGCCAAAGCGATCTTTTCCCATTGCCTTTAGAATTGTAAAAATGAAACATGATTTGAGGACCAGTTTCAGAAGGCTTGGTCTTTATTTGCTGCACTTGTAAGCGCATAGCTGGAGTACAACTAAACAAGAGCAGAATAATGGTGAAACAAAAGAAATTTTGAAGCATAACTAAATTAGACGTTATCTATGTTTAATGTAAACTAAATCTGATTGCTAAATATTATTTAAGGCTGATGATAAAATAACTATACAACAAACACATATAGATTAAGAAACATCTATCAATGCTAACCTATCTGTATGAAATGGTATTAACACTAAGGAACATTGTATAATCAAATGCATTAAGCTTCTATGAAAATTACTTAATTTAGCACTACTAAGCCACAATAAAATGAAATCACGACTCATCGTATTCCTTTCGCTTTTCATAATTTTTTCCAACACTTCAGGAATTGCACAATGCCCAGATGGCCTAGAAACAATTACTCTAGATGGACAAGTAGAGGTAGATCAGTTTTTATCTAATAATCCAAGCTGCATGTTTATTGAAGAATTAGAAATTTCTGGTGATGTCACAGATTTATCAGGCTTTGCAAGTCTGTCCACTCTAAATTATTTATATATAAATGGTTGCAGTCAACTAACAAGCCTAGATGGTTTTAGCAATGTCAGATCTATAACACATAACCTTGGTTTTTACAATGAAAATGGATTTACAAATCTCTGTGGGCTTACGCAGTTGGAATTTATTGGAGGAGACTTAAAGCTAGAGAGTACTAGTAATATTGAAAGTTTAGTGGGCTTAAAAAGCCTAAGCTATGTGGATGAAATTTACATTGATTCAAATGCAGACTTGAAAGATCTGTATGGCTTAGAAGAATTATTACAGATTGCAGGTGATTTAATAATATTAAACAATCCAAAACTAACGATCTGCTGTGGCATCCAAAACTTATTATTGTCACAACTTGTTTTTGGTTCTATAAATATATCTAATAACCCTTCTGAATGCAGCAGCCAAGAAGAAATTGAAAATGCTAGTTGCATGGCTGATACTCCTTTGTGTGCATCTTCTACAAAAACCTTATCCGAGCAAAATATTTTCGTTAAAGTCTTTCCAAATCCTTCTTTCAATCGGTTACATGTTCAAGTTTCTAATGGCGCCCAAATACAAGAACTTTCTATTTTTAACGTAGCAGGCGAACAAATCTTACATAAGATAGCAGGAGATAACATAATTAATATCGAAGGGATTTCAACAGGAATGTACTTTTTAAATATTCGTACAAAAGAAGGAATGATGACTAAAAAGATTCTCATTAAGGCCTAGAATTACGAACATAGCTAGCTATTAAATCTTTAGATTATTCTTGTATTGGTCCTTTCTTTTCACAAACAATGTATAGGCTTACTTCCGGAGATAGTAAAGCATTTGATTGTATAATGTAACGGATATAGTTATACAGCATACAACTCTACAATTGCTTCTGCTACATCCTCTGCATTTGGCTTGGAGTAATAATCGCCATCTGAACCATAAGGCGTTCTATGCGTAGCTGCAGTTATGGTGATTGGTTTCGCGTCCAAATAATGATAGCCATCGTCACGATCCATTACCTGCTGCATCATGTAAGCAGTTGCACCTCCAGGGACATCCTCGTCCATGAAGATAATCTTGCTTGTCTTCTTGAGAGATTGTATAATTCCCTCTGAAAGATCGAACGGTATTAATGTTTGTACATCTACCAATTCTACCGAAATATCTGTATGCTCAATTAACTCTAAGGCTTGTTGCGCTATGCGCACACAAGAACCATAGGTCACCAAGGTTATATCTGTGCCTTCTGTCAAGACTTCTACTTGTCCAAGCGGTGTAGTATATTGCCCGACATTTTCAGGTACATCTTCCTTAAGTCTATAACCATTCAAACATTCAACTACTATTGCGGGGTCATTGGACTGCAATAATGTATTATACATTCCAGCTGCTTGTACCATATTTCTAGGCACACATATATAGATACCACGCATGGCATTAACCATCATTCCTAGGGGCGAACCAGCATGCCAGATACCTTCCAATCTGTGTCCACGTGTGCGGATGATTACTGGCGCACATTGCAGTCCGCCACTTCGGTAACGCAAGGTGGCAAGATCATCTGTCAGTGGTGAGAACGCATACGCTAGGTAATCTAAGTACTGGATTTCCGCAAGGGGTCTGAGTCCTCGCATTGCCATTCCTATAGCTTGACCTATAATTGTCCATTCACGGATACCCGTGTCGAAGACACGTTCTGTTCCGTATTTTAATTGTAACCCTGCAAACCCTTGGTTAACTGCACCGATCATTCCTACATCTTCACCAAAGGCAAAAAACTCAGGAATCTCTTCCAATTTTTGATCAAAAAACACATTGAGTAATTCGTAGCCATTCATTTTTTCTGGATCATCCGAATATTCTGGCTTAATCTGAGGAATACGTAAAGCATTTTTCTCGGACTCGCAATAAAGATGTGTATGATACCAATCCTCTGCAAGTTTTTCTGTATCATTTAAAAACTCTTGTATTTTTCCTTTTGCTGAGAACTCTCGTCCTTGCGCATAAAGCATTATTCTACGTGCATAGAGTGATATCTCATGAAAAGCAACATACTGTGCGTTAGACACGCTATTTGCAAGTTTGCTAATATTATCATCTCCCAATTCTTGCGCCGCAGATTTTGCAGCCGCTAACAGTTGCGGACGCATTTCAGAATTCCTAGTATTAAATCCTTTCCATGCTTTATTTTTCGCATCCTTTACTAAGATGCGTGCTTCCGCTCTCAGCTTTTGTACCTGCTCATCAGTTGCAATTCCGGATTCTATCATCCACTCGATCATCTTTTCGATGCAATCCATATCTTTTTCCCACTGCAGTCGCTCTTTATCTTTATAGCGTTCATGCGATCCCGAAGTCGAATGACCTAACTGTTGCGTAAGTTCTGTAACATGGATAAGGCAAGGTTGATGCGTTTCACGAGCTTTTTTAATGGCGCGTTCATACGTTTCACATACTTCCGCATAATCCCATCCATTTACCGTATATATCATTATACCTTTGCCATTCTCATCCTCTAAAAATCCTTCCAAGGCACGTGATATAGATCCTTTTGTTGTTTGTAGTTTTATTGGCACCGAGATTCCATAACCATCATCCCAGACAGAAACAGCTAGCGGCACCTGCATTACTGCTGCGGCATTCATAGACTCCCAGAACACACCTTCTGATGTGCTCGCATCTCCTATTGTACAGAACGATACCTCATTTCCATTTCTAGATAGCGTGTCAAAACTTTTGAGCCCTTTTTGTTCTCTAAATTTCTTAGATGCAAATGCAATTCCTAATGCTCTGGCCATCTGACCTCCTGTGGAAGAAATATCACTCGTGACATTGTAGTGTTCAGTAAAATCAATGAAGTTATCGTTGGAGTCAATAAATGGCGTTGCAAAATGTGCATTCATTTGTCTACCACTAGAAAACGGATCGCGCTCTGGATCTGCATAAAGCTGTGCAAAATATTCTTCTACAGAACATAAACCAAGCGCAAACATAAATGTCTGATCTCTATAATACCCCGATCTAAAATCCCCTTTCTTAAAATACTTGGCCATTGCGACCTGTGGCACCTCTTTACCATCGCCGAGAATACCAAATTTTGCTTTCCCAGTCAACACCTCTTTCCTCCCAAGGATACTCACCTCTCGACTGACAAGACAGATCCAAAGATCATTAAACACTTCATTTACAAAATTATCCTCCTTGGTTCTACCTTTACGTTTAATAGTTTTAAGAACGGAGTTGTCTAACATAAGTTATCAGGTTGTGGTTGGCAGCAAGTTACAAAATTTCGTCCGTTTTCCCTGTCCGCACTACGCCAGCTAACTCTGAAATTCCGTTAAACACGCGGTTCATTTTATATAAAAATTCTACAATTTGTAGAAAGGGGGGAAAACTTGGTGCTTTATTGAACTAAAATATGGGGTTTCGTTGTTGTAAAAGCGTACAAACGGCGTGAAAATCGCTATTATTAAGTTATTAACAACTTATTAAAACTTCATTAATAGCTTAATTCCTTTATATATTTTACATTTGTTTTACAAATAATAATAAAAATGAAACAATTTTTCCTCTTAGCAGTCATTACAATTTTCAGTGTGAATTTTGCAACTGCACAATTTGAAGATGTTCCTAAGGTAGTGAAGACAGAAACTACAGATGAAACTCCTACAGAAGGACCTATCATGACCTTTGATGCAATGGATATTGATTACGGAACCATCGCTCAAAATTCTGAGCCTTTAAGAAAACTTAAATTTGAAAATACTGGAACTGAACCTCTAGTTATTAAGAATGCTAGAGGAAGTTGTGGATGTACTGTTCCGATTTGGCCTAAAGAGCCTATCCTTCCAGGAGAGTCTGAATTCTTAGAAATCAGATACGCAACAAATAGAATTGGACCATTCAGCAAAACTGTTACATTAACAACAAACGAACCAGCTGCAACGAAGCACGTGATAAAAGTACATGGAAAAGTGCTTAAAGAAGAAGAGCAAGAAGCAGTGCCAGCAGCAGAGCCATCTATTTTTGGAGGTGGTAACTAATCAGAGACTACGTTTTAAACAACATAGAGCCTTTCTGTTAACTCAGAGAGGCTTTTTTTATGAGAAAGACAAGACCTTACTATTAGTTTAGTGAGGTTTTTTTTATTTGGGGTCTCCCCTCCGGCTGTTGCACTGCCTACAGGTCGCTACGTTACGAGGCTCGCACGTCTGCTCGGCCACAATCAAGATTGTGTCTGGCTTACAGCCACCCCTCCACATCGCTAGCCCAATACCCTAATATGTCATTTTCAACATATCAAACTGGTCGATTATTTTTTATATTAGAAATATGAAACCAATAATTTGCATACTAACACTCCTGTCCTTTACTATTTTACTAAAGGCGCAACCTGGTTGGCAGTACTATTCCACTGACGGATGGGTGTCCGATCTAAAAGTCTCAGATGAAAATGTGTTCATTGGAAATCCAACAGGTTTTCATGTAATTGACATTGAAACAAAAGAAACTAAGTTCTATCAGTCAGTAAACAGTCCTTTAAAGGGATCTTTTGTTTGGGAGTTATTAGAAAAAGAGGATCACGTCTGGTTAGCGCTTAATGAAGGAGGACTGGCTCGGTATGAAAAAACAGAAAACGCGCTAAATGGAAATTGGGAACAGTATTACACGCCAATTAATGGAGACCTAGACACGATTAATTATGCAAGGAATTTGATTGAAACTGAAGATGGTACACTTTGGTTTGATTCGCAATGGTATGAAAAAGCATTTCTATCTTCAATAAAAGATGGTGTTGTCACAGACCACTCTGATCTATTTCCTTCTAAGCCTTTTGCAATGAGTTGCCACGGAACTGAGAGAATGTATTTCAAGTTTTCATCAAATGATTTATATTATGTGGATCTCGCACTTGAAGAAATAGTGCCCATAGTTTTACCTGAGGGAGGAATGCTTTTGCATTCATATACTGCGTACGATGATGTACTCTATGCAAGTTTATCAAATAACTTAGGGAATTATTTATATGCCTATGATGACAATTGGCAAAAAATAGCAGATACAGAAGAATTAATATATTTTGGAAATGTGGTAAAAGGAAAGACTCACATTTGGATAAATGCCGTAAATGAAATTCCAGATTTCATTAAAATTAATTCTGAAAGCTATGAGGAGTACACTGTAGAAGAGCTTTTTGGGAATCAAATTACTCCAGGTGGTCGTATCGAAATATTGTATGAAGATGCTAAAGGCAGATTGTGGATTACAAACTCCAGAGAAGATTCTAAAGAAACATTTGTTTATAGTATTAAGGATGATAATGTGGAATCTTATAACATCTCCCATTCTGCACTAAAATCTTCCGTATATGATAATAATCTAAAATTTGATTGTAGTGGAAATTTAATAATCCCAAACCTTACATGGGCTCAAATATTTAACCCAGACTCCCTAATAATAGCGGATCTTTTGGAGAATAGAAATGCTGGTGATCTCTCTGTTGTTGCTTCTGACCCGACCACCTGCTTGACTTATATTGGGCATGATGGCAGAAATTCAGACCCGAGTTTTATTTATGTACTTGATGGTAATATCGTCGTTGATACTCTATTCTTAGATAATGGATATCTACTTGACATGATCGTAACAACGGAAGGGCAGCTTATTTTAGCAAGTTTTGATGGAATTGGTTTATATGATAAAGAGACAAAAGAATGGAATTGGAATAAAGAACCTCTTTTTAATCCTTTGCTTGGAACTTACTCCAATGTTCGGTCTATAAAAGAGCAGAAAAATGGTGCAATTACATTCGGCACCTCAACTTCACTGGTTGTTTTAGACCAGGGCGTTTATACAATCTATAATAACACAAATAGCCCTATAGATGGTTCTGTTAATAACCACATCATTGATAGTAAAGGTGATATACTAATTACTTATGATGGAGGCATATATACATATAACGGAACGGAATGGGACTTTACTACATTCTACGATCCTTATGACGATTTCATTTCAAGTATTTATGAAGATGATCTTGGGAATTATTGGCTTGGATCTTGGAATTCTGGATTACTTTATTGGAACGGTGCCACCTCTATCGAATACACCGTTGCTAATTCAGCGATTCCTTCCGATCATATTTTACAAATTTTGGAACATCCAATAACAAATGATTTATGGCTTACGACAACGAGAGGTATAGCAATATTTAACCGAGATAGATTTACATACAAGAAAGGCGTTTTCGGAAAGACCTTTTATGATGCTGAAAAAGATGCTGTTTATAATCCAGGTGATGACGTAGGCATAAGTGATGTGTTTATTCAACTGAATGATGCTGTTTCTGTATTAACTGATCTGAACGGAAACTATGCATATTACCCGAATAATAACGGAGCTTTAGAAATAGAATGTATTACTCCTTCAGAATTTGAGCCAACAAATGTAAGTCTGATTGATTTGGAGTTTGATAATCAAGATGTATTTGATAATAATTTTGGTTTGTGGAGAGAATTAGAACCTGCAGATATAAAAGTAGATATTGCAGCAAGTCCTTTTATATGCTCATCTGAAATTTCTATTTGGATGACATTAGAAAATCCTGGATGGACTACAATTGATGGGACAGCGCGTTTGACCTTACCAGACGATATTCAAATAATAGAGACGTATCCTGTAGCAGATGATATTATGGATAATACGATCACTTGGAATTTCGAAGATTTGAGTTTTTTGGAGCAGCGGTCTCTCAGCATTGTTATTGAAGGACCTTCTGTAGAAGACATAATTTTGGAATTTGGAGAAGTAGACAGTATTTCACTTGATCTCTCTGCTGTAATAGCATACGATGGAATTACGATAGACACTACTGAATCCGTGCCCTTCCTTTGTGCCTATGACCCCAATGATAAATTAGCTATAAGTGAGGGACCATCATTGGATAACTATAGTTTGCTGAATGATGATCTTATTTACACAATACGATTCCAAAACGAAGGGAATTACAAAGCCACGCATGTTGTAATCACAGATGCTATTTCAAATCAACTCGACATACAAACCTTAGAGATCATTTCCAATAGCCACCATATGCAAACAAAAATAAATAAAGGAAATGAAGTCGTCTTTACATTTATGAATATTGACCTCCCTCCAAAATCAGAAAATGAAGGAGCAAGCCAAGGGTTTGTAAAGTTTAAAGTATCTCCTTCAGAAAACCTGCCAAATCATAGCGGGATATATAATACTGCTTACATTTATTTTGACAACAATGCACCCATACAAACAAATTATACTGAAAATATACTTGTCGAATCCTTAGATGTAATAAGTGCAAATGAGGAAACACAAGAAGACATGCAAATCACTGTCTTCCCAAATCCATCGAACCATAGCTTCGAGCTCAGATCACATTTTCTTAAGTTTAACTACTCTGTTCATGATGTAACAGGTAAGGAGATACTAAAAAATACTTCTTCGACTGGCAGTTCTAAATTCAGAATAATAACGCCAGGAATCTATTTTGTTGTCGTGAATAATGAGCAATCAAATTATGTCTTAAAAGTGATTAGAAACTAATTTAGATACTGTATTAAAACTCCTCAACAACTCAACTAATCGTCCTACAAAGTAGACTAAAGAGCCAATTTTAACTTTATTCTTCAAATCAGAATACAATCGATAGTAGTTCATTTGCTCAGACGAATAAAACGAGTATGGAATCGATATTAAAAAATGTAAAATTGGAACCTAATTTTTAATCATTACTGATGAAGTTGCGAAGACACTAGTATCTGAAAAACTTATTATAATCTAATTTAACTTCGTAGGAATCTCACTTCTGCATACGGAGGATTACACACCTCTTTTCTCGTAAGATTATGGAATTTAATAAAGTTTCTAAGCTAGCGATTTCAATTATTCTAATTCAATATTTTAAGCTAACTTGATTCCTAGCTATAATAATCACAATGCAATATCTTTGGAAAAATAATCCTCTTCTATCAAAACTAACGTCTGATGAGTTAGAATTGATAAAAGAAAAATTAATAAAGAAGGAATACAAGCGGGGACACACCATTATAAAAGAGGGGAATATTGGTGATACACTTTTTCTAATAGAAGCTGGTTCTGTTAGTATAATCAAAAACGAACTAACTCTAGCACATAAAGGTTCAGGCGACCATTTTGGATTCATGTCTGTCGTTGATGATTCTTTGCGATCTGCAGATGTCGTTGCGGATTCTGATGTTATCACCTATACCTTAAGTAAGGATGATGTCGAGAATTTTAAATCCAGTAACATATACCTGAATCTCCTCAAAAACCATATAAGAACAAATCATGCTACTGTCAGAAACATGAATGATTCTGCAGTAGAACAAATGAAAGAAAAACTGGAGCAGGCGGAGAATAGTCTTTTTGCAAGTCGATTCTTTGTTGTAATCATCTTCTTTCTAGTCTTATATCAATTCCTACTGGGAGTGTTTATTGAGTATTCCTTTCTGAGTAGTAACAAAGAACTAAAAGACATACTGAGTCCTTTTTTGATGATCATTGTTGGAATTGCTGCTTTTGCAAAAGCTAAGTCGAGCAAATACCCTCTATCTGTGTATGGATTGAATACAAATAATTGGAAAAAAAACACTGTAGAAGCTTTGATTTGGTCAGGAGGATTTATAATTCTGATCATAGCCTTAAAATGGTTAGTAATAACTTATACAACAGTTTTTGAAGGTCAATCACTTTTTGATTCAGGAGACTTTGATCGCATAGGTTCATTGAGTAAAATCCTTATTATCTATGTCAGCTATGCTTTGCTCGCGCCTCTACAGGAGTTTATTGCTCGAGGTGTAATACAAGGTAGTTTGTATCATTTTACTGAAGGAAAGTATAAAGTCGCATTTTCAATTATTCTATCCAATCTAATGTTTAGTGGCTTCCATATCCATTTAAATATGCTTTTTGCAATAATGACATTTATACCAGGCATTATGTGGGGCATAATGTATCATCGCCAAAAATCACTTATTGGTGTCTCTATTTCACATATCATAATTGGTATTTTTGTTTTTGCTTTTATGGGTTTAGTCTAATTCAAAATAAGTGTGCATCGAATATTTTAATTATGTAATCCATAGATTTGTATCAAATAAGCTTTTCTTTGGATTTTGATTCCATTATATTGGCCTGGCGCTATAACGAGGCAAGGAAAGAGATTACCAGAAACGTCCACTTAAAAGCAATTAAATATATAGTGATGAAATTCATTTCTTTTGATACCAAGAAAGTTAAAGACCTTCACACAATGACGTAACTATTAAAATGTTAACATAATGAGAAAAACCTATAAGCCTTTTATATCTATATGCTTGTTCATCTTCCTTCTCACACAGATAACCCTACGTGCAGAACCTGATGTAAACCAAAACATAATTCCTTCCTTACTCATCCCTGACCTTGCAGTAACTTTCAATATACTCTCATCTTTAATGGACGGCCCTACTTTTGAATTTGGAATTATAGATGTGTATGAAGTAGCAGGCGATCAAACTGTGGGTACGATAACCGTTACTCTACCGAAAGATCCAAAATTTACGTTTGCATATGATAGTTCACTCACGAGCGCAGGTTTGTATACGGTAAATAATGCGCAATGGACATATGACAACACAAATCCAAATTTTCATATTTGGACAACAGGCGATGCTATTCCTGCAAATGGCAAATCGTCTATAGGTTTTATTTTCGGCTATAACACAGAAGGTGATGGTGAAGTCAGCTACTCTGTAAGTCTCTTGAGTGGTAGCGGAGGAGAAACCAACGATACAAACAACACAGACATTGAAGTCGTCACATATTTTACAAAGTAAATCTAAAACAAAACAGTTATGTACTCTTTGATAAAATATCTCTACCTATGTATCCCTTTTGTATTTGCAATAAGTAATCTACATGCGCAGTGTTACGATCTTGAAATAGAAAGTGGAAGTTTTGCTATGGAGCCATTAGCTCTAGATGCTCCTAATCAACTCACCTACACGATTTGTAATACAAGCGATGCCTTACCGATGGATCCTAATGGAGGCGTCCGTATTAACTTTTGTCCTTCTGTATTGAATCTCCTACAAGTCACACAGTTCACCGGTTCGGGACTAAGCTACTTTCAAATGGGTAGCTTCTTTAACTGTTCCATTGCTGAGCAGTTTACCACAATCCCCGATGATACTTGCTTTGACTTTATTGTGGAATACGAAATAAGAGAGGAAAGTGAAATAGGGGAATATACCACAGACGGAGAGATTACTGGTGTACATTGTATCAGTACAAATATCATCCCTTCTGGAATACTAATTGGAAATACATGTAACAATTCTGAAAATGATTTCTTAAGAGTGTGCAGCTATTCTATTGGTGACACTATGGTGCGTGTAGAAGACCCTGTGCGTTTAAATACTAAGAACTCGGTGTATCCTAACCCAGCCACCGATCAAATTCACCTCATTCTTGATGATACTGTAGAGCGCATAGAAGTCTACAACATACAAGGAAAGAGAACAAACCAAATATTAGATATTTCTGAGGATCAATTGAGTGTCAAAGAATATACACCAGGCATCTATATATTTAAATTTTTAGACGCTAATAGCAATGTATTATCTACACAAAAACTCATGATACTTCGGTAAGATCGCAGATCAAAAAAATCTTGTTTAAAACTTTACTTTTATTTGAACACTATAAGACACAGCACGTTATTAGAATAAACCATATATACATAATGATCATACTACTCTCCCCCGCGAAGACACTCAACACCGAAAGAACCCCCTACCCGCTTGACACAACGCAAGCTGACTTTAGAAAAGATGCATTTGCTCTTGCTAGCGTACTAAAATCGCACAAACAAAAAGACATTAAGAAGCTCATGCATATTAGCGATAAACTCGCGGATCAGAATTATTTACGGTTTCAAGAATTTAATAAAATACATACAGATAATAACAGCACTCCTGCTATTTACACCTTTGATGGCGGTGTATATCAAGGATTGCGAGGTAGAGAGTTTAAAAAAAATCAATTAGAATTTGCACAAGCGCATCTTCGCATCCTTTCAGGTATGTATGGTTACTTAAAACCCATGGACCTTATGCAGCCTTATCGTCTAGAAATGGGGACCAAGTTAAAAACAGAAAAAGGAAAAGACTTGTACTCCTTTTGGGACAATAGAATTACCAAAAAATTGAATAAAGACCTTAAAGATAGTAATTCCGAATACGTCTTAAATCTTGCGAGTCAAGAATATTTTGGAGCTATACAAACAGATAGTTTAAAAAAACCTGTTCTTGATATTCACTTTAGAGATATAAAGGATGGAGAGATGAAATTCGTTTCATTTAGTGCAAAGAAAGCTAGAGGTCTCATGGCACGCTATGCTATTGAAAATAAAATTATGAAGCCTAGGGCCTTAGAAAAGTTCAATGTAGAAAATTATAGATTTGACCCAGCTGTAAGCACAGAGAAAGAAATGTACTTCGTTCGTTAGTTTTTTAGATAATTATAGCTGAGAAATTTCAATTGATTCTACATCCGCTGTCCTAGTTTTTCCCTACATTAGACGGAACCAATACAATAGACATTGAGGTATATCTTCCCTGTACTCTTAAGTATCCTTACCATTGCATCTACATTATTTCTTAATGGTAATATTTCTATGGGAAGTTATTTTCCGCCTCTAGGAAAGATTTTAAATCCGCATGCAGGTTTCTGGCAAAACGCACAGTACGACTTTTCAAAGGAAACATTGCGATCAGAATTTGTCGCAGAAGAGATCACCATTATCTATGATGAACGGTATGTTCCGCACATCTATGCTAAGAACATGAGTGATGTCTTATTTGCACAGGGCTATCTGGAAGCGCAAAACCGTCTATTCCAAATGGATATGATTTCGCGTTCTGTTTCCGGTAATCTTTCTGAAGTCATCGCAGGAAATGCGGCCGTTTTTAAGAAAGATATTGAATCTGTTACAAAGGGGCACAGGAAAACTGCAGAACTGGTTGGCCGTACTTTTGAAAAAGGAAAAAACAATAGCTATTTAAAAAGTTACGCACGAGGAGCCAACCATTATATTCATAATCTAGACAAAAAGGACTACCCGTTTGAGTATAAACTTATGGATTTTGAACCCAGCCTGTGGTCTACAGAGAAATCAGCATATGTACTCATTTCTATGGCTGACATGTTAGCAGGAAGAGCAGATGATTTTGAAAACAATAACCTCAGGGAAATATTGGGTGAAGAAACACATGCATTCCTTTATGCTGATAACTTCGAGGTAAAAGAACCAATCATTCCTGAAGGAACAGAATTTACTAAGAGCGATGAATTGGATAGATATGATCCTTCCATGAACAGTTACGATAAAATTTACAAGTCAGACTTTAAGCCGAATAGAATTTTTGGAGCTGGAAGTAATAATTGGGCTATTGCCGGATCAAAATCGAATACAGGCACTTCTATTTTAGCAAACGATCCACATTTAAATCTAAGTCTTCCTTCGATATGGTACGAAATGGAAGTCCATACGCCAGAATTTCATGCGCATGGCGTTAGTGTCCCCGGATTAGCGGGTTTCATGATCGGGTTCAATGAAAATATTGCATGGGGAATGACGAATGTCGGGCATGACATTAAGGACTTTTATAAAATTAAATATACAGACGCAACAAAAACGAAATACATTGTTGGTGACGACACAAAAGAAATAGAAAAAAGATCTGAGGTTATCCAGCGTAGAGGAGAGGAAGATCATATTGAAGAAGTGTTTTATACTACTTGGGGTCCTATCGTTCACACGCAAGAATCTGGAGATTTTGCAATGCAATGGGTGCGTGCAAATAATGCTGATGTGCGCGAACCTAAGGTTTATGTGGATTGCATGCGCAGCACCTCGTATGATGACTTTGTAAAAAACACCTCGGGCTATGTCAGTCCCGCTCAAAATTTTATTTGCGTAGACAGGGATAATGTAGGCATTAGAGTCAATGGCTTATTTGGAGCAAAGCAAATGGGCGATGGGAAATTTGTAAAAGATGGCAGTATTCCTCAGGCAGGTATAGATACCTATATTCCCGATGAAGAATTACCGCATTCCAAGAACCCGGAGCGGGGTTTTGTTTCTTCTGCAAACCAAAGATCTACGGCTGAAGATTATCCCTACTATTACAATGGCACGTTTGCTACCTACAGAGGCGAACGGATTAACGAAGTATTAGGAGAGGACAAGACATTTGGTGCAGA